>Ga0114129_10000910_pt1 | contig 38506 bp, 41 predicted proteins | sample RhiMetdeltSRZDD1_FD_80071 | JGI IMG/M metagenome (GOLD analysis project Ga0114129, IMG submission 80071) | Populus rhizosphere microbial communities from Tennessee, USA - Rhizosphere MetaG P. deltoides SRZDD1 (version 2) (version 2) | ecosystem: Host-associated > Plants > Roots > Rhizosphere >...
CGAGCACGCCACGTTCGAGGACTGGTGGGAGCCGTTCACGCTCGGCGTCGCCCCGTCGGGTGCGCACGTCGCCGGCCTCGAGCCCGACCGGCGCACGGCATTGCGCGAGCTCTGCAGGGAAAGACTGCCGGAGCCACCCTTCGTCGTCTCGGCGAAGGCCTGGGTGGCGCGCGGCGCGGCTTGACGCCTACTAGCCTCCGAGGACGTGCGACCGAATATCGATCGCCGCGCGATGGCGCTGCTGTCGAGTGGCCATTTCGCGACGGACTTCTCGAACGGCGCGCTGCCTGCGCTGCTGCCCTTCCTGAAGGACCGCTTCTCGCTCTCGTACACCGCTGTCGGCGCCGTGATCCTCGCGTCCCAGGCGTCCTCGTCCCTGATCCAGCCGCTGTTCGGGCTCTGGTCGGACCGCCGCGGAGCGATGTGGCTGCTGCCCGCAGGCGTCGCGGTCGCAGGCATGGGGATCGCGCTCGCAGCCGACGCTCCGAGCTACTGGCTGGTGCTCGTGCTCGTGCTGGTCTCCGGACTGGGCAGCGCCGCCTACCATCCGGAGGGCTCGAAGTTCGCCGGCTTCGTCAGTGGCCGGAAGCGCGCGAGCGGGATGTCCTGGTTCTCGATCGGAGGCAACCTCGGCTTCGGCGTCGGCCCCCTCGCGACGACGGCGGTGGTCGTGGCGTTCGGCCTTCGCGGCGGCTTGATCCTCGCCGTGCCGGGAATTGCGGTCGCGCTCGCACTCCTCGTCGGCGCGTCCTATCTGCGCGGGTTCGTCCCGGGGGCCGGCACCACCCGAGCAGCGGCGGGACGCGACGACACCCCTGCGATGACGTTGCTGCTGGGCGTGATCGCGCTGCGTAGCGTCGCGTGGTTCGGGCTGATCACCTTCGTGCCGCTGTGGGAGGTCTCGCTCGGCCACTCGAAGTCGCACGGCAACCACCTGCTCGCGCTGATGCTCTTCGCCGGCGGCGTCGGGACCCTTGCGCTCGGCCCGCTGGCGGATCGGTTCGGGCCGCGGACGGTCCTGCTGGCCAGCGTCCTCGCGACCGGTCCTCTGGCACTCGTGTTCATCCTGGTGGGAGGCGTGCCGGGCACGATCGCGCTCGCGCTGGTCGGAACGTGCGTCGTCGGGACGTTCGGCGTGACGATGGTGATGGGGCAGGAGTACATGCCGCGTCACCTCGGCACCGCGTCCGGGCTCGTCATCGGCCTGTCCGTCGGGCTCGGCGGGGTCGCGGCAGTTGCGCTCGGCGGCCTCGCCGACGCCACGACCCTACGCACGGCGCTCTTCGTCGCCGCCGCAGCGCCGCTCGTCGCGAGCGTGCTCGCGTTCATGCTCCCGCCCGCTCGCACGCGCGAACGGCTCGAACCGGCTGAGGTAGGGTTATTTCCGTGAGCGTCAGAGAGTTTTTCGACACGCTGCCGACGCGCATCGACCCGTCGAAGACGGCAGGAATGAACAACTCCTACCTGTTCGACATCGACGGCGCGGGGAAGTGGAAGGTCGACGTCGAGGACGGCAACGTCAAGGTGATGGAGGGTGCGCAGGACGCCGACGTCACCATCACGACGTCCGAGGAGACGTTCGACAAGATCGTCAGCGGCGAGCAGAATGCCACGAGCGCCTATATGACCGGAAAGCTCAAGGTCAAAGGAGACATGGGCGCCGCGATGAAGCTCCAGAAGCTCTTCTAAATCCTTCAAGAAGGAACTGCGGCATGACGTGGTACACGTTCTTCAAGTCCCTGCACGTCGTCGCGGCCGCAGGACACCGAGGTCGTCAGCATGCGCGTGTTCATCCCGGCGACCTGGGTGCTGCTGCTCGGGGGGATCGGGATGATGATCAACCTCGATCTCTCCTGGGGTCAGAACTGGATCGTCTTCGGGCTGATCGCCTGGACCCTGTCGTTCATCGTCGGGGCCGGCTTTCTCGGCCCGGAAAGCGGACGCATCGCGAAGATCGTCGAGGCCGAAGGGCCGGAGTCGCCGGCGGCTCAGGCTCGGATCACCCGGATCCTGCTGATCTCGCGCTGTGAGCTCGTGATCCTCATCGCCGTGGTCGTGAACATGGTCGTCAAGCCTGTCGGCAACGCCGGCTGGTTCTGGGGCCTGCTTGCGGCGATGGTGGTCGGCATCGTCGCCGTGCTCGCTGCCTATTCCTCGAGCTCGATGAGGAGCGCGCCGCCCGCGACGCGATCGCCTTCGGCGATGTGAACCGCGCGCACGGTCGCCGCGTACGGTGAGGTCAACGGCGTCTCCATCTTCATCGCCTCGAGCACGACGAGTGGCTGCCGCGCTCGCACTTCCTCGCCGGCGCTGACGAGCAGCTTGATCACCGTCCCGGGCATGGGCGCGACGACAGCGCTCTGCTCGCCGCCCGGCCCCGAATGGTCGGCGGCCGCCGCGTCGACGTCCGGAGGCGGCGCGGGGGCGGGAGGGGGGAGGTTCAGGCGGAACGGCCGGCGCCACGCGGCCGGGGCTTCGCGCACGGGTGGTCGAGACAGAGGCGGGTGCTCGACCAGGAAGGCGGTGGTCGTCTCGCCCGCGCGCACGGCCGGATGCGAGACGAGCCAGCGCAGGAACGGCAGATTCGTCGTCACCCCCGAGACCTCGGTCTCGTCCAGCGCCGCGCGCAACGCGTCGAGCGCGTCGGTGCGCGTCGTCCCGTGCGCGATCAGCTTCGCGATCATCGGGTCGTAGGCGATGCCGATCACGTCGCCTTCCTCGACGCCGGCGTCGACGCGAACCTCCCTCGGCAGACGCAGCCGCTCGATCCGTCCCGTCTGAGGGAAGAACGTGCGCGGGTCCTCGGCGTAGAGCCGGACCTCTATGGCGTGGCCGTGTCTTGAGGACAGTCCCTCAGACACGTCCTCTCCAGACGCGATGCGCAACTGCGCGCGCACGAGGTCGATGTTTGCCACGAGCTCCGTGACCGGGTGCTCGACCTGGATACGCCCGTTCAGCTCCAGGAAGTAGAAGTCGCGGCCTTCGACCATGAACTCCGCCGTCCCGGCGTTCTCGTAGCCGACCGCGCGCGCGAACGCAGAGGCCGCTTCGCTGATCGCCGCCCGCAGCGCGTCGTCGACCGCCGGCGACGGCGCCTCCTCGAGCACCTTCTGATGGCGCCGCTGGATCGAGCAATCGCGTTCACCGATGGCGCGTGCGCCCAGCAGTTGGATCTCGACGTGGTGCGGGCGCTCGACGTAGCGCTCACAGAAGACGCGGTCGTCACCGAACGCCGCCTTCGCTTCGCGGCGCGCCGCGTCGAGCGCCTCGTCGAGCTCGCCCGGCGAGCGCACGACGCGCATGCCTCGTCCGCCGCCCCCCGCGGCCGCCTTGACGACGAGGGGGTAGCCGACCTCGTCCGGCTCGCCCGTGGGCACGACCGGGACTCCCGCCGCCTGCGCGATCCGCTTGGCCTCGAGCTTGTCGCCGCCCGCGCGCAATGCCTCGGGCGACGGGCCGATCCAGACGAGCCCGGCCGCATTGACGGCTTCTGCAAAGTCGCCGTTCTCGGCCAGGAAGCCGTAGCCCGGATGGATGGCGTCGGCGGCCGTCAGCTTCGCGGCGCGGATGTGCTCCTCCGAGAAGAGGTAGCTGGCGATGTCGACCGTCTCGTCCGCCGAGCGCGCGTGCAGCGAGCCCTTGTCGTCGGGCGCGACGACGGCAACGGTCGCAATCCCGAGCTCGCGACAGGTGCGGAAGACGCGCAACGCGATCTCGCCGCGGTTGGCGACGAGCAGCTTGCGGATCACGGCTCGAGTGCGCGCGCGAGCGCGTCGCGCCCGTTCGACAGCACGGGACTTCCGTGCGCGGGGAGGACGACCTCGATCGGCAGGTCGAGCAGAGGCAGCAGCGCCTGCCGGGTCTTCTCGAGCCCTTCGGCATTCCGTGCCCACGGCGTGATGCGCAGGCCGCCGTTCTGGTCGCCCAGCACCGCGTCGCCGAACACGACGGCGCGCGGCTGCTCCAACCAGTAGGCGGCCTCGTCGGCCCGCTCCGCGCTGAAGGCGCGGACACCGGCAACGTCACCGCCGATCCGTCCGCCGTAGCGCCGCGCGACGTCGTCGCGGTTCCGTTCGTGGAAGAAGATCGTCGTCAAGACGACGACCGGCTTCCCGCTTCCCGTCACCTCCGCGTCGAGCTCCGGCCAGAGCTCGTCCGGGATCAGCGGATCGATGAACACGAATGCGCCCTCGGCGTGGAAGAGAGCGCTCGCGACGTCCGTGTACGAGGCGTCCAGGTCGGCCTCGGTCGGATCGAACTCGGGATGCGGGCCCGCCCAGCGCTTCAGGCCGGGGCGAATCTCCTCGATCACGCCTTCTTGCCGGGGTTGAGGAGGTTCTGCGGATCGAACGCGCGCTTGATCGCGGTGTGCAGCTCGAACGCGCGCGGCCCGAGCTGCCGCTCGAGCCAATTGCGTTTGACGAAACCGACGCCGTGCTCGCCCGAGATCGTCCCGCCGAGCCGCAGGGCGAGCTCGAACAGCGCCTCGGACAGCTGCGGTGCGAGCGCGAGCTCGCGCTCGTCGTCGCCGGCGAGCAGAAACGTCGTGTGCAGGTTCCCATCGCCGGCGTGCCCCCACGACGCGGCGGGAATGCCGAACCGCTTGCCGGCTTCGAGCGATGCCTCGATCGCCTCGCCGAGGCGGTCGAGCGGGACGGCGATGTCCTCGCTCGCCTTCCCGCCGCGCTGTGCGTCGACGACGAGCGCAAGGCCGTCGCGCCAGCGCCAGAGCGCCGCGATCTCCTCTGCCGTCTCCGGCGCGTACAGCGCAAGCGCGTCCTCGCCGAGCACCTCGAGCAGGTCGTTGCGAACGCGCTCGGCCTCGTCGCGTGATCCGTCGGCCTCCGCGAGCACCGCGAACGCACCCGCAGGCACCTCGCCGGGAAACGTCGTCCCGGCGTAGCGCATCGTCTCCGAGTCGAGGTACTCGAGCGCGGCCGCGGGGAGTCCGGAGCCGACCACGCGCTCGATCGCCGCCGCGCCGGCGCGCACCCCGTCGAAGAAGCCGATCACCGGCCACGCCGCCTCCGGCGCCGGCGTGAGGCGAAGCCACGCGGACGTGATCACCCCGAGCGTTCCCTCGGAGCCGACCAGCAGATGCTTCAGGTCGTAGCCGGCGACGTCCTTGCGCACGGGACCGCCGAACCGCACGAGCTCGCCCGGCGCGACGACCACCTCGAGGCCCATCACCCACGCACCGGTGACGCCGTACTTGTACGCGTGCGGCCCGCCCGCGTTCGTCGCGATGTTGCCGCCGATCTGGGACTGCTCGGCCGCGCCGGGATCTGGTGCAAAGAGGAGCCCGCCCTCGCGCGCGACGCGCCGCACCTCGGACGTTCGCAGGCCGGCCTCGACCTCGATGCGCCAGAGAAGCGGATCGAAGGAGCGCACGCGGTCGAGCCGCTCGAGCGACAGCACGACTCCGCCGTCGAGCGCGACGGAACCACCCGCATAGCCGGTACCACCGCCCCGCGGAACGATCGGCACATCGCGCTCGTAGCACCAGGCGACGACCTCGGCGACTTCATCTGCCGACCGCGGCAGCGCGACCGCGTCGGCGCGACCGTGGAGCCCACGCGCCTCGGTCATGTCCGTCAGGTATGCGGAAGTCGGCGCGAGCACATCTGCGGTGACCGCCGCACGCAGATCGCGCTCGACTGACGCCAGCGCGGTCACAGGCTGCGGAATGTCAGCTGCTCGCGGCGGCCGTTCGCGCTCGATCGCACGATCGCCTCTCCGATCTCCGAGGCGCGGTAGCCGTCCTCGAACGTCGCGCCGTGCGGTGCGACGTCGCTACCGTCGGCGATCGAGCGCAGGAGGTGATGCACCTCGTGTACGAAGGTGTCGCCCCAGCCGATGATGTGCCCCGGCGGCCACCAGAGGTCCATGAAAGGATGGTCCGCCTCTGTTACGAGCACCGTCCGGAATCCCCGTGTCCGTTCCTCGCCGTCGAGGAAGACCTGCAGCTCGTTCATGCGTTCCATGTCGAAGTAGAGCGAGCCGCGGGAGCCGTTGATCTCCCACTGAAACGCGTTGCGCCGCCCGAGTGCAAGGCGCGTCGACTCGATCGTTCCGACCGCTCCGTTCGCGAACTCGACGGCCGCCTCGATAGCGTCGTCCACGCGACGATCACGGACGAATGTCTTCACGAGGCCGGCGACCGAGCTGAATTCGCCGACGAGGTAGCGGGCGAGGTCGATCACATGCGTGCCGAGGTCGCCGAGCGCACCAGAGCCCGCCTGGTCCGGATCGAAGCGCCACGTGTCGAGCGTCGGATCGTCGCCCCAGTCCTGCAGGTAACGACCGCGGAAGTGGCGGAGCTCTCCGAGTGCGCCACCGTCGATCAGTTCGCGCGCGAGCCGCACCGCCGGAACGAATCGGTAGTTGAAACCGCACAGATGCTTGACACCCGTCGCGGCGACGCGCCGCCAGACCTCGTGGCTCTCGTCGGCCGTGCGCCCGAGAGGTTTCTCGCACAGCACGTGCTTGCCCGCTTCGGCGGCGGCGATCGTCGGCTCGGCGTGGAGCGAGTTGGGGCCACCGTTGTCGAACAGCCCGATCCGCTCGTCTGTCACGATGTCGTGCCAATCGGTCGTCCACCGCTCGTAGCCGTACCGGCGCGCGGCCTCCGCGACCGCATCCTCGTTCCGCCCCGCAATCGCGACGAGCCGAGGCACGAGCGGCGGCGGCCACGACAGATACTCGACCTTGCGGAACGCATTCGAGTGCGCCTTCCCCATGAACGCGTACCCGAGCATGCCGACGCCGATCTCAGCCATTTCGCGCGATAGTACGCACGCCGAAGGGCTGTGACGAGAGTCACGAACCGAAAAAACACCCCCAAAGCCACCCTCAAAGGTGGTCGAATTCGTACTAGAGTCGTGGGATCTCATCTAGGAGGCTTGCAGTGCAACGACTCTTTCGAAGGTCGGCGGCGGTCGTGATCCTGGTCGGCGTCGTCCTCGCTGTGGTGGCGACTGGCGCGACCGCCAGGAACTCCGCCAACATCCAGGTCTGCGTTCTGCTTCCGGACACGAAGTCGTCCGTCCGGTGGCAGCAGTTCGACGCGCCTGACTTCGCCAAGGCCCTGAAGAAGGCCAAGGTGACCTATTCGATCACGAACGCGTTGAACGACCCGCAGAAGATGGTCTCGCAGGCGGATTCGTGTCTGTCCCGCCACGCGAAGGTGGCCATCGTCACCGACATCGCACAGGGCACGTCGATCGCGATCGAGAAGAAGTTCGCGAAGGCGGGCGGCTCGTCGATCGACTACGACCGCCAGGTCGTGGGCGGGGTGGCCAAGGTTTACGTCAGCTTCGACGGCAAGGCAGTCGGCGCGGCCCAGGCCAAGGGCGTCGTCAACGCCCTCAAGGGCAAGTCGAAGCCCGTTGTCGCCGAGCTCTGGGGCGGCCCGACCGATCAGAACGCGTTCTGGTTCAAGAGCGGGAACGACGCGGTTCTGAATCCGCTGTTCAAGAGCGGCAAGCTGACCAAGGGCCCGCAGAAGTTCGTGCCGCTCTGGCTGGCGACGAACGCGCAGCCGATCTTCGAGCAGATGCTGCTGCAGACGAGCAACAAGATCGACGGCGCCATCGCTGCGAACGACAGCATCGCGGGCGCCGTGATCGCTGCCCTGAAGGCGAAGAAGCTGAAGCCGATCGCCCTTTCGGGACAGGACGCGACCGTGCAGGGCGTGCAGAACATCATCTCGGGCTGGCAGACGATGACCGTCTACAAGTACGTGCCCGACGAGGCCAACGCTGCTGCTGCCGCGGCCGTCGCGCTGCTCAAGCACAAGAAGGTGCCCGGGGTCAACGGGTTCCGCAAGAACGGCAGCAAGAAGGAGCCGACCGTCCAGATCCCGGTCGTCTCGATCACGAAGGCGAACTACACGAGGCTCTTCAAGGACAAGTTCCTGAAGAAGACCGACGTCTGCGTCGGCGAGTTCGCGCAGTTCTGCAAGTAGGCCGAACGAAAGAGCAGTGACCGTTGGTGGGGGCGCCTCCTGGGCGCCTCCACCACTCCATTGTGGTAGGAAATGTGACACGGTGACCGACACGCCGATCCTGGAGCTCCGCGGTATCTCGAAGTCGTTCGGATCGGTGCAGGCACTCGCCGATGTCGACTTCGAGGTGCGCGCCGGCGAGGTCATGGCGCTCGTCGGCGACAACGGCGCGGGCAAGTCGACTCTGGTCAAGACCGTGGCCGGCATCCACGCGCCCGACAGCGGCGAGATTCTGTTCGACGGGAAGCCCGTGCACATCCACAGCCCGAAGGAGGCGTCCCGACTGGGAATCGAAGTCGTCTACCAGGATCTTGCGCTGTGCGACAATCTCGACGTCGTCCAGAACATGTTTCTGGGTCGCGAGGAGCGCGACCTGCTCTGGCGCTTGAAAGAGCCGGCGATGGAGCAGCGCACGGCCGAGACTCTCAGAGGTTTGTCCGTCACGACCATCCGCTCGATCCGCCAGCCGGTTGCGTCGTTGTCGGGCGGCCAGCGGCAGTCGGTCGCCGTCGCCAAGGCCGTGCTCTGGAACTCCAAGCTCGTCATTCTCGACGAGCCGACCGCCGCACTCGGCGTCGCCCAGACCCGCCAGGTGCTCGAGCTCGTCAAACGCTTGGGCGAGCAAGGCCTTGCCGTCGTGCTCATCTCGCACAACCTGCACGACGTCTTCGAGGTGGCAACGCGCATCACCGTTCTGCGTCTCGGCCGCGACGTCGGTGTCTACGAGCGCGAGAAGACCAATCAGCAGGAGATCGTGCAGGCGATCACCGCCGGGATTCCGACCAAGGTCGCCGGGATTCCCGAGGCAGCGCCGGAGCTGGCGTCGTGAGCACGGACGTCGACGTAGCGGCACCGGGAATCGGTCTCCCCGAAGGAGACGAAGCTGGTGTCCAGGTAGGGCTCTGGCGCCGGGCGTACGACAACGTGCGCACCGGGAACCTCGGCATCCTGCCGATCGTCATCGGACTCGCTTTCATCGTCGTCTTCTTCAGCTTCAAGGCGACGAACTTCTTCACCGCCGACAACTTCAACAACATCATCGTCCAGATGGCCGGACTGACAATGCTTGCCTTCGGCGTGGTCTTCGTCCTTCTGCTCGGTGAGATCGACCTCTCGATCGGGTACCTGAGCGGGATCGCTGCGCTGACTGTCGCGGAGTTTCAGCTTCCAGGGAGCGGCCATGCGTACCCCGGGCTCGTCGCCATCCTGATCGCGGTCGGTCTGTGCACGGTCATCGGGGGCGCTCAGGGCTCGGTCGTCGCCCTCGTCGGCGTGCCCTCGTTCGTCGTCACGCTTGCGGGCCTACTGATCTGGCAGGGAGTGATCCTGCAGGTCCTCGAGATCAAGGGCGTGATCGTCATCCAGGACGCCTGGATCAACGACACGGCCAACTACTTCTTCACGTCCAGGAACGGTTGGATCATCGCGGGGATCGTCACCGGTCTTTACGCCCTCGGCACAACTGCCAGCCTCATCGCCAAGCGCCGTGCCGGCGTGGCGATCGGAAATCTCTGGATCATCGCGGCCAAGGTCGCCGGCGTCGCGCTCGCGACCTTCGGAACGGTGGCGATCTCCAATCACGCCAGTGTCCCGAACGGACTACCGCTGGCCGGCGTCCTCGTCGTCATCTTCCTCATTGCGTTGACGTATCTCGCCAAGCGAACCCCGTTCGGCCGCCACGTCTACGCCGTCGGCGGCAATGCGGAAGCGGCTCGTCGTGCCGGCATCAACGTCGCGCGTATCCGCATCATCGTCTTCATGATCTCCGGCGCGATGGCCGGAGTGGGAGGAGTGCTCCTCGCCGCGCGTCTCAATTCGGTCGACCTCAACGTGGGCGGCGGCACGCTGCTCCTCGACGCCATCTCTGCGGCGGTGATCGGCGGAACTAGCCTCTTCGGCGGTCGGGGTGAGGTGCGCAGCGCGCTCATCGGCGCGCTCGTCATCGCCACCGTCTCGAACGGCCTCAACACGGCCGGCTACAAAACCGGGACGATCTACATCGTCACCGGCGTCATCCTCTTGCTCGCCGTGACGCTCGACACGATCGCCCGCCGGCTGCAGGTTCGCTCCGGGCGTTGACTCCTCAGCGAGCGGTGCCCGAGAAGTAGCGCTCGGCCAGCGCCCACGCCTGCTTGCCGATGCTCGACCCGATCCGGCGGCCGGCGAAGTCGTCGGCCGGTATGTGGATGCCGCCGTAGATGCGCGAGATCCCGGCCTGGTCGGCGGCGTCGTAGTACGTCGCCCACTGGAGCGTCAGCGGCCTGGTCGGCCCGCGCTCGAACTTGAGGTACCCGGGAGCGAAGGTCTGCGTGAACTCGCCTCCCGGGAAGTACGGGCTGCCCGTGTACGCCGCAAGGACCTCCGCGGCCGCGCGGCTGAACGTGCTGTGGCCGGAGACGAACCCCGGGAAGGCGGGCGTCACGAAGGTGGCCTTCTGGTAGGGCACCCAGCGTTCCCCGAGGATCCAGCCGACGCCGCCGTCCTGGGCCGGGTCGCTCGGGGGACCGCGCCACGTCCGAATCGCGATCTCGCCCACATGACCTGCGAGAGCCGCGTGGCGCTGCCCCGGCGCCGCCGAGGCGGGGGTGATGAGCTCGATCAGCCCCGGGATCAACGGCAAGCCCTCCGGGTCGTACGAGGGGAGGCCGGGGTCGCTGGATTGCCCGTGGCTCGCGAGATAGCGGATCATCGAGATCGGGCGCACCGACTGGTATTTGCGCTTGAGCCCCCAGGCCGCAATCGCGGCATCGTGCACCGCGCCGTTCAGTGCGAAGTAGAGCTTCACGTCCCAACGCAGCCGGTTCGCGGTGCCCGGGCCGATCCGACCCGCCAACTGCTGCGAGTCGGACACCTGGTTCGCGATGACGTTCCAGTGCCCGGGCGGCGTCTCCGAGTTGGGGCCGTCCGCCCAGAACTCGGCGAGGATCCGCGCGAAGTCTGCGCGCGGGACGCGCTCGGGCGCGTACGGCTTGCCGGTGACCGGGTTCACCCGGTACCCGTGGCCGTCGTTCGTCCCGAGCGGATTGTTGCCCAGGGCATCGAGCCCGATGTCGATCGTCTGCGCGTCCGTCGGATCGAGGTCCGCGCTCCTTTGGATGACGTCGACGGCGGCCTGCTTGTAGGCCGCGCTCGCGGGCGTCCCGATCGGTGGGGGGCCCGGGTCGATCGGCACTCCCGTCTTCGAGCGAGGCAGGGCGAACCCCCGCACATGCCCCCACTGAGCGCCGATGAAGGCCTGCACCTTTCCGGGCACCGTGATCCCGTTCTGCGCGACGTTCTGATCGAGGGCGAGCGGCTGCCAGAAGGTCGGATCGTGCATCGCCGTCCCGGGCTGGGAGACGACCAGGGGACCATTGACCGGGACGTAGCTCTCGTCCGCATAGTGGAGTCGCTCGAGTGAGCCGTCCTTCCTGCCGAACCGGATCGCCGCAGCCGCGATGCGATTGCCGAGTGCGGCCGGCGAGTGACCCTTAGTGCTCGTGAACGAGATGCGGTAGCACAGCGAGCGCATGACCCGGCCGAGCTCGTCGAACGTCACCTGCATGTTGGCGCCGTACGAGTAGCGCCAGAGCAGCACGCGGTAGGCCGCGTAACTGATCGCGGTCTCGCGAGCAGCCTCGACGTCGGGAGCCTTGTCTTTCTCCGCGACGAAGTAGCCGTCCGCCGCCGGGTCGTAGGCCGCCCAGGCATCCCACATCGCTGCCGACACGTCGAAGAGGTTCCGCGCGTGAGTGGTCGGCGCGGGCAGGTCCCGTCTGATGGCGTCGAGCATCGCCTCGTCCCACACGCGGGCGACCGAGCGCCCATGCAGGTCGGCCCGGGCACACCCGTCGATCAAGTACGGCGCAGTGCCGGAAAGGCGCCGGCCCGGAGGTGCAGCGGCCGCGCGTCTCGGTCGGTGGACGACGACGATGCGGTCGGCCGGAACGTTCGCCCGAGACACGGTGCGACCGTCCGGGTAGCGAACGATGAGCCGGCTCACGCTCGTCGCCGCGCCGAGCCCGAAGTGCACGCGCGGATCTTCGGACGAGAGGTAGCTCGAGCCGGCTTCCACCTCGCGCACCAGCCGGCGACCGTCGGGCAGGACCGCGGTGACGAGCGCTCCCGGCGAGAACCTGGCGAGGCGCACCGCGAGCCAGTGGCCCACAACTCCCGTCGGCCGCAGGAGCTGCAGCTTTCCGCCGATCGTGTTGATGGCGATGTCCATGCGGCCGTTGTTGTCGAAGTCGGCCGTCGTGAGGCCGCGGCCCACGACGCGGGGGAGGGCGTCTCCGCCGACGAGCGCGGTCCCGTCGGTGAAGTGAGGTGGAGATCCCGGCGGGCCGCCGAGGTTCTCGAGCACCTGGATCGGCTGCACGTTCCGGGCGAGCCTCGTCACCGGAATGTCGCCGTTGGCAAGCACGAGGTCGGGATAGCCGTCCAGGTCGAGGTCGACCCAGGAGGCACCCCAGCCGGTGAAGGTCTTCCCGAACGCCGGCCCGAACGCGGTGCGGACGTCTTTGAACGACGAGCCGGACGCAAGCGGCGGCTGACCCGCGTAGACGGCATGGCCCTGCCCGCGCGAGTTCGAGACGAAGAGGTCGCTCCGCCCGTCGCCGTTGAAGTCGGCAGCCGCGACGCCCATCCCGGCAGCCGGGTCGGCGACACCGGCGATGGCTGCGCGCTCCTCGAAGCGGAACCCCAGGCCGGCCGGGTCCGCCTCCCTCCCGCCGGGCCAGGGGATGTTCTCGTACAGCCGGTTCGGGTCACCGTCGTTGGCGACGTACAGATCGGGACGGCCGTTGCCGGTGAAATCGGAAAAGACTGCGCCGAGGCTGTGGTCGAATCGCGCGGCCTCGAGACCTGCCTGAACGCCGACCTCGCGGAAGCGCGAGCGACCGCGCCTGTTGCGGCCGACGTTCAGATAGAGGAGGTCGCGAACGCCGGACACGTTGTTGGGGAAACCTGCGGCGGAGCCCGGGAGCGGAATGTTCGGGTCGGCGTAGCCCGCGACGAAGAGGTCGGGACGGCCGTCGCCGTTCACGTCTGCGACCGACGCGCCGGTGTACCAGCCATGTGCCCTGATCCCGGCGGCCCACGCGCCCTCGGTGAACGTGCCGTTGCCGTTGTTCCAGAGCAGCTTGTTCCGTCCGTCGGCGGTGACGAAGAGGTCGGTGTGGCCGTCCGCGTTGAAGTCTGCGGCGACGCAGCCCTGGCCACGGACCGCGAGCCCCGCTCTCGAGGCGCGGGTCACGTTCCGAAAGCGGCCCCTCGTGTTCCTGAACAGCGCGCTGCGCGGAAGCCCGCCGCGCTTCTCCCACTGGCCGAAGTTCGCCTGCGAGTACGAGTTCACGGCGAAGAGATCGACCCAGCCGTCGTTGTTGTAGTCGAGCGCGCACAGTCCCCCGCCGGTCTCCGCCGCGGGGTCGGGCGACACTCCGAAGCGAAACGCGCCCTGACGAAAGGCGAGACCGACCTGACCCGCGACGTTCTTCAGGCGGATCCCTTCGAAGCCGAAGCTCGAAGCGGCGGGTCCGCCAGGCGCGGCTGCCGTGGCCAACCCGGCGACGGCGGAGGCAACCAGAAGGACCAGGGCGCGCCGTGCGAGACGGGCCGGAACGAAAGGCATCGAGCTGAACTACAGCACTTTTTCGCCGTTGCGTGGCCGGCCGTACAATCGCCTCGTGAAGCTCGCCGACGCCCAGGCGGTCGTCGATTTCGTCGTCCGGGAGGCGTCAGGCCCGGTCTCGGTCTTCGTCGCGGATTCGCACGGGGAGCTCGTCGCGGCCGCGACCATGGACGGCGCCGCGCCGGACACGCGCCTGAATGCGCAGCGGAAGGCGTACACCGCCGCCCGCAGCGACGCACGTTCGACGAGAGAGCTGGCGGTGAAGGCGCGAGACGACGCTGTCGAGCGCGCGAGCTTCGACCCGTTCTTCACCTTCTTCCTCGGCGGCCTCGCGGCGTTCGACGGGGAGACACGAATCGGGGCCGTCGGAGTGAGCGGCTTGCCGGGCGAGGTCGACGAAGCGCTCGCGCGGCGGGCGCTCGACGCCGCAGGCCTATCCGCCTGATCCGCTAGTCGTCGGAGAGCACGAGCGTGGCCTTGCCGCCGCGATGTTCGAAGGCTTCCTGGAAGCGATCGAGGTCGACCCGAAGGTTGACGAAACGCTCCAGCGCTTCCGGCCAGCGCTCCCGCGCCCGGTCGAGATCGGCGACCGCTGCCAGCAAGTCCCGGCGCTGCGCATTGACGCTTCCGAAGAGGACGCGGTTCTCGAGGATCAGGTCCACACCCAGGACCCGCCCGTCGATCTCGACGGTCTGCCGGCGGGGGTCGATCCCGAGGATGCAAGCGACTCCGCTGCGGCCGAGCTGACCCAGCGTGCGCGCCATCAGCTGGGCGTTGCCGGCCGCTTCGACGACGAGGTCGAACTTACCCAGCTCGGACAGGTCGTCGTCCTGGGTCGAGACGTAGGTCGCGCCGGAGTGCTCGACGAGGTCGTTCTCGGGCTCGAGCGATGCGGTCCACACATCCACGCCCGCGAGGCGCAGGAGGTAGGTCATCAGGAGGCCGACCGCGCCTGCGCCGAGGACGAGCGCGCGTTCGACCTGCCACGGCTGCCGGCCGCCGATCGCCCGAGCATGTCGGAGGGCCCGCTCGCAGATCGACGTCGGTTCTGCGAGCACTCCGAGGCGGCCGAGTGACTTCGGAATCGCGACCAGTTGCGCCGGATCCTCCGCGACGAGCTCGCGGGCGTAGCCGTGCAGGCGCGTGATTCCGCGCTCGCTGTAGTCGCCGGTCAGGCAGGAGTCCGGCGAGTCCTCCGCGCAGGCGAGGCAATGGCCGCACGAGCGGCGGACGGTTGCGGTGACGAGCTCGTCTCGCGTAAAGCCGTATCCGCTTCGCTCGACGACGGCCAGCGCCTCGTGCCCGAGCACGAGCACCGACTCGCCCTTAGGTGCGATGCCGAACAGGCCCTCTGAGATCTCGCGGTCGGTGCCGCAGACGCCGACCTCGAGGGTGCGGACGAGCACCTCGCCCTCGCGCGCCCGGACGGCCGGAACCTCCTCGATGCGGGTTGTGTGCGCATGCCCCGGCTGCGCGACGAGCGCGAGCATCAGGCCGCCGTTAGCCCGCCGTCGATCACGAGCACGCTTCCCGTCACGAAGCCCGCGGCATCGGAGGCGAGGTAGGCGACCGCCTCCGCGATCTCGTCAGGGGTCCCGAGCCGGCCCAACGGCTGTCGAGCGGTCAGCTCGTCGAGCGACTCGCCGCTCTCCTCCACGAGCCGCCTCACCCACGGCGAGTCGACGGTCCCCGGGCAGACGGCGTTGACGCGGATGCCGTCGTTCACATGGTCGACTGCGAGCGCGCGCGTCAACGACACGACGGCGCCCTTCGAGGCGCAGTACGCAGCTCGGTTGCGCAGGCCGACGAGCGCGGCGACCGACGCGATGTTCACGATCGACCCGCCGCCGCGCGTGATCATGCTCGGGATCGCGTGCTTGCAGCAGAGGAACGTTCCGCGTGCGTTGACGGCGAAGACGTCCTCCCAGTCGTCGAGGGGCGTCTCCGGCGCGGTGGTCGTCGAGCCGATGCCGGCGACGTTGACGAGCACGTCGAGGTCGCGCGCGACAGCGGCAACCTTCGCCTCGTCGCGCACGTCGAGGTGGACGTCGGTTCCGCTGATGTCGGCGGCCACGACGTCCGCGCCCTCGGCGTCGAGCAGGCGTGCGATTGCCGCGCCGATCCCCGAGCCGGCGCCCGTGACGAGCGCACGCTTGCCGGCGAACCGCGTCATCCCGTGTGCGTCATGAGCACGGCGCCCTCGGACGCGGAAGACACGAGCGCCCGGTAGCGCGCGAACACGCCGACGTCGTAGCGGGGCGGAGGGGATCGCCAGACGGCAAGACGCTCGGCCAGCTCGCGGTCGTCGAGCTCGACGACGAGCGTGCCGGCGTCCACGTCGATTGCGATGACATCACCGTCTCGCACAACCGCGAGCGGACCGCCGCGTGCGGCCTCGGGCGCGACATGGCCGACCATCAGCCCGCGGGTCGCCCCGGAGAAGCGGCCGTCGGTGACGAGCACGACCGACTCGCCGAGCCCCGCGCCGACGACGGACGCCGTGACACTCAGCATCTCGCGCATTCCCGGCCCGCCGGCCGGCCCCTCGTAGCGCACGACGAGCACGTCGCCCGCGGCGACGTTGCCTGCCCGCACGCCGTCGCAGCAGGCCTCTTCGCTGTCGAACACGCGCGCCGGGCCGCGATGAGCGCGGCGACTCGTCGCGGATACCTTGACGAGGGAGCCCCCTGGCGCGAGATTGCCGCGCAGCGCGTGCAACGCGCCGGTGGGCTTGAACGGCTGCTCGAGCGTGTACACCACTTCGGCGTCGGGCAGTGGGGCATCGACTGTTGCCTCCGCGAGCGTCCTGCCCTCGACGGTCGGCGCCTCCCCGTCCAGATGCCCACCGCGAACCAGCTCGCGGATCAGGGCCCGCGTGCCTCCCGAGCGGTGGAAGTCCTCTGCCATCCACCGGCCCGACGGCGCGAGATCTGCGATCACGGGCGTTCGGCCGGCGACGCCGGTCAGCTCTTCGAGCGTCAGCGGCACTCCCGCTTCGTGGGCGATCGCGAGCAGATGGAGCACGCCGTTGGTCGACCCGCCGGTAGCGGCGATACCGGCCATCGCGTTCAGAAGCGCTCGCCGATCGAGGAAACGGCGCGCACTGATGCCCTGCTCCACGAGTTGCACTGCGAGCACGCCTGCGCGAGCGGCGGCGGCGCCCTTCAGCGCGCGGTCGTCCGCCGGCACGAGCGCATCGCCCACGCAGGCGATCCCCAGGCAGTCGATCGCGACGGCCATGGTGTTCGCCGTGAACTGGCCTGCACACGTCCCCACGCCGGGACAGGCGAAGCGCTCGAGCTCGTCGAGCTCGTCGCGCGACATCAGCCCGCGCTCCACTGCGCCGACCGCCTCCCAAACGTCCTGGATCGTCACTTCGCGCTCGCGCCAGCGGCCGGCGCGCATCGGTCCGTTGTAGACGAGCACCGCAGGCTTGTCCACACGTGCAAGCGCCATCAGCGCCGCGGGCACCGTCTTGTCGCAACCGACAACGCAAACGAGGCCGTCGAAATCATGCGCATGAACCATCAGCTCGATCGAGTCGGCGATGACCTCGCGCGAGACGAGCGACGCTCGCATTCCGGGCGTCCCCTGGGACTGGTTGTCGGAGACCGCGATCGTGTTGAAGCCGAGCGCGAGGCCGTTCGCGGCGGACACGCCCTCGCTGACGCGGTCGGCGAGCTCGCGCTGGTTGAGGTTACACGGCATCGTTCCCGTCCAGGTCGACGCGACGCCGATGATCGGTCCGCCGAGACGCGCCGGGTCGATCCCCATCGCCCGGAAGTGCGCGCGCGCGGGCGCGCGCTCGGCGCCCTCGTGCAGCCCGGCTCGGGCCCGTCGGCGGAGGGCGTCGACCGGCGCTTCCGTCACTCCGCCGACTGTACTGCACGTGGCAGGATCGATCGATGCGCATTGCGGCCGTCCGGACGCACGACGGACGGAAGCTTGCGGTGGACGTGGACGGGGACGGGGAGTATCGCCGCCTAGAGCTCGACCGCGATCTCCTCTCGCTCATCCAGCGCGGCGTGGACCCGCAGGAGCTCCCCGTCGGCGCTGCAGTCGAAGGAGCGCTCGCAGCGCCGCTCCGGCCGGGAAGATCGTCGGGATCGGGCTCGACTATCTCGACCCATCCGCGAGCCGAAGCTGCGCAACCGTCACAGCCGCTCGTCTCGTCGTGACGGCCGACGAGATCCACGAGCCTCAGATGCCGGCGCTCGACACACGACTGAACGGCGAGGAGATGCACTCCTGACCGGTACGCCGTGGGGCTGCGGCTACTTCATGGATCCGCCCGCGCTCTCGAGCTCGGCGACGTCGTGGAGTGCGAGGTCGAGCGCATCGGCGTGCTGCGCAACGCCGTCGCCGCCGCTCGCTAACGGACGATCTGCGGATCCGTGAAGACGTCGAGCGCGTCGCGGCTCGTCGTCGAGAACTCGGAGACGATCGCGCCCTCGTCGCCGGCCTCGAACGAGTGCAGCGTGTTCGGCGGGATCGTGTACTGCTCGCCGGGCGAGAGCACGATGTCGCCGGCGCCGTCGACGTGCAGGTGTACTGCACCGCGGCGGACGCGGAACGTCTCTTCCTTGCCAGGCTCGCCGTCGACCGGCGGGTGCCGGTGCTCGGGGCAACGCTGGCCGGGGAACAGGACGAGCTCCTTCGCGCAGACACGATCGGTGTTCACGTACACGACGATCTGCATTCCGACCTCGTCGAGTCGGCCGAGGCCGAAGTCCGCGATCTCGATTTGCTCACGCTCGAGCGGCGTCAACACGATGCCGGCCTCGGCGAGCATGGCTGCCGCCCGCTCCCGCGCCTCCGCCTCCGTCACGGCGTGCCGCAGGTTTTGCGCATGCGCGTGATATTAGGCTGCGCACACAAGCGGAGGAGGGCGCGACATGAAGACCTCGCTCGGAATCTGGGCGTTCGGCTCGATGGCTACGAGGTTCGTCCCGGTCGGGTACAAACCGGAGCTCGCGAACGAGACGACGGTCGACCGTGTTCGCCGCGCCGTCGAGGGGCTCGGGGACCTGATCGACGGTTACGAGTTCCACTACCCGCAGGAGCTCTCGCAGGAGAATCTCGACGACGTGCGAGGGGCGCTCGACGGCCACGACATCTACGCGGTCGCGACTGGCCTCCACCTCGACCCTCGCTTCGGACGAGGCGGGCTCGTCTCGCCCGACGACGCCACGCGCGCCGAGGCTGTGAAGAGAACGCTGGACGCGGTCGATTTCGCCGGGGAGCTCGGTGCGCCCTTCATCATCTGGCCCGGGATCGAGGGCTACAACTACCCGTTTCAGAGCCCGTACGGCGAGTCGTGGCAGTGGCTGATCGAGGGTGTGGGAGCGGCCGCCGAGCGGGCGGCGAGACACGGCATCAAGATCTTCCTCGAGCACAAGAACTCGGAGCCGGCGATGAAGATCCTCATGCGCAACGTCGGCATGACCCTGCACGTGATCCACAAGCTGCGAGCGCAGGGAATCGACAACGTACAGGTCAACATGGATTGGCAGCACCTGCTCATGAACGGCGAGAGCCTCGCGGAGAATGCGGCGCTGCTCGGCCGCGAAGGACTGCTCGGGCACCAGCACGCGAACGATGGTTGGGGCAGCTTCGACGACGACAACATGGTCGGCACGATCCGCTTCATGGAGACGCTCGAGCTCGCCGTCGAGCTTCGCCGAGCCCGATACGGCGAGAACGGCGAACGGCTCGGCTTCGATCTTTATCCGTACACGGAGGATGCAGTGGCGGCCGTGAGACGGAGCGTGCTGCAGTGGCGCTTCATCGATGCCGCCGCGTCGCGAATCGACGACACTGCGCTGCGAGCGGCGCAGGCGGAGAAGGACGCGGTCGCCGCGTACGAGCTCGTCTACGCAGCACTCGGCGGGTGACGCAGCTCGTCGGTCTCGATGTCGGCACGACCGGTGTCAAGGCGCTGGCGATCTCGCCCGCAGGCGACATCCTCGCCCGAGCCGAGGAGAGCTACGAGCTCTCGACACCGCGTCCGGGCTGGGCCGAACAGGATCCGGAGGACTGGTGGCGGGCCGCCGAGCGGGCGCTGGCCAGGCTCGGGGGGCGGCCGGCGGCCGTCGGCCTCTCCGGCCAGATGCACGGTCTCGTCGTGCTCGACGACCGGGACCGCGTGCTTCGGCCGGCGATCCTGTGGAACGACCAGCGCACGGGGGCGGAGTGCGCCGAGATCGAGGAGCGGGTCGGGCTCGCACGGCTGATCCGGTTGACCGGGAACCGAGCGCTCACGGGCTTCACGGCGCCGAAGCTGCTGTGGTTGCGTCGCCATGAGCCGGACACGTACGCACGCATCGCGCACGTGCTGCTGCCGAAGGACTACGTTCGGCTGCGTCTCACGGGCGAGCACGCGATCGACGTTGCGGACGCGTCGGGGACCCTCCTGTTCGACGTCGCCGCGCGGCGTTGGAGCCGGGAGATGCTCGGGGCGCTCGAGCTGGATCCAGCGTGGCTGCCGCGAACGCTCGAGTCGCCTGAGATCTCGGGCGCGACTGCCGGCGGCATTCCGGTCGCTGCCGGCGCGGGGGATCAGGCTGCGGCCGCACTCGGCGTCGGCGTCGACCGGCCCGGTCCCGTCTCCGTGGTCCTCGGCACGTCGGGCGTCGTGTTTGCGGCACTGCCGGCGTTCGCTGCGGATCCAGAGGCCCGCGTGCACGTGTTCTGCCATGCAGTGCCCGGCGCCTGGCACGCGATGGGCGTGATGCTGTCCGCAGCCGGGTCGCTGCGCTGGTTGCGCGACACTCTCGCGAGCGATCGCGGGTATGACGAACTGATTGCAGCAGCCGAGGAATGGCCACCTGGCGCCGAGGGGCTGACCTTCCTGCCCTACCTGACCGGTGAGCGCACGCCCCACGCAGACCCGCGGGCCCGGGCCGCTTTCGCCGGGCTCACGGTTCGTCACGACCTCGGCGCGTTCGTCCGCGCCGTCCTGGAGGGTGTCGCCTACGGGCTGCGCGACTCACTCGAGCTGCTGCGCGAGCTGGGGGTCGACCCTCAGGCGGGCCACGTTTCCGGTGGGGGGGCTCGCAGCGAGCACTGGCTTCGCATCGTGGCGTCGGTGCTCGGCCTCCCCATTCGGCGCACGGCGACTGACGAGGGCTCCGCCTACGGGGCGGCGCTCCTCGGCGGCGTGGCGGCCGGAGTGTTTCGCGATGTTCACGAGGCGGTGGCCACGTGTGTCCGGCTGGTCGATGCGGCCGAGCCGGACCCTGAATGGAGTGCCGCATACGAACACGGCTACAGACGGTTCGGACTGCTCTATCCCGCCCTTCGACCTCTGGAGGACTCATGACGACGCTCGACGGAAAGGTGGCCCTCGTCACCGGCGCCAGCCGCGGTATCGGAGCCGCGGTCGCACGGCGGCTCGCAGGGGAGGGCGTCAAGCTGGGGCTCGCCTCGCGCAGCGGCGACGACCTCGGCATCGCGGACGCGGTCGCGCAGCCGTGCGACGTTCGCGATGCCGCTCAGGTGGAGGCGATCGTCTCGGCGACAGTGGCTGCATTCGGCCGGCTGGACATTCTCGTTCCGAACGCGGGCGTCGGCGCCTATGGTCCGTTCCTCGAGCTCGCGCCCGCCTTCCTCGAAGAGATGATCGACGTGAACGTGAAGGGGACGCTCTACGCGGTGCGCGCGGCGCTTCCACACCTGCTCGAGAGCGACGCGGCGGACATCGTCACGGTCGCCTCGGAAGCCGGGCGGCGCGGCCTTCCGCTCGAGGCCGTCTACTGCTCCTCGAAGTTCGCCCAGGTCGGCTTCACGCGCGCGCTCGACCACGAGTTGCGGGAACGCGGCGTCCGGTGCACGAATGTCTGCCCCGGCGGCGTCGCCACGGATTTCGCGCTCGAGCCGGGCCGAGGGAGGACACATGAGGCGCTCGCCGGGATGATGACCGCGGACGACGTCGCGGACGTCGTCCTGTACGTGCTCACGAGGCCGCGCAACTTTCGCATCCTCGAGACCGCGTTCCGCCCCATGACGGAGCCGTCATGGGGGTAGAGACCGTCAAGTGGGGGATCCTGTCGACCGCCGACATCAACCGCAAGGTGATTCCCGGCATGCGCGCCTCGGACAAGGTCGAGCTGATGGCGGTGGCGAGCCGCGATCAGCGCCGGGCCGAGGAGTACGCCCGCGAATGGGAGATCGACCGCGCGTACGGGTCGTACCAGGCGCTGCTCGACGACGACGATGTCGACGCCGTCTACATCTCGTTGCCGAACGCGCTGCACTGCGACTGGTCGATCCGTGCCGTGGAGGCGGGGAAGCACGTGCTCTGCGAGAAGCCGATGAGCAGGCACGTCGGCGACGTCGAGTCGGCGTTCGACGCTGCCGAGAAGAACGGGCGGATCCTCATGGAGGCTTTCATGTACCGCCACAACCCTCAGACCGCACGGCTGCGGCAGCTCGTGGACGACGGTGCGATCGGAGACGTCCGGCTCGTGCGCTCGTGCTTCAGCTATTCGTTGTACGACGCGGACAACATCCGCCTGCGGACGGACGTGGAGGGCGGCAGCCTGATGGACGTCGGCTGCTACTGCGTCAGCGGATCCCGTTTGCTCGCCGGCGAGCCGGAGCAGCTGTACGGGCAGCAGTTCGTCGGCCCGAGCGGCACCGATTGGGTCTTCAGCGGCACGATGCGCTTCACGGGCGACGTCCTCGCCCAGTTCGACTGCGGGACGGCCCTGCCGGAGCGTGACGAGCTGGAGGCGATCGGGGAAAGCGGGTCGCTCTTCCTCGACGATCCGTGGCACTGCGTCGAGCCGGTGATCGAGCTGCGACGCGACGGCGAGCTGGAGCGGATCGAGGTCGAGCACGCCGACTCGTATCGGCTGGAGATCGAGAACCTCAGCAACGCGATCAACGGCTCCGCCGATCCGCTCCTGGGACGCGAGGACGCCATCGGTCAGGCGCGCGCAATCGAGGCGCTCTATCGGTCGGCGACGACAGGGCTCGCCGTGACTCTCGGGTGAGCGAGCCGGTCCGCTGGGGCCTGCTCTCGACGGCTCGCATCAACGAGGCGATTCTCCAGGGGGCGCGTCAGAGCCCGCGAACCGAGATCGTCGCGGTGGCGAGCCGCGACCAGGGGCGGGCGGACAGCTACGCGAGCGAGCGCGGGCTCGAGCGCGCGTACGGGAGCTACGAGGCGCTCCTCGCGGACGACGCCGTCGACGTCGTCTACAACTCGCTGCCGAACTCGATGCACGTGGAGTGGTCGGTGCGCGCGCTCGAAGCGGGCAAGCACGTGCTCTGCGAGAAGCCGATGGATCGTCGCGTGGGCGCGGTCGAGCGCGCGTTCGACACCGCGGAGCGCGAAGGCCGCCTGCTGATGGAAGCATTCATGTACCGCCACCACCCGCAGACGCAAAAGGCCGCGGAGCTCGTCCGCGACGGCGCGATCGGCGAGCTCCGTCAGCTGCGCTCCCGCTTCTCGTGGACGCTCGAGGACGCGACGGACGTGCGCCTGTTCCCCGAGCTGGACGGCGGGGCGCTGATGGACCTCGGCTGTTACTGCATCAGCATGCAGAGGCTGCTCGCCGGGGAGCCCGAGCTCGTGTTCGGGCGCGAGCGCATGGGTGGTGCCGGCGTGGACATGGGCTTCACGGCGCTCCTGCAGTTCTCGACACGCTGCTTCGGTGAGTTCCAGTGTGGCTTCGACCTGCCCGAGGCGAACGGTCTCGAGGCGACCGGCTCCGACGGGACGCTCGTGGTCCGGGACCCCATTCGCTGCCGCGACCCGCACGTCGAGGTCAACGGCGAGCGGATCGACGTCGAGGACGTCGACCGCTACTACCTCCAGGTCGAGAACTTCAGCGCAGCGGTGCGGGGGGAGGCGGAGCCGCTGCTGGGCCGCGCCGATGCGCTCGGCCAGGTGCGCGCGATCGAGGCGCTCTACGGCTCGGCTACGAGCGGCGCCGCCGTCTCCCTGTAGCTCGAGATCGCAACCAAGGTCAGGAAGCAGAGGCATGAGAGGCCGAGGTAGACGACCTTGTCGCTCGTCGCGGACGCGACCGCGCCGCCGATCGCCGCACCGCCGGCCTGGCCGGGGGCCCACGCGATGTTGACGAGCGCGAACGCGTAGCCGTAGTCGAGCCCGACAGTCTCGGCCTCGTCCGTGATCATCGACATGGCCGGCGTCCAGAAGCTGCCGAACGCGAAGCCTGCCGACACGATCACGAGCGCAAGCAGCCACGCGCTTTGCGGCCACGGAAGCAGCAGGGTGACGACCGTGGAAGCCAGGAGCGCGGCGCGCAGCGGGCGCAGCCGGCCGAAGTGGTCGGACGCGCGCCCGAGGATCGGCGCCCAGGCCGCCTCGAATCCCGCCATGACGAGGTAGGTCGCACCGACGGCCGCCGCGCCCCACCCCAGATCGGAAAGGCGCAGCGGTGCCAGCACCGAGAGGTTCCCGAACAGCAGCGCGGGGAGGAGGCAGAGCCACATCGGGATCTGGATGCGGCGCACGCCGAGCGAGCGGAACAGCATCCGCACCGTCTGCGGCTCCTCGGGCGTCGCCGCCGGTGTGCGCCAGGCGGCCGCCGCCAGCACGAGCGCGAGGACGGCGACGGCCCCGAAAGCCGGCCCGGTGCCCGTGTACGAGGCGATCGCGCCGAGCACCGGCCCGAAGAGAGCACCGGCGATCGCGGCTCCGAAAGCCGAGCCGATCAGCTGGCCGCGCCGGCCCGGCGCCGATGCCGCGACGAGCCAGGCGAGCGAGCCCGTCCACGAGAAGGCGCTCGACACGCCTTGCAGGAAACGCGCGAGGTCGAGCGCCCAAACCGAATTCGCCAGTCCGAAGGCAGTCGTCGTCACGGCCAGGAGCGTCAATCCGATCAGGACGGTCGGCTTTACGCCGAACCGCGCTGCCGCCATTCCGCCGGGAATCGCGGCCAGCAGCGCGCCGAGCGGATACATCGCCTGAAGGACCCCGGCGCCGCCCTTCCCGAGGTCGAGCTCGTCGACGTAGTGCGGCAACAACGGCGTCAGCGCCGTGAAGAACATCGTGTCGACGAGGACGATTGCGCCGACGAGAACGAGCAGGCGTCGCATCGGCGCGCACGCTATCGGGCGGAATTAGTCGGACGCCGCCGAGAGAGTGGCGAGCAGCTCTCGCCGACTGTGAATGCCGATCTTCCCGAACACGGACTTCAGGTGGTCTTGCACAGTGTGTGTGGAGATGAACAGGGCGTCGCTGATCGCCCGGGTGTCGAGCCCGGCAACGAGCAGCGACACGATCTCGCGTTCGCGCGTCGAGAGCGCGTAGACGCGGCAGAGCAACTCGAACGTCTCGGTCGGCGTGGCGGAACGCAGATTGACGACGACCTCGCCGTCGCGTCTGCCTTCCAGTGGAGCCGCCTCGATCGTCACCCAGCGTCCGTCGTTGGCCTGTACCAGCGCACGCGCTGCATCGGTCTTGCCCTCTCGCGCGAGCACGGCGGTCGGATAGACGACCGACGGAAGCATGCCCCAGTTCGCGAACAGCTGCGCCGAGGGCAGCGAATCGATCCACGCGCGTGCGCCCGTCGTCCAGCTGACCGGCCGCAGGTCGCGGTCGAGAACGAGCGTGCCCGGCGGGCCCGGCTTCGGGACGTCGCTTTGACCCGGCTGCATGGCGTCGCGCCGAAGCGCCGAGCCGACTGCCGGCGCGACCGACTCCAGCAGGTCGAGCTCGCCCTCCTCGAAGGACGCGTCCGCGCTATCCCGGTAGAGCTCGATCCAGCCCCAGCAGCCTTGGTCGTCGCGGCACGCGACGATCGCGACATCTCCGATACCCGCCGGCCGCAACACTTCGTCCCAGCGGGCCGAGCGTGCGGCGTCACCGCCCGTTTCGCCACGGATGCTCGCCGCTGTGCGCGAACGGCCCGCAAGCAGCGGCTTGGCGGCGAACGTGTCGCTCGAGTACTCGAGCTCCAGCGACCGCGGGACGCTGGGGCCGTAGTTGTGCTCTGCGAGGCCGCTGCTCGTGACGAGCGAGTCGGGATCTGCGAGGGGCCAGCACCAGCGATCGAAGCCGATCGTTCGGCGCAGACACGCAATCACCTCGCGCCGGAAGGACTCGCAATCCAGGCTCGCGCCGCTCAGGCCTTCGAGCCGGTCGCGGCAGCGAGATAGCTCGCGCTCGCTCGCCATCGCTCCACCATAGACCGCCCGGGCCCAAATGGAGACCCCACATTTCTGGGATTGCCCGACGGGGCGTGGGGTCGCAGGCTCCTGGCGTCTGGGACGAGAGGAGGTGATCAGCATGAACAGACTGTTCTTCGCTTTGGCGGCCTGCACGCTGGCGGCGTGCTTCGCCGTCTCGTCCGCAGCCGCGACGACGACGTTCTCCTACGAGGCGACATACGTCGAGCCCTTCGGCGACTGCGCTCCGGGAACGTCCTGCGGATCGGCGAGCATCAGCCACGTCGGGCGATCCGACAATCAGGTCGTCGTCTTCAACGCCTGCGGCTTCGGGTGCCATCTGCGGACGGTGACGTTCGGAGACGGGAGCACACTCGTCATCCGCATCGAGGATCAGCCGAGCGGCTTCGCGTTCACCTCGCCGGGCAACTCGGGCGACCACGGGCGCAATTGCTTCCCCGGTCAGCCGGGCAACCCGCAGTTTCTCGACATCAACGAGACGATCCTGGGGGGCACGGGCGCGCTTGCCGGGGCATCCGGAAGTGGGAGTGGGAGAGTCGCGCTGCACGGTTGCATCGCGATCGGCAAGACCTCGGGAACAATCACGCTCCCGTAGGCGTCACCTGCGGCGTTCGAGGAAGGCGCGGAGGCGCACCTGGCCTTCCTCGCTCGCCCGCAGGCGCGCGGCGAGCTCAGCGGTCTCCTGTCCATCCGGTCGCTCGCGGATGAGCTGCTTCGCCTCCCGCACGGCCTTGGGGCCCGAGCTCAACAGCTGCTCGACGATCGCCTGCGTGGTCGCGTCGAGCTCGTCCGTCACGTCGTGCACTAGGCCGATGCGCAAGGCGGTGCGGGCGTCGAAGCGCTCGCCGGTCAGGAAATAGCGGCGCGCGTGCTGGCCGATCTTGGGAAGCACGAACGGCGAGATGACCGCGGGGACGATCCCGAGCTTCACCTCCGTGAACCCGAACGTCGCGTCGCTCGCCGCGACGGCGATGTCCGCGCACGCGGCCAGCCCTGAGCCGCCGCCGAGCGCGAATCCCTGGATGCGGGCGACAACGGGGGCGGGACAGCGATCGATCGTCTCGCACATGCGGTACAGCTTGAGGGCGTCTTCGACGTTGTCCTCGTACGACAGGTCGATCGCCGAGCGCTGCCAGTCGATGTCCGCCCCGGCGCAGAACGTCTCGCCCTCTCCGGCGAGGACCACGGCGCGCACGTCTCCGACGTCCGCGAACGCTTCGGTGAGGTCTGCGATCAGCTGCGCGTCGAAGGCGTTGCGCCGCTCCGGCCGCGCGAGCGTCACGCGCAGCACGTCGCCGTCCCGTTCGACCCGCAGCCCGCCCATCGGGTTCCAGCTTAGAGTTGAGGGCGTGTTGAGAGGCGCACTGGCCGCGGCGTTGACGCCGCTGAAGGACGCGGGCGAGGCGCTCGACGAGGCGGCGATCCCGCCGTACGTCGACTTCCTCGCCGCGGGCGGGGTGGACGGGCTGCTCGCCCTGGGGACGACCGGGGAGGGGTTCCTGCTCCCGGTCGAGCAGCGCCGCCGCGCAGCGCAGCTCTTCGTCGAGGCGGCCGATGGCCGGCTGCAGGTCGCCGTGCACTGCGGCGCGCAGTCGACGTGGGACACGGTCGAGCTCTCGGCGCACGCCGCGGACGCCGGGGCGGACGCGGTCGCAGTGATGGCGCCCCCTTACTTCCCCCTCGACGATGCGGCACTGCTGGCGCACCTGGCCGCAGCGGCGCGGGCCGCGGCGCCGACCCCGTTCTACGTATACGAGTTCGCCGCGCGCAGCGGCTATGCCGTGCCGGTGTCGGTGGTGGAGCAGCTGCGCGACGCCGCTCCGAACTTCCGCGGCCTGAAGGTGTCCGACACGCCGTGGGAGCGTTTCGCCCCTTACCTGCTCGAGGGCCTCGACATCTTCGTCGGGCCGGAGGCGTTGATCCCGCAGGGGCTGGCCGCCGGCGCGGCCGGTGCGGTTTCGGCGCTCGCGTCGGCGTTCCCGGACCTGATTGCGAACGCCGTGAAGCACCCGGCGACGGCCGACCTCGGCCCCGTGCGCGTCGCGCTCGAGCGCTTTCCGCTGCAGGCGGCGGCGAAGCTCGTCGTCGCACGTCGCGGCGTGCCGCTCGGGCCGGACGTGCGGCGGCCGCTGCGCCTGCTCACCGAGGCCGAGCAGGCGGAACTCGAGACATGGCTCGAATCGTCATCGCCGGTGCCGGCGCCGTAGGCGCCTCGATCGCGTACCACCTCGCGCTGCTGGGGGCGGACGACGTCGTGCTAGCCGAGCGCGACACGGTTGCATCCGGCGCGACCGGGAAGGCGATGGGCGGGTTTCGCCAGCAGTTCTCGACCGAGGCGGAAGTGCGGCTGGCCCGAGAGAGCGCGAAGCTGTTCCGCGAGCTCGGCTCACCACTGTTCGATGCGGTCGGCTACATGTTTCTTGCGACGAGTGATGACGGCTGGGCGAGACTCCGCGCGCGGGCGGAGATGCAGCGGGGGCTCGGCGTCCCCGTCGACGAGGTCGATCCGGCGAGCGTCCGCGGGCTGCGCACCGGCGACGTCGTCGGCGCCGTGGCCTGTTGGGAGGACGGCGTCGCGGAGCCGGCGGCGGTGACGACGGAGCTCGTCCGCCGCGCCGCCGGGCTCGGCGTCGACGTGCAGGAGCACACGAACGCTCTCGACGTGCGACACGACGTGCTCGTCGTCGCGTGCGGCGCCACTTCGGCGGAGCTCGTGCCGGGACTGCCGATCAGGCCGCTCTGTCGACAGCTGGTGGACGTGGGCCCGCTCGACGGGCTTCCGCACGACCTTCCGATGACGATCGAGGACGAGACGACGTTCCACTTCCGCCGCCGCGGCGACACGCTCAGGCTCGCGATGACGGAACCGCGGCCACGCTGGACAGACGAGGAGGTCGTGGACGAGAGACTCGTCACCGACTGGCGGGCGCGTCTGGCGCACAGGTTTCCGCCGGCCGCCGACGCGGCCGTCGTGCGCGCGTGGGCCGGCCTGTACGACATGACGCCCGATGCACATCCCGTGATCGGGCCTGCAGCCGACGGCGTCTACGTTGCGTGCGGCTTCTCCGGACACGGGTTCATGCAGTCGCCCGCGGTCGGAGACGCGGTCGCGCACGAGCTGCTCGGGCTCGAGCCGCCGGTAGACCTCGCGCCGTACCGGCTCGAGCGTTTCGCCGACGGCGCCGTCTTCCCCGAGCAAATCGTGCTTTGAGGCTCTCGTCAACCAGGCGAAACCTCCGTTAGAACGAACGGCCGGGGTCTGGCCCTTCGGGACCAGGCCCTACGGCCGTTCACTCGAGCAGGTCGTACTCCTCGGCGACGTCCGGCTCCTTGCCGATCAGGTCGCGTATGCCCGCGAGGCCGGGAAGCTCGTCGCTCGTCGAGATGAGACCGAAGCGCTCCTGTGCGTCGTTCGCTATCCAGTGGTCGCCGTTGTCGAGCGGCGGCACTTGCTCCCGCAGCTCAGCCAGCGTCGTCTTCGAGTCGGCGAGGCTCCAGATCAAGATGCGGACGACGCTCAAGCGAACTGCGGCAGCTTTGCGATCAGTGCCTTGATCTGCCGCAGGACGTCCGCCTCGTCGTGCCCGAAGTCGTCGAGGTACGAATGCAGCGCTGCATAGACCATCCGCAGCTCTTCGTCCGAGAGTTCGATCGTGTGCATGTCTAGAACGGCCCCCTTGGGTCGTAGCTTCCACGGCGTGCCCCCACGGCGATCATCGTCAAGCCTTCGGGCCCGGCCATCGGGACGCGAGTCGTCTCCGGGTCGAAGCGCAGCACACTGCCGCGTCGCACGGGGACGTCCTCGCCCTCGATCCGGTAGATGCCCGAGCCCGCGATGATCACGTTCACTTCTTCCTGCTGCGACTCGTGCTCGTCGTGCTCCCGGCCCTCCGCGTTCGGCGGGATCTCGAACCAGTTGATCCCGAATGCCCCGACGCCGAGGTGGCGCCGCACGAAACGTACGGCTCCGCCCGGGCCCTCCGGCGGCAGATCGTCGACGTGCACGACCGAGTAGCCCATTAACCCTCCTTCTCGCGTTTGTCGAGCCGTTGCAGGAAAGCCTGGCGCATCCGCTCACCGTCCGCGAGCACCTGCTGATAGCGCGGTCGCCGGGGCTCGAGCTTCACGACCTTCACGTCCCGTGGCGCGTCGCCGTACGAATGGTGATACGCCTCGGACTCGCCGAGCGCGCGCAGGCGCTGCTTGTGCTTACGCCCGAAGCGCCACATCACATCCGGAAGACGCCGAAGGTCGTCTCCGGGATCGGCGCGTTCAGCGCGGCCGCAAGCCCGAGCGCGAGCACGCGGCGCGTGTCGAGCGGGTCGATCACGCCGTCGTCCCAGAGGCGCGCCGTCGAGTAGTAGGGGCTGCCCTCCCGCTCGTACCTCCCCCGGATCTCGTCGGGGTCGGCGTCCCCGACCATCGTGAGCACGGAGGCCGCCTGCTCGCCCCCCATCACGGAGATGCGCCCGTTCGGCCACATCCAGAGCTGCCGCGGCGCGTACGCGCGTCCGCACATCGCGTAGTTGCCCGCGCCGAACGAGCCGCCGACGATGACCGTGAACTTCGGCACCTCGGCGTTGGCAACGGCCATGACGAGCTTCGCGCCGTCGCGCGCGATCCCGCCGGCCTCGTACTCCTTCCCGACCATGAACCCCGTGATGTTCTGGAGGAAGACGAGCGGAACACGCCGCTTGCACGCGAGCTCGATGAAGTGCGCGCCCTTCTGGGACGACTCGGCGAAGAGCACGCCGTTGTTCGCGAGGATCCCGACTGGATAGCCCTCGATGCGCGCGAAACCCGTGACCAGCGTCTCGCCGTAGAGGGCCTTGAACTCGTCGAAGCGCGAGCCGTCGACGATGCGCGCGATCAGCTCGCGCGCATCCGCCTGGTGGCGGAAGTCCTCCGGGACGAGCCCGTACAGCTCGGCCGGATCAGCCGCGGGCGGCTCCGCCTCGGCGACCTCCCACGGCGGCTCGGGCTTGCGCCCGTGCAGGTTGCCGACGATCTGGCGCGCGAGCGCGAGGGCGTGCTCGTCCGAGTTCGCGTAGTAGTCGGCCACGCCGGACTTGCGCGTGTGCACGTCGGCCCCGCCGAGCTCTTCGGCGCTGACCTCCTGACCCGTCGCCGCCTTCACGAGCGGCGGGCCGCCGATGAAGATCGTGCCCGTGCCGCGGACGATGATCGTCTCGTCCGACATCGCCGGGACGTACGCGCCTCCGGCGGTGCAGGAGCCCATGACGACGGCGATCTGCGGAATGCCCTTCGCCGACATGCGCGCCTGGTTGAAGAAGATGCGGCCGAAGTGGTCGCGGTCCGGGAAGACCTCGTCCTGGAGCGGGAGGAACGCGCCGCCCGAGTCGACGAGATACAGGCACGGCAAGCGGTTCTGCTCCGCCACCTCCTGCGCGCGCAGGTGCTTCTTCACGGTGAGCGGAAAGTAGGAGCCGCCCTTGACGGTCGCGTCGTTCGCGACGATCACGCACTCGCGGCCTTCGACGACGCCGATCCCGGTCACGATGCCGGCCGCCGGCGCCTGGCCGTCGTACACGTCCCAGGCGGCCAGCGCGTTCAGGTCGAGGAACGCGCCGCCGGGATCGACGAGCCGGTCGACGCGCTCGCGCGCAGTCAGCTTGCCACGCGAGCGATGGCGCTCCGTCGCCTTCTCGCCGCCGCCCTGCGCGACCTGCGCCGAGCGCTCCCGCAGTTCGGCGACGAGTCCCTCCATCCGCTCGCGCCGGCGTTCGAAGAGCTCGTCCCGTTGGACCCCTGATTCGAGGACGGCCATCGAGCGCAGCCTACAATCGCGCCATGCCCGACGAGAGTCTCCTCCGGAGATACGCCGAGCTGGTCGTCCGGGTCGGCGTCAACGTCAAGGACGGCCAGGACGTCGCAATCAACGGTTACGTCGAGCACGCCCCGTTCGTTCGGGCGCTCGCGGCCGCGGCATACGAGGCCGGCGCGCGCTACGTGTGGGCCGACTACGCGGACCAGTTCGTCAGGCGAGAGCTGATCCGCAGCGCTGCCGACGACGTGCTCGAGTGGAGCCCGCCGTGGCGGCTTGAGGAGCAGGAGTATCTCGGTCGCGTGTCCGGAGCGGTCATCACGATCACCGGCGATCCGAATCCGGACGTGTTCGCCGAGCTCGACGGGACCCGCGTCGGCAGGGCACGCCCGAAAGAGCTCGTCGAACGCGGGCTGCAGCTGCGGTTCGAGGAGCGGCGCATCGCCTGGACGATTGCCGCCTATCCCACCGAGCGGTGGGCCGAGAAGGTCTTCGACGACGGCGATGTCGAGCGGCTCTGGTCGGAGGTCGCGCGGGCCGTGCGCCTCGACGAGCCGGACCCGGTCGTCGCCTGGCGCGAGCACGTCGACCGGCTGGTCGCACGTGCCGCGCAGCTCAACGAGCGGCGCTTCGACGCGGTTCATTTCAACGGTCCCGGAACCGACCTCACGATCGGCCTGACGCCCGGCTATCGCTGGGACGCCGCGCGGATCGAGACCGCCGACGGCCGCCCGTACGTCCCGAACATGCCGACCGAGGAGGTCTTCACCGCCCCTGACGCGCGCCGCACTGCAGGGACGGTCAGCTCGACGCGTCCGCTCGCGACGGCCGGCGGGCTGATCGTCGAGGGCCTCGAGCTTCGCTTCGAGGGCGGGCGCGTCGTCGAGGCCAAGGCGACGAAGGGCGAGGATGTCATCCGTGCCCAGCTCGACGCCGACGAGGGGGCGCGCCGACTCGGCGAGGTCGCGCTCGTCGACGGGTCGTCGCGCGTCGGCCAGACGGGCGTGACGTTCTTCGACACGCTCTTCGACGAGAACGCGAGCTGTCACATCGCTTACGGGTCGGGACTGTCGTTCACGCGTAACACGGACGAGGAGCTGCCGGACGGCGCGGAGAACACGTCGAGCGTCCACACGGACTTCATGATCGGCGGTCCCGACGTCGACGTCGACGGGATCGAGCCAGGCGGCAACGCCGTTCCGATTCTCCGGAACGAGGAGTGGGTGCTCAGCTGATCGTCGCGCATCTCGACCTGGACGCGTTCTTCGCCGCGGTCGAGGAGCTGGAGAATCCCGAGCTGCGCACCAGGCCGCTCGTCGTCGGCGGCGACCCACACGGGCGCGGCGTTGTCGCGACCGCGAACTACGAGGCGCGCACGTTCGGGATCCACTCGGCGATGAGCTGCGCCGAGGCGTTGCGGCGCTGCCCGCACGCGGTCTTCATCCATCCCCGCCACCCGGTCTATCGCGAGTACTCGCAGCACGTGTGGGAGACGGTGCGCGGCGTCGTGCCCACATTGGAGCGCACGGGTCTGGACGAGGGCTACCTCGACGTCGGCGAGGTCGCGGAGGATTTCCTCACGGCGCGCAAGGTGGCAGAAGCCGTGCAGACCAGCGTGCGCGCGGCGACGAGCCTGACGTGCTCCCTCGGCGTCTCGACGTCGAAGGTGGTCGCCAAGATCGCGAGCGACTATCGCAAGCCGGCCGGGCTGACGGTCGTGCCCGGCGGCACCGAGGCGCGCTTCCTCGCGCCCTTCGCGGTCCGTCGTCTGCCGGGCGTCGGGCCGAAGGCGGAGGAGCGGCTCGTGTCGTCGGGCATCGAGACGATCGGCGCGCTGGCCGGTCTCGCGGACGCGGATCTGAAGCGGCTCTTGCCGGGGAGCGTCGGCCGGGTGCTGCGTGACCGTGCGCGCGGGATCGACCCGCGCCCGCTCGAGCTTTCGGCCGAGCGGATCTCGATCAGCGTCGAGAACACGTTCGAGCGCGACCTCACGGACCGTGCGCAGCTGCACGCCGAGCTGCGCGGAATGGCGCGTCGCGTCGCCGAGCACCTCCAGAAGACCGGAAGGACAGCGCGAACGGTCTCGACGAAGGTGCGCTACAGCGACTTCTCGATCCGCAGCCGCTCGACCTCGCTGCGCGTGGGCATCGATGACGGCGAGCAGATCGGGGAGCTGGCGTGCGGCCTGCTCGACCGTGCGCTCACCGACCGGCCCGGTGCGCTGCGCCTCGTCGGCGTCGGCGTCTCGGGCCTCGCCAGCCACCAGCAGCTCGCGCTCGTCTGATCCCTCGTTCGGGGGATGCGAGGCGCCGCTGAGGCTCTAGACTCGCGCCGCGGTGGAGGTCTCCCAGAGCCAGCCCGAGGCGAAGGACGAGCGGCTCAATCCGCCCGGCCAGTTCGTCTCGGACGAGCACGAGGCCGACTGCATGCGCTTCCTCGAGCAGGTCAAGGAGCTGGCGCGGCGCCGCGACGAGGCCGGTCTCGGCCGCGTGCGCTAGCGAGCAGCGGGATCAGCGCAGCTGCAGCCAGGACGACCGAAGCCACGACGCGGCTCTTCGTCGAATCGAGGTACGAGCTGTACTCGAACTGCGAGATGACGTAGATCCAGCTCAGGCCGAGCCACGAAAGCAGTACGGTGACGGCACCGAAGAGGGCCAGTGAGCGGGCACCACGGGCGGCGGCGAACACGAGCAACACGACGAAGAGCGGTGCCAGCAGACCCCACTGGCGCGGGTCGGCCATCTCTCGGCCAAGCGTTCGGAACGCGATCGGCCCGACGCCGAGCCGGCCGCTGACGTGGTGGACGTCGAACGTGTCGCCGAGGCTGTAGTTGATGTCACGCAGGTCGTGGGCGCGCACGTAGAGCTTCCACGGCAGCAAGAGGAGGACGTCGACCGCAAGTGCGACGGCGAGCGTGCGCCAGCGCCCGTAGGCGGCGGCGAACAGGCCGGCGAACGCGGCCGCGACGAACAAAGCGCCCTCGTTCTTCAGGAGGAGCGCGCCGGCGAAGCACAGCGTCGCGACGGCGAGCGACCAGCGCTCGTCGGTCACGAGCCAGCGGGCCGCCGCGGCGACGCCGACGGCGAACACGAGCGCAAGCGGCAGGTCCGCGTAGGCGGTCAGCAGCTGGTCGAAGACTGCCGGCGCGAGCGCGACGGCGCCGAGCAGCAGCCACAGGACGAGCGCGCTGACACGCCCGGCGAGCACCGTGCCGAGCGCCGCGAGCGCTGCGACGAGGAGGAGCACGAACTGCACGTGCACGAGCCGCGTGTCGAAGGCTCCCATCGCGTGGAAGTCGAGTGCCTCGAGCGACGGCAGCAGCAATGGATAGTCCAGGTTGGCGAAGCGGTATTCGCTGCCGGCGAACACGGCCGGGTCTGCCCATCCGAACGCGTAGAGCGCGTGACCTTTGAGCGCCCAGATCGCCCACGCGTCGTAGCGGTTGAGCGGGGCCACGGCGAAGGCGCGCGCGTACTCCGCGAGCAGCGCGGCGAGGGCGGCCGCTGCGCCCACGGCCGGCCAGCGCGGACGCGTCCAGACAGGACGCTCGCTCCCGCGCAGGTGCCAGACACCCGACATGGCCGAAACGGCCGCGGCGAGCGCCAGCGCGGCCCAGCCGAAGCTGACGTGCAAGAGGGCGAGGTGCGCGGCGAGAATCCCCGTGGCCACGAGGCCGCACAGGTACGCCAGCCCGCAGCGCGACAGGAGCTCGCGCCACGACCGGGCGACGCCGAGCCAGGGCAGGACGCCGAGCCCGACGCAGACGATCAGCGCGTTCGCGCCGAGCAGGCCGGCGACTCTCATCGAAAGCGGTAGTGGAAGACAACCGGCGCGTGCCGCACCTGGATCGCGGGCAGGAAGTAGAAGGCTGCGTAGGCCCGGACGACTGCTCCGCGCGTGATGAACGGCCCTTGCTCTCCGGGTGGGACGTCGACCGCGTATCGCTCGCGTGGAGACAACCGCGCGCGGAACGAGTCGAACGGCGACGGGTCGAGACGGAGCCGGTCCCCGGCGGCGTGCCGGCGCTCGAGGGCAGTCAACTTCGAGTCACGCGTGATGTTCCGTTCGACGCGCGGAAGCACGACGACCGCACCGATGATCATCGACGCCGCCAGCGCGGCGCCCGCGATCAGCCGGAGAGGCGCACGCCGAAGAGGACCCGGATCGCCTTGAAGCCGTCCCTCCACGTGATCTTCTTCCCCTCTGCATACGTGCGGCCGTAGTACGCGATGGGCAACTCGTATACGCGCAGCTTGCGCTTGCAGACCTTCGCGGTGATCTCCGGCTCGATGCCGAAGTCGTCCTGACGGAGGTCGAGCGAGCGGAGCACCTCCGTGCGAAAAGCCTTGTACCCCGTCTCCATGTCGGAGAGCGTCGTGTTGAAGAGCACGTTCGTCAGCAGCGACAGGAAGCGGTTCCCGAGGAGGTGCCAGAAGAGGTACGCGCGCTGCGGCCGTCCGCCGGAGAGGCGCGAGCCGTACACGACGTCGGCGACGCCGCGTTCGATCGGCTCGATCAGCGCCGGCACGTCGGCGGGGTCGTACTCGAGATCCGCGTCCTGGATCACGGAGATGTCGCCGTCGGCATGGGGGATCGCCGCACGGACCGCCGCACCCTTGCCGCGGTTCTGCTGGCTGATCAGGACGACGCCGTCGCGTCCGTCGCGCCAGCGCTCGGCGATGCCTCCCGTCTCGTCCGTCGAACCGTCGTCGACGACGACGATCTGCTTCTCGAGCTCGAGCGCCCAGACTGCGTCGAGCAGCGCCTCGATCGTCGCCGCCTCGTTGTACGCCGGTACGAGGAATGACACGCGCATGGCGGCGCAGCCTAACCTCCTTCCGTGGAATTCGATCTCGAGGTCACGATCGACCGGCCGGTCGCGGCGGTGTTCGCCTACGTGACCGATGTGCGGAACGTCCCGGAGTGGCAGGAGAGCGCCGAGTCCGCGGAGTGGATCGAACAGGGACGCCGCTTCCGCGAGCGGCGCCACTTCATGGGGCGAGCGGCCGAGTTCGAGCTGGAGGTGACCGCACTCGAGCCCGAACGACGTTTCGACATCCGGACCCTGAACTCACCCGTGACGTTCGCGATCCGCCACTCGTTCGCCGCGGTGGACGGCGGGACGCGGGTCCGCGTCCACGGTGAGGCGAAGCTGGGCGGCGCGCTGCGCCTGGCGGGCGCCGTGGCGAAGCGGCAGGCCGAGCGCCAGTTCCGCAGCGACTTCGACCGGCTCAAGCAGCGATTGGAGAGGCGAGACGAGGAAAGCCCCTCTGACCGACCTCCCCGCCTCGCCGATTGAGTAGACGCCGAGCGGCCGTCAGCCTTGCGGTGCGCCGCGCACCTTGGAGCAGTCCGTGTCGCGGCGGCGGACCTCGGCGATGGCGTCCTTGAAGGTGTCGTACGACGGCTTGCGCGTCCCGTCCCGGTAGAGCAGGCCGGACTGCCAGCCGCCGAGGCGGTCCTCGTCGATCAGGCCGAAGTTGAGGAAGCCGGAGACGGCCGGTTGGCAGTAGGCGAGCAGGATCGCGTCCTTGAGCTGAGTCGCCTGGTCGACGCCCGCGGGCGCGACGGCCGGCAGCGCGAAGTGGTCGTTCTCACGGCCGCGGTAGTAGCGCATCTTGTCGCGCGGCGGAATGGTCTGGAAGCCGTCCTCGACGTACCAGATCGTCACGCCGCGGTCGCCGGGGAGCGGCTGCGCCGTCTCGCCGAAGGCGGTGTGGAGGACGTTCATGAGCGTCTCGTAGTCGCCCTCCGCGATGACGTCGGTGCCGGTGTGCATCGCGTACGGCGGCTCGGCGGAGTTCTCCGGATACGGGTTGTGGCCGAACGTGTCGAACAGCGGCCGTGTCCGGCCGAGCGCCCGGTACGCCTCGCCGAGTCGGAAGATGAAACCCGCCGGGTCGTGCCGCGACGCCGTCGAGCTGATCACGTTGACCGGGAACGGTCGGCTGTGCAGCACGTCGTAGCAGCGCGCGAGCAGCTTCGCGTACGAGTCGGCGCCCTCTGACTGCGGCCAGTAGGTCGGCGAATTCGCCTCGTTCCAGATCTCGACGTCGTGGATGAGCGGCACGTGCTTCACCGCCCCTTGCACGAAACCGCAGTAGCGCTTCCGTTCCGCCGCGGTCGTCGGCGCGAGCTCGGCGGTGTTGTAGACGGACAGGACGACGCGGTCGTTCAGGTTCGTCATCCGGCGGATGCGCTGCAGGTAGACCTCCTGGAGCTTCGTCGGCTTCGTCTGGGTCGGTCGCCAGGGCACCGTCACGCGAACCGCCATCAGCCGGAGGTCGCGGTGCACCCCCACGATCCCGTCCTGGCGCACCATCCACTTCGCGGTGTCGTCGGTGACGCCGACGATGAGCTTCAGGTGCGTCGACTGGACGTCGCGCGCCGAGGCCGCCGCGAGCAGAGCCGCGACCCCGAGGGTCAGGAGGAGTCGAAAGGCGTGCCGCACTGCTCTCTACGGACTCAACACCAGCCGCACGGCCTCGTCCATGGGCCTAACGGCCTATTCGAAGCCGAAGGTCTAGGCCGCCCAGGACCTTCGAGGGAAGTGTCGCCGCCTCCCCGCGAACACGATCGAGGGAGTGATGGCGCAACTGAGACTCCATGCTGCGAAGGCCCTGGCACTTGCCGGCCTCTTGATTGCCGGCGTCGGCGCGTCCGCCGCGCTGGCGAGCCCGGGGACGCCGAAGGGCGACCCGCCGCCGACGGTTCCGGGGTCGCCGGGCGACGACTGCTCGCACGGCAACTCGGGCAAGGACTGCAAGCCCGATCCGCAGCCGGACAACGGCAAGGACTGCGAGGACCACGGCAACGCTCGCGGCAACGAGGACCACTGCCTGGCGGCGACGACGACCACGACGCCGACGACCTCGACGACGCCCACGACTTCTACGACGCCGACGACTTCTACGACGCCGACGACTTCTACGACGCCGACGACTTC
>Ga0114129_10000911_pt1 | contig 38501 bp, 44 predicted proteins | sample RhiMetdeltSRZDD1_FD_80071 | JGI IMG/M metagenome (GOLD analysis project Ga0114129, IMG submission 80071) | Populus rhizosphere microbial communities from Tennessee, USA - Rhizosphere MetaG P. deltoides SRZDD1 (version 2) (version 2) | ecosystem: Host-associated > Plants > Roots > Rhizosphere >...
CGCGCAGTGGGCCGCGCTCCGCCGCGGCACCGCTGACGGAGCTCACCGGACCGATGCGGCTGCCTCCGCGGCGCTCGCCGGGAGCTGATCGAGCAGCTCGGAGAGGTCGAGCGCGTCGCGCACCGCGTGGCCGTGCGTGTCGTTGTTGAAGTACACGTACGCATCGCCGCTCGCGCCGCGCAGGTCGCGCGCCCACTTCCTCAGAGCGGCGCGGCCGTAGCGCCCGCGGTACTTCCCCGTCGCGCCGTGGAACCGGACGTAGCGCCACCCACCGGTGTGCGCGGGCGGAGCGCGGTCGACCAGGTCATGCTCGCAGAAGGCGGCCCCGTGGCGATCGAGCACCTCGCACACTTCGTCGGTGTACCAAGCGGCGTGGCGGAACTCGACCGCGTGGCGCAGCTGCTGCGGGACCGCCGAGAGGAAGTCGTCGAGCCGCGCCAGATCCGGACGGCTCATCTGCGGAGGGAGCTGCCAGAGGATCGGGCCGAGCTTGGGAACGAGCCGCAGGATCAACTCGAAGTAGCGGTCGAGGCCGGCGCCCGGATCCTTGAGCCGCTTCATGTGCGTGATGAAGCGGCTGCCCTTGCAGGCGAACAGGAAGCCGCGCGGCGCGCGCTCGCGCCAGCCGTCGACCATGGAAGCGGTCGGCAGGCGATAGAAGGTCGCGTTGACCTCGACGGTGTCGAAGACGTGCGCGTACCGCTCCAGCCACCTGGAGGGCGGGACGCCCTCGTACAGCAGGTCCTTCCAGTGCTGGTAGACGTACCCGCTGGTCCCGATCCGGATCCGCCCCATGGCGCAGATCTAGGCACGGTCAGGCGACGCCGAGATGCTTCGCAAACGTCGCGGCGTCGATGTTGGCGCCGCAGACGATGGCCGCGACGCGCTTGCCGGAAAGCTCGGCCCGCAGCGGGCCGCACAGCGCGGCGGTCGCCGCCGCGCCGGCGGGCTCGACGGCGAGCTTGGCGGAGCGGAAGAGAAGACCCATCGCGGAGCGAAGCGCGTCGTCGTCCACCTTGACCAGCCGGTCCACGAATCGCCGGCAGAGCGCGAAGCTGTAGGGCGCCGCGTGCGGAGCACCGAGGCTGTCCGCGATCGTGCGCACCGCGGGGATGGACTCGGGCTTTCCGCTCGCGAAGCTGCGATGCATCGAATCGGCGCCCTCGGGCTCGACGCCATAGACGGCGCAGCTGGGCAACCTCTGCTTCACCGCGGAGGCGACGCCCGCGCACAGCCCGCCTCCGCCGATGGGAACCACGACCGCGTCGAGATCGCCGGCCTGCTCGCAGATCTCCAGGCCCAACGTGCCGGTGCCGAGCGCGATGCGCTCGCCCTCGAACGGGTGGACGAACGTGCGTCCCTCGCGCTCCTCGATCTCGCGCACGCGCGTGAAGGCAGCGTGCACGTCGTCGACCAGCTCCACCTCGACGCCGTAGTCGCGGCACCCCTGCACGCGTGCCGGGTTGGCCGTCCTCGGCATCACCACCTTCGCGCTGGTGCCCAGGGCGCGCGCGGCGTACCCGACTGCCATGGCGTGATTTCCCGCGCTCACGGCGGTGACCCCGCGGCGGAGCGCGTCGGCAGGAAGCTCCATCATCGCGCACAGCGCGCCGCGCGGCTTGAAGCTGCCCGCGTGCTGGAACAGCTCCAGCTTGAGCAGCACCTGCGTACCGGGGCCCGCCGCTCGCTCCACCGCATCGCCGCGCCATGCCCAAAGCGGCGTCTCCACCACGAGCCCGCGCAGCCGCTCGCGGGCGGCGCGAATCGCGTCCAGCGTCGGCGCGGCCGCGTCCATGGCCGCACAGTATCCCGTGCTTACGTTTTGCGTCATGGGACGAGCCGTGGAGACGCAGACGGCGGCGTCGCTCATCCCGCCGCATCCGACGCTCCCGCTCCTGCGAACGCTCGCGGCGACGTGTCGGGCGTGCGAGCTGTACGAGCGCGCGACCCAGACCGTCTTCGGCGAAGGACGCAAGTCGGCGCGCGCCATGATGGTCGGTGAGCAGCCGGGCGACTCCGAGGACCGGATGGGGCGGCCCTTCGTCGGGCCCGCAGGGAAGATGCTGGACCGGGCGCTCGAGGAAGCGGGGATCGACCGCGACCTCGTTTACGTCACCAACGTGGTGAAGCACTTCAAATGGAAGCCGCAAGGCAAGCGGCGCATCCACGAGAAGCCCAACGCGCGCGAGATCGCCGCCTGCCGGCCCTGGCTCGACGCGGAAATCGCCGTCGTGAAGCCTCGGATCCTCGTCTGCCTGGGCGCAACCGCGGCGCAGGCGCTCCTGGGCAAGGCGTTCAAGGTCACCCAGCATCGCGGCGAGCTGCTCCGCTCCGAGCTGGCGCCCTACGTCATGGCCACCGTCCACCCGAGCTCGCTGTTGCGCGCGCCGGACGACGAGACGCGCCGGCGGGAGATCCATCGGTTCGTGCAAGACCTCACGCGCATCGCGCCCCTCGTGCGCGACGAGCCGCGAGCGGAGCGAGCGCCTCCGCCGTAGGCGCCTACTTCTTCACCTCGGCAGCGGCCTCGCGCATCGCCTTCTCGGGCGCGCGGCCGCGCCGGCGCAGCTGTCGGAATTCTTCCTCGAAGCGCTTCAACTCGTCTTCGCTGGCGTGCTCGAGGTCGGCGAAGACGTTGCGCGCCGACCGCTGGGCGCGGATGAGCTCGTCCAGCTTGAGCTGCACCGCCCGGCCGTCGCGGTTCTGGGTGGCCTGGATGAGGAAGACCATCAGGAACGTGACGATGGTCGTCCCCGTGTTGATGACCAGCTGCCACGAGTCGGAGAAGTGGAAGAGCGGGCCGGACACCCCCCACACCAGGACCACGGCGAAGGCGATGAGGAACGCCCAGTAGCTGCCCACGGCTTCGGCCACGCGGCAGGCGAAGAGCCTGAACCACCCGTCCGGACGCTCGACAGTCACGCCCGTAAGATGCGGCCCTGCCGAGGACGGTGGTAGCCCAGCCGGGCTACTCGTCAGCGGGCGGCGGCTTCCGACTCCCGTCGGAGCAGGCGGCCCCCGTCGTCCACGTGGAAGCCGAGGTACCCCAGCACGTCGACGTGATGCTGGCGGAGCCCGAGCAGATGCACGCCGGGCGGCGCCGACTGCGCGACGATCCCCAGCGCGTGGACGCGGAGATCCTCGACCTGGCTGAAGTCGAGGATGACCTCGTTGCCGAGCTGCTGCAGCGCACCGCGCAGCTCGAGCGCATGGGGCAGATCGAACGCGCCGCGCAGGCGGATGAGCGTCGTGCTCCCGAACTCCTCCCGCACCATCTGCAAGCGTCGCATCCGCGAAAGCTGACGACGCACGCCGGCCCTGACAAGCCGAGCCGATCGCCTGCGCTACGTCTCGCGCCGCGCTGCCTTCAAGACGGAGCGCAAGAGGTCTTCGGGAGGGACGGGCTTGAGGAACACCTCGGCGGCGCCCAGGTCGCGCGCCGCCCGCAGCCGTGTGCCCACGGCCGACACGGCGATCACGGGGGCCCGCGGCTGGGGACGCGCCGAATGCCTCCGGATCAGCTCGAGCCCGTCGAGCACGGGCATCACCAGGTCCGTGACGATCACCTGGGGCCGCAGCTTGTCGATGAGGTCGAGACCTTCGAGGCCGTCGTGCGCGACGGCGACGTTCACGCCGAAGTGCTCGAGGGCGGCCTGCGTCACGTCGGCAAGGTCGGCGTCGTCCTCGACGAGCACGACGAGAACGCGTTCTGCGGAACCCGGTTGCATCATCGACGGCGCGCGCCCGCACGGGCTTGGGGCCCAGGGCGCCGGCGGCGGAACCGAGCGCCTGCTCGTCTGCCCGCAAGGCAAGGCGGCGGATGGACACCCCCCGTAGGGAGCATCCCCCGAAAGCTGGCGAGAGTGGCACGCACCCAGCGTGAAGATCGGCGGAATTGTCGGCCAACCAACGCATCGAGGCGCGCCAGCCGCCGCACGGGCGGCTGCCCCCTTGCGCGACCAGCGGGGGGTCGGTCTACAACAGGGGGGCATGCCGAACGAATTACAGCTGGGCCGCCATCAGGCGAGCGGCCTCGTGGACGTGCTGGACCGCGTCCTCGACAAGGGCCTGGTCATCGCGGGCGACATCAAGGTGTCGCTCGCCGAAGTCGAGCTGCTCACCGTCCGCATCCGGCTGATCGTGTGCTCGATCGACAAAGCGCAGGAGATCGGCCTCGACTGGTGGAAGTACGACCACCACCTCGCGCCCGGGCGGAACCGCGACCAGGCGGAGAACGAGGCCTTGCGCGAGCAGGTCCGACTGCTCGAGCGGAAGCTCGAGACCCTCACCCGCACCACTTCGGCCAGGCGCAGCGCGCCGCGCCGCTGATCCAGGAGAAACGCCATGCCCGTCGAAAGAGCATCTGGTGGAACCAGCCTGATCGACGTCCTCGATCGCGTGCTGGACAAAGGCATCGTGATCGACGCGTGGGTGCGGGTCTCGCTGGTCGGGATCGACCTCATCACCGTCGAGGCGCGCGTCGTCGTCGCCTCCATCGACACCTACCTGAAGTACTCGGAGGCGGTCGGCGCCACGACGCCGGTGTCGGGCAAGGCGATCGACTCGCGCACGCACGAGGCGCTGCTCGCCGAGAACGCGGCGTTGAAGGCGCAGATCGCAGCGGGTGCGCCCGCCAAGCGTCGTCGCGCCGAGTAATGGCGGTGGCGCGGACCGCACCGGCATCGACGGCCCCCCGGCCGCCGGAGTCGAACGCACTCGCGCGGCTGGCGCTCGCGGAGTACCTCATCGCGAGCGACGACGCGTCCGAGTGCGGGCAGCGCGCCGTCGACTGGCTTTGCCAGTACGCCGGCGCGAAGGCGGCGGTCTGCGTCCTCATCGATCCGGACACGCAGGAGCTGCGCGCGCTGGCGGGCCACGGGGTGACTGCGGCGCAGCTCAAGCGCGTGGCGTCGCACGGCGGCGGCGACTCGAACCCGTTCGCCGCCGCAATGTCGCGCTCGACTCCGATCCTCTTCGAGAACGGAAAGGCGCGAGGCGCGACGCCTTTCGGCCCCGGGCCCTTCGTGGCAGTGCCGCTGCCGATCGCGGAGCGGCCGGAAGCGCGCATCGGCATCCTGCTGGCGTGGCCGCCCTCGCCGGCCGTCGATCGCGAGGCGCGCTGGCTCGCCGACTCGCTGGGGCAACGGCTGGTGCAACTCCGCGCGACCCGGCGGCTCGCCGAGTCGGAGCAGCGCCTGCAGCGCGACCGCGAGTTCCTGCTCAGCGTGATCAACTCCGTCCCGGACCCGGTGCTGCTCACCGACACCGAGGGACGGATCATCATCTCGAACACCCGGGCCGACGCTCTCTTCGTCGCGCGCGAGGACCAGAGCGAAGGACGGCAGCGCGCCGTCACGCTGAACAACATGCTCTTCTCCGCCGCCTTGTCGCGCCAGGCGATCGACGACCCCGAGGCGGCGCGCCGCGAGCTGCTCCTGGTGAACCCGACCGAGGGCACCGACCTGCTCTTCGAGCTGTTGTCGACGACCGTGCAGCACCCGCGCGAAGGGACCGGGTTCGTCTCCATCCTGCGGAACGTCACCGACCTTCGCGCCGCCACCCAGCAGATCGAGGACAACTACCGCAAGCTGAAGATCGCCGAGGCCGACGTGCGCGCCGAGCGCGACCGGCTCGATCTCATCATCGACTCGGTCGCCGATCCGATCCTGGTGACGGATCCCTCCGGCAAGATCCTCCTCATGAACGCACCCGCGGAGCGCCTGTTCACCGTCCCGGAAGGCTCCAGGGAGGAGCTGCAGCGCGCCGTGCGCACCAACGACGCGCATTTCTCCTCCTTCGTCTCCAACGTGTTCCTCTCCGCGGGGTCGTCCCGCTTCCGCGGCGAGATCAGCCTCACCGATCCCCAGGCCGCGCGCGCGCTGCCGGTGGAAGCCATCAGCGGAAAGGTCACCAGCGAGCACGGCGAGGTCACCGCCGTCGTCACCATCCTCCACGATCGCACCGAGGCGCTGGAGAAGGCGCGCCTCTACGAGCAGCTGGAGCGCGCCTCCAAGCAGCTGGAGGAGAAGGTGCGCGAGGCCACTGGCGAGCTGGTGCGCCGCAACGAGCTGCTCCAGCGGCAGGCCATCGAGCTGGAGCAGGCGTCGCAGCTCAAGTCGCAGTTCCTCGCCAACATGTCGCACGAGTTCCGCACGCCCCTGAACGCGATCCTCGGCTACACCAGCATGTTGCTCCAGGGCGTCAACGGCGAGCTCGCTCCGCCGCAGAGGAAGAACCTCGGGCGCGTCGACTCGAACGCGAAGCACCTGCTCACCATCATCAACGACCTGCTCGACATCAGCCGCATCGAGGCGGGCAAGATGCCCCTGCACCTCGAGCAGTTCGAGCTGCCCACGCTGGTGGGCGAGCTGCTCGCGGAAGTGGAGCCGCTCATCCAGAAGTCGCGCCTGTCCGCGGCCACCGACCTGGCGAGCGATCTGCCCCCCCTCGTCAGCGATCGGCAGAAAGTCAAGCAGATCGTACTCAACCTGCTCACCAACGCGATCAAGTTCACTCCGCACGGTGCCGTCCAGCTGATCGCGCGTTACCATGCCGAGGCCGACGAGATCTCGCTCGCGGTGAGGGACACCGGCATCGGAATCGCCGAGCACGACCAGCAGAAGATCTTCGAGGACTTCCGCCAGGCCGACGACTCGGTGACGAGGCAGTACGGCGGGGCGGGACTGGGGCTGTCGATCTGCCGCCGCCTGGCGAACATGCTCGAGGGGCGCATCGCGCTCGCGAGCACGCTCGGCGCGGGATCCACCTTCACGCTCTACGTACCCCGGCGTGGGAGGAAGACATGACGCAGGAGCCGCTCGTCCTGGTGGTCGACGACTTCCAGGACAACCGGGAGATGTACGCCGAGTTCCTCGCCTTCTCGGGGTTCCGGGTGATCCAGGCCGCGAACGGCAAGGAAGCGCTCGACCAGGCTTTCGCCAATCGCCCCGACATCATCATCATGGATCTGTCGCTCCCCGTCATGGACGGATGGGAGGCGACCCGCCGCCTGAAGGCGGACCAGCGGACCAACGCCATCCCGGTCGTCGCGCTCACCGGGCATGCGATGCAAGGCCATTCGAAGGGCGCCATCGAGGCAGGTTGCGACTCGTTCGTCGCCAAGCCGTGCCTCCCGGACCAGCTCGTCGCCGAGATCCGCAAGATGCTCTGCACCCCGTCCAAGCTGGCGAAGGCGGAGGGTAGCAATGCCCGAAGGTGAGAAGAAGCGGCGCGGCAGCGCCAAGGCATCGCCGCGCGGCCGCCCGAAGAACGGCGACGCAGTGCGGGCCCGGGAGGGCTCGGGGATACGCGCCAAGGAAGATTCCGGCGCGCGCGCCCTGGCCCCGGAGCTGCCCGTCGAGAGCGGCGCGGTGAAGACGGAAGGAGCGGCCCGCGGCAAGTACGTCTACTGCATCATCCAGTCGAGCGAATCGTTGCGATTCGGGCCGCTGGGCATCGGCGCCGACCCCGCCGACGTCCATACGGTGAACTACAAGGACATCGCGGCGGTCGTCTCGGACACGCCGATCGAGGTGCACGATCCCACCCGCGAGAACGTGCTCGCCCACGAGCGGGTGAACGAGACCGTCATGCACAAGTACACGGTCATCCCGATGTCGTTCGGGACCGTGTTCAAGACGCGAGACGACATCGTCGAGCTGCTCCGATCGGCGTACGACGCCTTCCACGACGTGCTGGTGAAGATGCAGGACAAGCTCGAGTTCGGCCTCAAGGTGCTGTGGGACCGCGACGTGATGATCCGCGAGATCGAGCGCGCGGACGAGGACATCCGCAACCTCAAGGGCCAGATCGGGGCGCAGAAGGGATCCACCTACTTCGCGCGCATGCAGTACGGCCGCCTGGTCGACGCCGCGCTCCAGGCGATGTCGGAGAAGTACGTGGCGGAGATCTTCGAGGCGTTGCGCGACGTCGCGGTGGCCTCGCGGGCGAACAAGCCGATCGGCGACAAGATGATCATGAACGCCGCCTTTCTCGTCTCCCGCGACAAGGAGCAGGCGTTCGACCATCGCGTCAAGCAGATCGGCGCCAAGCACGACAAGCTGACCTTCAAGTACACGGGGCCTTGGCCGCCGTACAACTTCGTCAACATCCGCCTCAAGCTGGAGAGGGCGAAGGAAGGAAAGTGATCGTCGTCGACCGCATGCTGGTGGGCGGGATCAAGTTCGTGCTCGGCAAGATCGCCGCGGCGGTCGAGGCCGAGCTGAACGACGATTCCCGGCTGCGCGAGGAGCTCCTCGCCGCGCAGATGCGGTTCGAGCTCGGAGAGATCACGGAGGAGGAGTTCCGCGCCGCCGAGGCGGGCCTCCTCGCGCGGCTGCGCGAGATCCGCGAGCGGCAGCTCGGCGAGGCCGCGAAGCCCGGCGAGATGAAGATCACGGGCGTCGAGGCGACGATCCACGGCGAGGAGTGACTCGCCGGACGCACGGCGCGTCGCGGCCGGCCGCGCGCTCGCGATCCGGGGGCGGACCGTCGTTCTTCTCCTTCTTCGCGGGCAAGGGGGGCGTGGGCAAGACGACCTGCGCCGCAGCGCATGCCGCGGCGCTCGCCTCGATCGGCCGGCGCGCCCTGGTGGTGTCCACCGATCCAGCGCACTCGTTGGGAGACGCGCTGCAGGCCCGCCTCTCGGCCCGGCCCCGTGCGGTTTCGAAGCGTCTCTTCGCGGCCGAGCTCGACGCCGACCGCGCGCTGTCGCGCTGGTTCGGCGAGCGCGAGCGCGCCTTTCGCGTCCTTGCCTCGCGCGGGACCTACCTCGACGACGAGGACGTCGATCAGCTCCTCTCGCAATCGCTGCCGGGGGTCGACGAGCTCATCGGGCTGGTCGAGCTGATGCGCCTCGCCGGCACCGGGGAGTACGACGAAGTCGTGGTGGACACCGCGCCTACCGGGCACACGTTGCGGCTGCTCTCGATGCCGGAAACGCTGGCTCGGCTCGCCCGCGTGCTCGCCGACCTGCAGCAGAAGCACCGGTGGATGTCGGTCTCGCTGCGGGGCCGGTACGTGCCGGACGCGAGCGACGCGGTGATCGAGGGGATCGAGCGCCAGGCGGCGGAGCTGCGGGCGCTGCTGCGCGACGCGGAGCGCTGCGCCTTCCGCTGGGTGATGCTCCCCGAAGAACTGGCGCTGCGCGAGGCGCGCGACGGCGTGGCGGCCCTGGGCCGGATCGGCGCGCGCGTCGCCGAAATCGTCGTCAACCGCCTCACGCCCGCGCCGGCGTCGCGCTGTGCTCTTTGCGATGGCCGTCGGGCAGCCGAAGCAGGCGCGCTGCGCGCGGCGCGGCAGGCCTTTCCGGACGTCCCCCTCCGCCTCGTACCGGCCTTCGACGACGAGCCTCGCGGGATCGCAGCGCTGCGCCGGATTCCTTCGGCGCGGGCGCGGCCGCCGCGAGGGGGGCGGGCGCGACCCTTCCGGGCGACCGGCGCGCCGTGGATCCCGGCGGCCGGAGTGCGGCTGCTGCTGTTCGGCGGAAAAGGAGGCGTCGGCAAGACGACCTGCGCCGCGGCGTGCGCGCTGCACCTCGCCGGGTCGGGACGTCGCGTGCTCCTGCTCTCGACCGACCCGGCGCATTCGCTCGGCGACGTGCTCGACGTGGAGCTGTCCGACGAGCCGCGCGAGATCGCGCCGCGGCTCCTTGCGCGCGAGCTGGATGCCGACCGCGCCTTCGCCACCCGGCGCGACGAGTACCGGCGCAGCGTCGACGAGCTGTTCGATGCGCTGGCGGGAGGCAAAGGCTTCGACGCCACCTACGACCGCGTCGTCGTGCAGGATCTCATCGACCTCGCGCCGCCGGGCATCGACGAGCTGTTCGCGCTGTTCGCGGTGACGGAGGCGCTCCAGCGGGCCTTCGATGCGGTCGTGGTCGACACCGCACCGACGGGACACGCGCTGCGCCTCCTGCAGATGCCCGCCAAGGCACTCGGCTGGGTGCACGCCCTGCTCGCCATCCTGCTCAAGTACCGGCGCGCAATCGGCCTGGGCGATCTGGCGCGCTCGCTCACCCAGTCGGCGCGCGCGCTGCGCGAGCTGCAGGAGCTGCTGCGCGATTCCACGCGCGCAACGTTCGTCCCCGTCACCCGCGCGGCTGCGCTGCCGAGGGCAGAGACCGAGCGCTTGCTGCGCGCCCTGCGGGCCCTCGGCATCGCGGCCGGGCCTCTCCTCGTCAACGCGCTCACGCCCGACGGTTGCGCCCGGTGCAGGCGGGCCGCAGCGGCGGAGGCGCGCGAGGTGCAGGCGCTCCGCCGGCACACCCCTGCTATGCTGTTCGCTCCGGCCGTGGCGCCTCCACCGAGGGGAGCGCGGCAGCTCCTGGCGTTCGGCCGGACCTGGACACCGCGATGAGCGAGCTCACCTACCTGTACTGCGTCGTCCAGCGCGACAAGCCGCCGCCGCTCGCGCGAGCGCCCCGCGGTCCGCCGGGTACCGGCGTCCCCCGCGCCATCGACGCCGGCGGCGGCCTCTGGCTGGTCGCGTCCGACGCGCCGGCGGCCCAGTACGGAGAGTCCGCGATCGAGCGCGGCCTGCAGGACCTCGCCTGGGTCTCGGAGCGCGCCTTGCCGCACGAAGCCGTCATCGAGTTCGTCGGCCGTACGGGCACGGTGTTGCCGATGAAGCTGTTCACGCTGTTCCGCAACGACGAGCGCGCCGTCGAGCACGTCGCCGGACAGCGCAGGCGCATCGACCGGCTCCTGGAGAGACTGGCAGGCCGCGAGGAGTGGGGCCTGCGCATGCTGCTCGACGAGCCCCGCGCGCTGGAACGGGCGGCGCAGAGCGCCCGCGGCGAGGCGAAGGGATCGTCCGGTACCGAGTTCCTGCTGCGGAAGAAGAAGCAGCGGGACGTGTCCCGCGAGGTCATCGAGCGGGGCGGCGAGCACGCCACGGCGCTGTTCGACGAGCTGGCGCTGCGGGCGGACGACGCCCGCCGGCGCCCGCCTCCGCCCGGTCCCGCCGGACACCGCGTCCTTCTCGACGCAGCCTTCCTCGTGCGGCGCTCGCGGGTGAAGCCCTTCCAGGCCGCCGTCCGCAAGGCCGCGGCGCGCCTGGGCCGCGACGGATTCGAGCTGACGCTCAGCGGTCCCTGGCCGCCCTACAACTTCGTCGCGGAGTCGGCATGAGGCGGCGCGAAGAGCAGGCCATGGAGATCCTCGAGCGGGCCGACCAGTCGTTGCTCGACGTGATCGACCACGTGCTCACCAAGGGCGTCGTGGTCAGCGGCGAGGCGATGCTCGGCGTCGCCGGTGTCGACCTCGTCTACCTGCGGCTCAACGCGCTGCTCTGCGCCGCCGACCGCGTCCAGCCGCGCGCGAGGAAGAAGTGAGCCCGAAGCTGAACGTGTACGCGCTCACCGATGCAGCGCCCGCGGCCCAGATGCGCGGCGCGCTCGGCGAACCGGTTCGCGTCGTCCGCAGCGGCCGGCTGCTCGTGCTGGCGGGAGAGATCGCCGAGGCGCCGGAGCTGGGCGCCGATGCGCTCCGTGCGCACGACGCGGCGGTGCGGCGGCTCGCCGACGCGTGCGCCGCGCTGCTGCCGGTCCGCTTCGGATCGGTCGCCACCGAGGTGGACTTCGCCGGGCGCGAGGACGAGCTGCTCGCCGCGCTCGACCTGGTCCGCGGCCGCGAGCAGATGACGCTGCGGGTCTACGGCGACGCGCCGCCTTTGGACCGCGGCAGCGGCACGGCCTACCTCGAGTCGCTGCGCCGCGCGCGCGCCGTCCCGCAGCTCGATCCGATGCGCGCGGCGGTCGCGGCGCTGGTGCGCGCCGAGCGGACGGAGGTCCACGAGCCGCCGCTGCTCGCCAGCGTCTACCACCTCATCGATCGCGGGTCCGCCGACGAATACCTGCGCGCCGTGCGCGACGTTCCGGTCGCGGTGCGGGTAGCGCCGACCGGTCCGTGGCCTGCGTGGTCGTTCGCCCCGGAGGCGCTGCGGTGAAGAAGTCCGCCGACGTCGTCGCGTTGCAAGTCAAGGAGCTCGAGTCGCTCCGCAAGGAGCTGCAACGGCACGCGCAGCCGCCGCGCTGGAACGTCGACCCGCAGGACGTACAGAAATCGGTGGTCCGACTGGTCCTCGCACTGGTCGAGTTCCTCCGCAAGCTGCTCGAGCGCCAGGCCATCCGCCGGATGGAGACCGCGACGCTCACCCCCGAGGAGACGGAGAAGATCGGCCAGGCGCTGATGAAGCTCGAAGAGACGATCCGCGACATCGCACAGAAGTTCGGGCTCAAGCTCGAGGAGCTGAACCTCGACCTGGGCCCGCTTGGCCGGCTGATGTGACGGCTCAGTCGGTCAGCGCCGCGTAGACGAGCTGCCGGAACAGCTTGCGGTAGTGGACGCGCGCGCCCGGCGCCTGCGTCATGAGGAGCCCGATCAGCTCCTCTTGCGGATCGATCCAGAAGTAGGTGCCTGCCGCTCCTCCCCAGGTCGCCTCTCCGGCGCGGCCCGGCACCGCCGCGAGCCCGTCCTCGCGCCGCACGGCAAATCCGAGACCGAACGTGTACCCCTTCACGCCCAGCAGGTTCTCGCCCGGAGTCGGCGCCGCGTCGAGCAGGTTTCCCAGGTGATCGGAGGTCATGAGGATGACGCTGGCACGGCTCAAGAGCCGGACGTCGTTCAGCTCGCCGCCGCGCAGGAGCATCTCGCAGAAGCGAACATAATCCGCCGCGGTGGACACCGCGCCCGCTCCGCCGGAGTCGTTCTTGGGCGGCGCGAGCACGTCGATCAGATTGGTCGGCTGTCCCGTCGCCGGATCGGTCGCGAACGCCTGCGCGACCCGGTTTGCCCGATCCTTGGGCACCACGAACCCGGTGTCGGGCATCCGCAGCGGCTTGAAGATACGAGCATCGAGGAACTCGCCGAGCCGCTTCCCGGAGACGACCTCGATCACGCGCCCGAGCACGTCCGTCGAGAGGCCGTACTCCCAGGCGCGGCCCGGCTGGTGCACCAGCGGGACCTTCGCCAGCGCCTCGATCTCCTCCGCAGGGCTGAGGTCGCGATACGCGAGGGCCGAGCCGGGCTGCAGGAGCCCCGCCTTCGCATACGCCTCCTTGACCGCAGCGTTCGAGGTCGTCGTCGCGTCAGTGAAGCCGGACGTGTGCCGCAGCAGATCGTACAGCGTGATCTCCTGCGCCGCGGCAACTGTCTCGGACGACGGCTTCCCCGCCGCGTGATCGGCCTTCGCCACGCTCACCTGCATCTTCGCGAAGGCGGGGAGGTACTTCGAGACCGGGTCGGTGAGCGCGATGCGTCCCTCCTCGGCCAGCATCATCGCGGCGACGGTCACGAACGGCTTGGTCATCGAGTAGATGCGGAAGATGGCGTCCTTGCCCATCGGCGTGCCGCTCTTCGGGTCGCGGGCACCCACTGCGTCGAACATCGCGACGCGGCCCTTGCGCGCGATCAGCGCCACGGCTCCAGGAAGCTTCTTCGCCTCGACCTCGCTGCGCAGGAACTGCCCGACGCGGCCCAGGCGCTCCGCCGAAAGGCCGACCTCTTCGGGCGTCGCCGACGGCAGGCCTTGCGCCGACGCCACAGAGCACCACAGGTATGCCGCCGCGAAGGCGCCGAAGAGCCGCATGAATCGATCCTCCCCTGCCGTGTTGGCGGCGCCGGCCGTCTACTCCCCGCCCGAAACGCGTGTCAATCGTGCACGGATTGCGGAGCGCGGATCAATGCGCGCAGCGACTCCAGCGTGTCCGCGTCGGCCGGCTTCTTGTCGGTGCGCCAGCGGGCGATGCGCGGAAAGCGCACCGCGACGCCGCTCTTGTGGCGCGTCGATTCGGCGATGCCCTCGAAGTGCAGCTCGAAGACGTGCAGCGGCTCGACCTGGCGCACCGGCCCGAAGCGCGCGAGCGTGTGCTGCCGGATCCACCGATCGAGCCGATCCAGCTCCTCGTCGGTCAGACCCGAGTACGCCTTGGCCACCGGGAGCAGCTCGCCGCGGTCCCAGACCGCGAACGTCATGTCGGTGAGGACGTTCGCCCGCCGCCCGTTGCCGGGCTGCGCGTACACGAGCACCGCGTCGATGCTGTACGGGTCGATCTTCCATTTCCACCAGTCGCCGCGCGGGCGCCCGCTTCGATACGGCGAGTCGCGTCGCTTGAGCATGAGCCCCTCGACACCACGCTCGCGCGCCTCGGCGCGCAAGCCCCCGAGCTCTTCCCAGGTCGCCGCGAGGACCTCCTCCGAGAGGAGCAGCCGGTCGCTGCGACCTTCGACGAGCCGCTCGAGCCCGGCGCGCCGCGCCGAAAGCGGATCGGCTCGCCGATCCCGGCCGTCCAGCTCGAGCAGATCGTACGCGACGAAGGCGGCGGGCGCGTCGGCGAGAATCGCGGGAGTGAGCTTCTGCCGGCCGATGCGCCGCTGCAGCACCGAGAACGGCAGCGGGCCCCCGCGCGCGTAGGCCAGCACTTCGCCGTCGACGACCGTGCCGTCGGGGAGCGAGGCCGCGGCCTCGCGCAGATCCGGGAACCGGTCGGTGATCAGCTCCTCGCCGCGCGACCAGAGCCATGCGCTCCCGCCGCGCCGGACGAGCTGGGCGCGGATGCCGTCCCACTTCCATTCCGCCTGCCACGCTTCGCGCGGACCGAGCGACTCCGGCAGGTCCTCGAGCGGCGAGGCGAGGAAGAACGGATAGGGCCGCGACAAGTCGGCGTCGTGGACGTCGCTCGCGACCAGCTGCCGGAAGCCTTCCGCTGTCGGCTGCCACGTTCCCATCAGCCGATGCGCGACCACGCCGGGGTCGAGCCCGGCATGCTGCGCCACGGCGCGCACCGCCAGCGTGCGCGACACGCCGACCCGCAGCTCGCCGGTGAGCAGCTTGTCGAGCAGGAAGATCTCGCGTCGCGACATCGACCGCCAGAGCGCCAGCACCGCCTCGCGCTTGCCCGTCTCGTCGGCTGCGGCCAGGGGCAGCAGCCGCTGCTCGATCAGCTCCGACAACGAGAGTCCGGAGGCTGGCTCGGGACTGCCGCCCCGCTGGGTGTCGACGAGCAGCGCGACGATCTCCGCCAGATCTCCCGCCGCGGACCAGCACTCGCCGAACATCCACTCCGGCGTGCCGGTCGCCTCCATCCCCCAGGCAGCGAGGAGGCGCGGCGCGATCAGGCGCTTCAGACGGCCGCCGGTGAGGAAGAAGACGGCCCACGCGGCGTCTGCGGGCGGGGCGTCGGCGAAGTACGCCTGCATGGCCGCGACCTTCTGGTTGGTCGAGGTCGTCGCGTCGAGCTGCTCGTAGAGTCGCGCGAAACGCTGCATGCCCGCTCAGTCGCCCTCCGGGTCCGTCGGATGCGCAAGCCCGGCAGCGTCGGCGTCGACTCCCCGTTCGCGCAGCCAGTGCACCAGCGCCTCGCGGTAGCCATGCGTGGCGAAGACGCGCCGCGCGCCGCTCTCCTCGATCGTGCGCAGGATGCCCGGCCAGTCGGCGTGGTCCGACAGGACGAAGCCGCGGTCGAACGATCGCCGCCTCCGCTGCCCGCGGATGCGCATGCTGCCCGAGGCGAACGCGCTCTCGGACTCGCCGAAGCGGCGCATCCACGGACTGCCGCGCGCGGTGATGGGCGCGAGCACCAACTCGCCGGCGAAGGAGCGCCCCTTGGCCGTCTCCGCGACCGGGAGCGTCGGCACCATCTGCACGCCGGCCTCGCGGTAGACGCGCGTCAGCGGCTCCAGCGCGCCGTGGACGTACACCGGCCGCTGCGTCAACTCGGCCAGGCCGGCGAGGATCCGCTGCGCCTTGCCGAGCACGTAGCAGAACAACACCGAGGCGCGCCGCGCGTTTGCCTCCCACCAACGGTGGATGTCGCGGAACACCTCGCGCGGATCGTCCCAACGAAAGATCGGCAGCGCGTACGAGGCTTCCGTGACGAGGACGTCGCAGCGCACCGGCTCGAACCGAGCGCAAGTGGGATCCGCCTCGCGTTTGTAGTCTCCGGTGACGACCCACACCTCGCCCCGGCCGTCGACGCGCACCTGCGCCGAGCCCAGGATGTGGCCCGCCGGGTGGAAGGAGACGCGGGTCTCGCCGAGCAGGCGTTCTTCGCCGTAGGGCACGGCGTCGATCGTCGCATCGGCGCCGAGCCGATGGCGGAGCAGCGCGAGCGAGGGCTGCGCGCAGAGGTAGCGCGCGCTTCCCGGCACCGCGTGGTCGGCGTGCGCGTGCGTGACGACGGCGAAAGAGACGGGCTCGCGCGGATCGACGTGAAAACCGCCCGCAGCGCAAGCGAGCCCCTCGCGTCCGTCGGTGAACAAACCATCCACCACAGCACCTCAGCGGAGCCTACATCCTGGCCCTTGCAGCGCCGCCGCGCGATGGGCTGTTCTGCTAGCAATGGACAATACCGCACGCATCGAAGCCGCTGCCGAGCCGCACGCGACGGTCGAAGGCGCGCTCGGTGCTGGGCTATCCGTCCTCTGCGCCCACTCGCAATGGCCGCTGGCGCGCCTCACCTGGATGGAGGGCGAAACCCCCATGCAGGTGTGGAGCGTGAGCGACGGGATGGAGCCGCTCCGCCAGGCGTGGGTCGATGCGGGTGCTGGTGCGAGCTGGGCGCCGCGAGTGGCAGCGGGGGGCCGCCCGGTCGCGTTCGCTTTCGAGATGGCGGAGGTGCCGCGCGAATTCGCCGCCAAGGCCCTCGCCGCGGCAGTCCGGTACGTGCTCGTCTTCCCGCTCTTCGATGGCGAGGACGTCGCCGGCGCAGTCGAGGTGTGCTGCAAGGAGCCCTGCGCGTTCGACGGACTTCGCGAGTCCCTCGTCCGGCTGGGCCGCCTCCTCGGCGGCATCGCGGAACGCAAGCGCGCCGCCTGAGGAGGCGAAAAGCGCGCGTCAGTCCAGCGGCGCGGCCGCGCCGGTCTCCTTCGGCACTTCCATCCGCGGAGCGCCCTGCTTCTTCAGCTCCTCGGCCGTCTGCTCCATGAGGACGCCGAGGTCCTCCAACTCGTCCTTCGAGTGCATCTTCCGCACCTTCGGGAACAGCTCGCCCTCTTCCTCCTCGACGTGGTGCTCGACCTGCTCCTGCAGGACCTTGCACTTGGCGTCGAACTGGGGATCGTCGGGCTCCATCTCCAGCATGTCGGCGATGAGCCGCTTCACCGAGAGGTGCTCCTCGACCGCTTCCTGGAGCAGCTCCTCGGTGCGAGCGTCCTTGGTCGCCGGATAGAAGTGCTGTTCCTCGATCGACGCGTGGACGGCGAGGGCGTCGGCGAGCTGGTCGAAGAGCTCCTCCTTCTCCTCGGCTTCCTGGGCCTTCGCGAGGTTCTTGAAGAGCTGCTTGGCTTCCTTGTGCTGCTGCATGAGCAATTCGATGGCGTTCACAGCGCCTCCTGGGGGGTTTTCGTCTGGGCGGTGCAAATGTGGACAGAGGGCGCGGGGGCGGCAACGCGCCGCAGCGCAGCGCCGGCCGGCAGGCCGGACGGCAGCCTTTCGCTTGTGCCTGCGCGGGGCGTCGGTGACTATCGTGTCCCATGAACAGGCGCCTGTTGTGCCTGCACGGCCACTTCTACCAGCCGCCGCGGGAGAACCCGTGGATCGAGGAAGTGGAGGTGCAGGACACCGCCGCGCCGTTCCACGACTGGAACGAGCGCATCGCGGCGGAGTGCTACGGGCCGAACGCGGCCGCCCGCCTGAAGAACGGCGCCGGGTACATCAAGGACATCGTCAACAACTACCGCCACATCTCGTTCAACTTCGGGCCCACGCTGCTCGCCTGGATGGAGCGGCGCTCTCCGGAAGTCTACCGCCGCCTCCTCGAAGCCGACGCCGAGAGCGTGCGGCAGCGCGGGCATGGAAATGCCATCGCGCAGGCGTACGCCCACTCGATCCTGCCGCTGTCGACCGACCGCGATCGGCGCACGCAGATCCGGTGGGGCCTCTACGACTTCCGCCGCCGCTTCGGCCGCGCCGCCGAGGGAATGTGGCTCCCGGAGACCGCGGCGGACCTCGCGACGCTGCGCTGCCTCGCCGACGAAGGCCTGCGGTTCACCGTTCTCTCCCCCTACCAGGCGCTGCGCGTGCGCGCCCCGGGCGGCCCGTGGCAAGACGCGCGCAACGCGCAGTTCGATCCCACGCTCCCGTACAAGGTCGACCTGCGCGACGGGCGCACCATGGCCGTCTTCTTCTACGACGGCCCCATCGCGCGCGGGATCGCCTTCGGCGAGGGGCTCGCGAGCGGAGACGAGCTCGTGCAGCGCCTCGAGCAGGGGTTCAACGACGCCCGGACCCACGACGAGGTGCTCACCGTCGCGGTCGACGGAGAGACGTTCGGCCATCACAAGAAGGGCGGAGACGAAGTCCTCGCGGCCGCGCTGCGGCAGCTGCAGCAGCGCGAGGACGTCCAGTTGGTGAACCTGGCGCAGGCGCTCGCGCTCTGCCCTCCGGAGCGCGAAGCGGAGATCGCCGAAGGATCGTCGTGGAGCTGCATGCACGGCGTGGAACGCTGGCGTTCGGACTGCGGCTGCCACACCGGCGGGCGGCCCGGGTGGCACCAGAAGTGGCGCGGCCCGCTGCGCGCCGCGCTCGACGCCCTGCGCGAGCGCCTCGCCCGCCTGTACGAGCGCGAGGCGGCGCCGCTGCTCCGCGACCCCTGGCGCGCGCGCGACGAGCTGATCGAGCTGGTGCTCGATCCGGAGCGCAAGCGCGCTGCCGAATTCGTCGAGCGGCAGGCGGGGCGCTCCTTGGACGAGCGCGATCGCATCCGCGCGCTGCAGCTGCTCGAGATGGAGCGGCAGGCGCTGCTCATGTACACGAGCTGCGGCTGGTTCTTCTCGGAAATCTCCGGCATCGAGGCCGTGCAGATCCTCAAGTACGCGGCGCGCGCGCTGCAGCTCGCTCGCGAGGTGAGCGGCGAGGATTACGAGCCGGAGTTCGTCGACGCGCTCGCGCATGCGCCCTCCAACGTCGCCGAGCTGGGGAATGGCGCCCGCGTCTACGAGGCGCTGGTGAAGCCCTCGGTCGTCTCGCTGGAAGGAGTCGCGGCGCACTACGCGATCGCGGGGCTCTTCGACGAGTACGGCCGGTCCGACCAGCTGTTCTGCTACGACGTCGCGCTGCGCGGCCGCCGGCGCGAGAAGGGCGGCAGCGCCACGCTCGCCATGTCCCGCCTCGAGATCCGCAGCCGCCTCACCCACGAGCGGCGCGACCTGACTGCCTGCGTGCTCCACTTCTCCGGATCGGACATCCGCTGCGGGATGCGCGACCACGATCCCCACGCGCACGCGGACTCGGAGAAGCGGCTCTTCGGCCGCTTCGCCGCGCTGTCGCTCGCGCAGATGGTGCGCGAGATCGACCGTGAGTTCACCGGCCGCGACTACACGCTGCGCGATTTGTTCCTCGACGAGCGCCGCCGCCTGGCCGGGCAGCTCCTCGAGGAGACGATGCGGCGGTACGAGGACGACTACCTGCAGATCTACGAGTCGAATCGGCGCCTGATCGACTTCCTGCGCGAGATCGACTCTCCGGTGCCGCGGCCGCTGCAGGTCGCCTCGGACGTGGCGTTGACGCACCAGGCGCAGCAGTGCGCGCGGGCGCTCGCCGCCGGCAAGGTCGACCTCTCGACGGCGCAATCGGAGCTGCTCGCCACCGCGCACGTGGCTCGCCGGCTCGGCGCGCGCATCGACCAGGCCGCCGTGCAGGGCCCGTTCCACGAGCTGATGCACTCGCTGGTCGAGAACCTGCTGGCAGGCGCTCGCGAGGCGCCGCCACACCTCGCGGGTGTGCTCGAGCTGGCCGCGCGGCTCGGCATCCACCTCGACCTGTGGGATGCGCAGAACCGCCTGTGGGACGCCGCCGACGAGCTGCGCATCGATCCGGAGCAGTTCGCGAGGCTGGCCCGCGCCCTGTGGTTCGACGAGCGGACGCTCCAGTCGCGTGCGCAGACCTCGCGTCGAACGGCGCCGCCTTCCCAGGCCGCCGCGGCGCTGTGAGCACACAGGTCACGCCCATCCAGGACTACGCGGTCATCGGAGACTCGCGCTCCGCCGCGCTCGTCTCTCGCGCAGGCTCGATCGACTGGTTGTGCTGGCCGCGGTTCGACAGCCCGTCGCTCTTCGCCGCGGTGCTCGACCCGGACGCAGGCGGGCGGTTTGCTCTCCGGATTCGTGGCGACGCTGCTCCTCACCACCATCCTCGCCGGCAGTCAGCAGGTGCGTCTGTCGCGCATGAGCATCCCGTACTTGCTCGGCTCCCTCTTCACCGCCGGGAGGGAACGGGCAAAGATCGTCGGCTTCTTCGTCCACCTCGTGAACGGTCAGGTGTTCGCCCTCGTCTACGTGGCGCTGTTCCATGCCTGGGGCGCCGCGGGGCCGTGGCGGGGGGCTGGGGCTCGGGATCGCGCACGCCGCCGTCGTCCTGCTCGTCACCGTGCCGCTCTTGCCGTCGCTGCATCCCCGGATGGCGAGCGAGCAGCACGGGCCGTCGGTCACGCGGCAGCTCGAGCCGCCCGGCGCGCTCGCGCTGCACTACGGGGCGACCACGCCGCTCTTCGTCGTCGTCGGCCACGCCGCGTACGGCCTGCTGCTCGGCATCCTCTACAAGCTGCCGGGCGGCTGACCGATCGCCGGTCGGGGTGTGGCGGGAGCGCCGGAATTCCTAGCTTGCGAGGCGTGCACATCCCCGGGCTGCGCGAGCTGGGTGTCCTCGGCTTCTTCAAGAAGCTCTACAAGCGCTGGTCGGACAACGCGATCACCGATCGCGCGGCCCAGCTCGCGTACTACTTCCTGTTCGCGCTCTTCCCGTTCCTCTCCTTCCTGGTGACGCTCGCGGCGTACCTTCCCGTGCAGGGCGCAGTCCCGGATCTGATGCAACGCCTGAACGAGCTGATGCCCGACCAGGCGCTGGCGATCGTCCAGGACCAGTTGAACAGGCTGGTCTATGTGCAGCGCCCCCGGCTGCTCACGTTGAGCCTGGTCCTCGCCATCTGGAGCGCCTCGCGCGGCGTCGACGCGATCCGCACCTCGCTCAATCTGGCGTACGACGTCAAGGAATCGCGCGCCTGGTGGAAGACGCAAGCGATGGCGGTGGGCATCACGGTGGTCGGCGCCGTGCTCGTGCTCGTTTCGCTGACCGTGATCGCGCTCGGCGGCAAGGCCGGCGAATGGCTGGCGGCCCACTTCGGCGTGCAGCAGGTCTATGCGGTGGTCTGGGGGTGGCTGCGCTGGCCGATCACGATGGTGCTCATCATGTTCGTCGCCGCGGTGCTCTACTTCTTCCTTCCCGACGTGAAGCAGGAATGGCGCTTCATCACGCCGGGATCGGTGGTGGGTACGGCGCTGTGGCTCTTCGCCACCTGGGGCTTCACGCAGTACGCCGAGCACTTCGGCAAGTACGACGTCACGTACGGCTCGATCGGCGGCATCATCGTGCTGCTCACCTGGCTCTACCTGACCGGCCTCATCTTCGTGGTCGGCGGCGAGGTCAACGCCATCCTCGAGCACGCGGCGCACGAGGGCAAAGCGCAAGGCGCGCGCGTTGCCGGCGAGGCGCCGCCTCCGCCGGAGGCGAGGCCGAGCGCCGCGGCACCGGGTGCCGCAAAGGAGCGGACGGCCGCCAAGCGGTCCCACCTGCGCCTGCTGCGACGGCGGCAGGAACGCCGCGCCATCGAGTCGCGCGCGAGCGAAGACGTGGCGCCGGAAGAGCTGCCCCCCGAGCCGCCCTGATCCGTCGAGTACCGAGCACTACGCCAGCGAGTTCGATCCCGGGCAGCCAGGCGGGCGCGCGGTTGCCCGGCGCCGCGACCGTGCGCACTCATTGCGAGCACGGCGGACGATGCGCAACTCGACCAAGGAGCCTCCGCAATGCCGGCCTGCACCGTGAACCGCGAAGCCCACGGCGACACTTCCACCTACATCGTCTCCGGCCGGGTGGAAGGCGCCTGTGCGTGGGAGCTGGCCGCGCGTCTCGCCGAGGAGCGGCTCCCTCGCGCCGTCCTCGACTTCAGCCGCTGCCACGAGTTCCAGGACTACGCGATCGCAGTCCTCGCGCAGGCGGTGACCGGGCTCCCGGGCCTCGACGTCCAGCTTCGCGGCCTGCGCCAGCACCAGGAACGCGTCTTCAAGTGCTTCGGCGTCGACGTGAGCAGCTTCGCCCGCTCGGGCGGGGCCTCGCGCGTCGAACGCCCGCCGGAGCCGGCTCGCGAGGCGATGTAGATGGCGCGACCGATCTGGAGCGGCTCGATCAGCTTCGGGTTGGTCAACGTCCCCGTGAAGCTGTTCTCCGCGACCTCCCCCAAGGAGGTCCGCTTCCACATGCTCCACGACAAGGACGGCGGGCGCATCCAGCAGAAGCGCGTCTGCTCCATCGACGGGGACGAGGTCCCCTGGGAGCACATCGTCAAGGGATTCGAGGTCTCCAAGGGCCGGTACGTCACCGTCACGCGCGAGGAGCTGGAAGCCTTCGCGCCGAAAGGGACGCGGTCGATCGACATCGAGGATTTCGTCGATCTGAACCAGATCGACCCGATCTACTACGACCATACCTACTACCTGGTGCCCGATCGCGGGGCCGCGCGCCCGTACGCGCTCCTCCTCGAGGCGATGAAGAAGACCGGCAAGGTGGGCGTCGGTCAGTTCGTGCTGCGCACGAAGCAGTACCTCGCCGCAGTGCGGCCGATGGGCAAGGCGCTGTCGTTGTCCACGATGCTCTACGCGGACGAGGTGGTCGAGCAAGACGAGCTGGACGCGCTGCCCGGCGCGGACGCAAAGCCGCGCGAGAAGGAGCTGCAGATGGGCGAGCAGCTCGTCGAGTCGCTGGCCACGGAATGGGATCCGAAGAAGTACAAGGACACCTTCCGCGAGCAGGTGCTGGCGCTGCTCGAGCGCAAGGCGGAGGGCGAGGAGATCGTCGCCGAGCCCGCCGAGGAAGAGCCGCGCGGCAAGGTGGTCAACCTGATGGACGCGCTCGCCAAGAGCCTCGCCGCTGCGCGCAAGGGCGAAGCGCCCGCTTCCGGTGAGCGCCGCCGCCGTCCGGAGGGCGAGCGCGCCGCTGCGCGCACCGCCCGTGCGGCGCGCCCCGCGCGGAAGACGACGCGCTCCCGAGGGAAGCGGAAGCACGGATGACCGCGCGCGACGCGCGCGAGGTACGCATCGGCGCGCGGCAGCTCCGGCTGGTGAACCTGGACAAGGTGCTGTACCCGCGGGCCGGGTTCACCAAGGCGCAGGTGATCGACTACTACGTGCGCATCTCGGACGCGGTGCTGCCGCATCTGCGCGATCGGCCGCTCACGCTCAAGCGGTACCCGAACGGGGTCGACCAGCCTCACTTCTACGAGAAGCGCTGTCCGCAGCATCGCCCGCCGTGGATCCGGACCGCCGACGCCGACGGGATCCGCTTCTGCGTGGTGAACGATCTCGCGTCGCTCGTCTGGGCCGCGAACCTCGCGGACCTGGAGCTGCACGTGCCTCTCGCGCGCGCCAAGTCGTTCGACCGGCCGGACATGGTCGTGTTCGACCTCGACCCCGGCGCTCCGGCGGACCTCGTGCAGTGCTGCGAGGTGGGCCTGCTCTTGCGCGGACTCTTCGACTCGCTGCACCTGCGCTGCCATGCAAAGACGAGCGGCTCGAAAGGGCTCCAGGTCTATGTGCCGCTCAACAATCCCGGGGTCACGTACGAGGACACCAAGCCGTTCGCGCGCGCCGTGGCGGAGCTACTCGAGCGCGAGCGACCCGCCGCCGTCGTCTCGAACATGAAGAAGTCGCTGCGGACGGGGAAGGTGCTGGTCGACTGGAGCCAGAACGACCTGCACAAGACGACGGTGTGCGTCTGGTCGCTGCGCGCGAAGGAGAGGCCGACTGTCTCGGCGCCGGTCACCTGGGACGAGGTGGCGCGCTGCGCGCGGAAAGCGGACGCGAGCCTTCTGACGTTCGACTCGGACACGGCGATCCGCCGCTTCGAAGACGACGGCGATCTGTTCGCGCCCGTGCTGCGCGAGAAGCAGAAGCTTCCGCAGATCCGTTCGCGATGAATTCCGAGGGGAGCTTGCGCTCCCCTCGGTGTTCAAGGCACCGCCGCGCCTGTGCCGCGCCGCAGGACTGCGAAGATCAGACTGATGACCGCGAGAATTAGCAGGATGTGGACCCACGCCCCGATCTGCGCGCCAGAGACGAGCCCGAGCACCCAGAGCACGAGCAGGATCACGGTGATGGTCCAAAGCATGTGCCGGCCTCCTTTTCTGGCAAAGGTAGGGGTGCTTCCTACACCTAGGAATGGACGGGCGGCGTCCCGTTCGCTCGAGGAACGAGCAGGCGTACGTTGCCGCTGGGCCCCGGAGCGTCCTCACCGGAACCCCGGGTGTCCCCTCCCCAGGAACGAAATGCCACACCAGGATCCCCTTGCGTGCCACCCGAGAGAGCGTGCGACGGTCTGTTCGCTTGCGTCCCCATGTGCAACGCACGCTGCGCCGCCGTTCGCTCCGCGCCTCCATCGCCGAAGGCGTCGTGGCCGAGCTCGTCGGAGCATGCGCGAGCGGTGGCGCGATCACCGCGTGGGCGCTGTACCTCGGCCTCACTCCCGTCCTCGTCGGCGTTCTCGGGGCTCTGCCGTTCGCGGCGCAGGTGGTGCAGATCCCGTCGGCGTGGCTGACGCGGATCCACGGCAACCGCCGGACCGCACTGTGGACCATCGGTGTCTCGCGCCAGCTGCCGCTGGTGCTCGTCGCGCTCCCGTGGCTCCCCGTGCCGGAACCCGCGCAGCGGGCGATCCTCCTCGCGGTCGCCGCCGCGAGCGCTCTCCTCGCGGTCGCCGGCAACAACGCGTGGACGTCGTGGATGGGGGACCTCGTTCCGGACCGGATCCGCGGCCGGTACTTCGGCCGGCGGACGGCGTTCTGCGCCTTGGGAAGCACGCTCGGCGCGCTCGCCGCGGGGCTAGCGCTGGACCACGCTCGACCGGGTCAGGGCGCGGGACTGGTCCTGTCGCTGCTCGCGTTCGCCTCTTGCGCGTTCGGCGCCGCCACGGTGCTCCTGCTCGCGCGGCAGCACGAGCCGCCGCACCTCGTCGCACCGGAGCCGACGCTTCAGGACGCGCTGCGCCCCTGGACCGAGCCTTTTGCGCGACGCGCGCTGACGTTCCACGTGATGTGGGCGGCGGCGAGCGGACTGTCGGCCGCGTTCTATCCGATCCACATGATCGCGAATCTCCGGATGGGGTTCGCCTGCATGGCGCTCTACAACGGAACCATCGCCGCGGCGCGCATGCTCACCTCGCCGCTGTGGGGACGCGCCGTGGACCGCGTCGGCGCCCGGCCGGTCCTGGTGGCTTGCTGCTTCGGGCTCTGCTTCTCGCCGTTCCTCTGGCTCATCGTCCGCGAAGACCTCCTCTGGCCGCTCGCCTTCGACGCGGCCGCCTGCGGGGTCCTTCTCGCCGGCCAGGGACTGGCGTCCTTCTCGCTGCCGTTGAACCTTTCCTCGCGCGGCTCGCGGCCATTCCACCTCGCCGCGTTTGCCGCGGCGGGCGGCGTCGCCACCGGGGTCGCCTCGGTGGCGGGAGGCGCGCTCGCGCACCTCCTGCCGGTGCACTGGGCCTTCCTCGGACGGCCCGTGGTGAGCGCGCAGCTCCTCTTCCTCATCGGTGGGACGGGGCTCCGGTTCTGCGCCGCAGCCCTGGCGCTGCGCATCGTCGAGCCTGGCGCGCGCCCGGTACAGGCGCTCGGCCGCCTCGCGCTGGACGGGGCGCTGCGCAGGAGCCGCGTCGAGCCGAGGCGCGCGCTCGCGACGGTCGAGCGGCGCAGCTCCGCCGCGTAACGGCGCGCGCGCGCCGCCCCGATCAGCGCCGGAACGTCGCGACGCTGCCCGGCTGCTCCTCGAGACGGACTTCGGCGACGGGAAGGCCGGCGCGCTCCGCCTCCTCGAAGAGGATGCGGGCGAGGTTCTCCGCCGTCGGCGCCACGTCGAGGACCCGAAACGGTTCCCCCGCCGAGCGCAGGGTGGCGACGAGCGGATCGTCGCGCTGCAGCAGGAGCTGGTGATCGATCCGCTCGTCCACGTACGCGCGGACGCGGCCTTGGATGACGTCGAAGTCGGCCACCATCCCTTGCGCGTCGAGCGCCTCCGCGCGCAGCGTGATGAACGCGCGCGCGTTGTGCCCGTGCAGCCGGCCGCACTTGCCCGGGTGGCCGAGCAGCCGGTGGCCGTAGCAGAAGGCCAGCTCCTGGGTGACCTGGAACATGCGCTGATTCTAACGCGGCTGTAGCATGCCGCGCCGATGCACCCGCCCGAATCCTGGGGCCGCTACCCGATCGCGCGGCAAGCGGCCGTGCGCGTCGCGTGGCGCAGGGACCCATTGCCTCGGGTGCACGGCACCCTGCTGCCGTTCGGGCAGGGCCGCAGCTACGGCGACTGCTGCCTGAACGACGGCGGCACGTTGCTCGACACGTCCCGCCTGGATCGCTTCATCCAGTTCGACGAGCAGACCGGCGTGTTGCGCTGCGAGGCGGGGACGCGCATCGCGGACATCCTCGACCTGCTGGTGCCGCGCGGATGGTTCGTTCCGGTCGTGCCCGGGACGCGCTTCGTCTCGGTGGGCGGCGCCATCGCGAACGACATCCACGGCAAGAACCATTTCAGCGCGGGCACGTTCGGCCGGCACGTGCTGCGCCTCGAGCTCTTGCGCTCGACCGGAGAGCGCGCCGTCTGCTCACCCGAGGAGAACCCGGAGTCGTTCGCCGCCACCGTCGCCGGGCTCGGGCTCACCGGGCTGATCACCTGGGCGGAGCTGCAGCTGCGCCGGGTGAAGGGCCCCTTCATCGACGCGGAGACGATCCCGTTCGGCGGCCTCGACGAGTTCTTCGCCGTCGATGCGGAGTCGTCGCGCAAGTCCGAGTACACGGTGGCCTGGTGCGACCCGCGGCCGCGCGGGGTCCGCGGCCTCTACTTCCGGGGCGACCATTCGCGGCGCGAGGGAGCGGCGCCGGCGCTGCGCGAGCCGCCCGGATTCCCGCTCGACCTTCCCGCGTTCGTGGTGAGCGGCCCCACCACCGCGGCGTTCAATTGGGCGTACTACGCGCTGGGGCGCAGCAGGTCCGGCCGCAGGCAGGTGCGGTACGTCCCGTTCTTCTTTCCCCTCGACGCCGTAGGGCGATGGAACCGCGTCTACGGAAAACGCGGGTTCCTCCAGTTCCAGTGCGTCGTGAAGGAAAGGGCCGCCGTGGAAGCGCTGCTCGACCGCGTCGCGTCCTCGGGACTAAGTACTTCGCTCGGCGTTCTGAAGACGTTCGGCGAGCTCCCCTCTCCGGGGATGCTCTCCTTCCCACGCCCCGGCGTGACCGTCGCCCTCGATTTCCCCAACGACGGCGAACGGGTCTTTGCTCTGCTCGATGCGCTGGAGGCGATCGTCGCCGAAGCGGGAGGGGCGCTCTATCCGGCCAAGGATGCGCGCATGTCGCCGCGAACGTTCGCGGCCGGGTACCCGCGCGCGGCCGAGTTCGAGCGGCACGTCGATCCGGCATTCTCCTCCTCGTTCTGGCGGCGGGTCCGATCCGCATGACGCGCGTGCTGGTCCTCGGCGCGACCTCGGCGATCGCGCAGGAGGCGGCGCGGCTGTATGCGGCGCGTGGGGCCGCGCTCTTCCTCGTCGCGCGAAACGCCGAGCGGCTCCAGGCGATCGCCGACGACTTGCGCGTGCGCGGCGCCTCGGTCGCCACTGCCGTCGCGGACCTCGACGATCCCGCCGTCCACGAACAGTTGCTCCAGGGCGCTTCGCCTCTGGACATCGTCCTGCTCGCGCACGGCGTACTCGGGGACGCGGAGGAAGTGGACCGCGATGCGGCCGCCGCGGAGGCGGTGCTCCGCACGAACCTGGTCGGACCGGTCCTGCTGCTAAACTGCGCAGCGCGGGTTCTCGAAGAGCAGGGCCGGGGAACGATCGTCGCTTTGTCGTCCGTCGCCGGGGACCGCGGGCGCGCGAGCAACGCGGTCTACGGCGCCTCGAAGGCGGGCTTGTCCGCCTTCCTCTCCGGGCTGCGCAACCGCCTCTCTTCCGCCGGCGTGCGCGTCGTGACGGTGAAGCCCGGGTTCGTCGACACGCCCATGACGGCACGCCTGCCGAAGAATCCGCTCTACAGTTCTCCGCGGCGCGTCGCGCGCGACCTGGTCCGCGCCGTCGACCGCGAACGCGACGTGGTCTACACGCCGTGGTGGTGGCGCTGGATCATGCTCGCGGTGCGCCTCCTGCCGGAGCGCATCTTCAAAAGACTGTCCCTCTAGCAGCGCTGCCGTGGTAGTCAGGGCGCATGGTGATCGAAGGACTGGGCGAGGTGCGCGCGTCCGAGCCCGAGCGGGTGGTGTTGCGCATGCGCGGCTCCACCGTGACCGTCTCCGGGTGGCGCATCTGTGTCGAGGCGCCGCGCGGGCCCGGGAGCATCGTGCTGGCGGAGAACGGCGCGCAGAAGTTCTACCGCGGCGAAGGCGTCTTCCTCGGTTGGCCCCAGGAAAGGCTCGAGGCCGCCTACCGCGCGCTGCTGCCGCCGGCAGGCGGAGCCGGCGGGGACGACCATCTGCAGCTCGGGTAGGACGGCCCCGGCGATCTACAGGCGCTCAGTACGGCAACGTGTAAGCGACGCCCGCGTTGAACGTGAACACGTGAAAGCTGTCGGTGAGGATGTGGTACATGATCGCGGCCTGGACGCCGAGGCGCGGCATCACCTGCGGGATCGGGAAGTTCGCCTGTGCCCCCAGCGCCAGGCCGACCTTCGTGCCGAAGCCGTTGCTGATCGGCACGATCGAGAGGCCGGCGAGCCCTGACAGCTGGATCGGTCCGATGTGCTCGCCGCGAATGCCGCCGCCGAAGGTAATCGGGACCGTGGTCACGTCGCCGAACGCGAAGGCGATGTTGCCGAACCCGAGCCAGGAGACATCCGGATTGATCGGGACGGCATAGCTGCCGCCGCCGTTGAAGCCGAACTGACCGGTGCTCGCGCTCTGGCAGAAGGCGCCGAAGCACTGGCTCACGCCGGTATTGTAGTACCCGATGCCGCCCCAGACCTGCACGGGGTGGTACCTCGATGAGATCGCCGTCGAGGACGTGCGTCCCCGCTGCGGTTCGGGCTCCGGCTCGGCCTTCGCGTCCGCCGCTGCCACCGCGGCGGCGAGCAGAAGACCCGCGAACACTGCTTTCATGATGCCTCCGTTGGGCCGCGCGGGATGCGCGGAGAACACGGGGCCTCCTACCACGCGCGGATCGGATCGTCGTGTTTTCGGCCAGGGTCGATCAGATCCCTGCGAGCCCGGGCTCGATGCGCTGATACCCTTCCTCGGAGGCCCAGAGATCGAGTCCGAGGGAGGCGAGGTCGTCGACTTCCGGGATCGGCCGCGCATCGAGCGAGAGGTCGATCGACTTCACGTACCGCTTGCACGTCTCGCACGCCTCGATGCGCGCGGCGGGGTTTTTCTCGTCCTGGAAGGTCGGCAACAGGTGCGGGTCGGCTTCACCGCAGGCCGCGCAGCGGATGCGAGGGAAGTCCCACTGCCCGGCGCAGAGAGCGCAGTGCAGGAGTCGCTGCGCTCCGTGCGACTCGGGGAGCGTCCGCCGCGACGACACCCAAGGCAGACCGCCGCAGAACGGGCAGGTGCCCTCGCGACGGTCGCGCGCCGGCTGCCTGCGCTCCGCCGCGAGCAGCTCGACCCACGGCTTGAGCAGGGCGCGCGAAAGATAGTCCACGCGCGCATCGGGATCGCCGGACCAGTAGACGAGGAGGCGGGTGCGCGCCGTCTGCGCGTCGTCGGAGAGGCGGGCCCGCGCCTCCTGCGCGAGATCGTCCGGCCCCGACGCGGCGTAGCGCAGGAGAGGCTCGCCGTTTGCCAGGACCGGACCCACCGCCTCGTCCAGATCGGCGCTGACCCGTCCGGCGGCGAGCGCGCGCGCCATCTCCTGCTGCGCGCGATACAAGCCCGCCGCGAACCGCAATGGAGCTTCCGCCGCGGGGAAGAGCGGAGCGAGCAACTCGGCCCGCTCCGCGCGCTTCGCGAACCCGCTCTCGACGTCAGCGGTTTTTCGCGTCACCCGTCACTTGCCGGTACCACTTGGGGTGGTGCAGCCGCGCCCACTCCCTGGTGACCGTGCCCCTCACGATGGCGCGGAACGTTCCCGGCTCCGCCGCCGTGCCCAGGTAGATGTGCCCGATGATCATCGCGAAGAAGAGGATGAACGCGAGGTCGTGCACCACGTAGGACAGCTCGCGCACGCCCTGCGGGAACCGCTCCGGGAACCAGATCACGATCCCGGAGAGGAGCAAGCCGACGGCGCCCGCGGCAGCGGCCCAGAAGAGGAGCTTCTGCCCGCCGTTGTACTTGCCGACCTCCGGGTCTTCGCCCTGGTACCGGAAGTACCGGATCATCCCGCCGGGCGTGAGGAACTCGCGATCCCTCCCGGTGAGCGCCATCTCCCGGAACCAGTGGATGAACATCCACAGCGAGGCGACGGCGAAGGCGACCCCGAACCAGGGATGGAGCACGCGGCAGGTGGAGAGGCCGCCGAAGAACGTCGCCATCCAGTGGAAGATCGGCACCCAGATCGGCAGGCCGGTGAAGAGGCAGAGGAAGAACGTGATCGCCACCGACCAATGCATCACGCGCGAGCTGAGCCGGTGCCGGACGATCTCGTCGCCGATCACCACGTCCTCGGTCTGACGGGCGCGGACGACCGCCGCATCACCGACGCCCGTCCGCTTCGTCTGGCCGGGAAGAGCCACTTCGCTCATACCGGTCCCTCCCCTCGCTTCTCGTCGCTGCTCTTCGGCTTCTTCGGGCCGTAGGTCAGGTAGTGGCCGACCATGGCGAAGAAGGCCGCCGCGAAGGCGATGACGCCAACCGGCCGCAGCACGCTCTTCCAGAACCTGACGCCCGTCGGCACGTGCGGATCCTTGGGTAGCCCGTACCACTCGGGGTGATCGCCGTGCGACAGTACCGTGATGACGCTCGTGCCGCCCACGCCCGGAGGATCGTACACCGCGGCCTGCGCGAAGCCGTTCGCCCTGAGCTGCTCGACGCGCGAGTCGGCCAGCGCCTTCATGTCGTCCTTGGTCCCGAAGTGCAGGCAACCCGTCGGGCACGCCTTGACGCACGCCGGCTCGAGGCCGACGTCGACACGGTCCACGCACAGCGTGCACTTCGCCATCTTGTCGGTGCGCGCGGCGTAGCGCGGCACGTCGAACGGGCAGCCGGTCTCGCACATCTTGCAGCCGATGCACGCGTCGGGGTTCACGTCGACGATGCCGTTCTCGTACTGCACGATCGCGCCGGGCGCCGGGCACGCCTTGAGGCAGCCCGGGTCGGCGCAGTGCATGCACTGGTCCTTGCGCATGAGCCAGGCGAACCCGCCGTCGGGCAGCGTCTGCTCGTTGAACTTGATCAGGTTCCACAGGTCGGCGTTGAGCGTGGGCACCGTCTGGTAGCTGCCGACCTGCACGGTGCGCACGTTGCCGAGGTCGTTCCACTCCTGGCAGGCGACCTCGCACGCCTTGCAGCCGATGCACGTCGAGGTGTCGATGTACTTGGAGACGACCGGCATCTTGCGCTGCCCGGTACCGCCTCCCAGCATCTGCGCCGACGACTGGCGGATCTGCAGCCCTGGCGAGTTCATGACACCCTCTCCGCCGCCTTCTCGAGCTTGACCAGGAAGGTCTTGTACTCAGGCGTCCACGTGTTGGCGTCCATCGCCGACGGAGTCAGCATGTTGGCGAGCGGGCCGACGTGGTTCTTGGCGCCCGCGTAGCCCCAGTGGATGGGAAGACCAATCTGCCACATCGGCTGCCCGTCGATTTTCATCTGCGAGATGCGCCTGGTCACCACCGCGGGACCCTCGATCGAGCCGCGCGCGCTGGTGACGCGAATGCGTTCTCCGTCTTTGATCCCTCTCTCCTTGGCGAGCTGCTCCGGGATCTCGAAGAAGAAGCCCGGCTGCACCTCGTTGAGCCGGCCGTTGACCTGGTGCTGCGTCCAATAGTGGAAATGCTCGGTGAGCCGGTACGTGGTGCAGACGATGGGGAACTCCTTCCGATCGCCGTACTTGTCCTTGTCGGTCGTGAACTTCTTCGAGACCGGGTTGGAGGTCACCTTGGCGTGCAGCGGGTTGTCGACGGGCGCTTCGATCGCCTCGTAGTGCTCGGGGAACGGACCGTCGTTCAGCGTCGGAGCGTACAGGCGGCCTACGCCCTCCGGCAGCATGATGAACGCGCCGAACTGGCCGGGCGGCGAGTCGGGCTTGATGTCCGGCACGTCACCGACCCACTTCTCGCCGTTCCAGACGATGCCCGGCCGCTGCGGATCCCAGGGCCGGCCCTGCGCGTCGGCCGAGGCGCGGTTGTACATGATGCGCCGGTTGGCCGGCCACGAGAACGCCCACTCGTGGAAGAACCCGAGCCCGGTCGGATCGACCGGATTGCGCCGCTTGGCGAGGTTGCCCGCGGCCGGGTACACGCCCGAGTGCAGCCAGTTCCCGCACAGCGTGGAACCGTCGTCCTGCAGCTGCCCGAATCCGTCGATCTGCTGGCCCGCCGCCTTGATGATTTTCGTCGGGTCCTTGGGGTCCTTGATGTCCGTGATCGCCTTTCCGTTGATCTCCTTGAGGACCTCTTCCAGATCCGGGTTCACCGGGTTCGTGTAGTTCCACACGACGTTGGTGACCTGCTCCGGAAGCGCGCCGCCCTCCTTCTTGTAGAGGTCGCGGACCGCGAGGAGGATCCGGCTGACGATCTCCTGGTCGGTCTTCGCCTGACCGGGAGGATCGATCGCCTTCCACTTCCACTGGATCCAGCGCGCCGAGTTGGTGAAGCAGCCGTCCTTCTCCGCGAAACTGGAGGCGGGCAGCAGGTACACCTCCGTCGGGATCTGCGACGCCTCAGGCGTCCCGTACTCCTTGGGTGCCTTCCAGAAGGACGACGTCTCGGTATCGACATTCTCGACGACCACGAGCCACTTCAGCTTGGAGAGCGCGGCAACCCACTTCGGCGAGTTAGGGCCGATTCCCACCGGGTTCATGCCGAAGGAGATGAAGCCCTCCGGCCCTGGCTCCTTGCCGCCGGCGCGGTTGGCGCTCTGGCGGTACATGTCGTCGCAGATGTACATCCACGAGTAGTTGCCGTCCGTCTTGGGCAGCCATTCGTAGCCCCAGTCGTTCTCCTTGGTCGCCGCCTTGCCGTACGTCGCCTTGAGCAGGCTGACCATGAACTTCGGATAGTTCGACCAGTAGTTCATGGTGGACCACGCCTGCTTGTTGAGCGTGGTCGGGGTGACCTTCTCCAAGTACGTGGTCAGGTCCTTCAGCTCGCCGCGCGGCGTCGCCAGGTAGCCGGGCAGGATCTCGAACGTGCCCGCCATGTCGGTGGCGCCCTGGATGTTCGAGTGCCCGCGGAGCGCGTTCACGCCGCCGCCGGGCCGGCCGACGTTGCCGAGCAACAGTTGCAGCATCGCGGCGGTGCGGATGATCTGCACGCCGGTGGAGTGCTGCGTCCACCCGAGGGCGTACATGATCGTTCCCGCCCTCTCGGCATTGCCGGTCGAGGTGACGGTCTCGGCGATCTTGAGGAACTGCTCCTTCGGCGTGCCGCAGATCTTCTCCACCATCTCCGGCGTGTAGCGCTCGACGTGCTTCTTCAAGAGCTGGAACACGCAGCGCGGGTTCTGCAGCGTCGGGTCGACCTGGTAGCCGGTGGTCTTGGGATCCGGCTCGTACACCCACTGCGTCTTGTCGTACTCCTTCTTCTGCTCGTCGAACCCGGAGAAGAGCCCGTCATGGAAGGTGTACTTCTCGCCCACGATGAAGGAGGCGTTGGTGTGCTCCTTGACGTAGTCCTCGTGGAACCTCTTCTTGTCGAGCGCGTACTTGATGATGCCGTACAGGAACGCGATGTCGGTCCCCGCGCGAACCGGCGCGTAGAGATCGCAGACCGCCGACGTACGCGTGTAGCGCGGGTCGACGTGGATCAGCTTCGCGTTGCGCGTCTTCTTCGCCTCGATCGCCCACTTGAACCCGCACGGGTGGGCTTCGGCGGAGTTCCCGCCCATGATGAGGATGACGTCGGCATTCTTGATGTCGACCCAGCCGTTCGTCATCGCACCGCGGCCGAACGTGGCGGCCAAACTGGCCACCGTGGGACCGTGTCAAACTCTCGCTTGTGTGTCTCGGTACGGGACGCCGAGCGCCGAGATCGCCTTCCACTGGAGGAAGTTGAACTCGTTGGTGTCGGTGCAGCCGCCGATCCAGGCGATGCCCGGCGTGCGATTGACCGTTTCACCCTTGGCGTTCTTGGCCACGAAGGTGCGATCGCGCGTCCCCTTGATGTGCCGGGCGATTCCCTTGATCGCGTCGTCCCAGCTGATGCGCTCCCACTTGTTCGAGCCGGGGCGGCGGACCTGCGGGAACGTCAGGCGGTTGGCGTGGGTGATGTCGTCCTTGAGGGTCGCGCCCTTCGGGCAGAGGGTGCCCCGGTTGATGGGGTGGTCGGGGTCGCCCTCGACGTGCACCACTTGCGGCGTGACGTTCTTCGCCTTGTCGCCGAGCGTATGGATGATCACCCCGCAAGAAACCGAGCAGTACGGACAGGTGCTGCGCGTTTCGGTGGTGCGGGCGATCTTGAACTGCCGCATCTCCGCGCGGGCGCGGGACATGTCGAAACCGACGCCGACTGCTGCACCGCCGAGAGCCGCGCCCTTGAGAAAGGTTCGCCGCTTCATGTGGGCCCTCCAGGCCGTTAGCGGGGCGAACACTCACGCGCTTTCCACAATCCTGTCAAGCCCCCGGTCGGATAGGGAGGTGTGCGATGACCCGTTTCGGACCCGATACAGCGACGTGCGAAGTATTCACAAATCGTGAAGGCGCGCTGGCGGCGATCGGACACGATTTGAAATTTTGTGTGCAAACTTTTGACGTCCAGATCGAGGGCGGCGCGGTCCGCGCGCGCTTCGACCCGGCCTCGCTGCGCGTGATCGCCGCGATGCGCAACGGCGCCGAGGATCCCCGCGCCTTGTCCGAGCGCGACCGGCGGGAGATCGAGCGCAACTGCGCTCGCGAGGTGCTCGAGGCCCACCGCTTCCCCGAGATCGCCTTCACCTCCACCGAGGTGCGGCCGGGCTCGGTGCGAGGGACGCTCTCGCTGCACGGCCGCGAGCTGTCGGGCGAGTTCGTCGTGCAGCGCAAAGACGACCGCGCCGTCGCCGAGGTCGACCTCGACGTGCGCCGCTTTGGAATCCGGCCCTACAGCGCGATGCTCGGCGCGCTGCGCGTCGCGCCGATCGTGCGCGTGGTGGTCAGCACCCCCTGGCCCGACGTATAGGGCCGCCATGTACCTGCGCTTCGAATTCGAGGGGGACCTGCACCGCACGCTCGAGTTCATCCCGATGGCGGTGCGGCGCAAGCTCGACCTCGCGGGCCTGAAGCTGTCGCTCGCGGGATGGACGGCGATGAACCGCGGGGAACGGCTCGCCGTGTGCCACCTCCCCGTCGACGCGCCCGGGGACCTCGAGGTCTACCGCGAGGCCGTTGGTGCGTTCGCCGAGCGCGCCGGCCACCCCGTGCCGCCCCTCGAGGGGGGGCCCGTCGACGCGAGCGCCTGGGGAGCGGCGAAGATCCCGGAGAGCGTCGCGGCGCGCGCGCCCGCGTTGCGTCCGGCGAAGTGGACCGCGCTGCCGGACGAGGCGCGCTACGTGCTGTGGCGTCTCTCGGAAGCGCGGCGAGGTCCGGAGAAGTTCGACGCGGCGATGCGCGAGCTGGGGCTCGCGCGGGAGTAGGCTCTCGATCATGGCCGACAAGCTCGAGCCCGGGGTCGTGACCGACTTCCAGGGCCGCATGACGTACGGCGGGTACCTGCAGCTCGGCCGGCTGCTGTCGGCGCAGGTGCCGCTCTCGCAGCCGCCGCACCACGACGAGATGCTCTTCATCATCCAGCACCAGACCACCGAGCTGTGGTTCAAGCTGCTGCTGCACGAGCTGCGCGCGGCCGTGCAATTCGTGCAGGCCGACGATCTGGAGCCGTCGTTCAAGATCCTCGCCCGCGTGAAGCACATCCAGGCGCAGCTCGTGAATCAGTGGTCGGTGCTGGCGACGTTGACCCCGTCGGAGTACGGCGAGTTCCGCCACGTGCTCGGCCCCGCGAGCGGCTTCCAATCGCCGCAGTACCGGCTGCTCGAGTTCATCCTCGGCAACAAGGATGCGCGCATGTTGGAGGTGTACCGGCAGTCGCCGGAGGATCACGCGGCGCTCGAGGCGGCGCTGCGCGCCCCCTCCTTGTACGACGAGTTCCTCCGGCACCTGGCGCGCCGCGGAATGGAGGTCCCGCGCGAGGTCCTCGAGCGCGACGTCACCGGACCGCCTCCGCGGCACCCCGGTCTCATCGCCGCGTTCAAGAAGATCTACGAGGATCCGAAGCATTGGTGGGACGCGTACGAGATGTGCGAGAAGCTGGTCGACGTCGACGAGCAGTTCGCCATCTGGCGGTTCCGCCACGTGAAGGTGGTCCAGCGCATCATCGGATCGAAGCGGGGAACCGGCGGGACCGCTGGGTACGACTACTTGAAGCGCCTCGTCGACATCACCTTCTTCCCCGATCTGTGGGACGTCCGCACCGAGCTCCGCGGTTAGAGGACGCCGTACGGCGCGAGCACGGGGACGAGGCGCGCGCGAAGGAGCGTCTGCGCGAGCGAGTAGTCGACGTCGGAAGCGGACCGCGCCGCGCGCGTCAGCTCGCGCAGCACGTCGAACTGGATGCGGCCCGCTTCCTGCGCGACGCGGTAAGGAATGCGCGTAAACGTGACCAGCTGATAGCGCGAGCGATACTCGCCGGGGAAGCGGCGGGACAGCTCGGCTTCCACCTCCTTCCACAGCACGAACTCGGGGTCGGCCACCTTGTCGCGCATCTCGACGAAGTTCTCGACGGCCATGTCGGCGATGGCGTCCACGTCGCGGCGGCGCGCGCGGGACAGCTCGGCGAACGCGGTCTGCCAGTCCGGCGTGCGGTCGAGGATGTCCATCAAGACGGTGCAGTCCTCGAAACCCGCGTTCATCCCCTGGCCGAAGAACGGGACGATCGCATGCGCGGCGTCGCCGATCAGCAGCGCCGAGCCAACCGACCACGGCGAGCATCGCACGGTCGCCATCCGCCCGAGCGGAGCGTCCCGCAGCGCTTGCGAGACGCGCGGGATCAAGGCGTGCGCGTCGGGGAAGTACCCAGCGAAGAACGCCTCCGCCGCGCCGGGGTCCTCGATGGCGGCGAACGAGGCTTCGCCCTCGAAGGGCAGGAAGAGCGTGCAAGTAAAGCTGCCGTCGAGGTTCGGCAGCGCGATGAGCATGAAGTTCTTCCGCGGCCAGATGTGGAGCGCGTTCTTCTCCAGCGAGAAGCGGCCGCCGGGCGCGGGCGGGAGGGTCAGCTCCTTGTAGCCGAAGTCGAGCCAGCTCTGGTCGACGCGGACGCCCAGCGCCACGCGCAGCGCGGAGGCGCTGCCGTCGGAGCCGAAGACCACACCCGCCGCGACGTCGCGCTCTTCGCCGCTGCGCTCGTGGCGAAGCCGCAGCCGGGCGCCCGCGTAGCCGACCAGGCGCTGCTCGAACTCGATGCGGACGCGGCCAGTCTTCTCCGCCTGGGTCATGAGGAGCTTGTTCAGCTCGCCGCGCGACATCGAGTTGATGAACTCCGAGTCGTCGCGCCCGTAGCGCAGGAAGCGCGCTTCGCCGGAGGGGCCGTGCACCATGCGGCCACGCATCGGGATCGCCTGTCGGAGCACCTCGTCGTCCAGCCCGAGGTGGTGCAGCGCGTACAGGCCGCGCGTGGAGACGGCGAGGTTGATCGACCGGCCCGCCGCGATGCCGACCCTGCGCATGTCGGGCCGGCGGTCGAAGACACGCACCTCGTGGCCACGCCGGGCGAGGAAGAGCGCGAGGAGCGAGCCGACAGGTCCCGCTCCGATCACGGTGAGCGGCTCAGGCACCTCGCAGCTCCTCGCGCAGCACCGTCGCGAGGCGCTGCACGTCGGCGAAGCGCGTGTAGAGCGGCGGCGCGGAGACGCGCAGCACGTCGGGCGGCCGCGCGTCGCACACCACGCCGCGCGAACGCAGGGCGCGGACCAGCTCGGCGGTATTGCCGCGCACGCGCAACGCGAGCATCGCGCCGCGGCGCGCGGGATCGGCGGGCGTGATCGTCTCTGCGGCGCCGCGAAGCAGCCACTCGAGATAGCCGGTGAGGCGCACGCTCTTGTCGCGCAGCGCGTGGATCCCCGCGAGGTCGAACAACTCCAGCGAGGCGCGGAGCGCGGCGAGCTGCAGGATGGGCGGGTTCGACAGTTGCCACCCCTCGGCGCCCGGGATGGCGCGGAACGCGGGCGGCATCGCGAATCGCGACTCCTTGTCGTGTCCCCACCATCCGGCGAATCGCGGCAGCCCGGCGCCCGCGTGGCGCTCGTGCACGAACGCGCCGCCGGGGCCGCCCGGGCCGGCGTTCAGGTACTTGTAGCTGCACCAGACGGCGAAGTCGGCGCCGGAGTCGTGCAGCGAAAACTCCAGGTTGCCGATGCCGTGGGCGA
>Ga0114129_10000912_pt1 | contig 38496 bp, 39 predicted proteins | sample RhiMetdeltSRZDD1_FD_80071 | JGI IMG/M metagenome (GOLD analysis project Ga0114129, IMG submission 80071) | Populus rhizosphere microbial communities from Tennessee, USA - Rhizosphere MetaG P. deltoides SRZDD1 (version 2) (version 2) | ecosystem: Host-associated > Plants > Roots > Rhizosphere >...
CTTCAAGCAGGGAGCATCGTTGACAAATTTGACCGCCACAAAGTCATGTTTTGGGTCACCTGCGGGCGTGTGGTCCTTTTGTTCCTACTCACAATCGCAGTGATCATGAATTTTATCTCACTGCCTTTCCTCTATATCGTTGCTTTTTTACTGGGAGTCGGTGAAACGCTCGTGGATACCGCACTTACCTCCATCGTGCCTGCGATGGTGTCCAGAGATCGCCTGAACTGGGCGAATGCACAGATCACCGCCATACAAACTGTAATGAATACGTTCATTGGTCCGCCGCTTGCAGGCCTTTTGGCTGGGATGAGCTTCGCGCTGGCAACGGTCTCAAGTACGCTGATGTATGTAGCCGCGGCGTTTGCTTTGTTACTCATCCGTGGAACATTTACCGCTCCCGCTCATACAGACTCGCCAAAACGTCCACACATCAGGGCTCATGTAACGGGCGGGCTCCGCTTTCTTTGGAATAACCGCCTCATCCGCGACCTGACCCTGTTCACCGCATCGATGAATATTTTCTGGTCCGGATGGGGCGCCTTGCTCGTGTTGTATGCCGTCAAACCCGGACCAATGGAACTCTCGGAGTTTGAATACGGCTTGTTGTTGACAGTGATGGCTGTGGGTGGTTTGTTGGGCTCCATGCTTGCGAATCGACTTCAGAAGCAACTCGGAACCCGTAATGCGTTGGCTCTGGATTTTGTTGGTACGATATTGCTTGTTGGCATCCCAGCACTGACGGCCAACTTCTGGGCTGTCGGTGCAGCCGTGTTCATCGCAGGGATGGGTGCATCGGTTTGGGTGATCCTCGTGGCGTCCATTCGTCAACAGGTTGTTCCCTCTGATTTACTGGGACGGGTTTACAGTGCCAGTCGCTTTGTTAGTTGGGGCATCGGTCCGCTGGGCGCGGCGACCGCGGGGTTGATCGCAGAGTTTTGGGGGATTCGTACCATGTTTGCGATTGGAGCGCTTGCCAGTATACTTACATTACTGCTCTTCTTGAATGTAATCCCTTCATCCAAGTTGCAAGAGTTTGATGACCTGAAAAGATAATTGATCGTAAGGAGCATTTATGGATACTGTACTTCAACAGCCGGTGGCCATTCCACCTGGTGCGGGAAAAGTATTGAATTTTCTTGGCGTCACCCATAAGCTGTACAGTCCTCAGACCAATGGAGCTTTTTATCTTTGCGAAGCAGTGTTTGCACCTGAAAGCGGCAGTCCTTTACATATACATCATTACGAAGATGAAGTCATCCATGTGCTGGAGGGCACAATTGTTATCCGACTCGACACGAAAAAGTTACACGCGCCCGTAGGTGGAATTATCCACTTGCCGAAAAAGATTCCCCACGCGCTTCAGAATCCTTTGAAAACAGCATTGCGGATTATGGTCTTTGCCATCCCGGGCGGTTTGGAAAATTACTTCGATGAGGTGGAGGCTGCCTTGCAAAATGGTTCATTCACTAACGAAACCCATACCAAAATATCCATGAAATATGGACTGGAATGGTTGGAGTAATTTCCGCCATTTAGTATCACGCTATTGAAAGAGGCTCATCCGTGAAAACTGGAATTGTAGGAAGTGGATTTGTAGGAGCGACCGCCGCGTACGCGCTGGTGATGCGTGGTGTGGGTCGCAGCGTGGTGCTGGTGGATCAAAATAAATCGCGAGCCGACTCCGAAGCGGATGATATTCTGCATGCGGTTCCTTTTGCGCATCCATTGGAAGTGGCAGCCGGGGATTATGAGGATCTGGCTGGATGTAAGGTCGTGATTGTCTCCGCGGGAGTTGGTCAAAAGCCTGGTGAGACACGCCTTCAATTACTGGAGCGGAATGCGGAAGTATTTAGGCAAGTGATTCCCCTCATCCTTCAACATGCTCCGAAGGCTATTCTTTTGATAGCCACGAATCCTGTTGATGTGATGACTCATCTGGCAGCTCGCTATGCCACTCAGGTTGGTGTACCTTCCAAGCGGGTGATTGGCTCAGGTACAACGTTAGATACTGCCCGTTTACGCAGTTTGATTGGGCGGCAATTGAATATCGACTCTCAGCATATCCATGCGTATGTTCTTGGCGAGCATGGTGACTCTGAAGTGATACCCTGGTCATTGGTCACGGTGGGCGGAATTCCGCTCAAAGAATTTTGTACGAGCGGAAATATATCGATCTGCCCGGAGGATTACGCTGCCATTGACCAGAAAGTTCGCCGCGCCGCGTACCATATTATCGAGGGTAAGGGCGCAACCTATTACGGCATTGGCAGTGCCATCGCCCGTATCGTGGAGGTGATTCTGCAGGGAGAGCGATCCATTCTTACCGTTTGCACACCGATGGAGGATGTAGCAGGTATCAAAGATGTTACCGTCGCGCTCCCAAACCTGGTGGGTGGGGATGGAATTCTTAAGACTTTCTCTCCCAATCTCAATGAGGGGGAAACAACCGCCTTACGCGCCAGCGCACAGGTCGTGCGCTCGGTGATCGATCAACTTAAATAGCTCAACGATCCGAATCCGGAAGAACTTTCGAAAACAAAAAGTCGGCTATTAAGGCCGACTTTTATGATGGTCGTGTTCGTGAACGTACCGCTTATTGGTTTATATGAGCGACACGAATTCTTCACGTGATAAAGTTTCCTGTTGGAGTAAAGCTTGTGTGACACGTTCCATCGCGTCACGCTGTTCGATAATGATACGTTTGGCTTCCGCGTAGCACTGATCCAGAATGGACCTGACCGCTTCATCGAGAGCTTCGAAGGTCTTTTGCCCAATGTGGGGTGCAGATAAAGCATTGTAGCCTTCTGGTTGGTTGAAGAAGCGCAAGCCCGTCGCGCTCATGCCCAGACGCATGACCATCTCCTCGGCCCATTGCGTGGCTACCTTCAAGTCGTTGGAGGCACCGCTAGTGATATCCGCACAGAAGATTTCCTCCGCGGCGCGTCCGCCCATCAAACCGGTGATGCGAGCGAGAATCTGATTGCGCGACATCAACAGACGATCCTGTTCCGGGAGTGCCATCGTGAAACCGCCAAATTGCCCACGCGAGATGATTGTTATCTTATAAACCGGATCAGACTCAGGGGTGGCGTGCATCACGACAGCATGACCAGCCTCATGGTAAGCCACGATGCGGCGTTCAGTTTCGCTGATCACACGGCCCTTTTTCTGAAGGCTGCCGGTCAGATTCTTTTCAACCGCTTCCTGGAAATCCTGAACTGTGATTGCTTCGTGTCCCGCGCGGATCGCGAGAATGGCTGCTTCATTGACGATGTTCGCCAGATCTGAACCAACCAGCCCGGGGGTGGATTTGGCCACGTCTGCCAGATTTACATCGGCTGCAAGCAGCCGATCTTTCGCATGCACTTCCAAAATGGCCTGGCGTCCCTTAATGTCAGGCCGCGGAATGTTCACATGTCGGTCGAAACGTCCCGCGCGCGTCAGGGCCGGGTCCAACACATCCATGCGATTGGTGGCGCCCAATACCACAATACCTTCTGAGCTTCCAAATCCATCCATCTCCACCAGGATCTGGTTCAGAGTTTGGTCATGTTCCATTTCTGCACCCCCAACGGCATTCTGCCGCTTGCGTCCCGCCGCGTCGATCTCATCGATGAAGATAATGCAGGGAGCCTTGGAGCGCGCCTTCTTGAAGAGGGAACGAACACGGCTGGCGCCCACGCCCACGAACACCTCGACAAAGTCGGAACCGGAGGTCGTGAAGAAAGGCACGCCTGCTTCTCCAGCAATCGCTTTTGCCAGCAGAGTCTTGCCGGTTCCCGGGTCGCCGACCAACAGGACGCCGCGCGGCATACGTGCGTTAAGGCGCTTGTAGTGGGCGCTGCCTTTGAGAAAAGTGACAATATCAACGAGTTCTTCCCGGCATTCATCGATGCCGGCTACATCTCTGAACGTGGTATCCGGAATGGCGCCCTCCGTATATTTCTTTTGTGTGATCGCGAGACTACCCCCACCCATGCGAGTTACCAGAAAACCCATCGTGCCAAGCATGGCCAACGTGACGAACAGGTTAATCATTGCCTCGCCGGTAACTTTATCCGGCTCGATGATTTGATAATTTAGTTGCGCCAGCTTCGCATCACTGACCCCCAGGAGTTGCATTTGCTCCAGGAAGGATGAGTTCCGATCGCGGCGGGTCACTTTTTCCGACCCATCTTTATAATGGATAATGACCAGCCCCTTTTCCTGATCGTCCTCGATGCGCACTACCTGTTCCGCAGCGATTGCACCCGCCACCTGACTCAGCGGAATTGGCTCCTCCTGTGCGCTTTGACGGGTGAATACAACAATGGAAATTATGATCCCGACCAACAACACGGCTACACCGGCCCTGCCATACTTATTCTTCTTTAAGAAATCTAGCATTTTAACCATCGATTCTTTCATTTCACTTTCCTAACTGTCACTAAATTCTCCCCATCTTACCTCTAAATCACGAATGTTTGCTTTTCAATTTCGTTGTTTGGATTACAAAGTATTAATGTTCAAGGATGGGTACTCGGAAGCCTGTCAATTTCTAGACGGTTTTGGTTTCTGGATGATACATGCCCACGAAGACGGCTATTACCCCGCTGGCTTAATAATGTTTTTCGATCCCACCAAACCCAAACATCTTATTCTTTTCTGTCTGTTCGATGAAATGCCGCAGGCGTTTTTTGAATTCTGCAGGGCGTTTTCGGGCTCCATCAATGAAGGCGATGCGAATCCGTTTGTAAGGGTCTGAAAATTTCCGGAAGTTTTTCCAGGCTTCTCGATTCGCTTTGATGGCCCTTAAAATATCGGAAGGGATGATGAATTCTTCATTCAGTATGTCCTTCAGGTTTTCCGCCACTTCCTTGATTACCCTTTTCTTTGCGACCAGTGCTCGCAAGCGCTCGATGTTGGCTTGCGAATATTTTGCCTTGGGCTTTCTCGGCGAGAAACGTTGGACTGTGCTTTTTTCATCCAACTTCTTAACAATGCTGTCAATCCATCCGAAGCACAGGGCCTCCTCCACCGCGTCGTTATACTGGAGGCGCGGCTTGCCGGTTTCTTTTTTAGGATAAACCAGCCAAATTTCCTTTTCGGTTTTGTGGTGCTTTTTCAACCAGGCGCGCCAGCCCCTGCGGTTGGAGAGATAGAGAGTTTTGGTAATTTCCATTTTTGTAGTCAATTATAATATTTTCCTACGGCATCTTTTTATGATCTCAGTCAAGGAGCCCACTCATGAAAGAATTTCGGAACCCGCAAAATGTTCATCAACCGCTAGGTGTTTATTCTCATCACGTTGAAATTTCTGGAAATGAGCGTTTGTTAATCCTTTCTGGACAGGTAGGTATGCGAGCAGATGGTACCGTGCCAGAAGATCAGCTTGAGCAATTGGAAGTTGTCTTCGAAAACATTCTCCGTAATCTGGAAGCTGCGAATATGGCCGCAAAGGATATTCTTAAACTCACTTATTACGTGGTGGGCGAGATGGATAATGTAAAAAGACGCGCAATAATCACGTCTAAATTAGGAGAACATAGACCTTGTAGCACATTCATGTATGTCGCTGGTTTGGTAAGTCCAGTTTATAAAGTTGAAGTTGATGTACTCGCATCTCGCACGGATTGATATAGCTTTATGAAAGTTTATATCGGATGTCCCATTTGGTCGTTCAAGGGGTGGGTGGGAAATTTCTATCCCAAAGGCACCAAATCTTCCGACTTTCTGCGCGAGTATGCGCGGCGGCTCACCACCATTGAAGGCAATACGACGTTTTATGCAGTCCCCGCGCCAAAGACCATTGAGTCGTGGGCCGAACAGACGCCTGAAACGTTTCGCTTTTGTCCCAAGATTCCCAAGGCGATCAGCCATGAAGGAAAACTCGCTGACTCGCTAGAACGTGCCCGCGAATTTGTGAATGTGATGAGACCGCTCGGTTCGCGTCTTGGACCGATGTTCCTGCAATTGCCGCCCAGATATTCCCCGCGGCTGATAGAGGATCTGGCTCAATTTATAGCGGACTTCCCGAATGATGTTCGTTTGGGTGTGGAGGTCCGTCATCTGGACTGGTTTGACCCGCCTCATCGTGATTCGCTGAATCAAATGCTGATCTCGCGTAATATGGCGCGGGTGGTGATCGATACGCGTCCCATCCGTGATTTGGCGGGGGATGGGATTCTCGAAGGCAGCGTCTATCAGAGCTTGTTGGAAGCGCGCGAGCGGAAACCAGCCGTACCGGTGTTTTTGGAGCGCACCGCGGACTTCATGTTCCTCCGTTTCATTGGTCATCCCGAACTGGCGCAAAACCTTGCCTTGATTGATGAATGGGTGGAATATCTCGTACCGCAATTGAAGGCAGATGCCACTGCCTTCATCTTTTGTCACTCGCCGGAAAATTTGACCGCACCTCGCATTTGTCGCGAATTTTATCGACGGCTCTCTGCCCAAATCGAGCTCCCATCATTGCCGTGGGATGAAATCGAGCCCGATATTGCCGAGCAGCCGAGTTTGTTCTAGAAATCCACGCTCCCATTGGGGCTTCCATTAAGGTGGCTTCTCAGCGGCCAAGGGGCACCATTTATGTGATCTCGACCCACTGCGCACGCCAGTCGGGGGGCTCGAACGGCTCAGGCCAAAACTCCACTTGTCTCCAAATCTTTCCATCGCGAACGGTTGAAAAGGTAATGGCTCGGTCTGTCCGTGAGCCATCGGTAACAGTCACATCGGTTACAACCTGATCCCCTTCGGCAAGGATCTGATTGACTGTGAATTGCCATTTCCCTTCCGCAGGAAAATAAGTGTTAATGGCAGCGAAATTATCCCGTCCGCTAATCCGTTCACCAGACTGGGGCCATTCCAGAATGTAGTCATCCTGTAGTAGCTTTGCCGCCGCGTAAAAGTCATTTGTTTTCATCGTCTCCCAAAAGTTTTCAAGGACCTGTTTACTGTTCATGGGATTCTCCTCTCAAAGTAAGTAGGGCTTCCATTGCTCGGGACGCGTCCTGTATGGGAACAAAGATATGATCATGATAATACGCGGCGACAACGTTGCAGCTGACATTCGCTTCTGTCAGGGCCTTGGCAATTGCTGAGGTGAGGCCAACAGCTTCCAGCGAAGAATGAACCGTGAGCGTGATCCACGCGAAGATCGTGGAGTAGCGGAGGTGCCATGAATCGGCGCAGCCCTTTGTCAAAATCACCGTCACACTCTCTTCTTCTGCGAACATGCATAATGGGTCAAGTCGTGCCGCATGGTCTTTGGACTCCACCGTGCAATATACATACTGGCCTTCGTTGAGGCTGGGTTTCATCTCTTTCAAGAGTATTTGCAGATTCACTTCGCCGCTCATGGATGCTCCTCCGCTTTGCTTAACAATCATACTCGTTTTCCATACAATGACGGCATGCTTCAGGCGCTGTATCATCCAACTCACATCGACGGGCGGGTTGCTTAAGCGCGAAATTGTTCGTTCCTTCCAAGCTCCCGTTCCGGCGGGAGCTTGGATTTTAAGAGGTGACAATGCTTTCGATTCTTGATTCGCAAACTGCTCAAGCGACGATTCTTCGACGGTTGCCTTTGGGTGATGAAGAGGTGCCTGACTCCGTATTGGATCGGATTGAGGCGACATTCGGCGAGCGTATTTCTCCACCAGAAGCTGTGACGCGTATCCTGCGCGACATCCGCACGCAAGGGGACTCTGCGCTTCACTCCTGGACCGAGAAGCTGGACGGCAAAGCCCCAAGCAGTTTCCGCGTCTCGAACAATGCATTGCAGGCCGCTTTGAACGACATCTTGGATGCAGAACGTTCTGCGCTGGAGCTGGCGGCCACGCGGATTGAGTCCTTTTATCACAAACAGCCCCTCACTTCATGGATCACTCAGGAGATGGGCGGCGTGCTCGGGCAGTTGATTCGTCCAATTCAGCGTGTAGGTTTGTATATCCCCGGTGGGACCGCGCCGTTGCCTTCAACAGTCCTGATGTCTGCCATCCCTGCGAAAGTGGCCGGTGTAAATGATATCGTGCTTGTTACTCCACCTCAACGTGGAACAGGTGAAATCGCTCCCATAACATTGGCCGCCGCGGCAATCCTCGGCGTCGACGAAGTTTATGCGATGGGTGGTGCGCAGGCGATCGGCGCGCTGACGTACGGTACAGAATCTATTCGTCCAGTGAACAAAATTTTTGGCCCGGGAAATTTATTTGTGACCCTGGCAAAAAAACAGGTTTTTGGTCTGGTAGGTATCGATGGTCTGGCCGGTCCTACCGAGACCGTTGTGATTGCGGATGACTCTGCGAACCCGGCCTGGGTTGCAGCAGATCTGTTGGCGCAATCCGAACATGATGTGCTAGCTTCGGCGATATTACTGACACCTTCAAAGAAACTGGCCGAGGCGGTTCAAGCGGAAATAGGCAGGCAACTTGAATCGCTGCCGCGTGCGGAAATTGTGGCTCAATCTTTGCAGAATCGCGGCGGCATTGTCCTTACACGGAATCTCGATGAGGCCGTGGAGCTCTCCAATGTGTATGCGCCGGAGCATTTATGTTTGTCCGTACGAAATGCGTGGGAATGGAGTCGGAAAGTTGATTCAGCGGGAGGCGTCTTTATGGGGGAATATTCCTTTGAAGTGTTGGGAGATTACATCGCGGGTCCGAGCCATGTGATGCCCACGAGCGGCACAGCCAGGTTTGCTTCCCCGCTCAACGTGTTTGACTTTGTGAAAATCATCAGCTTGGTAGGTTTGGATGAAGCGACCGGAAGAGAGCTATCCAAGCCAGCAGCCGTCCTTGCCCGCGCGGAAGGTCTTGAAGCACATGCCCGCTCGGCAGACCAAAGGGTTTAAGTGCTCCTGCAGGGGCTTAGCCCCTGCAGGAGCTATACAAATAATTTTTCCAGTGCTTCAAAATATTTCGGCTGGCCATCGGCGTTCAACGAAGTACCAGTGACTTTTGCTTTGAGTATCGGTTTGTTGTCTGGTGTTCTGAAAATCTCTTGCAAGAAACCAAAACGCAATTTGGAAATTCTTTCTGGTCCGGTAGTTACGTAGAACCTGTCACCGCTACGCAAGGGATAGAGATAATCCGCTTCAATCCGTATCACGACCAGATGAATCCCAATTCGAGTTAACTCTGCAAAGTCAAATCCTATATCTCTGAGGAACAAGTGCCGGGCATGCTCGAGATAGTTCATATAAACGGCATTATTGACGATTCCCTCTATATCACATTCGTAGTCCCTCACTTCAAGGTCCACTTTGAAAGTTTCGTTGTTCATATATTTCTCCCGACTCAGGTGTGCTTTCTGTGCACTTTCAAAATAACGATTTTGGTCGAATGGTTGAATGGACTTGGGTCAGTCATTGGCTTGGCAACGATGTTGAAGCCTGTACAGTCCTCTGGGACCGGAATTAATCGCTCAATTTTCAAATACCCATCCCGGCATAAATCTTCCAGTGTCTGCAAATATTCCCTGCCACTAACGTACAACGCATTATTGATGGCTACCAGATAACCGCCATCATTGATGAGCGGGCGTACTTTGTTGATCGGTCTGGCATTGTCCCTTTCCTGATCCACTTTGCCTTTCGGTGTGGTTGAGAAGAAAGGCGGATCGAGGATGACACAATCAAACGTCTGTTTTGTTTTTTTGAGCCTTGCGATAGTGGGGAAAAAGTCTGCCGCGATGAAATCCTGATTATGAAGTGGAAAGCCATTAAGAGTATAGGATTCTTTTGCAACATTAAGGAATTTTCGATTCAGGTCATGTTGCAGAACATGTGCAGCTCCACCCGCCAGGGCAGCGACTCCGAGGCTGCCCGTATAGGCAAAGGTATTCAACACTGTTTTGCCTTGCATGTTTTCGATCAACCATTTTCGCAAGTGACGCGTATCGAGATAAAAACTTGTATCGCGGTTCGTGGTCAAATCAATGAAGTACCAGACGCCATGTTCTCTAATTTTTGTGTCTGGCTTTTCACCGAAGATCAATATCCCTTTTTTCTGTTCCTGGGTTTTACTATTTCGAGTTTTTACGATACCTGCGCGTAGCCACAAGATAGAACTTTTCAAATATTCAATAAGCTCTCGAATCAGTTTCTCGTTGCTCGCTGAGTCATTGGCGTAATTGTGCAGCACCAGAGTTCGCGCGTAGATTTCCAGGACGAGTCCCGGATACCCTTCGCTAAAGCCATTGAAAAGTCGAAAAGCTGTTTCGTGGTTCGAATTCAAAGATTCCGTTCGCGCCTGGATTGCTTTTTCGAGCAATTGGAAAATAGCTTCGGATGACATTATGTGTTGAGTTGTTTCTCGAGCCAGATGTTGATGACAGCCAGCGACTCTTCTGTGACTTGATGTCCCATATTGAATTCACAGTATTCCAGCCTTACTTCAAGTTTTTGTAGTGTGTCCCGACTGCGGCGCGCCCAGTCGATAGGGAGCAAGGGATCTTGAATCCCGTGTGTGAGGATGAAAGGTTTACCTGTAATATTTGCTTCGTCAATTTGTAAACCAGACTCATGTGGAATGTAACCCGATTGCGCAACGACACCGGCCACGCGTTGGGGTTTGGTCAGTGTATATGATATAGAAACGATGCTGCCTTGGCTAAAGCCGAGCAGATATAGTTTGTTTTTATCAACAGGATAACTCGCAATAATCTCGTCAATGAAGGTGTCTATGGTTTGGAGCGCGTTTGCTAGCCGGGTGGGATCAGGTTTGCCGATCTGGGTAATCTGAAACCACTCGTAGGAATCTGGCCCCAGTGAGAATGTCCCGCGTGGGCAAATCCACAAAAATTCCTTTGGCAGGAATGGCGCGAGGCTGATGAGATCCTGTTCGTTGCTGCCGCGTCCATGCAGGGCGATAATGGTCGGGTAAACAGAATGGGCGTTCCGGGCTGCGGGGAAGCGGGTAAGATGGTGAAGCGATAGATTCATGATCGTTGCTCTAATTCTCGGCAAACTTGTAGGGCCCTTCTGGATGTGCCCCGAAGCCTCACCGGATCTGGTGATAGATCATTCGTGGTAGGGGTCGGAGAGTCACAAATCTGAATTCCTTCAAAAAGCGTACATATTTTAAGAAGTATGTTGTGTAAGATAAGAGGTTGCCAGACGTCAAGGCTGTGACAATTAAGGGCGAATGAGAGGACATTTGTGCTTATTGTACCTGCATCCTTTTTGGGGTACACTAACTTGATGTTTGGTCTATGCAGTTCCTATGAGGTGATTTATGTCTAACGGTTCATTAGTTCCAGCGGGGAATCAAGCTCCATTGGCGCCCGTGCAGAGCGGGGATAAAGCGCGGAGGACGCGCGAGTCTTATAAAGCCGGCGCTGCAAGTGATTTTTATGGCGGCATCGGCTGGATGATCGGCCTCCTGATCACGCTGTTTATCTCCACCCCCATTCTTTTCTATCTCTCGGGGAACGCCTCGCGTTCGACCCGTGAGCAAATCCTTCTCGTGGGCCTCGCCATTGCATGGTGGTTTAACCCCCTGGCCCTCGGAGCGCTGGGCTACATTTTCAGTAACGCTCGCGCGTGGCGGTTCTGGACAATTCTTGCTCTTGTGGTATGGGCTGTCATCAATGCCCTGGTTTCCCTCTCGATTGTGTCTGCGCCCATCCGGGCAAATGTAGTCAGCGGCTTGCTGATTCTCCTCTATGTACTGGTGGGATTGTGGATTTTGTACATTCAACTGCGGGTCTTTCTGTGGGCGGCAGGAGGTAAGGCTGGGCGATTCTTTTTCGGCATTTTGGGCTGGGCGGCCATCAATGGCCTGATCTACTGGGCGATCATTAGCCCTGAAGTTTTGAATATCATTCTGAATATCCTCGGTGTTGTTCTGCAGATTGCTTTTGCTATTGCCTACGTGGTAATTCAGTTTGTGGCGATCTTCTGGTTCATGGCGCGCTCGCGCGTGGAAATCATCCGTCCGGGTGATCCGAAGACCGTCACCTTCGACGATTACAAGGGACAGCCAAATCTGCTCAAAATGGTGCGTCAATGGATTTCGTTGATGTCAGATCGCACACAATTCCAACGGATGGGCGGTCAGTTTATCAATGGTCTGTTGCTGGCCGGTGAGCCGGGGACGGGAAAAACGCTTCTCGCGAAAGCCATGGCGGGTGAGGCCGGGATTGCCTTTATCTCGATGGAAGGCTCGGGTTTCCGGGCCATGTTCTGGGGCGTGGATGTGTTAAAGATGATCCGCTTTGTGGGCCAGGCGCGCAAACTGGCGCGTGAGTATGGAGCGTGCATTGCCTACATTGATGAGATTGATGCAGTGGGTATGTCGCGGGGTGGCGTGATGGGCGGCGGTGGCATGATGGGTGGTGGTATGGGTGGCATGATGGGCGGCGGCACTGGAGCTCTTACTCGTCTATTGTATGAAATGGATGGTATCGGCGAAATGAATCGTTGGGAAAAATTGCGGGCCCGATTGTATCAGTTGCTCAAGAAACCGGCCCCTCCCCGCGACTGGCACATTCTGTTTATGGGTTCCACGAACCGACCGGATGTGCTTGACCCGGCGTTGACACGCCCGGGTCGCTTCGACCGAACGGTTGTGGTTAACAAGCCTGACCGTACAGGTCGTCGTGAGATAGTCAAGTATTACCTAAGTAAGATCAGGTCTGATGAAACAGTAGATATTGAGGCCATCGTCAGCGACACAGCCTGGGCGACGCCGGCACGCATCATGTCTGCAATCACAAAAGATGCGGTGCGCCTGGCGTTGTTTGATAATCGTGACCGGGTAGGCCAGCGCGATATCGAGCTGGCGTTCCAGGAACAGGCGATGGGTCTGGAGAACCCCGTGGAGGAGATGGAAGAGGATCAACGCAGGCAGATTGCGTATCATGAGGCCGGTCATGCTGTAACACAATACCATCTGCGTCCAGAACAGCGTATCGTGCGAGTGAGCATTGTCCGTCGATCTGAGGCATTAGGTTACGTGTTACCTGTGCCGAATTACGATATATATGCAGAGCCCTTGCGTAACTTTTTGGCTGAAATTCTCGTGGGTATGGCTGGTCATGTAGCAGTCAAATTATTTCTCGGCGAGTATTGGACAGGGGCGACAGGTGATTTCCAGGGCGTTCGTGCACGCTTATGGCAGTTGGCTCATTTCGGTTACTTTGGTCCGCCCATTGCCATTGATGGAACATACGGTGTGGGCCAGAATTTCAGAGGCAAAACGGAGGCCGTTGAGAAATTGTGGAAACGACTTGAAGAGGAAACCGAAAAGGTTCTTATCAAGCATTCTGCGGAAGTTCAGGCAGTCGCCGAGGCATTGCTCGAACGAAATGATCTGACCGGACGCGAATGCATTGCGGTAATTAAGAATGCCGCACTCAATGCAGGGACCGAAGGCCCGGACAGCGAAAAATTACTGAGATCCTTGGTGGAAGAAACGATTGTGAGCGCAAACGGAAAATCTGAGGAGGATGTGAAAGCGACCAAGAAGAAATCCAAATCCAAGAAGGCTCAGGAAGAGCTGGAATTGGAAGAGGAAGAAGAAGCTCAATCTAATGTAAGTGTGTCTAAGAATAGAAATTGATTTCTGTCATATAAATCAGCCGGTTCCACTATCTGGAACCGGCTGATTTATTTAAATCCTTGGCTGCTTGCCGGAGGTATTTCGTTATCAGAAGTGTTTGGAATTACTTCCACGACCAAAAGGCGAGATAGCCTTCTGCCAGAAGACGCGGCTCCAACTGACCGGAGGCTGCCACAATTGCAACGCCCGGGTTGCCCTCCGAATCCAGAAAAGAGAGAACCAGGTTGTTGTTGTCCGGCGACCAGATTGTGTTGGACTGTTGGTACTGGTCGAAGTAAGGCAGGATGCTGGAAAATTGCTGGGTGGGACGGTATGTGAAGAGTTCCTTGCTTTCACCGGTTTCTACATCGAGCATGCTGATTTGCAGGAAGAGCTGACCGCTGGGCTGATCTGAGCCCTCCTCGGTCAGGAATGGTACAAAGTAAGCCAGTTTCGTTCCATCGGGCGACCAGAAAAAGGCGATCACATTTTCACCGACTGAAACTTTCTTATCCGTTTCGGTATCCACGACATTCAATCCACCGATGACTCCGGCGTTCATGCTCTGCGTTCCGTCAATAAATGCGACCTTCTTGCTGTCACTGGACCAGCCAAAGCCAGTATTGAGCGTGAAATTCCCCAGTGTTTTGATGTATTCTCCCGTGTCATCGGTGAGGATGATTTCCTTCTTGTCGTCTTCGGATCGCGTCAGCACGATCAAACTTCCATCGGGCGACCAGGCTGGAGCCTGGAAAGAGGCGGGAGTCAGATCCAGGCCGGTCTCGATGACGTCAGCATCCTGAAGTCGAAGGAAGGCCAGATGCTCAGGAGCCGTCGAACTTTCCGCGCCACCGGAGTGAGTGATCAGTATGCGTCCATTTGGCGCCCAGGACCAGTAGTATGGTGAGCCTGTGTCAATGATCATACTCTCACCGCCGTCAACGGGCGCACGGTGTAATATGAGTGACTGGCCAGATGTAGATGTGGTGAGAAAGCTTACGCTTGACGCATCTGGAGACCATAATAAATAAAACGGATACTCAGTTTTGCTCGAAAAAATTTCATTGATGGTATCTGCTTCAATATCGGCGACCAATATCCTGCCGGTAGCATCGTCATTCGTGCCAGCCAGGCCCATGAATGCGAGTTGATTCCCATCCAGGGACCAAGTGGGCAACTGATAGGTGCTAAATTCGGCTGGCTGGTTAACGGGATCGGTGGCATCGTCAGTAAGCTGGGTTTGTTTGCCACCGGCCTGATCAGAGATGTAGATGTTCCCATCGGCGCCAATATAGGCGATCAACCCAGATTTCCGTTCGAGTGTGGAGAGGAGCGGGCTTTGAGGAATTCGTCCACCTTGCGGCATGCACGCGCTGATGAGAACAGTGATTAATGCGAAGAGTAATAGTTTTTTCATTTTTGTTCATCCAGGATTTCAATGGCTTTTTCAAGGACCGGGTCATTACCGGGTTGGATATCATCCCAACCTGCCTCGAGTGCGATCTCGGGTTGTAATCCATCATTTCCCAAGTCCGCGCCATTCGCCAGCCGGAAAGAGGCCGTCTCGATAAAGATGCGAGAGCCGTCCGGCAGATAAAACGCTTCTGTGACTTCGATGGAACCAGCGCTAGTCTCACCGACGACAGTAGCCCGCTCCCCATCCTGAAGGCTTGCCGCAAGGATTTCAGGGGAACCGCTGGTATTCGAGCCGATCAAGACAACCAATGGAACGGTCTGGGAACTGAGATAATCATCGCCCTGGATGGTGAGAGGCTGGGTTTCATCGGCGCGGTTATAAAATTCGCCTATCGTTCCGTCATGGAACATGGTCAGGAGTTCCTGTAGTGGCCAGCCGCGCGACGATCCGGCAACCCGCAAGTCCAGGATGAGGCCCTCCAGTTTCTGGTTGGTTGTGAGTTCCTGTAGAATCGAGCGGATATCATCTGTCATTTCCTGGTAACTGAGAGGCGGGAAGAGAATATAACCATAATTGGTGTTGGGAATCTGACGTGACTCAAGTTTGCCGCCGCTGACAAGTTTGCCGCGTGTCACTTCCACGGCGCGCTCGGCCTGACCGGGTGTCTGGACTTGCAAGGTAACTGTGCTCCCCGCCGGTCCACGAATCCGATTGACCACGGTCAGGCCCTCCTCCAACTGAATCGGATTGCCGTCAATTTCATAGATACTGTCATGGGGTTTAAGGCCGGCGTTTTCAGCTGGTGAACCGTCGATCACATCCAGGATTACCACATGTGGTTCGCCGTCTTCCTGAAAGCCAATGATCGCACCAATGCCCTCATACGAGGAGGAATCCGACACATCCCCTTGGATGCGTTCACTGCGGGATTGATAGGTCAGAGCTCCTGCGGGCAGCTCGGCCTGTAATTCACGGATCAGTTCGCTGAACTGTTCGCCCGTGAGGCCCGTTTCAATGCGCGCGTTGTACTTATCGTGCAGCAACTCCCAATCCAGGTCGGCTGTATCAAAGTAAATATATCGGTCTGCCAGGTGCTTCCATAGCGCTTCAAAGGTGCGGGCCTGATGCTCCTGTGGATCATAGGCCGGACCATAATCGCCTCCAACTGCCTCCTCGGCGGCCTGCAGCAGACTCCCACATGCTGAAAGCCATAGACTTGCCAGCAAAAGGGTCGAAATAAAAAAAGAAAACTTTCTATTGTTCATGGGTTGCCTCTTCACACTAGTTCTCAATCAAATCCATAACTTCTATAAATAGAATATACGTATCCCCTCATCCTTTCAGATGGGTCTGTGCACCGTCTCCTTACAAAGGCCTACTCACTCACAATCCGGCGGATATTCTTCGGGTTGAAGATCGATATATGTGGCATGCTTAGCTCAGCCGCCACTTCCGCATCAAACCTTACCCAATAGAAACTGCGATGTTCAGAATAAGGATCGATTCTAAAAATCGTGCCGGCGTGCCACCCTTCCCGCTCGCCAAACTTCGCATCCAGGTATATCTCAACCCGGTCACTCACCTCCAAGGTCTCTGCCATCAACGCGACCGCGCAAACCAGAATAATCCACCGCCAATGACCATCCCAATCGCACCATTGATGGCCCACTGCGGGTCGCCGGTCATATAACTGCCCGGCAGGATGTTCACCCCCTGCAGAAAAAAGGTCAACCCTGCAAGGAAAATTAATATGCCCGTGATGGATAACAGGAGCTTCATGCTATGCCTTGATGTTTCGGTTAAAGTGCGGACATTATACACGCTTCGCTCTTAGCCGATACCTGCCCTTGATTCCTCATAGCTGACTCTCATCCTCAGCCGGTTGTTGCATGTTATAATAGAACACCCGTTCAGAGACAATTACCCGATAATCATCCTATGAACTTCAAACTTAACGCACCCTTCCAGCCGATGGGCGATCAGCCCGAAGCCATCCGCGGACTCGTGGACGGCGTAAAGAATGGACTCAATCATCAGGTTTTGCTGGGCGCCACTGGCACCGGTAAGACGTTTACCATCGCCTCCGTAATCCAGGAGGTGCAAAAGCCGGCCCTTGTGATGGCCCATAACAAGACTCTGGCCGCGCAGTTATACGCTGAATTTAAGGAATTCTTCCCTGAGAACGCGGTCTCGTATTTTGTCTCTTATTATGATTATTATCAGCCGGAAGCTTACGTTCCCCGGCATGACCTGTATATCGAAAAAGAGACCGATATCAACGAAGAGATCGAGCGTCTGCGCCTGGCCGCGACGACGGCTCTGGTTTCACGCCGGGATGTGATCATTGTTGCATCCGTTTCCTGTATTTATGGTTTGGGCAACCCGGAGGAATTCAACAAAGGTTCTGTGAACCTGAAAGTGGGTGAGTTATATCGCCGCAATGCCTTGCTTAGGCGGTTGGTGGAGTCGCAATACCAGCGCAATGACATGGAACTGCGTGCGGGCGTTTTCCGGGTGCGGGGAGACACTCTTGAGATCATGCCGGCCCACGCTGACACACATGGCTACCGGATCGCGTTTTTTGGCGATGAAGTGGAGCGCATCACAGATTTTCATCCGGTCACGGGCGAGATCCATGGTGAGCTTCAGGAATTGAGCATTTACCCCGCGAAACATTACATCACCGATGCCGAAAAAACAAAAGAGGCCATCGCCGATATCGAAGCCGAGTTGGAGGAACGACTCGCGATGTTCAAGGAAAGTGGCAAATTTCTGGAAGCACAACGCCTTGAACAGCGTACACGCTACGACCTGGAGATGCTGCGGGAGGTTGGATATTGCTCCGGCATTGAGAATTACTCACGTCACTTTGACCGCCGCGCACCGGGTACACACCCCTGGACGATGATTGACTTTCTGCCCAGCGATTACCTGCTGGTGATCGATGAGAGTCACATGACCATTCCGCAGGTCCGCGGCATGTACAATGGCGACCGCGCTCGCAAAGAGACCCTCGTGGAATACGGCTTCCGCCTGCCGAGCGCGGTGGACAATCGTCCGTTGAAGTTCGATGAATTTGAAGAGGTGATGGGCAACACGATTTACACCTCCGCCACACCGGGGCCTTACGAAATGGGGAAGGCCGACCAGGTCGTGGAGCAAATCATCCGTCCGACCGGACTGGTTGACCCTGAAGTGGAAGTGAGACCAACGAAAGGGCAGGTAGATGACCTGATCGGAGAGATCAGGCAGCGGGTGGAGAGAGGCGAGCGGATCCTCGTCACGACTCTTACAAAGCGCATGGCAGAGGATCTATCCGAATATTTGCAGGAACTGGGGATGAAAGTCCATTACCTGCATTCGGAGGTGGAGACGTTGGAACGTGTCGGTATTCTGCGCGATCTGCGGTTGGGTGTGTTTGATGTGCTGGTGGGAATTAACCTGTTGCGCGAAGGGCTGGACCTGCCAGAGGTTTCGTTGGTGGGGATCCTGGATGCGGATAAGGAAGGCTTCCTGCGCTCCGGGACTTCACTTATCCAAACCATCGGACGTGCCGCGCGGCATGTGCATGGGCGCGTGATCATGTATGCCGACAGGATGACCGACTCGATGAAGTTCGCGATCGAGGAGACGAATCGCCGCCGTGCCAAGCAGGTGAAATACAACGAAGAGAATGGCATTATACCGATCAGTATTCATAAAGCCATCCGCGATCTAACCGCCGAATTCTCGGCGAAGGCGGTGGGAGAGATGAAGGGTGAGTATAAAGTAAAGGATGCCAGCGGTATGCCGCGCGGTGAGCTTCGTAAGATCATTGACGAGATGGAAAAACAGATGAAGGAAGCCGCGAAGAACCTGGAATTTGAGAGAGCCGCGGCCCTGCGGGATGAGATGTATGAATTGAGGGTATTTCTCGCGGAGGATGAAAAGTTGAAACCATGGGAGCGTATCAAGTTACTGGCAGGGGAAGAATAAACCAGCGTTCAAACTTGCGGAGGAAACTTCGCAAGTTTGTTTTTATGGGTGGATAAACTCTGTTTGAAGGTTTTTTTAAATCGAATTGGTTGGCATATTGCTCCTGTCCCGTGTCCTCCTTCACAATTCAAATGTAAACATGGTTGAGTCGGGCACGTCCTCAAGCCCACCCGCAGACTTGTACAGCGCCATCGCGGCTCGGTTTTCCCGATCTGTTAGCACCCAGGCTTCGGAGCAGCCTGAGCGCTTTGCCTCCTCCAGTGTGCGTTGCATGAGCATTTTGCCTACGCCCTGTCCTTGGTGCGTTGGTGCAACTCCTACCTCATTGATCCAAAGCTCTGGTGCAGTTTTGTCCGGGTGTACGTAAATGACCGAACTCACGAAACCGACTACCACATCGTTATCGATTGCCACAACCAGGCGGTGACGCGGGTCACCCAGAAACTCCTGCGCGGAGGCCGGGATAATTGGGTCATCGAAAACGCTGTCCGCAACGTTGGAGAGATAATCAAAATCATTCGGACCAAGAAGCTTGATCTGAGGCATATGCTTCATATCGGCTTGATGTTCATCCTCATCCCAAATTTGGGGCGCAGGGTGGCCTCCGGCAAGAGCTCGATTTTTTGATCGGGAGCCAGCTGGAAGTTAAAGTGCTGAAGCGCCATCGTTAGGATCAATTGCATCTCGGTCATGGCGAAGTTATTCCCAATACAGACGTGCGGTCCCTCACCAAATGGGAAGTAGACATGCGAAGGGCGTTGCGCAATCTGCTCCGGGTTGAATCGTTCAGGGTCAAAGCGTTCGGGGTCAGTCCAAAACGTTGCATCGCGGTGGGTCACGTAGGGTGTGATGAAGATCATGGTTCCCGCGGGGATTTTGTACCCATCTAGAAGTTGATCACCTACCGCTTCGCGTGCAAACAAATAGGCAGCGGGGTAAAGTCGTAAGACCTCTTGAATGACTTTTTGGGTGTAGGTCAACCGGGGCAGGTCGGCAAAGGTTGGCGTGCGATCGCCTATGACTGCGCTAATTTCCTTTCGGAGCTTCGTTTCGACGTCGGGATGTTGAGCGAGCAGGTAGAACAGCCATGTCATCGTCATGGCACTTGTCTCATGCCCGGCGAAGAAAATCGTCACCACCTCGTCGCGTACTTGTTTATCGGTCATGCCTTCACCGGTTTGCTTGTCCCGCGCCTCGAGCAGCATGTCCAGCAAATCTTTGCCCGGTTTTTTGCGCGCATCTGCGATCAGTGGGTACACTATGTCATTGAGCACTTTTAGAGCTTTGTTATAGGCTGCATTTTTGGGGACCGGAACCCACAACGGCGGCGCCCACATCTGCTGACTGCGCCACAACATGAACTTTGAGGCGGTCTTGAACGCCTCCGCCAGATCCTGAATCTTATGGCTCACACGCGCGCTGAACATCGCCTGGATGATGAGGGTCAATGTCAACTCTGACATCTCACGCTCCATATCGACCTGGTTCAGCTTCGTCCAACCAGCGAGTCGCGTGCCGATGGTTTCCGTCATTTTTTCCACGAAGCCCAATAGCCGCTGACGGTGAAAGGCGGGCTGCATCAGCCGTCGTTCGCGGAGCCAAAAATTCCCGTCGGTCAGGGGCAAGCCGTCACCGAGCAGGACGCGCCCGGTCTCCACGCTTCGCCCGCGTATATAGTTACGATAATGGTCTTGCAAAATGTGTTTGACATAATCAGGATTTGTTACCAGCACATATGGTTTGTTGAAGAGTTTGAATTGTACGATTCCGCCATGCTCACGCGTGATATTCATGAACATGCCGAGCATATCACCCATCATTTCGGGAATCATACCAATGACAGGTTTGCCGCGCGGGCCAGGGATAGGGTTACTGGATGTCACGTTGCATTTATACCTTTCATCCACCCTCTTCCAAAATGAACGCCAAACCTCTCTGTAGGGCAGGGTCGTATGCGGGGTTGTAATCATGCGTTGAGTTCGCAACCATTTCGACCTCACAGGAAATTCCTGCTGCTTTCAATTTCTCTGCCAGATTTTCTACTTCAGGCGTATTGATGGCATCATCGTCTTCACCAAGAATGAAGTAGGCGCGCAATTCCCGGTCGCGTGCAGGAGCCAGCAACGGATCCAACTCTTCCGGTTGGTCTACATATGGGACAGCCGGGCCATTGACCACAAAGCCGCGCATAGGAAGTAGTCCCTGCAATGCCATTCGAATTGCGATCAACCCACCCATAGAATGACCTGCTATTACCACGCGCTTTGAATCAAATGGAATATCCAAGGCTTCATATTGACCCTTCACGTAAGCGATTGATTTCTCCATGTCATCCCACGCGAATGCGTTCTTAAACATAACCTGGTCAGACTGTGGAATGACTGTCACCCAGCCATCCAGCACAGCGGGCTCCCAAAATGGCAAAGTCCGTTCCGCAGTAGACTGATTGCCATGCAGTGCGATGAGTAAAGGTGACTCTACAGAATGATTCGAGGGAAGTTTTGTAATAACAATCGGCTGGGTCGAGGGTATATCTCTGAACTGAGCCTGGAGTGAATCGGCCACGATCTGCTCAAATTCAGGATCGCCTTGCAGCGGTGCATAGGACGGAGATTGCCGCCAAAGAAACTCGCCGTACCATAATCCATCTTCCAGTGATTTGCGGGCCACCTCATAAACCAACTGGCGGTTTTCCAAGCGGGCCGCGGAGACCATCTTCCAATAATCCGCCCACATGCGGCTCTCGGGGAAATTATCTCCCAGCGCCATGATGAGTTCCAAAGCTTCCGCGTAGCGCTGATTTTGAAAGTGCTGGACCAATTGCTCAGTGAGTTGGTCAAAAGTCGCGTAGGACATTAGTTTTCCTTTCAAGGAGTTCTTGAAGATTGGGCCCACTCTGCCAGATTATCCAACCCCACACTTTCTCCTTCGCAGGACTGTCAGTCATATGAGATTCTTATCGCGACTGTTTCGTTAAGCTGATTCGTGTTTATGAACGTGATTTACTTCTCTAATATCACAGTACAATCCATCCGGCAGACAGTCGACGCATTCAAGTTGCAGTGTGGCATGTGCGATATTATAGCGGTGAAAAACGACTTCGTTGATATGCCGTTGAATTTGGGCCCCCGCACTGATGGATAGATCCTCCGTCAGGATATGTGCAGACATGGTCCGAAGGTTTTGCGCGATGCTCCAGATGTGCAAGTCGTGAACGCCGAGCACACCCTGGATTTCCATCACGTCCTGCACCAGTTTGCTAACGTCAATGTCGCGCGGCGTGGCTTCGAGCAGGATGTTCACTGAATCGCGCAGGATGCCCCAGGCGTTGTAAAGGATGAGAAATCCAATCAGCACACTGACAAATGGGTCAAGCCAATTTGCCCCTGTGAAATAAATGATCAGGCCGGCAATTACTGCCCCGATCGTGGAGAACACATCGCCCATCAAATGCGTAAATGCCGAGCGGACGTTTAAATCATGCTCGCTGCCCTTGCGGACGAGCAATGCGGTTGCCAGATTTATCATGACCGCCAGCATCCCAACCGTAATCAGGATCCCCGATTGCACTTCAGGCGGATTCCTGAAACGCTGCCAGGCTTCGTAAAAAATGCCAAGTGATATCAGGACCAGCGTCGTTGAATTTACAAGTGCTACGAGAATACCAGCCCGGTGATATCCGTACGTTTTGCGTGCATCAGCAGGCTGGGAGGTAAGCCGAATCGCATACCAGCTCAACCCGAGTGCGATCACATCCGTGAGGTTGTGCACCGCGTCTGTGAGCAGGGCAAGGCTATTCCCGATGAATCCAGCTATGACCTCAACGAAAACGAAAGTCAGAGTGAGAAAAAGGGAAAGCGCCAGCCGCGAGGTGGTTTGTTTGGCGATATCGCCGAAGTGTGCATGACTGTGAGAGTGATTATCCATGTTGGACATGTTCCAGGCCAAGCGAAAAAAGGCGCGCTACGTGATCGTCATCCAGGGAGTAAAAGACTTGCCGGCCGGATTTTCGGGTGCGGAGCAGATGCATGTGCCGCAATCCACGCAGTTGATGGGAAACGGCGGATTCGGTCATTGTAAGTCCCTTTGCCAGTGCGCTGACGCTCATCTCGCTTTCCAGCAGAAGAGCAATGATGCGTATGCGACTGGCGTCGCTCAGGGCGCTGAAGAGCTCAGCCAGTTGAATGGCTTTGAGTTCGGAGAGTTTCATAATATATGAATATATGAGCAAGTATTCATATATTATCTTGCAAAGCGCAGACTGTCAAGCCAGGGTTGCCCGACCAGGAAGGGGAAATTACTGGCTGACAACGTCCAATTTCCCTACCATTCCTGCTTCCACGTGGCCGGCCATGCCGCATACGATTTGGTATGTGCCTGGGTGATCTGGGGCCGTGAATGTGATGGTTTCCGTTTCGCCTGGTTGCACTTTGATTTGCCAGTAAATGTTTGGTTGATCCTCTTCGTCGAAATGTTCACCAACCCTGGTTTCGTAATTCATGATGATGAAATCATGTTCTACTGTTCCATCGTGTTGTACGTGAAGTGTAATTTCCTGACCTGCTGGAACAATGTAATGATTGGGAGTAAATGCAAAATCCGTCATGTCCACATGGATTTCGGTGGAGGGTTTACTTTGTCCGCAGGCGCTTAAGGCCAGCGTTATAAGCGAAAATACGAGTAAGAGTTTCTTTTTCATGTTGCAGTTCCTGTTCTTGCATTGCTCAAGCCACCGTCCTCAGCCGCCTGTTGCAAGTAATGCTTGCGCCGGGGACGTCGCCAAGAGCGAAATAGTTTACTTGATAAAAATACCGGTAACCCATAGAAGCAGCATGCCTGTGAGAACGCCGCCAAAAACAGTAATGGGCATAGCTTCGCGGTTAAGGTCTCTCTGAATGAACCTTCCGATTTCGACGGCTACCTGGAAGATCGCGCCGGTTCCGATGGCCAGGAAGAGAACAGCCAAAAACGGTGACGGCGAATATCCGCCAATCCACGCGCCGATAATAGCTGGCGCGCCGCCGATGAGACCTAATAGCGCGAGTTGACCGATGGTTGGGCGGTCACGTAATATCGGCGCGATGATGCCGAGCCCTTCTGTAATGTTCTGGATGATGAACCCGACGACGAGAAAAGTTCCCAGAGCAATTTCACCAACGTTATACGCCGCACCGATGGCAAGTCCTTCGCCGAGATTGTGGATTCCAATGCCCAGTGCAATTTTCCAGGCAATGGCCATTCGTTGAGATGTCTCAGAACGGTCTGAAGAGCCCGATCTGCCAACCAGCTCAAGTAACAGGTACGTTGCGACCGCGCCGATCCCGATGAGGCCGATCCCCTGGAAAGTAGCCGGGACTTCTGCGGCTTCTTCGAGCGCTTCATTCAGCGTATCCAGCCCAAGGAATATGAGCAGACCTGCAGTCACTGCCATGAGGAAGGTCATCCAATTTTTGCCGAGGGTACGGAGCGCTGGCATCCAGAATATTCCCAAAAAGATAGGTATGACGCCAACATACAAGCCGATGAGCGTAAAACTCCAAAACGTTTTTGCTTCCGGTTCTGGTGTGACGAATGCCACTGGGATTTCCACATCGAATGGAACAGCGTTGCTGGTGAAGACGCGCACAGCGTAGGCTTCACCTTCTGTCCAGGCGTACTGGATGTTGATGGTTGCCCGGCCAAGACGCGGAATCTCTGCCGAAGGTGTCACAGTGAATGGCATGATCGCCTCGTTGACGATAACGGAGGCTACAATCAATGCTTCAGGCCCGGTGTTTTGGACCAACAATGCGATATGTTCACGGTCTAGGTCATATCGTTCAATCGTCAGGTCTTCGATCGGGACGGGCGATTCGAGTTCGAGTCCACCACCGGTTTGGAGGAAAAGGAATATGACTCCGATGAGGAGAATGATTGGGAGCAGTAGCAGGACAAAGGTACGGAAAGAGAAACGGTTTGTCGTCTCAGGGGCAGTTTGGTTCGTCATAATCAGTCTTCTCCTTCGCTCAGGGCAGGACTTCGAACATCCCGTTCCAGCCGAGTTCGGCAAACTCAGTCACGTGGGCGTGGAACATGTACATGCCAGGATATTTATAGGTGAATTCAAGAATGCCGCGCTGCGCCTGACCTTGAATGATCGTGTCAGTGAATTCCGTGGGAGTAAGGCTTGTGCCAGTGGGGTAGTAATGAAAGAAGTTGGCGTGTAGATGGAACGAGTTAAGCAAATCGAATTCAAGGATGTTTACGAGATACACACGAACCGACTCGCCCACTCTTATTTGAATGGGATGGTTTTGATAGTAGAACGGTATGCCATTGACGGCATAAAAATCATTGCCATCATCAAAGTCGATGTCAATGCCGTGCATGACCATAATCATCTCTCTATCCACTGGAGGGCGACCTTCCTTGGGATCCACGATGAACGCGCCATAGAGTCCCTTTGCGATGTGACGCGCCAGTGGAAACACATGACAGTGATAGAGATGCAAGCCAAAGGGTTCAGCGTCGAATTCATAGACGAATTGATCGCCTGGCTGAACCATGCCGCCCGGGCCAGTGCCAGGGACACCATCCATATTTCCGGGATGAAACCCGTGGAAGTGCATGGAGTGCGGATGGTTGCTGCCATTTTTCATAGTGATGCGTATGCGGTCACCTTCTGTGGCGCGCAGGGTCGGGCCGGGAATGCGTCCGTTATACGTCCACGCGGGGAATTCAATGCCAGGAACAACTTCAATGTTTTTGTTGAATACGACAATCTCATATTCGTGCAGGGTCTGACCATTTGGCAGCGTAGAGACTGCGCCATAATCAAAATCATAGAGAACTTCACCGGGGTTGAAACCATTCTGCTCGTAATTCACATCGCCAACGCCGGGCAATCCTTCGCCATGATCCATCTGCATGGGAGGTTGAATCAGATGACTCTGGTGGTCAGTCTTGGAGTGTGGGCCAGTTTGCGCTTGCGCTAGCACAGCCGTCGCCCCTGCAGCAGTTGCCAGCCCCGCCCCGCCCAATTTGAGGAAATCTCTTCTTGAAAGTTTATTTTTCATGGGGGCTCCGTGAAACTATGAGATACGGTAATTTTGGTATGAGAGCGTCTTTATGAAGGTTATCGAGTTATGTACCAAGCCTAGGCAATAGTGCACCTGTCTTCTTCCTATAGGTGCGATATTCATCACCAAATTGCGCGATCAACATCTTTTCCTCTTCGGGGATGCGGATGGCAATCACTGCCACGATAATGGCGATGCCACTTAACCCGATGAACCAATTGGATGTCAGGAGCAGGACCGAAATCTGCATCATAAGAAATGCCAGGTAAATTGGGTGTCGCATGGTTGCATAGGGTCCCTCTTTCACCAGGGCCGGCACTTTTAGCAAACGCAGCACAGGGTCAAAGTCTTCGCCAAGTTTCTGGCTCAAGGTCTTGTGGCTCCAGGCATTGAGCGTTATCGAAAGCAGTCCAAGCGCAAGACCGGTCCAACGCACCCAGACGGGGAGCGCCAGGGCAGACCATTCCATATACCCGGGTGCGAACGTCCATACCAATACGCCGAGATAAAACGAAATGCCAAATATCTGACGGATTCTGAGCAGGAGTGGAACTTCATGTTCATGGTGTAACTGCACTCGGGTAGAAGCAGACTCTTTACGCGCTTTTGCTTTCTGCGTGTAAGACGTCATCACATACGCAAAACTAAAGAGGATGACGAAGAAGGCGATTCTGAAGAAGATTTCGATGTTCATGGTTTCACTCCAGCGAGGCTAGAATAATTTTGGCAAATAACGTCCCGTGCGCTTCATGTATTCGCGATATTCGTCGCCGAATTTCTCGATGAGGTTGGCTTCTTCCTTGGGTGTGCGGATCGCCATTAAGATGAATGTCAAGATACCCAGTAGGGCGATGAACCAATTGTCCGCCATCATCCCAAAGGAAATGAACATGGATGAACCAACGGTATACAATGGATGACGCACCCAGCGATACGGTCCGCTCGTGGTGAGTGTGTGCTGCTGGCGTGTCGCGCTGGTGGGCGTGATTCCACTTCCGATGCTGCTGAAGAGCCAGTAAATGCCGAGCACGCAAAGGATTCCGATTCCAACGCCAAGCCAGCGGACCCAGTCAGGAAGCCCGACTTTTGCCCAGGCCATCCAGGCCGGATTGATCAAATAGACGAATGGACTTAGCCAGAGAATCAAGCCACCCAGCTTGATAACAGACATCATGGCGTTACCATCCACCTTGCGGGAGAGTTTCTCACCTGAGTCTCTATCAGCCTTGCGGCGGTAATAACTCGAGATGGCCATGCCGGTGATTAAGATGACAGCGGCCAAAATGCGGAAAATGTTTTCGTTCATGATTCACCTCTATGTTTTTTGCTGCAGTGGTCGAGCATCTCAAAGGGACAGTCGCGACCACACATAAACAAGATCGCCTTGATTCCTAGTGATCTCGGTACGTCCATCGCAAATTGCGATCAGGACTACTGGACCGCAAAGTTTCCTAGATAACTTTTGGAAATAACCTTCCGGTCTTCTTCATATATTCACGATACTGTTCACCGAAGAATTCAAGCATCAGGGATTCTTCAAAGCCGATTCGTGAAATCACTTCCAGGATCGTCATGCCGGCCCAACACAGGCCGATCAGCCAGTTGGACGAGATGAACAGTGTGGATCCCAAAATCAGGATGAAGGCTGTGTAGATGGGGTGGCGGATGGTGCGATAGGGTCCGCTGGTGATGAGAGTCTGTTCCTTCAGCATGCGCGGAGTGTCGCTCCAGCTGTTGGCAAGTGTGACCTGTGACCATTGAAGCAGTGCAAAGCCTACGAGCGCGATTCCGACACCCAGCCATCGCAGCCAGAACGGGAAGGACAAACTGGCGAATGCGAGCCAGTTCGGGTTGATGGCGTAGACCATCATGGCAAGGAAGCCGAGCATGCCGAGCAGCCCGGCAATCTTTGAGACAATACCCTCTTCACGTTTTTTCACGGTGGCATCTTCAGGTTTGCTGTGATATTTCACATAATATCCACGATGCGCGGCGAAGCCGATGATGAGGACTGGTAATAAGATTCTAAAAATAGTTTCCATGCTTGTTTCCTGGCAGGTTCCGTTTCCCCTACGGGGACTTCGCAAACGTGACCTATACTTCGATAAGAATTTTGCTTGTGATGTTCAGGCCCAATACGGCCGTTTTTCGCCCGACCTTGACGGTCAAGTTATGGTCAAAGGGTGAGTACTCTTTGATTTCGATCTCCGTACCAGGGACCAACCCTAAACTTTCGAGATAGCGGAGTAAATCGGTATCTGCGGCTTTGACGCATTGCACAATCCCTTTTCGAACGGGCCGCAGGGCAGAGAGTGGAATTGAATCCTCGAGTGGCATCTTAAGATCGGCGGTGGGGATCAGCTCGCCGTGGGGGTCACGCAGCGGGTGCCCCATCGCGGCGGCGATGCGTCTTTCAAAGTCTTCTGAGATCACATGCTCCAGTCGCTCCGCTTCTTCGTGGACTTCGTCCCATGAATAGCCGAGTGTTTGCACGAGCCACGCTTCCAGCAGGCGATGATGACGAATCACTTCAAGCGCAGCTTTTTTGCCTTCTTTCGTCAGTGTCACGCCCTGGTGCTTTTGGTATTCCACCAGCGGTGGCTTGGACGATGCCAGTTTTTGTATCATACCCGTGACCGACGGCGCACTGACTTTGAGTTTTGCAGCCAGCGCGTTTGTGCTGGCGCTTTCACCGTCTTCGGTGAGCTCGTAAATGTTTTTCAAGTAATCTTGAATTGAGATCGTAAGAGAGGGTTGCATTATTATTTATTCCAAAGTGTGAAGGTGGTGCAAAGAAAGAATGCCATGTAGGCGATGTTGAAGCCTGCGCCCTCGGTCCAATCACGGACAAATTGCGGGAGAATACGCTTGATCACCAGCCAGGCAATTGTCATCGTGAGGGGGTTGATGGCGGCGATCCAAACCGGAAACTCAGTTTTTCCCGATGCAACCAGAACAGAAAATAAGATCGAGGCAATGACGATGAGAATCAACACGGGTGCATACGATATGATCAAAACTTTCCGGTGACGTTCGATCATCGAGACGATGATGGATTGGGATGCTTCCTCGACTTTGTTTAAAGCGTGGATATATTCGCCCATGAAGTAAAACGTCCCGTGTACGAACGCTCCAACGACGGATCCGAATCCAAACAAGCCGACCGTTGCCAGCACGACCCAATCCTGCGTGGCCCCCAGGCCCTGGTACACCTGCCAAATCCCCAGCAGCACGAGCGGTGTCGCGAAGACACCGAGCAGCGCACCCCAGATCATTCGGTTGGGAGGCAGCGTAACCATTAATTCAGCGCCAGACAGGAGCTTGGCAAATGGTTTTAGTTTCGGGTAATCATCGAGGGAGACTTTTCCCGCCAGCAAAAGAACATCCCCAATCGCATAGAGAAATGCACCGAGCAGGGCGGCGAGACCGGTAATGCGGAGAATTGTGGTTTCCATGATTTGTTACCTTGCTGCAGAGTGCCACCGAATCGTGTACACCGGATATTGCGGTTTAGGCAAATAAAGCCATTTGAACGAAATGAGGTAAGTGCCAAAACAAAATTTAGGCTTACCTAAATATTTTATTGGTTTACGACAAATTTGTCAAGGGCTAATTTTCTATTAATCTTGCAAGGATACATTCTCATCGATCTGTATCTTCTGGTAGATAATGAATTGAAATATATTGAATCGCGCCTGACTGAAACTTTTAATATTCAAAGGTATTGCGATATTGCCGGTTTGTGATTTAATGATTTTAAAATTTCATTGCGAGGTGAGTTATGCGGATTTGCATTTTATCGGATGAAGCCCTAAATGACTTTGATGTATCCCCCTATTTGAAAGGTTTTGACTATGAATTTGTCACCATGCACAAGCCGGTGATGGAGACGTTGCAGGCGTTGAAAGATCGAAACGAGTTCGATATTTATCTCAATCTTTGTGAAGGATATGAAATTGACGATGAAGATGAAAATGGTTATGAGGGTATTGAGGTCGTAGCAGCGCTGGAGCAATTGAACGTGCCTTTCACGGGTGCCACGTCAACCGTGTTCGACCCCACCCGTGAAGAAATGCAAGCGGCGGCGGATGCGCGCGGTGTGGGGTTTGCCAAAGGTTACCGCGTTCACTCCGTGGAGCAGGTGCAGAAGTTCGTTAAGAATCTGCGTTTTCCGATCATGGTGAAGCATCCGCAGAGTTATGGAAGCACGGGGATGATCAAAGAGTCAAGATGCGATACGCTCGAGGAAGTTCTGTCACAGGTGCAACGTGTCTGTACGGAATTTGGCGCAGCGCGCATGGAGGAATTTATTGTCGGCAAGGAATACAACGTGCTGGTGGTGGATAACCCCGATGACTTTAGCCAGCCGATTGCGTATCCTCCCGCTGAATTAGTCTTCCCGCCCGGTGAAGAGTTCTGGCATACGGTGGTGAAGTGGGATACATCGCTGCCGTTCAATTTCAAGCAGGTGACCGAACCTGAGTTAATTGCGCGCCTGCAGGATATTGGCATTCGCATGTTCAAGGCAATTGGCGCAGTAGGATATGGCCGCTGCGATGTGCGTATGAGTGAACAAGGCGAGTTGTTTATTTTGGAAATCAACTCCAACCCGGCAATCATGTTAAAGCCTGAAGAGTACGGTCCCGCCGATTACATGATTCTGTATGACCCCGGCGGGTATAAAGTTTTCTTTGAGCGGCTCTTTCGAGCAACGCTGCTTCGTCATCAGCAAAGGATTATTAATTCATCCAGCCGTTCAACAGCGGGATGAACAAATGTGGGTGATGTGCAAATGCGGGTCTGTCTCTTGTATGATGAGTATTACGCGTTCGACGAATTCCTAAATCTATATCCCTGCGAGTGGGAGCTGCAGATCCTGCAGCGGCCCGTTCGCGCGCGAATCAAAGAATTGGCCGAGTTGGGCAAGTACGATGTCTATTTCAACCTGTGCGATGGTCCGCTGGAGGGTCCTTCGCCGGGCATCGACGTCGTGGCGACGCTGGAAGAATTCAATCTCGCGTTCACCGGGGCGGATAGTCACTGCTACGACCCCACACGGGAGCAGATGCAGGCGGTCGCGGACTCCCATCAGCTTGGTTTTGCGCAAGGGACGCGAGTCCACGCTGAGGAGGATGTGCTGGCGTGCACACGCGGCTTGCGATATCCGCTCATGGTCAAACACCCGAAGAGCTATGGCTCCATTCAAATGTTCCGCGAGTCGCGCTGTGATACGCCGGAGCAATTACAAATTCAATTTGAACGTGTTTCCAAAGAGTTTGGTGCGGCACGCGTGGAGGAATTCATTATCGGACGCGAGTTCAATGTATTTATTGTAGATAATCCCGATGACCTGGAAAATCCCTTTGTCTATCCGCTTACGGAATTGATCTTTCCTCCGGGTGAGGAATTCTGGCATACCGGCGTGAAATGGGATTATTCCGTCCCTTTTGAGTTTCGGGAAGTGAAAGATGTGGAACTCACAAAACGAATTCGGGATATCGGACGCAGGTTTTATCGGGCGATGGGTTGCACAGGTTATGGGCGTTGTGATTTGAGGGTGCGAGAGAATGGGGAAATCGTACTGTTGGAGATCAATCCCAACGGCGGCGTTTTATATCGCCCGGAGGAGTACGGCCCGGCGGATTACATGATTCTGTTCGATAAAGATGGATATTATGGATTCTTCGACCGAATATTCAGGTCGGCGCTGGTGAGGAAAAAGTTACGAGCTGTGGTGAGATGAAGTTCGTCCAGCGGTTCAAGAGCTGGATGATCGTTTTATGCTAGTATTCCCTCAATTTCCTTGGTTCTTTCTGAAACGGATGATGCCGTTGCCAGAATGGCTGTGTCATCCATTTTTTCTGCGCCGATCATTTGGCCTTCCACTTCGGCCAGGGCACTGAAAACTTTGCGTAGCAAACGCTTTGACTCGCTGGGAGCCTGGCCAATTGCCACAAGGGTTTTGTCTATTTGGATGGTATGTTGCGTGAAGTGCGCTTCGTAACGATGCAAGCGGTGGTGAATTGGGAAACGCGTCTCCTCCCAGAACGTGGATGGCAAGTCCAGCTCAGCGTTCGTTATCGCGCTAAATTCCTCCACAATGCGTTGATGCAATTCCTGATGATAAGCTAGTTTTCCCGAAAGCGGACCATCCATCAGTTTGTCGTAGTCAGGTTCATTGATGGCGTAAAGGCGAGGATATTCGCTGTCAGGAATGGGATCTTTCGTCCAGATGTTGGCGCGGTGAAGTTCGAGCGCGTAGCGGACGGTGGCGGTGAAGCCAAAGTCGGTGCCAAGGATGTGAGCATAAACTTTATTTACCTGCCATTCGCCTTCGGATGGAATCTTTTCGGCGTCTTCATCCGTAAGACCGAGGAGGGCGGCTTGCAGGTCCAGGTACGCGGCGTGATATTGGCTCAAGATGCGCTGGGCACGCGTCGGCTGAGAGCGAAGCGACGCGAGAGTCACAGCCAGATGACGCAACTCCTGTAATGTCACAAAGAAGGCGAAGCGAATCCCTTCTTCGTCATGGTCCTTCCATACCCATGCGCGCTCCAGGTCCTTTTCTGTGACTGGCAATAGTATGCGTGCAAAATTTTCCACTGCATAAGTCAGTTGATTATTGAACATGCATTACCTTTACAAGGACTGCAAAAATTCCAGGACAGCCTTTGCGTCGTCACCGCCCGTCTGCGCATGCGCAATCAACGGAATGCCGTGCGGGCCAGGTGTTTTGATCGCATCGGGAAAGGCCGCCAGCGCGGCTTTGATGATATCCAAGTTGCCGAGCATGGCCGCCGCGAAGATATCCAGCCGTGCACCATGTTCAAGCAGAAACTCTGCGATGTCTCTTCGGCCCATGTGCGAGGCTGCGCCCAGAGCCGTTTCAAAATCGCCGCCGCCCCAATCCCAGGTGGCATTGATAAGGCCAGATTCCTGCGCCAGCAGTTCTTTGACGCGATTCAAATCGCCGTGCGCGTTGCCAACGAATTCCTGAACGAGTTTTGCATCCAAAGCGGGCTTGGGTTCCATGGTTTCTCCTAATGGGCGGGTTGGAGATATTGTATCAATGCTTTGAACTTTACAGGGTGCCGCAGAATTACTTATACTTGAACTGTGCAATTTGACCTGCAATCGTAATTAGAAGTTTAATTACTTTTGAGACAAGCAGCGGAACAGAGTTTTGGAATGCGTATGCTGCGAGTCAATCGGATGAAGATGGGATTGCCTTTGGCATCCAGGCCATCCCTTTTTCCAGATATTTTCCAAACCCGGCCAGCACAGATTCGAGAACGGGCAGAAGATTAGTGACTCGCTTGGCACGAATGGCCCAATCCCACATCGGCTCGAGTTTTTTCCAACCACCCGAATAAGCAATGTGTCTCAATTGGTCAGAAAATTCAGGGTGAGCCTGTGCTGACTTGATGATATTTTTCCACAGGTAAAATTCCTTATACGCGTGCCAGTAACCATCTTCCAATTCCTGTGGCGTTAAGCGTTTCGGAGTAAAGACCGTGTGCCGTGTGTCGTACAGATCCCAGTTGGAATGGAGGAGCCTGTTTTGTGCCGCGATGCGCTTATATAACGCGGTGGAGGGATACGGCGTTAGGATATGAAACGTGGCTGTCTCAATGCCCTGTTTGATGGCCCATTCCACGGTGCGGTCGAAAACCGAGCTGTCGTCATCGTCCATACCAAAGACAAAACTGCCGTTGACCATCACCCCGAGATCATGCAAGCGACGAATGACAGCAGAGTAATCTCGATTCAAGTTTTGATATTTATGTTCTTGTAATAGATTATTTGGATTCAGCGTTTCAAATCCCACAAACAAGCTGCGTAAACCACTGGCTACGGCCTTTTCCAACAAACCTGATTTCAACACGGATTGAACCGTCCCGGCGGCCTGCCAGAGGCGTCCCATGCCTTTCATGCCGTCAAAAAAGCTGGATGCAAAGTGAGGATTCCCCAGTAGATGATCATCCAGAAAGTACAAATGCTTTCCTGGCAGGCTTTCAACCTCGGCCAGCGCGCGATCCACTTCCAGGGTGTAGAAGGATTTTCCGCCCTCAAAAAAGGCCTCCTTATAACAAAAATCACAGACATGCGGGCAGCCACGCGACACCACAATGGAGTTTGGCACCAGGTAAAGCTGACGCTTGATCAGGTCGCGGCGTGGGAACGGCAAACCGGCCAGGGTGCGGATTTCCGAGATGTATTTCTTTTTAGGCTGGTTAGCATGATAATCCTTGAGAAAGGCCGGCCAGGTATCTTCCCCGGGACCGATAAATATCGTATCGGCATGTCGGGCGGCCTCCTCCGGCAGAGAAGTGACATGCAGGCCGCCCAGACAAACATAGGCTCCCTGCGCGCGGTATCGATCCGCGAGCTGATACGCCCGGAAGGCTGAGGTGATATACACCTGAATGACGACCAAATCGGGCTCGTCATCCAAATCCAGGGTTTCCACGTGTTCATCCTGAAGCGTGACCTCATCGTCATCATCGAGATAGGCCGCCAGGGTTGCCAGCCCTAAAGGTGGGAAGAGCGAGTATTTGATAGGCCGCCAGAATGGGCTCTTGGCTTCGGTCAGCGCGGGAAGGATCATTTTCACTTTCATGTGCTTCTCCTTTGGAAAAATAGACTTTCACCGGAATGGTGAAAGTCTATGGAAATTGCGCTTTCAAAACGTACCGCTGGACTATCAAATAGTGTCAGACAGTTTCTTGAAGGCCTAAAGTTGCTTGTTTTTATCGGACTTGGGTCGTCTCGCATTGGCGAGCAATGCAATGAGGACGAACACAATCGCGATCACTGAAAAGGCAGTGTTATCGGCAGCCATACCGATGGTTAGAAATGCCAGGCCAAGGATAAGGAAAATAATCGATGGATTGCGTTTATTTGTTTTCATAACAACTGGATATCCTATTTCAAAGATTTGATTTCTGCGTATGGATTAGGGTCATCAAACAATGCAGAAGGTTCGTTTTTCAGGGTGGTATTGAAGAATGACAGCAGGTAATCGTTGACAATCGTTGTCACGCGCCTGCCATTGATGGGTCCTTTAAGCCCGAGCTGGGAAGCAAGCGGAGAGAGCAAGGGCAAATCGGCGAAATCATAATGGTCGGCGCCTTCGATGAGCACAACACCCCACGAATCGCTTACATGTGGAATGAAGCGCTGGAATAATTCGTTACTGCGTTTTTTGTCTACATCCTCCCACCAGCCCTGGCTGAACATGAAGAAGGACGGTTGAGGCGCTCCAGCGTCGAGCACTTCGTATGAAACCGGGCGCATGAACGGATCCAAGCCGAGCAATGCCTTACAGCGTGAGTCTGTGGCACAGAATTCAATTGCTGCGCCTCCACCGGTGGAGTGTCCGTATACGCCAATACGCGATAGATCGAGCAAACCATAAAAGGCGCTGCTCGAATCATCGTTTTGTGATTTTAGATAATCAAGAGTGAATCCCAAATCACCAGCCCATTGATTCGAAAGAAAATGGGCCGCGATTTCGTATTCGTCTTGCGGCGCGCCTTTGGGCAATGCAGCCGGGTTGTAATTCACAGTCGTCCCATCCTCGAACACGGTTATCACGGCCCCATAGGTATGTTGCACGGCGACAACGATAAATCCATGACTTGCCAGTTCCAACGCCTGACCGGTATTCTGCGCGTTGAATCCGGTCCAGCCATGTGAAAACAAAATGATTGGGTAGCCTGAATCAGATTCTGCTACATCCGCATTTTTTTGAGCAGGGATTTTGACCAACGCCAAATGATCCAAAAAGTAAGATGGCAATTCAAGTTCTCCAGAGATGGCGGGCGCGTAGATTTCTGCTTTGTCCATCCAACGGGCTCTTTCAGATGAAGTGCCCGCCTCAGACGGGTACCAAACCTGGATTATGAACCGACGCGCTTCGTCCTCACCGGAATAAATTTCCTTGCGCGAAGAGTCCGTCAATTCGAAGATGCGCGTGCCAACTTGATAAGGTCCGCTGGGTGCTGGAATGGCGGGGACTGGCAAAAGGATAGGAAGGGCTGTCGAAACCGCGAGCAGAATAAAGGTTAAGTAAGAAGCGAGTGGTTTCCAATCCGTGGGTGACTTAATCTTGATCAGCGCGCTGAGTCCAAGAAGCGTGGTCAGCACATAGATCGGAATCATCTGCCAGCGATAGCCTTCCACGGCAAAATGAATCAGAGTGAGAATAAGAGCAAGGGCAGGCAGCAGCCGAACAGCAAATAGCCGCGGGTGAGGCCACAAGAGATATATACCCAGCGCCAAAGGGATAATGATCTCAAGGGGTCGCATGTTGCTCCAGTTGCGAGGCGTAGCTTTCTTGCCAGTTCATAAATTTGTCCCTTTCTTTGAGGTCTACGTTGATTTATTAGAGTAGTTTAAGTTCTATTATCTCACCTGTCAAATGCACGTATATTTGGGCTGTGTGTTTCCTTTCATGCATTCTGAAATATTTAGGAATGCATTCGATTGCCAGATTTGTGAAAGGAGGTGATGGGGCGACGGCGTATCTTACCAAAAAATACTACAAAACGAAAAGGCAACAATAGACTTCGTTCAGACGCCTTTTGTCACAGATGCTGCCGAGCCGGAGATTTTCAAAGAGCTCTGCAGATTCAGTGGCGAAACGATGACTAAGCGCGTAACATGTCGAACATACATTAGGAGTTAAGGTATGCAAAGAAAATTCTCTCTCGCCTTTGTCAGTTTGCTGGCGATTGCCATGCTGGTGACAACTGCCGCGGTTCCCTTGGGACCGACCAACAGTGGGTTTCTGACTTCGCATGCTTCGATGCTGGATCCGGTGATGGCCGGCGTCCAGATTACACCACTCCTCACTGTGGGTGATGTCTTGCCCAGCGGATTTCGCTTCGAAGCCATCCCGGACGGAATCTCGGTGCGCACTCGCGGACAGGGCCGTGTGGATCTCTATGTAAACCACGAGACCAGCAAAGTTCCGTTCCCGTACGTTACCGCCAACCCAACCGTAGCCAACAGCGAGAATGACTTTGATAACGCTCAGCTGAGCCACTTAATCCTCAACCAGCACTCCGCTGGTGTGCTGAACGGCTCCTTTGCTATTAAAAGCAGCGAAGGCTACCAGCGTTTCTGCTCCAATTATCTTGCCACCAGCAAGGAAGGCTTTGACCGCGATATCCTCTTCACGAATGAAGAGGCGATTGACTATGTGTTCCGCCAGGAAGATTCCTGGCCGCCACCCATCGGAGACCCGGATGAAAAGCAAATTGGGCTTGTCGTGGCTCTCGATGTCCAGACGGGCAAACATCATCCCATTTATGGGATGGGCCGACACAATCACGAGAACAGCGTTGCAATCCCCGGGTTCGATGATCTGGTTGTCCTCTCCGGTGACGATACGTTCACAAGCGGTCCTTTGACGATCCCACCTGGTGGTCCGCTTACCGTAGCAGCAGTACCGGCTCAGTCCCAGCTTTATTCCTATATGGCACCGGATACTGATTCACTGCTCGCCGATCAAGGTGATTTGTGGGCCTTCGTCTCGGACGATGCCAGCTTCAATGATTACTATGATTTCGTTCCCGGTTCCGCAGCCTCTGTCTCGGGTCATTTCGTAAAAGTGCCCAAGAACATTGCCACGGGTCTGGATAGTGATGGCTCTGAATTGAAGGCTGAGGATGTCGACTTCCCCTTGCCGCCGGCAAACGGCAGTTGGCAACGCGATAACCGCACGACTGTCCCAACCGGCCTGGATGGTCCGCAATGGGTACTGGAGTATTGGAGCGATCTAAACAGTGTCTTCCAATTTGTGCGTGTGGAGGATATCGCCTATGATAAACGGCCTGGGATGGAGAATGTTGTCTACATCGTAGACTCGGGTAGAGGCCGAAGACCGACCGACCCAATTGATGCTCCAACCACGTTCCGGTCCACAAACGGTCGCGTCTGGAAGATGGTGCTCGACCCGAACGACCCCACCGTGGTGACCTCTCTTTCCATCTTTGTGGAAGGCGATGACAACCCCGTTCAAACCCTCGGTGAAATTCATCAGCCGGATAATATCGAATCGGTACCGAGCGGGATTCTGGTGACCGAGGATCCAGGGTCCAGCCAGCAGTTCCCGGTTAATTCCCCACTCCCTAACGCGACGACCGCGCGCCTCTGGTATGTGCCGTTCGTCGGTTCGCCCCAGGTTGTGGTGAAGGTGAATCAGTCGCTGGATGGAGATGCAGGCTTCGATGTGGATGGCCGGCCAGATGGAAACTGGGGTGCGTGGGAGTCGTCTGGTATCGTGGATGCCTCTTCCGCGTTTGGCCCGGGTGCCTTCCTGATTGACGTGCAGGCCGCTACCGTTTGGGTGGAGAGCGCGCCGGGCTTCGACACCTTCATTGATGCAAATACCGACCCGGACTTTACGTTCAAGCGAGCCGGAGGGCAGTTGCTCCTGTTGATCATACCCGGCTTATAAGCGGCTCGTTTTAGACTATAGCACAGTGAGGCGTGACAGTATTCCCTGCCATGTCTC
>Ga0114129_10000913_pt1 | contig 38473 bp, 46 predicted proteins | sample RhiMetdeltSRZDD1_FD_80071 | JGI IMG/M metagenome (GOLD analysis project Ga0114129, IMG submission 80071) | Populus rhizosphere microbial communities from Tennessee, USA - Rhizosphere MetaG P. deltoides SRZDD1 (version 2) (version 2) | ecosystem: Host-associated > Plants > Roots > Rhizosphere >...
AAGGGGCTCATTTGCAGCCAACCAGCGTTCCGGATAAGCTCTCCCGTCGCTCTCGAGAGCGGGCGTAACTCAGCTGGTAGAGTGTCAGCTTCCCAAGCTGAATGTCGCGGGTTCGATTCCCGTCGCCCGCTCCAGCTTCCTTCGCCAGTTGCATGTGCCAACGTTGGCCACTGCGGGCAACCACCCCGCAACACCCGTGCTCCCAAGGGGATCGGGGCTTCATCCAACGGTTGACAAATCCCGCATAATTCGTTTAACTGCTTTGTCTTAATTTACTCTAGCTCTCGGCGTTCGTGGCCTGTTTTGGAGCCCCCGTGCAGATTCTCGACGTACTTCCAGGGTCTTTGGCCGCCCAGGCGGGCGTGTCCTCGGGCGAAACCGTGAAGGCGGTCAACGGCCGCCCGGTGCGGGACTTCCTGGATCTTCATCTTTGGCTGGGCGATGAGGAGCTCGACCTCGTTCTCGAGCGCCCCGGCCAAGCCGCGCGTGGGGTGCGCATCGTGCGTGAGTACGGGCGTGAGCTCGGCCTCGTGTTCCCCGAGCCCCAGATTCGCCGTTGCGGCAACGACTGCCCCTTCTGCTTCGTAGATCAACTGCCCGAAGGGCTTCGCCAGAACCTCTACATTCGCGACGACGACTATCGTTTTTCCTACCTCTACGGCCATTTCATCACGCTCACCAATCTCAAGGAACAAGAGTTCGAGCGCATCATCGAGCAGGAGCTTTCGCCCCTCTACATCTCCGTGCACGCGCTCGATCCGACCGTGCGCGAGAAGCTTCTGGTGAGTAAACGAGCAGGGGAGATACGTGCGCGCATCGAACAACTCTTGAAGGGCAACATTGAATTGCATACCCAGGTCGTGGTCGTGCCCGGAGTGAACGACGGCGATGTGTTGCGGGAAACCATCTTCGATCTGGCCGAGTACTACCCCGGCGTGCAAAACGTTTCAGTGGTTCCGGTCGGCCTCACCGCGCACCGCGAGAACCTTCCCGACGTTCGAGTCCTCGACCGGCGGGAAGCTCGCCACATCGCGCACACCGTGCGGCGATACGGTCGTGCCATGCGCCGGAAGCTCGGCACGGAGTTCTGCTACGTAGCGGACGAGCTCGTCCTTCTGGCCGGTCTTCCCATTCCCCGCCCGAGTTACTACGGCAACTTCTCCCAACGCGAAAACGGTGTGGGTCTCGTCCGGAGCGCGCTCATGTTCTTCGATCGCGCGGAGGGTCGTGGGGCGAAATTGCGACGCCGCGGCATTCGGCGTGCCCATGTTTTAACCGGAGAAAGTTTCGGTCCCATTCTGGAGAACTCCCTGCCCCAACTTCGCGCCAAGCTTCCCGAAATCGAGCTCAACGTGGTCACGGTGGAAAACCGCCTCTTCGGCCGGCCCACTACGGTAGCGGGGCTCTTGGGCGGGAAAGATCTTCTGGATGCAGCGCGGCGCATCACCAAACCGGGAGATCTCGTCCTCGTTCCCGATGAAGCGGTGAACGAGCGCGGCAAGTTCATCGACGATGTTTGTCCGGAAGACATCGCTCGCGAGCTCAGTGTAGAAGTCGAAGCGAGATGGGGCGCGCTTCTCGAAGAAGCAGAAACCGAATCGAGAGACATCGAGGAAACCGTCCTGGTCGAGGTCGCTTCGTGAGTCGGCGGCGCCTACCGGCCGTCGCCGTGGTGGGCCGCCCGAACGTCGGCAAGTCGACCTTCTTCAATCGAGTGTTGGGCGGCGCGACGGCGGTGGTGGATGACGTGCCCGGTGTTACGCGCGACCGTCGTGAAGGCGAAGCGACCTGGAACGGGGTGCCGTTTCTGCTCGTGGATACGGGCGGCCTCGTGCCGGGGACCAAGGACAGCATGGAGGACGCGATCCGCCAGCAGGTGGAAGTCGCGCTCGAGTCCTCGGCCCTCATCCTCTTCATGATCGATGCCCGCGAAGGGCTGACCGAGCTCGATCGCGATATTGCCGAGCGGTTGCGCCCCCACACCGATCGCGTTCTCTTGGTCGCGAACAAGGTCGAAGGACTCGATCAGGAAACGGCCGCCATGGAAGGGGCCGAGTTGGGATTCGGGACCCCGCACACGGTCTCCGGCCAGCACGGGCGCGAAGTAGGCGATCTTCTCGACGCCATCGTCGCCCGCATCCCCAAACGCGTCCAGGAAGAGAACGACGACGCCATCCGGTTCACACTGGTCGGGCGCCCGAACGTGGGGAAATCGAGTCTCGCCAACCGCCTCTTGGGAGAGCCGCGGCTCATCGTGCACCCCGAAGCGGGAACCACCCGTGATGCCATCGACGTGCCGTTTCGGTTCGACGGGAACGATTTCGTGCTCATCGACACCGCGGGGTTACGGCGGCGAAGCCACGTCACGACCGGGATCGAATACTACTCCGCGCTTCGGACGCAGAAGAGTCTGGAGCGAAGCGACGTGGCGCTCTTGGTGCTCGATGCCACCGAACCCTTGAGTCACCAGGACGCGCGCATTGCCAGCACGATCATGGAGCTGGGGAAGTCGTTCGTCTTTCTCGTCAACAAATGGGATCTCGTCGAAAAGGACGACCACACCACCTCCGAGTTCACCAAACGGCTTTATGAAGAGCTCCCCCTGCAGGGCGAGCCGCCCATTCTCTTTGTATCCGCCCTCACCGGGATGCGTGTGCAACGCATTCCGGCGATGGTGCGGGAGCTTTACGAGGAACGGCACCGGCGGATCTCTACCCACGACCTCAACGATCTCCTTCAGGAATCGTTGAACGGGTTACAACCTCCGGTAAAAAAAGACGGCCGGCCGCTCAAGCTCTACTACGTCACCCAGACCGGAGAAGCCCCGCCCACGTTCGCGGTGTTTACGAACGCCCCGCGGGACGTGCCGGCATCCTACGAAGGCTATCTTCGCAACCGCTTCCGCGATCGCCTCGGTTTTCGAGCCACCCCGATCCGGATCGTGTTCCGCGCGAGGCACTGATCCGTGTGGTACGCATTCGTTCTCGTCGTCAGCTTCCTGCTCGGCTCGTTGCCGTGGAGCTTGTGGGTGGGGCAGACGCGAAACGTGGACTTGCGGACGATGGGGAGCGGGAACCTCGGCGCCACCAACGTCTACCGCGTTTTGGGATGGAAGCTGGGTCTCTTCGTGCTCGTGCTCGACATCTTGAAGGGATTGATCGCGGTCGAGTTCAGCCGCGGACTGGACCCCAAAGCAGGCTGGCTCCCCGCCGCGGCCGGGATGGCCGCGGTTTTGGGACACATGTTCAGCCCGCTCGCTGGATTCAAGGGTGGAAAGGGCGTAGCGACAGCGTTCGGTGTGTTTCTTGGCCTTGCCCCCATCGCGTCCTGCTTGAGCCTCATCGTTTGGGTGTCCACCCTCGCCCTCGCGGGTTGGGTGTCGGTAGCGTCATGTCTGGCCGCGCTCATGCTGCCCGTGTTCGTGTTCGTCACCCGCGACGATATTCAGTCGCGCTTTCCGTGGGCGTTCGGCCTCGCCATCGTGATCGCCCTTCTCGTCGTGCTCAGACACTCCAAGAACTGGGAACGCCTCCGCCGCGGCACCGAGCAACGCATTTGGGAAAAACGGGCCGAGACACCGGAGCACGGGGCGATGCCGCAATGAGAATCGCCATGATCGGCCTCGGGTCCTGGGGAAGTGCCCTTTCGATGCGGCTGGGGGCGCGTCACACCATCCGCGGGTGGACCCACGATCCCGCACAGCGGCAGGCGCTCCGAGAGAACGCTGAGAATCGAAAATATCTGCCCGGCGTGCCGCTTCCCGCATCGCTCACCGTGGTCGATGAGCTCCAAGCCGCGCTCTCCGATGCGGAGCTCGTCGTGCTTGCGGTGCCAAGCTTTGCCGTGCGGGATATCGCACGCGATCTCAAACCCGGGGAAACAATTCCGGTGGTGAACGTGGCCAAGGGCCTCGAGCAGACCACGGCCAAATTCCTGCTCACCGTGCTGGCCGAGGAGCTCGGGGTCAATCATCCCGTGGCCTCGCTGGTCGGGCCGAGCCACGCCGAGGAGGTCGCCCGCAATCACCCGACCGCGGTCGTGGCCACGTCCCACGATCCCCGGATATCGCGCCTTGCCCAAGATGTGATGACGGACGATCGCTTCCGGGTGTATACGAACGATGACACGGTGGGCGTAGAGTTGGCCGCTTCCTTGAAAAACGTGATCGCTCTCGCCGCCGGAATTGCCGCGGGGCTGGGTTACGGCGACAATACGCTGGGTGCGCTTCTCACCCGCGGGCTGGCCGAGATGACCCGGCTCGGGGTCCGTTTAGGGGCGCGCGCCGAGACATTTTTCGGACTGGCCGGGGTGGGTGACCTAGTGACCACCTGCGCCAGTCCATTAAGCCGCAATCGCCGGGTGGGCGAGGCGGTGGGGAAGGGAACGCCGCTCAGCCAAGTGCTGGAAGGCATGTCCATGGTCGCCGAGGGGGTATGGACGACGCGGGCCGCTCGCGAGCTGGGCCATCGCACGGGGGTGGAGCTTCCCATCGTCGACCGCGTCCATGCGGTGCTCTTCGAATCCGAACCTGCCGAGACCGGAATTCGCACGCTCATGACGCGCGAGCTCAAGTCGGAAATCTGAACCTAGGGTCCACAAGAGGTGCACATGAAGGACAAAGGGGATAACAACAACTCCAAGCTCTACTACTCGATCTCCGAAGCGGCCATGGTTACCCAAGTGAAGCCGCATGTGCTTCGCTATTGGGAAACCCAGTTCAAAGCGCTTCATCCCCGAAAGAACAAAGCCGGGAATCGGATGTATCGCAAAACGGACCTCAAAATGGTGATGCTCATCAAAGAGCTCCTCTACGAAAAAGGCTTCACGATCGCGGGGGCCAAAAAGAAGCTCACCGACGAAAAGGACGCGATTCGCGACCAGATCGAGATGAAATTCGGCAGCGTGGATCGCGCGGCGCGGCTCTTGGAAGTGCAACGCGAGATTCGCCATATGCTCAAGGACCTGAAGGGAAGCCTGGACGGGAACGAGGGGTTGTAGCTCGAAAGGGCGGTCGTGTATTCTCTTCCGTCCCCGTTCCGCAAACACCTTTTTGGTCGGGGCGTAGCGCAGCCCGGTAGCGCACTTGCTTGGGGTGCAAGTGGTCGCTGGTTCAAATCCAGTCGCCCCGACCATTTCATCATGTTCCACCCCATCTCCCTCGCGAGTTCATGAAACGTATTCTCGTCTCCAACGATGACGGCATCGACGCCCCGGGTCTGGTCGCCCTGGTCGAAGCGCTGACCTCGTGGGCCGAAGTGTCGGTGATGGCCCCCCAAACCGAGCAAAGCGCGGCCTCGCACGCGCTCACCCTGCAACATCCCTTGCGCGTGCGCACGCTGGGTCCGCGGCGCTGGTCGGTGAACGGCACGCCGACCGACTGCGTGTTGTTGGCGATCAAGGAATTTCTCCCCGAGCCCCCCGACCTGGTCATCTCCGGGATCAACGAGGGGCCCAACATGGGGGAGGACGTGATCTATTCGGGAACGGTTGCGGCGGCCATGGAAGGCGCCATTCTGGGGGTTCCCGCGATGGCGGTGAGCCTCGCCTCCCGCAAGATGCTGGATTTTCGCGGGGCGGCCGCGGTGAGCGCGCGACTGGCCGCCCGGCTCTTGGACGTGCGGCTAGGGGAACGCTTTCTCATCAACGTCAACGTGCCACCCGGCGAAGGCGATTCTATTCGCGGGTACCGCGTGACTCGGCTCGGCACGCGGGTCTACCATGATGTGATCGTCAAGAATCGAGATCCCCGGGGGCGGGAGTATTACTGGATCGGGGGAGGGGAACCGAGCTGGAAGGATTCGGCGGAGAGTGATTTCGCGGCGGTTAGCGAAGGCTATGTATCCATGACCCCGCTTCTCACCGACCTCACCGATCAGACTCAGCTCAAGGTCCTGGAAGGACTCGAGCTCAAATGAAAGAAACGCGCGATTACCCACAAGCGCGGGAGCGCATGGTTCAGGACGAAGTGATCGCCAAGGGCATCCGCAGTGGGTTGGTGATCCGAGCCATGCAGGTCGTTCCACGCCATCGGTTCGTGCCCGAAGCGCTGGAGCGCGATGCCTACAGCGCGTCCGCGCTCCCCATTGGGTCCGGGCAAACGATTTCCGCCCCGCACATGGTCGGCCTCATGACCGAGGCGCTGGAGCTGGAGGGCGACGAACGCGTCCTCGAGGTGGGTACGGGATCCGGTTATCAAGCGGCTGTGCTCTACGAGATCACCTCGCATCTCATCACCATCGAGCGTGTCCCGGAGCTGGCGCGGCGCGTGCAGCGACTTTTTTCAGAGCTCTACCTGGACGGGATCGTGGTCAAGGTCGGGGATGGAACGCAGGGCTATCCGGAAGCCGCGCCCTACGATCGGATCGTCATCACGGCCGCGGCGCCTCGCGTACCGCACGCTCTCTTCGATCAGCTCGCCCCGGCAGGCATTCTCGTGGCGCCCATCGGAACGCGGGCCGAGCAAACGCTCATGCGTTACCGCAAGAAGAACGGTCGCATCGAAGAAGAAGCCATTTGCCGGTGCGTGTTCGTGCCTCTCTTGGGACGTGATGCGTTCCAGGAAGAAGAGGAATCCGCGTAAGCGAGATGGGGTTCCTCGGCAACCGGCCAGGGTTGCGCCGATTCGAACGCCCGCGTATAGTTCTTCCCTCTTGTGCCGCCAGGAAGGTGGCACACGATCTTCAGGTCGGGGCGTAGCGCAGTTTGGTAGCGCACCTCGTTCGGGACGAGGGGGTCGGAGGTTCAAATCCTCTCGCCCCGACCATTCAGCCCTCTCTGCGCGGATAACGCCATGGGCCAGGCCAGCCTTCACGCCATCGTGCACGGCCGAGTGCAGGGAGTGAACTTCCGCCACTACACCGCGCGCGAGGCGGAGCGCCTTGCCCTTCGGGGTTGGGTGCGCAATCTTCCCGACGGGACGGTCGAAGTGGAGGCGGCGGGAGACGCGGCGTCATTGGATGCGCTCCTCCGCTGGCTCCATCACGGCCCACCCGCCGCGCGCGTGGACCGAGTCGAAGCGACGCGCGGGCTCCGGACGGATCTTCCGCCGGGGTTCCACATCACCGGCTAGAAGGACGTCATGGAACGGGCTCCCGAATCGTTCGACGACCGTTTGAACCGCACCCTCGACCGAGGGCGGCGCAAGGGGCAGCTCCGTTCGGCCGACCTGGATCCGCTTCTCACCAGTTCCGATTTCGACGAATCGGCCTTCGATTTGTTCCTGGATCTCGCCCGGCAGATGGGGATCGAGATCGTGGAGGAGCAAGCCCCCCCCGAGCCGGCCGATGACGCCGCCCCGAGCCTGGATTCGTTCCGTCTCTATTTGCAGGAAATCGGCCGCTACCCCTTGCTCACCCCCGACGAGGAGATCCGGTTCGGGCGCGAGATGCGCGAGGGAACCACGCCTCACAATCGAGACGAGGCGCGGCGCAAGCTCATCGTGTCGAATCTCCGTCTGGTCGTGAAGCTGGCCCGCATGTACAGCGGCCACGGGTTGCCGTTTCAGGATGTGATCGAGGAAGGCAATCTCGGCCTCATTGCCGCGGTGGAGCGCTTCGATTACCGGCGGGGTTTCCGCTTTTCCACCTATGGCGCGTGGTGGATCAAGCAGGCCATGGCGCGCGGCATCGCCAACCAATCGCGCACGGTGCGCATTCCGTTTCACGTGGTGCAGCTCGTGAACCGGTTCCTCGCCACCGAGACCCGGCTTCGCCACAAGCTTGGCCACGCCCCCGCGATGGAGGAAGTGGCCAAAGAAATCGGGCAGCCGCTCGCGCGGCTCAACCGCGTGCGCCATCTCATTCACAGCATCAAGAACCTGGACTACGAGAGCTCGTGGGAGATGATGGGAAACCTGGCCGAAACCGAGGTGGCCGATCCGCCGGTGGATTTCGAGACGCAGGTGGATCGCTTGTTCGAGTTCGAACGGTTGAATCGATTGCTGGGGCGACTCTCGCGCCGGGAGGAGTTCGTGCTCCGCGTGCGCTACGGGTTCGAAGACGGGAGCGAGCATTCCTTGGCCGCCACCGGAGACCGCTTGGGGGTGAGCCGGGAGCGCGTGCGCCAGATCGAGAAGGTGGCCTTGAACAAGCTCAAACGATATATCGAACTGGCGGAGAAGGGGGCACGATGGGACGAGATCCTATGACGGCAGTCGATTTGAAGGCTTTCATTCGCGACATTCCCGATTTTCCCAAGAAGGGAATCTTGTTCCGGGATATCACGCCTTTGTTGGGAGCGCCGCCGGCGATGCAGGAAGTGGAGCGCCGGTTCGTGGAGGCGTGGAAATCCCAGAACCTGAATGCGGTGGCGGGAGTGGAGAGCCGGGGATTCATTTTTGGCACTATGGTGGCGAGGGGATTGCAGATCCCGTTCATCCCCATTCGCAAGCAAGGAAAACTGCCCTGGACACGCCTTTCGGAGAGCTATGCTCTGGAATACGGCGAAGGCGTTCTGGAGGCACATGACGACGCGGCGCGGCCAGGGGATCGCGTGGTGATCATGGATGATCTTTTGGCAACCGGCGGCACGGCGGCCGCTTCGGCGCGGCTCATCGAACGGCTCGGCGCCCACGTAGTGGGATTCGGGTTCGTCGTTGAGCTTGGGTTTTTGGGAGGACGAAAACGGCTGGGGAATACTCCGGTTGTGTCGCTGATCAATTACGAGTAGGCGAGGGGCATCCAGGGGCAGGTAAGATTCGTTCGAAATGATTCTTCCCGACATTTATTTCGCGTTCGAGTGGCGCCGCGGCGAGCGGCCCTTGTTCTTCCACAGAGACGCTGCGGGGACAATTCGCCTTGCGCCGGCGGCCGAGCTAGAGCCAGCTCATGGCTCCCTCTTGGTCTACGGGCCGGGGACTCCTTTCTGGGACGAGGATGGCCTCGGCGTTCTCTCTCGCATTCGCGATGGCGGGGGAGCCGTGTTGCCGTTGGGTGGGGTCTTGTCCCGGTGCGGTTTTCCCGAACGCATCCGCCGCGAGGAGCTTTTGGAGCGTTTGGGGGGCATCCGGGTGGACCTTGAAGACCCGCGCAGGGAAGGCCGCGAAATCCTGGAGCGCTTGGCGGAGATACTGGAAGGTTTGGAAGAAGAGCCGGCGGAAGATGCGGAGTCACCCGCGCGCCCGCGCGCGTTGGTTGTTTCCGATGTAATGACTGCACCCGAGGCACCGGGTGTGTATACGTTTTACTCCACCGAGGGCCGGGCCATTTATGTCGGGAAAGCGAGGTCACTCCGGCGGCGACTGGGCAGTCATTTCCGGACCCGAGGCGGGGAACCGGCCAAGCGGGCGGCGTTGATTGCCGATGCGGTGGAGGTGCGATGGGAAGAGACGGGGAGCGAGCTCGAGGCCTTGCTCCTCGAACATCTTGCTCTAGGCCGGCATCAACCGGCCATCAACATCCAGCGAACCGCCCATCGCCGCCCTCGCGGCGAGTGGCGCGAGCGCGCGGTCGCTCTGCTCTTGCCATCCGCTCATGCCGAATCGGTCGAGATCTGTTTGGTTTCTGGAGATGGGCGTTTTCATTGGGAGAGGATCGACCCGAAAAAAAAGCTACCTCGCGGATCCTGGTCGCGATGCGTGGCGTTTCTGGAGGGAAGGAGTGGTTGGGCTCCGGGTGAGCGGGTAGCCTTGCCGGTGACTTTGGCAGAAGAGCTGGCCGAAGTCGTGTTGAGCTGGCTCGTGCGTAATGGAGGAACGGTCACTCAGATCGATCTGACTCATGAAACCGCGGCGCCGGATCTCCAAGGGCGGATGGCCAGGTGGATCACTCAGGACCCGCGAGGTGGCCGCGTGGAGGTGAAGTAGGTCATTCCTGGATCACTCGGAACGAGATCCCGAACTTAGCCATTATTCGATCAGAACGACCGCCTGCCGCGCGCTCATTTCGGGTCCTTCCAGATGTAAGTAGTACACACCGTGGGGCACGAGCCGGCCGCGGCTGTCCGTTCCGTCCCACTTGAAGGCATGGGGGCCTTTGCTCAGCATTTCGTTGAAGAGGTCTCGAATGCGCTCACCCTTCACGTTGAAAATACTCAGATTGAAGGTTCCTTCTCGTGAGGCGACGAAATCTATGTTGGTGTACCCAAGAGCAGGGTTCGGAGAACATGACAAGGTTATCGAGGAGGGTTCTTGCAGAGGAGTGCCCACCTGTCCAGTCCGCGCGAACCATACACGACGAATGGCTACGTCGTAGGCTGATCCAGTGAGAGAATATCCGGCCGCCACCCAGCTCTTGGGGTTATTCGCGCTTATGCGTGTGTCGAAAAAATCGCCCCAGTCACCGCTGCCTGGATAATACCTTCCGGTGGCAAAAGCCATTGTTGCAGGACTGAATGTTGAGGGATTATTGTCGTCCACCCAGGCCGCAGTCCCGGGAAACTGATCGCCTCCGCCAAAAGCAAGCGTACCACCGATAACATTGTCGTCATTGGGGCAAGCGGATGGGTACGCCCAAGCATGGGTCGTGGAGTAGAAAGCGGTCTCGCTGAGGACCTGGTCCAGCTGGTTCAGTTTTAGAACAACGACATAGGGGAATGGAAATCCTCCGGCCTGGGCGGCCGTCCACATGAATCCCTTCACCACCACCGGCCCTGTGGTGTAGGCCCCCAAAACTTTATCTTTCATCCTGCCTGTCCAGTTGCCTCCGCCGTTTCCGGGAGCCGAATAGGGTCCGGTGCTGTAAGCGACGTGGCTCACATCATGGCTGACGAAGGACGTGGAGGCTTCGTCCCAAGAGTACACGCGAAATGATGAGTTGCTGTTGTGAGTGCCGAAATACATGACCGAATGTGCGCCCAGGGTGCAACGATGGCTGAATCGATCCCAGAACACATAGTATTGATAGGTTAAAGGCAAGCCATTGATGAGCTCATTCAGGGGAAAGCGCGCAATGACCGAGGCAACCACCACCTCATTGCTGACGTTCGCTACGTTTGTCGTCAAGTAAAGATAGTTGTCGCTGCAGGTTAAATCTGGAAAATCAAGCCAATATCCGTCCCCGAGGGCAAAACTGGATGGCTGCAGATCCACAATTCGCCACGTCTTGTTGACGACCTGGTCCATGCTTTTAGCGATAGCCAGACGCTGTGTGTTCGTGACGCCGTCGTGGGTATACTGCAGCACCCAAAAAAGGGCATGGCGAGGCCGGTTGTACTGAACCACCTGGTCGCAACAAAATCCTCCATTGACTTCGGGAAAGTACAGTGCCGGCAAGATCTTTGTATAGGTAGCGCCTCCATTCGTTGAATACGACGCGAAAGTGTTGCCGGTAACGAATACAAGACCCCCTTCGAGCGTCGCTGCGCTGGGCTCGGCGATGAGATCTGGGATGCCCGTATCGCCCCAGCTCAGAGAATCGTTTCGCAAGAACACGAAGGGAACGGGACCACTGGGCTGATCGATGGAATGAGGTGCGCCCCAGGGCTGCAGGTTGGAAAGGTCGTACTGCGGGTTCAAAGGTGTGGAAGGGAGTTCCGGTTCTCGCTCGATTTCGTTTTCTCGCGTCGCCTCCTTGCCGTACGTCGACGCATTGCTTTCATATTTCAGGAGAGGGGTAGCATGGAGGTGTCCGGAGCGGGTCAAATAGACGTGTTCGGTACTGTTCGCTGCGGCAAGGGCGGGAAAGGCAAAGGCCAAAGGGAGCCAATCCAAATACCGGAGTCGAAGCATGGGGCCTCCTGGATATTCGGGAGCGGGGAGAAATTCACTTTAATCCTCTGGTGGGCGAGACGACAAGGGCCAAACAATCTCTCCCCAATGCCAGTCGGACCATTGTTAAAGGTTTCAGCGTCCTCCTTTTCTTTTCCTCATGTATCGCATGCCATCTTCGATCTTCCAGTCCTCCCAGCCGTGCTTGATATAGAAGCTGTATGCCCTGAGACTTGGATCGATGTCCGTGGTCAGCCAAAGCTCCTGGCAACCCTCGCTGAACAGCCACCCATCTACTTTCTCGAGCAGCGCACCACCGATTCCCCGGAGGATGTGGCTGGGGAGAACGGCAATGACCCACATTTCGCCGGTCGATCTGTCTCCCATCGCAAAGCCGACCACCGCTCCCTTGTCCTCGCAGAGCCACCCCTTGAAAGTACCCTGCAGCTTCTCCGCGACACTTTGCTCGTTGATGCCCAGCGCCGCGAGCTCCTCCATGGTCAAGCGGTTCTCATCGGTGACGGTACGGACCTGGAAAAGCGCGGGGATGTCTGCGGATTCGATCTGGCGGATCGTTAACATCGCGTTGATAGGCATAACCCCCATGTCCGTGATTTTCGGGGTCGGTTAGGATTGAGCCCTCGAGTGTTTCGGGTACGGCAAAACCTCATCATACTAGGAGAGCACCATGATGCGAGCGAAGAACATCACTTTGGGATTCCTGGCCGCTGTGCTCGTGATTAGTGCCTGCACCCGTCAGCAGGAACCCACTGAGCCACGGGGGGGCGGCTCCGCGGAACCGCTGGATAGCGGCAGCGGCAGTGGTGGCACGAAGACCCTGCAAGTCTTGAAGTCGGGGACCGGCTCCGGCACGGTGACGAGCAGCCCCACCGGTATCAACTGTGGGACAACCTGTTCGAGGTCTTTCTCGACCGGGACCACCGTGACATTGACTGCGACTCCCGCCTCCGGGTCGGTTTTTGGCGGATGGAGCGGAGGCGGTTGCTCGGGCACCGGACCCTGCACGACGCAGCTAAACGCGAACACCACGGTTACAGCAACATTCAATCCGTCAACTCCACCACCCCCGCCCCCCACGGGGACGTTCACCCTGACCGTAACCAAGGTGCAGAATGGGCAGGGGACAGGCACCATTACCAGCAGCCCTGCCGGCATCAACTGTGGAACCACGTGCGCGGCGAGCTTCCCAGCGGGCACGGTCGTAACCGTGACGGCCACGACCTCGACGGGACAGTTCTCAGGATGGACGGGAGGTCCATGTGCGGGCAGCGCGAACTCCAACTGCACCTTCGCCCTGAATGCCAATACGAGCATGACGGCAACGTTCGACTCGCAGGCGATGGTTTTCCTCGATGCGACGTTGCCCGATGGGAACGTGGGCGCTGACTACTCGGCGTTTATCAACACCAACGGCGGATCGGGGGGGCAAGACCAGTTCAGCATCATTGCCGGTTCGCTGCCCGATGGACTGCAGATGTCCAAGTTCTTTGGCGTCCAATCGACGTTGATCTCGGGCAGGCCCACGCGCACCCAGACCAGTACCTTCACCGTGAAAGCACAAGACCAAAGTAGCTCCGCGACCCGCACGTTCACCATCACCATCAACGGACCCGTGACTCTGGCGATTACGCTGCCCGGACCCACGGCAAGCTCGGGAACTGTGGGTACAGCGTATTTCCAAAATCTCTTTGCCAGCGGCGGTGCGACTCCCTACACATGGTCCATCACCGGAGGACAACTGCCACCCGGGCTGGGTCTAGTGAGCGCCGCGAACGGCAACCGGATCGAAGGAACGCCGACCACTGCCGGAACATTCACGTTCACGCTGACCGTCCGCGACAAAGGCGGGCAGCAGGCGTCACAGCAGACAAGCATCACGATCAACTGAGTTGATGGGGTGAACCAAGGCCTCCCCCCGCTTCAAAGCGGAGGGAGGCCCCATTCGACAATCTTTCTTGCCGACTCGCGCCCTAGCGAGCTCTGACCACTACTTCACGTTTGCGGTGGCCGAACCTCCAAGATTGCTCTTCACCGTGACCGTCCCGGGTTTGACTCCCGAGAAGCTGAACGAGCCTTCGTATCGCCCGCCGCCCTGGTTGGTCAGGACGAATGTGGGGACAGTGGATGCGTCACGGAACACGGTCAAAATGGCAGTCGAGCTCGTGCTGGTGGCCCTGACCCGCAGCGTCCCGCCACGACCGCCGGGCTGGAAATCTGCCTGATCGACGCGAACGACATCCGGGGGAGGTGGTGCCGCAGTCGTCACGGTTATTGACCCGGTTGCGCTGCCCTGACCGCCGCAGCAGGCGAACGCCGTGACGGTGACGGTGGTGTTGGAGGTGACCTTACTCGTGGTCACCGGAAAATCGACCCGACTCGTGTTTGCCGAAACTACAATCTGATCCGGTACCTGAACCACGCCTGGGTTGCTGCTCGTCAGTGAAATGCCCGCTCCCTGTGTGGCTAGCCCGCTCAACGTGACCCGCCCGGTTGCCGGACCGGTCCCTCCCAGATTAGACGGAAAGAAGACGACCGAAACGATGGAAGGCCCAGTGGGTGGGGGAACTGTGGTCAGGCTGACAAAACGCGACACACCACCGGCCGAGGCACTGATCTCCGCGAACCCAGTCGATGTCGTGGGCGAAGTGGTGACGGTGAACGTCGCGCTCGCGACATTGGCCGCCACGGTCACCGTCGCCGGGACCTGCGCGACCGCCGTATTCGTGCTCGAAAGGGTGACGGACGTGGCTGCTCCGGTCGCCGACGCGAGCGTGACTGTACCTTGCACACTTTGGCCGCCAACGACTTGGGTCGAGGCGAGAGTGAGCGAAGACAGCTGCCTGCCCGTGGGCGCGGGCTCGGTGACCGTCAACGACGCAAATCGGGAAACCCCTCCGAATACCCCGGTGATCGAGGCCGAAGTCGCACTTGCCACTGTTTCCGCGGTAATGGTGAATGTTGCCGTCGTTGCTCCAGGGGTAACCGTAACGCTCGGAGGTACTGTTGCGACAGCCGTATTGCTGCTCGAGAGCGACACGGAAGCGCCGCCGGCCGGCGCGCCTCCGTTCAGCGTCACCGTTCCCGTGGCCGTGCCCCCGCTGCTTACAACCGTCGGCGATATCGAAAGAGCTGATAGGGTGACTCCCGATCCGGGCGATACGTTCAGCACTGCGGTCTGTGTCACCTGCCCTGCAGTCGCGGAGATCGCCGCGAAGTCCGGGGAAGCGACGGGATGGCTTGTGACGGTGAAGGAGCCGAAGGTGCTCCCGGCCGGAATCGTGAGCGCCGGGGGAACGGTTGCCACCGAGGTGTTGTTGCTCGTGCAACCGACGACAGTTCCGCCGGCGGGTGCCGCCCCGGTCAGTGTGACCGTGGCCACGGAGTTAGCACCGGCGACAACGTCGGTGGGGTTGAGGACGATTGATGCCACAGCAGGATCCGATCCGCCGCCGGGGCCGGATGCGGCCGTCCCAATCGCAGATCTGGACGGTGCTACCGATGGCTCGTCGCCGCAGCCGGCGGAGAGAATCGAAAATGACGCCAAAGATAGCAGGAAGGTTAGGAAGCGAGGTCGAAAGGGCATGGGATCCTCCAGCATTTAAAGATGAAATCGTGAACCCTTTTCAAAATCGGGCTGGGCTTCAAATCTTACCTTGCCACAGCGACGATGTCAGCACCTGCCTGAAGAAGATAGGATAGAAGAGTAAGATCACTCACCACCTGCCCCCGTAGCTCAGGTGGATAGAGCAGCAGTTTCCTAAACTCGAAAGAACCAAACCCGGCTCTCACGGGAAGTCTCTAGGACACTTCAACATCCAGAAATGCGGACCCACGCCGTGGAGATGGCGAGGTTCCATCAGCGTTGGTTATTCTACGGGGGTTTCAACCCGTTTCGAGACGAAAGTTGGCCAGGAAGTTGGCCAGCGCGAGGGGGCGACCGCAGGCTATAATGATGTCCTAGGCTGCCGACATTTAAGCTGAAGGACTGGGAGGTTCGAAGCGTTGCCTATCATGTCAAATTCTCTACGCCTTAGAGGCGTCCTTTTCGCTTATCTCTTTGGACCCCCTAGGTTCATAACACGCGACGAAGCTTCCGCCTTGCACGGTGAGCTGTGCAACCAATTTCACCAAGACGACTTCGGGTTCAGATATGAGAACCTTGGTGACCCAGTAAGGCCAAAAAGCAAAGGTTTCCGAGCAACAATTGATCGGACAGAAGGCCGGGGTTCTTTTCAATTAATCTTGGAAAACCTCAACTCCGACGAGCCAATGCGACTTCTTCAGGCGCACCAATGGCCGGCAGTGTTGCAAGACACAAAGGAGCGTTTCGACATTGCTTCTAGTGCAGTGTTTAAGACTTTGAGCGGTCCCTGGCAAAAGGTCGTAGCTGAGGTGCGTTTGTTGTCTCAGTGCAGCATCAGTGACGGAAACGCCATTGGATTTATTACTCACTCACTTCTTGCTAAACCGAGATGGATTGATTCGTTAGGAAAACCATTGTCTTTCGCTTCCATTCATTTGGAAGTGGAAACTGGCCCATCCGAAGGCGATCCACTCAAAAACCCAAAGAGAGAGCTAAAGATAGAAGTCCTAAGAGAAGATCCAAGCTCACTATATTTGGAATTCATGACTCAATGGCCGCAATTTCCACCGATTGCAGATGAGAGAACAATCCGCCAGATCGATAAGGACCCAAGCGAATATGTTCAAAGTGCCTACGTGTATATGAACCAGAAGATAGCTGATCTTTCGCGTGAGGAGCAAAGCACATGAACGCTCAGATCAAAACGCCTACTGCAACAGGTTGGGTGAAGCAAATGTCAGGATCATCCCAATTCGAGGTTGAAGCTGGAAATTTGCCGAAATATCCCGACATGCAGCAATTCACCTTTTTTCAACACTCCAGTTACACGACGATCGAAGATGAGGAAGAATTTGACGAGTGGGTCGGAAGGGGGAGAAGGGCATTATGGCAATGGATGACTGAAAATCCGGAATAAGCGGGCAACATGAGCCCTGGGGAAATCTATGTTGCATCCGAGATTCTAAGCACCGTCCAGCAGCAGACGTACACAACTCGGAAGAAGAAACCGAAGCTCCATAAACTCATCGTTGTCTCGCGTGAAGAGTTTAACCGTGGTCGGTATGCCATTGTCATCCCAGTTACTACGAAGAAGATTAGGGAGCGCACGGGCTTGCCAAATTGCGTTTTGTTTAAGGGAGGAGAGTTTGGGTTCGGAGAGGACTCCATCGCCCAGGCGGAGCTAATGACGATAATTCTGAAGGCTGTTGATATCGATTGGACAAAGGGAATAGTAGGCAAGCTAGATGATCTCAAAATGAGGCAAGTAATGGAGGCATGTAAGCATGTGGTTTCAGTGCTTCCGCCTAACTAACCCGGGGAAGGGGTCGCTTCACTTCCGTCTTGGTCCTCGCCAATTAGGCTCGGCATCTGGAGGAAGAAGCTGGGCCAAAGTCACCACGAGCGCCTTAAGCGGAAGCTCCACATGCAACTCGTTGAGATACTTCTTCTGTTTCCGTGGCGGGAGAGTGGGGAAAAATTGCTCGACGATCCGAACGAACTGCGTCCGAACATATTCATCGTGTGCTCGGCTGGAATTCTTGGCATTCTCGCGTTGTGTTTTGCTGCGTTCGCCGTAGCCTGAAATCTGTGATGCCTCTTTGGGTTCGGACTTGAGCCCAAGCCCGAACGTCCAGTATTTCAACTTCCGATAGTCCGCGTCGTTTCCGCGACACGCCCGGACGAACAGAGCAAGGGTTCGGGCGCTGGGCCGGCGGTTTCCCGTCATGATTTTGGCCACAATGGATTCGCTGACGCCCATTGCCTCTGCCAAGCTCTCTTCGGTGTAGCCCGCTTCTCGATAGATGGCCCGCAGGTGGGCGGCAAGGTCTTTGTCGGGTAAGCGGCATGCGCGGAGTTGATGGCGAATTCTTGCGTCCACGGGTTCCCACCTTTCACAAGTCCCCTCATTTTCGCACCGCGAGAAAATTGAATCCAGTGCATGGAGATTGACCCCGTAATAACCCAGACTAGTTGACGAAATGAGTGATTCCGGACTACCCGCAAGAGAGTGGAACCACCCGGACTCGGTGTCCCTTCGTGCCCAATATGGGCGGCCAGTCCACCAGCGTGAATACGACCGCCTTCGGCGTGCGGCCGAACGCCGAGAGCGGGAAGAGGACGAGGCATATCTCGGGCGACTGCGTAGGAAGTACGACTTACCACCGAAACAGAATCTCGACGAACCGCAATCGGGCGACCCGATCCAAAGCTACACGCTGGCCGAGCTTGGGAGTCTGGAGTTGCCGCCTCGCGATTTCCTCATGGAGCCCTGGATACGGGCTGCGGATCTAATGATGCTGCACGGACCCAGAGGCATCGGGAAAACCCAACTCGGAGACTCCATCGGAATTGCGGTCGCGTCCGGAGCCTCACTCCTCGCCTGGACCGCTCCGAAGCCGCGTCATGTGCTTCTGGTCGATGGCGAAATGCCAGTTCTGAATCTTCGAGAACGTCTCCAGGGGCTTGCCCGCGGCATGAATGCCGACCCCGGGGAATATCTCAAGGTCATTTCGGTGGATCTGCTTCCCGATGGGTTACCCAGCCTGGCCGCGCCCCAAGGGCAGGGGATCATTGATGCCTCCCTCGGACCCGCGGAGCTATTGATTCTCGACAACGCTTCCAGCTTGTGTCGTGGAATCGTGGAAAACGACGCCGAGGCTTGGGACCCGATACAGGCATGGCTCCTATCCCTCCGCCGACGCGGGGTGGCCGTCCTGCTTGTGACCCACTCCGGCAAGAGCGGAGACCAACGGGGCAGCTCGAAGCGGGAGGACGTTTTATCGACCGTGCTCCGCCTCGATCGCCCCGAGGGTCACTCGGCCGCTGAGGGTGCCCGGTTCAAGCTCAGCTTCACCAAGACGCGACAACTCTTCGATGCCAGGACTATCAGTGTTGCCTTGGAGGATGGGCCGAGCGGCGGTGATCTGGTCTGGACTGTTTCAAACGTACTGGATGAGAAGCAAACCAAGATCGAACAGCTACGGAGCGAGGGTCTTTCCCTCCGCAAGATTGCGGGGGAAGTAGGCATGACGCACGCGAACGTTGCAAAGCGTCTCCGCAAATCTAACGCAGATTCCCCAGGGTGTATCCCGTATCCCTCCTAAGGAGAGGGATACGGGGATACACACCCTGGGGGGAATCCCGGACAGGGATACAGACATGGGATACAGCCGGGATACAGAGGAAAGAATGGCATCACTTCCGCAGAACCAGGAGCAGGAGAATGAAAATAAGAATGCTCATCAACCAGCCCTTCCAGGCAAAGTAAGCGAATCTCTTGCCACGATCATAGATGAAAGCAGTTCCCCATCGATAATTGATACGAGTCTTCCCCTGATCCGCAGCCTGGTCTATCAACTCTTGTTTTGGCGCGAAAAGTCCAAACATGACAGCCCCCCAAGGTTCTTAGAATACCACCCCCTCCCCCTCCCCTCGCCCCTAACGAGCGTACTCCCATGCCCGACGGGTCAACCAACCGGCCCCGAGTTGGCCGAAGGAGTTGGCCCCGGTTCCGTCAAGGCGAAGCGAACGCAAGTTTTATCGAAGTCGAGCAGCGGTCTACTGAACCGATTCCACGAGGTTCGCAGCCCGTACGGGCTCGAAGCGACGCAGAATGAGGGCTTTGCCTTTCACGATGCAGAAGCCCAGGAGCATAAGCGTCCCGAGGAGCCACGCGGGAAGCTCCGGCACGACGTTCCAAGAAACGGTTTGACCTATCTCGGTAGGAACGTCTCCATACAGCGTAACGTTGCCGACAAGAGCCCCGGCTTGGCCGTGCACGTCATGACCGCTTTCGCTAGTAGCAATGGTCCAGATCTCTCTCCAGCCATGAAGGTTTATGGTGCTGGGTGGAGCCGCGATCTGGATGGAATCGGAAAACAAATTATGCAGTCCAGCCCAGTCCGGAACATCTGGGAACGTCGCAAACCCGAATCCAGGGAGGTAGTACTCCGTCAAGAGACCCGTAGGGTCGATGTAGGGCGGCGGCAGAAAGTAGTCCACAAAGTGGGCCGAGTAATCGAACCGGAATTCGTTGTCGGCGAGCTTGGTCAGGCTGGACGTTACGGCGAGCTGCGCGGGGACATCGCCGAGGTAGACGGCTCGTGCTGGCGCTGGAATGAACAAGAGCCAAAGCAATGCAAGCGGTATGCGAACGAGCTTCGCCATGATGCGGCCTCCGCGGGGCGAGGATGTCATCCAGGGGGTCATCAATGTATCACAGGAACCGGCCCGGTGATGGGCCAGAAAGTGAGGGTAAACAGTGAACAAGATCATCAAAACCCCACCGGTCAAAGCACGGGACATTCCGCGTAACGATTTGTGGAAGCAGGACCACACGGTGAAGCCGACCCGAACGGGGCCGAGTCCGTCTCGGACGATCAAACAGCCACCGCTACCAAAGAAGGCCCGCTAAGGGCCAAGGAGTGAACGATGCGAATGGACCTAGTGACCGACCCCGCGAAAAAAATCATCAAAAACCCAATCAAGAGTCCGCGCGACATTCCAAGTCAAAAGACGTGGAACCCGAGTCCGGGTGTGGATAGCCGTCCGAGCCCGCGGCAGGTAGGCGGCGGCTGGAGCGAGACCGCAAATCCGACACGGGTATCGCGATGAGCCCGGAGGCATCGGAGAAGGTTCGGGTGCTTGAAAACGAGGGGGCTGGTGACTGGCGGGAAACGTGGGTCGATGCGGACTCCGCTGCGGCGGCCGAGGCACAAGCGGGGTCGGAGCGATTCCGCATGCCCGAAGTGCCGGTTCACGTAATGAACCCGAGCGGCGTGCTGGTTGCTTTGCTTCCGGAGCGGTTCGAGACACACCTGGCAATCCTGAAGTTGGCGAAGAAAGGCAGCGACGGTTGGCGCATGCCCGAGAAGGGCGAGACTTCTGCGCCCCTGAAACTGGGGAGCGACCCGGTAGAGACGTTGGCCGTCGTTCACCCCGAGAGCAAGCGCGTGCAGAAAGTTCCAGTTGACTCTCCAACTGCGACTTTCGCTCGGCGCAGCATGCACGGATACCGCCTCGCCTCCGAGCGCGAGCAAAGGCGGGCGGATGAATGCGGACACACGTACCGCGTAGACCTAGACGCGAAGGAGCGATGACATGGAAGAGCAAGTGACCGAGCGCGGGAACGTGCGATTCACGACGAAGGCGAACGGCCAGAAGATAATCACAATCAACGAACCGGCCCCGGTTCCCGCTCCGGACCTTGCGTTTCTGCGCGGGGCCAAGGCTCCCGTGTGGGATGACGTGCAAGTCGATGCGATTTGCCGAAGCGGAAGGTATGCGGAATTTCGCGAGCAAATCATTGAAGCGCGTAGACCGTTGGGCGTGCGCGTGATTGCTCCGCGATGAGTAAGGCGGCGGGGCCAGGCGTCAATCATCCAGGCGTCCGGGAGCGTGATCGATGCCTGGCGCGTTCCCGCGGCCCCGCCGCCCCGTGTTTCCCTGGAGCCGGGCTGGTCGAATTGAAATCTCCTTTCGGCGGCCAGTCCGGTTTCCGGGAATTGAGGTTGAGTAATGGAAGGACGTAAGTGCGGAGCGACAACACAAGCCGGCAAGCCGTGCCGGGCTTTGGCTCTTTCAGATGGGCCATTTTGTATCGGGCACGATCCGCGGCCGGAGAAGCACGCGATTCTCGTTGGTGGTGCGCGGCGGGGCGGTGAGGTACGGCAATACATCGCGAGCCTGGAGGTGCCCGAAGTCGGGACGCCGAAGCAGATTCGATTGCTTCTGAGTCGCGTTATGCGTGAAGTGGCGGCCGGACGAATGCCGACCGGGGTTGCGTTCGTAATGAACAGCCTTTCGGCAACGGCGCTCCAGGCGATGCGGGCCGAGCGCGAGACAGCCGAGCCCGGCAAGGCCCTTGAGCCTGTGCTTCTGACGTGGCCGTGGGAGAGGACAGAACCGAATGCGTGAGGAATTCATTCTCCCCGAGCTGCACCCTGCGCAGCGCGTCGTTGCGGAATCGCCAGCGCGCTATCGCGTGGTCGCGTGCGGAAGAAGATTCGGCAAAACGGTCCTGGCTGCCGCCATTGCCGCGCAAGCCGCCGCCCAAGGTGGCAGGGTGTACTGGTTGAGTCCCATCTATGCCCAAGCACTTGAGGGGTTCGGGTTACTGCGCGGCCTTGCTCTACAGATTCGGGGCACTCGCGTTCGGGAAGCAGCCATGTGTATCGACTTCCCCGCGAGCGGCGGCATCATCGAGGCCCGTAGTGCCGACGATCCTTCCCGCCTCCGCGGTGCGGGCCTTGATTACGCGATCTTTGACGAAGCGCGGCTAATTGATTCGAAGGTTTGGTACGAAGTCATACGGCCTGCGCTCCTGGATCGGCGCGGAAAAGCGTTCTTCTGTAGCAGCGCAGGCGGCCGGGATTGGTTCTGGCAACTATATGAGCGCGGCCAGAGTGGCGACCCCAATTGGGCAAGCTGGCGATTTGCGACAATGGACAACCCGCACATCGACCGCGCTGAGCTGGCCGAGCTGGAACGACAGATGCCCGAACGCGTGTATCGGCAAGAGATCCTGGCCGAATTCTTGGCGGATGGGACGGGCGTATTCCGCGGCGTACATGCTGCATCGATCCTCGAGCCTGACTTGGAGTACGACGGTTCCTACGTGTCGTTTTACGACCCGGCCCGGAGCGTGGACTTCAACGCCGTATCGACGTTCCGCGCCGGTCCCAAGCTGCGGCAAGTGCATTGCGACCGTTGGGCCGGTACCGCGTGGGAGATCACGAAGGCGCGGCTTTCGAGGATTCGTGATTACCGCGGCGCTCTCTTTGTGGATTGCACAACGGCCGAGTATAGCGAGCCGTTGGTGCGCGAGATTCAGGAAGTGCTCGGCCCGCGTGTCCAGGTGCAGCCCTACAGATTCACGAACAGCAACAAATCCGCGATGACGGATCACTTTGCCCTTGGGCTAGAGCAATGCGCAATCGAGTTACTGGACCCCGAGAAGTGCGAGGGTGCAATCCGGGACGCGGTCCAGAATCAAATCGGGGAGCTGGAGGCATGGAGCGCTAGCAAGCTCCCGTCAGGGATGACGCGGTACGCAGCTCCCAGCAATGAGCACGATGACGGAGCCGTAGCGTGTCTAGCGGCGGCTCAGTTGTGCCGGGAGGATGCGCCGCCAAGTTCAGAAGATTGGGCCAGACTGCGGCGGAAATTCCGCGGCACCCTGGTATGAGAACCGAGAGCGGAGAGGGCAGAACGATGCAGACGACAATTGATGGGAAGTATCTGACGGTAAAGGAAGCGGCCGAATACCTGAAATTGCACCCCGGCACTGTGTACAGCCTTGTGTATCAAGGACGGCTGAGGTGCGCGAAGGCAGGTAATCGGTTACGATTTCGCCCTGAAGACCTAGAGCGCTTCCTGTGGGGGCCTGGGTTCCGAAAGGAGTAACCCATGGCCAAACGCCCACAGATACCGAACGCTCGGTGGCACGGCCGCCAATACTGGTTCCGTGCGAATCTGGGCGGTCAATCAGTAGTCCGGCCGCTTGGGGCGGACCCAGCGGAAGCCCGGAGGCTCGCGTTCCTGTACAAGCAGGAGTTGCGAACTAAGCGGGCGCAAGGAAGACGACTCCCGGGAACAGTCTCAGAATATACGGAGACTTGGTTGAAGTCCTACGTAGCAAAGCGCCGTGTTCTGAGATCGCAGGCGACGACACGCTTCCGAATGGAAGAATACGTACTGCCAATCCTGGGAAAGCTCCGGCTAAACGAGGTGCGTCGAGCGCACCTGGAGAAGCTCATCGACTCTCTGCAATCGCGGCGAATCGGACGGCAGGAAAAGCCGCTATCGGTAAACTCGGTGCGGCATATCCTGAGCGATGTCCGCTGCATGTTCTCGTACGCTGTGCAAATGGAGGAGATTGAGTACTCTCCGTTTCGGAAAGGGATTATGCCCCGCAAGCCGGAGGCCGCTCCGAAACCGCTGACTGAAGATGAACTCCCGGCCATTCTCAAGGCCAGTGAGGAGCCTATCCGTTCCGCAATCGTGCTAGCGGAGCGGACGGGGCTACGGTGGAGCGAACAGCGAGACTTGCAATGGCGGCATGTTGAGCTGGGAGACGATCCTTGCCTCGTCGTGGACGAAACGAAGGACGGAAAATGGCGGCGGGTTCCACTCGATCCCATCGCCCTGGAGATAGTGAAGCGATGGAAGGAGACAAGGTCCAGTGTGTTTGTCATGCCGTGGCGGCCCAAGGTTCCGGCCTGGGCCTATCGCAGGACGCGACACGTCACAAAGTGGCACTGGCACAGGCTGAGGCATACGGCAGCGTGCCGATGGCTCCAGCAAGGTCTCTCTATCGAGTACGTCTCCGAGTTGCTTGGACACTCTTCCGTGGAGACAACGCAAATCTACGCGAAGTTGTCCGAGCGAACCGTCCGAGCGGAGTTTCGGCGACGCATCGACAATCCGCTACAGGAAAAGTTGGCCCGTGAGTTGGCCACGAATCCTGTAAGTACTTCTGCCCCCGTAGCTCAGGTGGATAGAGCAGCAGTTTCCTAAACTGCGTGCCGGGTGTTCGAGTCACCCCGGGGGCACCACTTCTAAGTGTAATAAACGCACGCTAAGAGCGCGCCATTCGCAGCCTTATGCGCGTGGCGCGCAGTTGGCCAGTTTCTACAGCCTTCAACAGCTTTCCGTCATTATCCATCCTATTCGCGCTCAGGGTGGTATCAAAAGTGGTATCAGCTCATGAGCGCCGACGATCTCGCTTACGCGGCGGAGCCTCTTCTTGCCGAGATGAAGAAGTCTCGCGAGAAGTACGATCAAATGACCCGGGACCCGGACGAGTTCCGGCGAGATAAAAGCGACGTTCCCTACGCGAACGATCAAGCGAACATCCGTCTTGCGATCACTCGCCTGGGCCACCGCCTCCAACATAATACGTTCGCCGACCGACTCCTGATCGATGGCCGGTTTCTTGACGATCCGGCTATGGTCCGGCTCTGGCTATCCATCGATGAGCAGTTCGGGTTCAGACCTGGTAAAGACCTGTTCTGGTCCGTCACCGAAGACGAGGCTCGCCAGCATCCGTTCCACCCGGTGCGGGATTACCTAGACAGCCTCGAATGGGACCGGGAACCGCGGATCGAAACTTGGCTCATTCGCCTGGCCGGAGCGCCTGATACACCGTTCGTGCGCGCGGTCAGCAAACTGGTTCTGATCGCAGCCGTTCGGCGCGTGCGGCAACCAGGATGCAAGTTCGACGAGATGATGGTCTTGGAGAGCAGCCAGGGACTTAATAAGAGCAATGCCCTGAGCATCCTGGCCGTCGAGCCGGAATGGTTCTCGGACGATCTCCCACTGGACGCCGACACCAAGCGCCAAATTGAGGCCCTGAATGGCCGTTTGATCGTGGAGGCGAGCGAGCTTCAAGGTATGCGCCAGGGCGACGTCGAGCATTTGAAGGCGTTCCTATCGCGCCAAGTGGACCGTGCACGTCTCGCCTACGCCCGACGCGAAACGGAAGCTCCCAGGCAGTGTGTCGTGATCGGTACCACGAACAGCGCCGCTTACCTGAAAGACGCGACCGGAAACCGCCGCTTTTGGCCGGTAAAAATCGGCAAATTCGATCTCGAAGCTTTGAAAGACGAGCGCGACCAACTCTGGGCGGAAGCTGTCTGCTACGAAAAGATCGAAACATCCATCCGCCTGAATCCAAATCTGTACGTCGAGGCCGCTGAAGTGCAGGCCGAACGCCGCGTCGAGGACCCCTTCCTCGTCCGCTTGCGTGAAGTCCTGGGCGACCGGACCGGCAAGATGCGTACGTCCGTCGTCTGGAAGTACCTGGATATCCCGTCCGGTCAGCAGACACAAAACCATAGCTGCCGCATCGGCGAAGCCATGCGCGAGCTTGGCTGGGAACGCATCAAGCTACGTTTCGGAGCTGGCCGCGACGTTCCCCCATCGTGGTGTTACGCGAAAGGCACCACGGAAGAACGATCCCGCATCATCGAATTCAATGACTTGTTGTTCCCCCACGGGAGCACACGCGTTCCCCCAGTCGGGAACGAGAGAAACGGTGACTCATGAGCAAGTTAAGTACGTGTTCCTATGTGTTCCCCCTCTTTCCTTATAGAGAGGAAAAGGGAAAAGGAAAGTGTTGGAACAGGGGGGGTACCTTGGAACACGGGGCTCACGGGGGTACGCGCACGGAATCCCAGGAATATTTCGTGCCTCCAAGTCGTTGGCAAGGTTGTTACTTTCTTAGCATTTATCGCCTTCTTGGCACCAAATTGGTATCAGGAATTGGTATCAACCACGCTAAGTCGTTGCGAATTCTTACGCGGCAACGGTTAGTCAAACTGCGTGCCGCGTTTTCCTGGGGATGGATGACTTCAACAGCAAGCATCGCGCGGGGAAGCGCGTCCGAATGTTGGACCGCGAGTGAGTAGGAACGTTGAACCTGGGGCACGTGGTGCGCTCTGGGCTGCATTACAAGCGGAGGGACTTGCAATGATCAAGAACGAGGAAATAACCCCTGGCACGTGCGTTTTTTATCGCAACAAACCGATGGTGGTTTTGAGGGTGGGGAAACTTTGGAGAGAGGAGTACGCGTGGCTCGCTCCGCGTGATCTCAAAGGACCGAGCCTCGACGACGTTTTGCGCGTACCAATGAGGGAAGTGGAGACGGAATAAAGGAGAAACACGCGGTTTAACCGCAAAAAAGGAGAGCAGGAAAATGTCAAAAAGTAGCGGGAATTCGTTCAACGAAAAGGGACATTCAGTCGGGCCACAGCCGAGTGTCCTGGCGGGAGGCGAGGGCGGAAGCGTGTCGGCTCGCGCGTCATCGCAAGCCGGAGACATCCTGTCGCGCACGCCGCATGGGCAGCCAACAAGCGCAGCAAACGCCAAGGCAGAAGCGAGCGTGAAAGATGCGGGTTGAAGCAGAAAAGGAAGCGCCGAAAGTGGCGGCAAAAGTGCCAACCCGACCGATCCTGCTCTATCACCGTAATTCGCTCGAAGAAGCTGATGCTGACGCTCTCGAAGCGGCGCGATTTGCAGAGTCGCTGCATATGGTCATCAACGCAGTAAAAGCATGGGTGCCCGACTCGATCTACGACCACCTCGGTCCCATCGAGCCGATGCCGGAGGAACACAAAGCGCGGATCGTAGAAGCGCTGCACGCGCTCGATTCAGGTTGGCGTTTTAGAAAGGAGAAATCATGAAAGTGCCAGTTGTGATGCCCGATGGTCGGACGCTCCTAGCGGAGGATGAGGGGCCGCAAAATCCGAATTGTCTGCCGCAGCGAGCGCGAACCAACCACTGGAGAAAGAGCTTCCTCAAGAAGATCAAGGCAGTGGATTTTCTTCCACAGGAGCAAATGTTTGTCCGTGAGTTCGAGAACGCGGACGATGGATTCGCTCTCTTCGATCCCATCAACAATCTGGAGTACAAACCATGAAAGAAGGACATCATCTTGAACAACGCATAGAGAGCGGAACAGTTGCACCCGGCGCACCGCTCAGGATGATTCAAGTTGAAGTTGAGGACGTTCGGCCACCGGAAGTGGATCTCGAAGAGCGCGCCAGGATTCGCCGAGTGGCCTGGTCCGAGGAATGGGTGCGTTCGTGGTCGTGGAGGCCCGAGCAAATCGAGGCTGTCCTAGAAGCGCTGGGTCCACGCAGCACCGAATGGTACGGGAGGTTTCAGGAAATCATCGACGCGGCGGTAGAAAAATCGAGTCCCGCCAAGTTGCCATACGAAACGTTACCGCCAGGTCACAGAGGTTGGTAGGAGGGAAGAGGGCGAAGCGAAACTGGCGAGATCCAACCGCTGGGCCTTCTCGGAGTTGGTACTGCCATGGCCCCTAGAAGGACCGCTTCGACCTGCGGAAGCTGGACCGTTTGCGGGTTTTTTCTCTCTTTGCACCGCGACGGTCCGGCTCTTCCGCGAAAAGGGAACGACGTTATCGATCTGGCTGCCCTGTCGGAAGGCGAATGACCGAACCACCGTTAAAGGTCTGTCCAGTAACCAGAGTGACATAGGCTGCAAGATGAAGAGTTTCGCCAGCAAAATCGGCGTTAGCGTCCAACGTCTGACGCATGAACGTATCGGTAACCGTGAACCGCCTATGTTCATGACGGTTAATTTCACGAACGTGAGGGGGATCCCAGGCCATTTTGTTGTCACTCTCAGGCCATTTCCTCACGAGGGTTCTTTGGCCGTCCTGAACGCGGTAGAGAGATATGTCATAGCCATGGTGGTCAATCACCACCGGGCGTCCTCGATTTATGACTGTCAACCTACGCCCCTCATCGTCCAGATCCACCTCCAAATGCGTTCCATGTTCCGCGAGAAAAGCCTGCTGGGTTATGTCGGCGGATCGCTGGGCCTCCGTGGCAGAACGCTGTGCGGCGCGCAAGGCAAGAATCGCAATTACCGACGCAGGTACCGACGCCACGATGCCGCCAACCAAAGGCGCGAGAATGGCGATCCAGTCACGCTTTTGGGCTGCTGCAACATAGATAACGTCCGGCATGTTCGGGGCAACGTAAATCATGCTCGCGAGTATTTGGCTACGGCTGGTGGCTGTCAATCTCACGATGCGAGGCCAAGATAGGGGGTTTTCATGGCAGGTAGACGATGCGAAGTGACGGTGAACGGGCGGCACTGCAAAGCATGGGCTATTCGAGGCGATTCGATGTGCTTCCGACATTCGCCGCAGATGAGCGAGAAGGCGGCACGGGCATCGAGGCGGGGCGGACAGGCATTGCACGCTCTGGCGCAAATCCTGCCAGCGGAAACCGAGCTTGTGAATGGGCCGGATCCGCTGGAGATCGCGCGCCGTCTGGAGGCGTTGGGGCAACACGCTCTCACCACGCACGTTCACCCGGCAAAGATCAACGCGGCCCGGGCCTGTTGGGAGGCGCAGCTCAAGGCGATCGCTCTTGCAGTAGCTTGCCGCCGCGATCCGGGCGGAGATCTCCCTGTGGTGTTGGACAACGCGTCCAAGGGTCAGGGCTTCAAGTTGATTTTCTCGTTCGAGGCTGAGAAGAAGGCGGCCCCCGATGCATGACGTATATACATTGCCAGATCTGCACCCGGCACAAGAGGACGTGGCACGATCGGAGGCACGCTTTCGCGTCCTCAGTTGCGGTAGACGATTCGGAAAAACCTTGGCCTGCGCCGTTATCGCCTGTCGGGAGTCGGGGAACGGTGGCCGAACGTGGTGGATTGCTCCCACCGTGCGACAAGCTGATGAGGGCTGGCGATGCATAAAAGAATTGGCTCGACAGCTTCCGAACGTTCAGATCCGGGAAGCGGACAAGTCCATCATCTTTCCCAGCGGCGGGAGCATCGAATTTCGGACTGCTGAAGAACCGAACCGACTTCGGGGAAGCGGTCTCAATCTCGCTGTTTTCGATGAAGCTGCATACATGGACCCGGAGGCGTGGAGCGTGATCCGGCCTGCTTTGGCAGATAAGCGTGGCCGGGCGATCTTCGCGTCGACGCCGAACGGCCGAAACTGGTTCTGCGATGTATTCCGTCTCGGTGACGATCCCCTGGAGCCCGACTGGCAATCATGGTCCTTCGCTTCGGGCACGAATCCATTCATCGACCCGGCGGAACTGGCCGAGATCCGGCGAACGCTGCCGGAGAGAGTTTGGCTTCAGGAGTACGAAGGTCGCTTCCTGGAGGGGGAGGGGCTTGTCTTCCGCGCGGTCACGCGAGCGAGCACAGGAAAGATCGAAGAACCGAACCCACGGATGTCTTATCACGCGTTTGTAGATTTAAGCGGCACCGGGCAGGACTTCACGGCATTGGCAGTGTTCAGGATGGATCGCGGGAAACTTGTCCAGGTCTATGCCGATCGGTGGGGCGGTTTGAGTTTCGAGATCACGATCGCGCGCATTGCAGCCGCAGCCAAGCGTTATCGCGGATCTTGGGCGCTCGATACAACGGGGGACAAGTTTGACGATCCATGGATCGAACGCTTGCAGGATCAAGGTGTCCGGGCGCGCGGACTCCGGTTCAATTCGCAGAACAAGGCTGCGATGGTTCTTGCATTCGGGGCAGCATTGGAAAACAACGAGCTGACCTTGCTTTCGCCGGAGTCGTGCGACGCGGCGCGGGTCCAGCTCGCTGAGCTTTTGAGCTACAGCGCCTCGCGCTCACCAATCTCTGGAACGATCAGGTACAACGCGCCACCCGGGCAGCACGACGACAGCGTGGTGGCAGCGTTCACGGCCGCCTGGATGGCCAAGGATGAGATGTCGCCAGAGGAGTATCGCTACATCTGCGGCCTTTTCGAGACGACGATGTGAGGGCGGCCAGGCCGGGGGGCTCCTAAACCAAAGCCCCGGAAGGGGTTCCCCGGTTCTGGTCTTATGCAAGAAAACGGTAGCTATGCAGCAAAACGGCATGGTAAGCTCCTCGAATGGTCGAATCTAAGAAGGCTTCACGGACCCGCCCCCGCCCCCCAGCCGCCACCCCGGGAGAAGAGGCCAAAGACCGTGCGCGCACGAGCCTCTACTGGTTTGCGGTGAATCTCTACCGCCTTTCAGGCGGCAAGACGATGGCCAAGGTCATGGCGCAAATGGCCAAGGACGCCGAGGCTGGGGGCAATGACGTTCTGCGGGCCATGGTGTCGTCCGTCATGGATGAGGTCTTGAACGCCATCCTTCGGGGCGGCGACTTTGAGGGCGAGCTATGGAGCGTGACCGAGACAAAGGAGCATCCGGGTGGACCAACAGAGACCGGGACGGTCGCCATCCTCCGTGTTCCGCGCGCGGATACTGAAAACACCTTCGGGGCGAACGAGGCAAAAACGATGTTGGACCAAGCCATGAGACTCGACGATCCCTTGGACGTTGGGCAAGCCGCGAAATATCTCGGCGTCGCGCCGCGAACGCTGCTTGGCTACGTCAGTGCGCAAGAATGTCCCGCGTACAAGGTGGGGAAGGAACTGCGCTTTTTCCGAAGCGATCTCGATCGGTGGATCCGGTCACGGCCGGTGAAGAAGGGTTGAAAAGTGAACCCCGCGCAGCTTTGGCGGTCACGCGGGGCTCACGAAGGAACGGAACTCTATGCGAACCGATGATGAGCGATTGCTTTCCAACAGTCAAGATCGCGCCCAAGCGCAGGCTCTGATCTTCGATTCCCGCCTCTGGCCGGTCGTCGCCAATGCTGAAGCCTTGCGAGGCCGACCCCTCACCGGCGTAGAGATGGAGCACTTAATTGCCATGCTGGCCCATGAACAGCACGAACAGCACGAGGGCCAGGCGTGATGGAACAACTCTTAACCGTCTCGCAGGCTGCATCAATTCTCCAGATTCATCCGAAGAGTCTTTATCGCCTAGTTGAGTCGAAGCGCATCCCCTGCGTTCGTGTCGCGTCTCGAATCCGCTTCCGGCCGAAAGACCTGGAGCGCTGGATAGGAGGCAAGTGAGATGAAGAAGAAGAACAGTGAGGTTTCCGTTTCCGATGCTCTGACTATGGCGGCCGACGCAATGACAATGGCCGCCAATAGATTGCGAGAATACGCGGACGGATTGAAGCGGTTGGGCCTCGACACTTCCCTCGACGTGCTCGGCACCGCCTCGGGAGAGGCGACTGAAATGGCGGCGGCGTTCGACATGATGGCTGAGGGCCTGCGTCCCGAAGGTAAAACGTTCACGATTGATGTGCCTATCCTGCCAGACGAGTCGCTCACTCAGTAAAGGGAGAACAAACCGTGCCCAGACATCCTAAGAACATCGTGAAACGTGGCGACATGTTCTACTTCCGGAAGATGATAGGAGGGAAAGTCCATCTCCGATCCTTGGCCGATACGCTTTCCGAGGCAAAACTCAAAGCCCCCGGGATCGAGGATGAGATCCGGGAGGAGATCGAGCGCAAGCGAATATCGCCGGATGGTCGCTCCCATTCAATCGCGACCTGGAGCAAGCGATGGCTCGAACGTGTCCAGACGAGCCGGAACGAAAAGGGTTACAAACTGGCAAAGAGACGGGTCGAGATGTACATCGAACCCGAGATCGGCGAGCTACCACTCGATCGCGTGGACCGGGAGATCGGCACGGAGCTGGCGGACCGATTGCTCAAGAAGGGCCTCGCCCCCCAAACCGTCTGCCACGTTATTGGCGACCTTCGCGCGATGATGCGGTATGCGGCGCTCAAGAAGCAGATCGCGGTCGCGCCCGACTTCCGCACCTATTCCAAGGATCGTGTGCTCCCTGAAGTTGAGGAGGTTCTTCCCGATCGCCTCACCGATGAACAGGTAAAGGCAATTCTTGATCATGCGAAGGGTGTGAAGCGTCACGCCATCGTGTTGGCGCTCGAAGAGGGATTGCGATACGGAGAGCTTTTGGGACTGGAGAAGCGCCACGTCAAGGAACTGCCCTACCCCCATATCGTGCTTGAGCGGACCAAAGGTAAGAAGGTGCGGCGTGTACCTCTCTCACCAGCGGCCATCGATGCGATCAAAGCCTTGAAGGGGATTCCCGCACGAAAGCGCGCGGGGAACTACATCGTTCCATTACGGGCGAAGCATCCCGGCATCTACTACCGGCGCTCACTGACGCAGCTAGGTTTCTATTGGCACTTTCACCAATTGCGTCACACATTCGCGTGCCGATGGCTCGAACGTGGCGGCAGTCTGACTGCTCTACAGGAAATGCTCGGCCATTCGGACATGAAACTGACGCAGCGATACGGGCGGCCGGGCGAGCAAGCGGTTGCGATCGAGGCCGCAATGGTTTTCGGTCGGGAAGTTGGCGATGGTGGTATCAAACCTGACATCACCCCCACACGGAAGACGGCAGAAAGCACAAAGTAATGCGCGGTTATCGAATTCTGCTAGTTCGCCTTCCTAAACTGCGTGCCGGGTGTTCGAGTCACCCCGGGGGCACCACTTTCACTTATTAGTTTTTGCGATGTCCTGTGCGAAGTACCAGACGTGTCCTTCCGGATCCGCGGCACCATAACGCCGATGCCCGTACTCGGTGTTCGTTGGTTCCTGGAGAATGGTGGCGCCGGCCTTTTTTGCGCGTGAGAAGTGTTCGTCGACGTCCTCTACGTTGACGTAGAGGTTTTGCGTGACGCCCCCAAGGCGCTTCGGGTTTCGATAGTGAGTTCCAGGGCAGCCCATCATGACGAGATCGTTGCCGAGCTGCGCGGAAGCGTGATGGATCTTGCCGTCGGGGTCTTGCACCGCATCGCCGGATCTCCGAAATCCGAATGCGTCCGAGAGAAATTTGAGTGCTTCGCCGACATCCTCGTACAAGAGATAGGGGATGATTGCCATTCAATAAGCTCCCTTGTCTTTTCGCCAATCACTCGAGCTCGACGATGCGGGGATGGGCCAAGTCGCGATCGGCGCCAGGCCCAGAGCCTCGCAGACTGGGGCGTCTGACAGCAATGACAATATCCCCACAAGTCCTGCCAACCGGGACGGCGGAGAAGATCCACCCCGACGGGTTTACCGCGGGGGCACACCTGGGGTCGGGTGACTTGAAGTAGAATCCCCGGATGCCGCGACCTTACCGAGCAAGACGAAAGAAGCAAAACACGTTCATTTCCTCAGTCGCGTGCGGGGTGCTCCTCGCATCCTTTGTTCCCGGCACAAGTGCCGGGGGGCCTCCCAAGCCGGCTGGCAGAGGGCGGCTCGTCACGCTGGACGATTTCTCCCGCCTTCGCGAGGTCGCCGACCCGCGTGTCTCTCCCGATGGTGCGTGGGTGGCCTACACCGTCACCACCCCGAATCTGGATGCGGACAAGAAACAAAGCGATCTCTGGATGTCGAGCTGGGACGGCAAAACTAAGCTCCAGCTGACCAGGACGCCCAAAGAATCCGAGAGCAGCCCCCGTTGGAGTCCGGACAATCGCTACCTGGCGTTTCTGTCCAGCCGAGCGGATAGCAATGACGCTGCTCAGGTGTGGATCCTGCCGCGTGCGGGAGGCGAGGCCGAGAAGCTAACCAAGACCAAGGGGGATGTATCGGATCTTGCCTGGGCTCCCGACGGCAGGCGGTTTGTGCTCGTGGTGGCGGACACCGATTCCGTGGCACTCGGTGGGGACAGTGACAAAAAAACCCGTCCACCGATCGTCATCGATCGGTTCTACTTCAAGGAAGACGAAACCGGCTACCTCACCCACAAGCGCAACCACCTGTATCTCTTCGACCTTGTCGCGCGGAAAGCGGAGCAACTGACCACCGGCGACAATGACGACCTCGGGCCGGTCTGGTCCCCGGACGGAAAATCGATCGCGTTCGTGAGTAAGCACGGCCCCGATGCCGACCGGACCAACAGCTGGGAGGTGTACGTCGTCGAAGCTCGACCGGGAGCGAGTGCTCGGCAACTCACCCGCTTCGAAGGCGTCGAGAACAATCCTGGCGGAGAAGGCGGCACGAACGGGATCGCCTGGAGTCCCGATGGCCGAACGATCGCATTCCTGCAGGGAGGGCCGCCGAAACTTCTCTACTACGCGGTGGAGAAGCTCGCCGTGGTGCCGGTCGCCGGCGGTCGAGTGCGCGTGCTCACCGCGGATCTCGATCGCTGGGTGTCCAATCCGGAGTGGGCATCGGATGGGCGATCCATCTATGTGACCCTCGAGGACGATGGCGCAGTAAGCCTCGCCCGCGTGCCCCTCACCGGTGGCAAGTCGAACCCCGTGCTCGACGGTCGGCGCGCGGTTACCGCGTTCGATGTGGGTCGGACGCGACGGATTGCCGTGCTTTCGAGCACGGCGATGACCCTACCCGAAGTATTCGCGGTAGAGGGGACTCACCTGCGTGCGCTCTCGCGGCAGAACGATTCTCTCCTGGCCGGGTTGTGGCTGGGCGCCACCGAGGAGACTAGCTTCCGAAGTAAGGACGGGACAGCCATTCATGGTTTTCTAGTGAAGCCGCCCAACTTCCGGGACGGGATGCGCTACCCGGCGATTCTCCAGGTCCACGGGGGACCGGTCAGCCAGTTCCAGTGTCAGTTGCGCTTCGATTGGCAGCTGTACGCCGCGCGAGGCTACGTCGTTGTCGCCGCCAATCCCCGGGGCAGCTCGGGTCGAGGAGAGGCCTTCGCTCGCGTCATCCTCGCCGACTGGGGGAACGTGGATGCTCAGGACGTGCTGGCCGCCATCGATGATGCCGTCGCGCGCGGTATCGCGGACCCGAACAGACTCGGGATCGGTGGGTGGAGTTACGGCGGCATACTCACCAACTGTGTCATCGCCCAGGACACCCGATTCAAGGCGGCGACGAGCGGCGCGAGTATGTCCAACATGCTGGCCGGCTATGGCACGGACATGTATGTGCGGGAGTGGGAGGCGGAGGTCGGGACTCCCTGGACGTCGACGGCGACCTATCTCAAGCTGTCTTTTCCGTTCCTTCATGCCGATCGCATCGTGACGCCGACGTTGTTCCTCTGCGGCGAGAAGGATTTCAATGTCCCCCTCCTAAACAGCGAGCAGATGTATGAGGCGCTGAAGAGCCTCGGCCGCGAGACCCAGCTGGTCATTTATCCCGGCCAGTATCACGGGCTCACTAAGCCCAGCTACCTCAAGGACCGGCTCAAGCGGTACCTGGACTGGTACGACCGCTACCTCAAGGACTCGTCTCAGCCGGTCGTTCGTGATGTCAGTAAATGAAGTGGGCACCGCGTCCCGCAATTCCGAACGTATCGGAGGCTAAGACGCGGCGCCCACGTTCAAACTTGGCTCAAGCCACTATCAGTCGACGTGTACGTCGGTGTGAGTAGTGGAATCACTCCGATTATGCATGGCCAAACCGATGATCAGCGCGGCCACCAAGATCACGCCGCCCCAAAGCAGGATGCGGTTCGTGTTGCTGTCCGAAGGGACAGCCTCCGTCGTCGTGCGGTCAACGGTCGTATTATTCGTCTCCGTGTCCTTGATCACGGTCGTGGAATCCGCGTGCACCGCCGGAACAAACAGGGTGGCCAAGGGAAGCGCCAAACAGAGGCTCATGACCACGAGAAGAATGACGCGTTTCATTTAATCCTCCATGAATTTTTGATCTCTAAATCATCCCATCCATCTGATAATAAGTACTCGATAAACCAGTCGGGCTTCCGGATTAAGGTCATAAAGAAAGCGTAAATCTCCACCAGATTGTGTTTTAGCAGCTTGCCTCGCCTCGGCCCTTAGAAATGGGCCTCAAATGGCCTTTTTTCCCCGGATCGCCCCCCTAGGGAATACACCGCTTTCTCTCCGGATAGTGCGGACCGTTCCCGTCTGGACCCTTGTCTTTTTGGCCGGACCGTCCTAACTTCCCCGGCCCCGGCCGGGCGCTTTTCCAAGGGATGGGAGAGCCCCCGGGCGGGCGGGAACATGATTTCCGCCAGAAATACTCCCGTGGACTTAGGCCCGGGGGTGTGTACCCTTTACGGACTTCAAATTGACTCCGTGGCTCGGGAGGTAGAGAGCAATGTGGCAGTGCGATAACTGTGGCTACACCGACGAAGACGGCAATACGTTCGAAGAGGAAACCGAAGAAGGGATGGAGGAACCCGTCCGTTATTGCCCGGAGTGCGGCAGTGACGAAGTCTTTCTCGTCGACGACGAGGACGAAGACATCGACGAGGAGGAAGAGCCGGCCCGGGTCGAAGATGTGGCGGAGTGGGAAGAGGCCGAAGACGAATCCAATTCGTCCGAGGATTGGTAAACAGGGCGGTCTTGAAGATTACCCATCTTCTTTGGTATTCTCGCTGACCCTTTCGCATGTGGGCGATTAGCTCAGTTGGTTAGAGTGCTTGCTTGACATGCAAGAGGTCAGTGGTTCGAATCCACTATCGCCCACCATTCTGATCCCGAGCTGATCTAATCCCATGCCCAAACTGACTATTCGTGAGACACCGGCCTTCCGGGGCACAGAGGCCCTTCGTGAAACGGAGGGCCAGAACGGCCGGCGCGAGCTGGAGCTTCCGGCCGGCGCGACCTATCTCGATGCCGTGCGCACCCTCGGCCGGTTGCCGGAGGTGTTTGCCGTGCTCGAGAACGGGACTCTGAAGGGTCTCTACGAGCCGGTCGCGGATGGGGCGGAGATCACCCTCATCGATTTCCGGTCCGAAGAGGGCCGCGACCTCTACCGGCATTCCAGCGCCCACATCATGGCCTCGGCGGTGAACGAGCTCTTCCCCCAAGTGAAGTACGCCATCGGCCCGGCCATCGAGGATGGATTTTTCTACGATTTCGAGACCGATCGCCCGTTCACCGAGGACGATCTCCACGCGATCGAAGCCAAGATGCAAGAGATCGTGAAGCGGGACGTGCCCTTCAAGAAAACCTGGGTCGCCAAGACCCAGGCCATCGAGGACTTTCGCAAACGCGGGGACAAGTACAAGGTCGAGATTCTGGATGGGATCAAGGACGACAAGGTCACCATCTTCCAGCACGGCAATTTCGTGGACCTTTGCACCGGCCCGCATCTGCCTTCGACCGGGCGGCTCCGCGCGTTCAAGTTGCTTTCCGTGGCCGGTTCCTACTGGCGGGGCGATCCCCAGCGGGACCGCTTGCAACGCATTTACGGCACGTCCTGGAACAGCGAGGAAGAGCTTGCCGCGTATTTGAACCGGCTCGAAGAAGCCAAGAAACGGGATCACCGGCGGATTGGCAAGGATCTGGATCTCTTCTCCTTGCACGAGGACGTGGGCGGTGGGCTCGTCTTCTGGCATCCCAAGGGCGCTCGCGTGCGCACGGTCATCGAGGATTTCTGGCGCAAGCGTCACCTGGAGAGCGGCTACGAAATCGTCTACACCCCGCATGTCGGCCGCTCGAGTTTGTGGACGACCTCGGGTCACCTCGACTTTTTCCATGACTCCATGTATCCACCCATGGATCTGGACGAGACCGAGTACTACGTGAAACCGATGAACTGTCCGTTTCACATCAAGATCTACAAGTCGGCTCTGCGCTCCTACCGAGAGCTGCCGCTACGCTGGGCGGAGCTGGGCACGGTGTACCGGTACGAACTGCCGGGCGTGCTGCACGGGCTCCTCCGCGTGCGCGGTTTCACTCAAGACGACGCGCATCTTTTCGTGCGCCCCGATCAAATGGAGACCGAGGTCGAGCGGACCCTCGATTTCTGTCTCGACATCCTGCGCGCGTTCGGTTTCACCGAGTTCGACGTGTTCCTATCCACCCGTCCGGAAAAAGCAGTCGGGCGTCCCGAAGACTGGGAAGCCGCGACGCAATCCTTGCGCCGGGCGCTCGAGAAGAGCGGCTTGGCGTTCCAAGTCGACGAAGGCGGGGGAGCGTTCTACGGACCCAAGATCGACCTCAAGATCAAGGACGCGATCGGCCGTTCCTGGCAGTGCAGCACCATCCAGTTCGACTTCAACGAGCCGGAACGTTTCGACATGGAATTCATCGGCGAGGACGGCAAGCCCCATCGCCCCTACATGATTCATCGCGCCCTCCTAGGCTCCATCGAGCGGTTCTTCGGCGTGCTGATCGAGCACTATGCCGGAGACTTTCCCCTCTGGCTGGCCCCCGTTCAGACCAAGATCCTACCGGTGAGCAAGGACAACCTGGATTATGCGCGGCGCGTGCGGGATGCCCTGACCAAGGATGGGCTTCGGATCGAGGTCGACGAGCGGAACGAAAAAATAGGGGCCAAGATCCGGGACGCAGAGCTTTTGAAGATGCCCTACATGCTCGTGGTGGGGCGGCGGGACGAAGCGGCCGAAACCGTCTCGGTCCGGCGGCGGGGCCAAGGGGACCTGGGGGCATTGACGCTCGACGCCTTCCGGGAG
>Ga0114129_10000914_pt1 | contig 38462 bp, 35 predicted proteins | sample RhiMetdeltSRZDD1_FD_80071 | JGI IMG/M metagenome (GOLD analysis project Ga0114129, IMG submission 80071) | Populus rhizosphere microbial communities from Tennessee, USA - Rhizosphere MetaG P. deltoides SRZDD1 (version 2) (version 2) | ecosystem: Host-associated > Plants > Roots > Rhizosphere >...
AATCCGGAGCTCGGCATCCACACGAGCGACCGAGTCACCTCCGACGGCGGCGCGAGGATCAACAGCACGTCGCAGACCACGGTGACCTCGACGAGCACGACCCTGAGCGGCACGCACCGGCTCTCGATGACCATCGAGCGGCTCGACGCCGACGGCCAGGTCACGTCGACCATCTACCTCGAGATCGAGGCAACGGTCGAGATGGACATCTGCCCGGACGCGAATGGCAACGTCAAGGCGACCTACACCTACGACACCAGTTCGGACATGGTCGGCGGGAGCACGATGACGGTTCACACCGAGGGAACGGTCGAAGGTCTCGTCGGTGACGACGCCTACCTCCACAGCTACATCGTGGAGGCGAGCGGGACCGAGAGCTCAACCGGTGGCGGGGGCAGCGGGTACAGCCGCGGGGTTACGACGCGCTCCGGCTACGCCCTGAGCGGCGCTCCAGGCGTGGCGAGCCAGACCACGACGGCGATCCCCTCGGTGACGACGATCACGCAGTCGGATCCCCTGGCAACGACGCAGGACTACGTCGACCTCCAACAGGCAGCGACAGGACCGGCGCATTGGATGTCGCTGCAGCTGCTCGACGTCGCGCAGTCGAAATGGCGCTCCGGCGCGTGCGTGAGGATCGAATCGTCCAGGGACAGTGACTATGTCAACCCCAGCGAGCATGTCCCGTTCACGGCGAAGGTCTTCCACAAGGTCGAGAACGTCGAGCTCAACAAGCCGATCGTCGCGACGTTCACGGGCGTTACGTCCCTCGACCCGGTCGACACCGAGGTCCCGGCGCCCGCGGACTTCGAATTCGTGGCCGGCCCGCACATCGACGATGTGGGCGACATCAAGCTCAAGACCACCTCGAACCGGGGCATCGGTGAGCTCGCCCTTCGGTTCAAGGTCAAGCAGCTCCAGCTGGAGCTGACGATCGACTCCGAGATCGACATCACGAAAGTCGACAGCTTCATCACCGACGCGACGGCAACTGCGACGGGCACGATCCGGCTCACGCCGACCGGCGCACCCGGGAAGTGGAGCGGCACCGGAACGCTCGACTCGGTGACCGCGACGAGCCTGGGCGTGGGCGGTTGTCAGACCGCCCAGATCTACGGCGTCGGCACGTACGACTGGGTGGTCCGGGAGGTCACGGCGGCACCCGGCATGGCCGAGGGCGACATCGAGATCTGGAGCGACTCCGGCCAACGGAGGGAGAACCCAGACACCATCACGTCGCTGCTGTGCCCGGCCGGTGCCGTCACGAACCCCTACAACACCTGGGAGAACTTCTTCTTCCTCGTCTTCCGCGGGTTCTATGGGCCCAATGGGTTCCAGGTCGATGGGCTGAGCGACGGACCAGCGGACACGTCCGAGTGGGAGCACGACATGGTGCTCGGCACGGACACCTGGGTCACCACGTGCGGGATCTCGCTCCTGCCGGAGCAGCTCCGCCAGTACACAGATTGCGCCGCATCAGTGACCTGGACGCTGAAGGTGATTGACCCGTCGGTGAGCCCGTGACGCGCGTCACCGGTCGCTGGACCGTGGCGCTGCTTGGACTCGTGCTCACGTGCTGCGGCGGAACGCTGCCCGGCGGATCCACGGGCCCGGGCAACTCACCGGCCGGTCCATCCCCGAGCCCGGCGGCATCGGCAGCGCCATCAAGCTCCCCGCACGAGGACACTGCCTACGACCTCTTCGTGCTGGAGCTCGAGATCGACTCCACGATCGAGATCACGAAGTACACGAACCTCGCGACCCTCGCCACGGCCAGCGCCAAGGGCACGATCCGGCTCACGGGCGATCCCGCAACGAAGGCGTGGAGCGGTCGGGGCACGCTCGACAGCACGACGGTCACGGACCCGGGCATCCATGGCTGCAATACCGTGATCCTCTCCGGTCAAGGGCAGTACGACTGGGTCGTCCGGGAGGTCATTGCCGAGCCGGGCACGGCGGACCGGGACGTCCAGGTCTGGATGGACGCCGGTCCGATCAACGAGCAGCCGGACAACGTGACCATCGGCCTCTGCCCGAGTGGCTCGCTCCCGGGCACGGCCAACGTCTGGGGGAACCTGTTCTTCGGCATCTTCCAGGTCTTCTATCAGGCGAAGGGCTTCCACCTGGACGGGCTGAACAACGGTATGCCAGACCCCGACCTCTGGACCACGGGGTTCGTGCTCGGAGAGAGTCGCTGGGTCGGCTCGTGTGAGATGACCCTGCCCGAGGACCTCCACACGTTCTGCACCGCCGGGGCCAGGTACACGCTGACGGTTGTCGACCCGAACTTCGTGATCGTGCACTAGAGGCGGCACGGGGCGGCTGTCGCCGGCCGGCCTGCTAGACTTCCGGCCGACCCGGCCGGCTTCGACCCTTCGGAGGTGGCTCGCGGCCTTCGCTCCGGCGTAGCTCAGTGGTAGAGCGGGCGGCTGTTAACCGCTTGGTCGTAGGTTCGAATCCTACCGCCGGAGCCAGCTCCCTCCGCTCCTGCGCCGCTGGTCGGCATTCTCTGCACGGGTCGCAGTACCAACGACCCATACTCGGAGCCCGCCCCTCGTTCATAGGATGCCTTGATCGCCGGTGACGCTCGTCACCGTGGTCTGGAGGCGTCCGTGCGAACCACGCTCAACCAATCGACGACCTGATGCGGGTCGTTCGCCAGGTTCGCCCCTGGCAGGTCATCGTTGCAACGCTGGCGGTGTGGCTGGTCGTCCACTTCGCGGTCATCCCGCGCGACTTCCGGGCCACCTCGGGCGCGGTGCTCGCGTTCACGTCGGCGGCCGCGATCGCCCTCACGCTCATCGCGCGACGCCAGCCGCGCAGCTCCGAGATTGCCTTCGCCGGTGCGCTCGCCCTGATCGGCCTCGGGAACGCCTCGTCCGGCCCCGACCGGCCATTCCCCTCGATCACCGACCTCTTCTACCTCCTCGGCACGGCGCTGTTCGCGGTCGGCGTGGCTCGGCGGTACATCGCCCGACGTGAGGTTCGGCCCGAGGTGCTGCTCGAGGCGGTCATCGTGACCGCCGCGGGAACGCTCCTCGTCTGGGAGCTCGTCATCGACCAGATCTTCCTCGTGCTGGGATTTGACGTCCTGCCGACGCTCGTGGCCGTCGCGTATCCCGTCGTCGACGTGCTGCTGATCGGCGTCGCGGTCCGGATCGTGGTCGGTTCGCAGCATCGCGACGGCGCTCTCTGGCTCACGGTCGCCGGCTGTGCCGCCTTCGTCTGGAGTGACATCGTCGTGTCCACGCAGCTGCTCGGCACCGGGTCCGTGGCGGTCCTCGGCGACGTCGGCTGGGTGGCCAGCTACGGCCTCCTCGCGGCGGGTGCGGTTCATCCGGGGTCCGTTCGGAGCCCGCAGCTGCGCGAACCCGCGGAGGCCGGCTCCCGACCCCGCGTCCTGCTCCTGCTCGCGGCCGCCATGCTCGCCCCGCTGCTCATCATCTACGAGCTGATCGTCAATCACCTGAGCGATGTCGCCGTCGTGGCCGTGACCGGCGTGATCCTGTCCATCCTCGTCGTCACGAGGCTCGCGTTGGCGCTGCGTGACCTTGGCCGTTCGGTCGACCAGCGGGAGCGGCTCCGTCTCGAGCTCGAACGCCAGGCGAGCCACGACGGCCTGACCGGGCTGGCGAACCGGGCCCTGTTCACGAAGACGCTCGAACGCGCGCTCGCGGACGAAGCACCGGTCGCCGTCCTGCTCATCGACCTCGACGACTTCCAGGCGGTCAACGACAGCATCGGCAGCGAGAACGGCGACCTGCTGCTGCGCGAGGTCGGCAGCCGGATCACGACGGCATCCCAGGCCACCGTTTTCGGTGCCCGCCTTGGCGGTGACGAGTTCGCCGTGATGATGGCTAAGGTCGGCTCACCAACTGACCCGGACTTCGTCGCGGATCAGCTCCTCGACGCCCTCCGCGTCCCGTTCGTCCTCGCTGATCGCGTCGTCCTGGTCCGAGCCAGCATCGGCGTCGCGATGAGCGACCACCTGACCGCCGATGAGCTCATGCGGAACGCCGGCATCGCGATGTACCTCGCCAAGGGCCAGGGCAAGGATCGCTACCAGTGGTTCGACGTGACCCTTCATGACGATGTCCTGACACGAATGCGTGTCCGCGCGGATCTCCAGATGGCGATCGAGGCCCACGAGTTCGTCGTCCACTACCAGCCGATCGTCGACATTGCGACGGGCCAGATGACGGGCACCGAGGCGCTCGTGCGCTGGCAGCACCGCGAGCGCGGCCTCATCGCACCGGCCGAGTTCATCGAGGTGGCGGAAACGACAGGCCTGATCATGCCCCTCGGCCGCTGGGTGCTGAATGAGGCCCTGGCGACGACGCGCCGCTGGCAGGTGGAGCTCGACCGGCCGGACCTCGGCGTCTCCGTGAACGTGTCGGCCCGCCAATTCGAGCACGCCGGGTTCAGGGACGAGGTCGTCGCGGCGCTGACCGCATCCGACTTCGCCCCGCAGCGGCTGACGCTCGAGATCACCGAGTCCTCGTTGCTCGACACCGCGGCCGCGATCTCGATCCTGCGTGAGCTCAAGGCCCTCGGCGTGCGCATCGCCGTCGACGACTTCGGGACCGGCTACTCGTCACTCAGCTATGTCGGCCGGCTGCCGATCGACGTCGTGAAGATCGACCGGGCGTTCGTGGCTGCGCTCGGCAGCGACTCCAAGGAAGGCGCCCTCGCAGAGTCGGTGATCCGGCTGGGTCGCTCGATGGAGCTCACGACGGTCGCCGAAGGGATCGAGGAACCGCGCCAGCTCGAGATGCTGCGCGCGCTCGGCTGCGATCTCGCCCAGGGCTACTTCCTGGGCCGACCCGCAGCCGCTCACGTGATCGAGAAGCTGATGCGTGACGCGGCGGGCCCGGCGACCGTCTCCTCGAAGCGCAGGCACGCGGTCGCGCGGCAGACGAGTCGGAAGGCGCCAGGGAGGCTCCGGCCCAGCTCGATCTCCGGCTGACGGGGCACGCTCGCGTCCCGGGCGACACGCTCGAAGCGCTACGGGCCGGCCGAGACCCGGGCGGCGACGCGATCGTCTGGCTCTAGGCCAGGGCGCGCCGGACCCAGGCGCGGGCCAGGCGCGGGCGCGGGCGCGCTGGCGTATTCGCGTGGCGAATGTATGGGACCTCGGCAGGTCATCCGCTGCGCAATTCCTTCGCGTCGCGACGACAAACGGCCAGTCTCTGCGCGAAGCGCAGATCTCATGCAGCGATGGCCTCCTCGATGCTCCTTACATTCGCCAGGCGAAGAGGTCTTCGCCGCGCGAAAGGATCCGACCCGACCGCCGGCTCCCAATCGACGTAGACGGCCTTGACAGCGCCCGATACGACTCCTATATTCGAAATAGGAATCGTATCGCCAATGGAGGGATCCCTGGTGGTTCGTGCTGGTCGCTACGCGTACATGTTGCTGGCGTGGGCGTTCGTTGCGGGAATCGTCCTGCAGGTCTTCTTCATCGGGCTCGGCCTGTTTGTCGGTCCGGAGAACCTGGTGCTGCACACCACGTTCGGCTGGCTCCTGCACCTCGGGCCGCTGCCCGTCCTCGTCGCAGCGGCGTTCGCGCAGACGGGTCGAAGGCAGATTCTCCTGACGGTCGCGCTGACGGTGCTGATCTTCTTCGTGCCGATCCTCGCCGCTCTCAGGTCCAGCCTTCCGCTTGCCGCGGCCTTCCACCCCGTCGGGGCCCTGCTGGCCTTCTGGCTCGCGATCGTCGTCGCCAGGGGCGCGACGAGGTTGGCCGGCTCGACGGACGTTGAGACGAGGACGACGCGAGGCGAATGGATGCTCGTCGTGGTCCTGGTTGCGCTCGTGCTGTTCCTGTCGTTCAGCGGCAGCCCGGAACCTGTCTGAGCCCGACGGAGCACTCAGGTGACCACGCGCGCTCGAACCTACCGCAGCCCCCTTCGCGATGCCCAGGCTGACGACACGCGGTCGCGGATCCTGGATGCCGCGCTCGGGATGACCGCCGACGGCTTCGCCAGCATCTCGATCCCGAACGTGGCACGCCTTGCCGGCGTTTCGATCCCGACCGTCTATCGGTATTTCAAGACGAAGCGGGATCTCCTCGACGAGCTCTATACCCATGCCCTGCGCCGGACGGGACGTTCCATGCCTCCGCCACCGAAGACGATCGCCGAGGTCCGCCAGGGCGTCATCGACTACATCGGCCACCTCGATTCGCTCGACGATCTCGCGCGTGCCGCGATGGCGAGCGCGGCGTCCGACGAGGTCCGGGCAGCGACCATGGCTCGCCGGTTCGAAGCGTTCAGCCCGGTCGTCGAGTCCATCGAACCGCCGCTATCGAAGGCCGATCGCGGTCGGGTGTTGCGGCTGCTGATGGTGCTGACGACGTCCTCATCGCTTCGAATGCTCCACGACCACCTCGGCCAGTCGGTCGAGCAGGCGGCTGACGATGTCGATTGGTTCATCAAGGCCGCGGTCGCCGCGGCAACCCGGAGGCCCGCACGATGACAACAGCCACTGTCGCCAGCCCCGCCGTGGAGACCACGACCGACTCGGCCGCCGTCTCGTGGGCGATCCGGGAGAGGGGCGCATACACCCGCCAGCTCCGGCTCGGCGAGTGGATCGGCGCGCCGGTCACGCCGCTGTTCGAGTCCTGGCTGCTCAGCGCGATGGAAGTCCGGATGCACCGGTTCTTCCTCGATGAGATCGGCCAGCGTGCGCCGCTGCCGCATCACGTCATCGTCAACGGCTGGTACTTCTATTCGCTCAACTGGCTGAGCCCGGGCAACCTGCTCCGAAGCCTGCCGGGGATCCTGTCGCATGTCGTCCGGTCGCCGCGCAGCGTCGCGGGCGTCATCCCGCCGACCGTCCGACACAGCTTCCCGGTCTTCGAACGCCGCTGGCGCTCCGACATCCAGCCGCGCTACCGCGCCGCCGTCGCCGGCGCCGAGGCGCGCGTCGAATCTGCGCCGGTCGGGGAGCTGCCTCAGCTCATCGACGACATGGCCGATCTCGCCGGCGAGTACTTCGGGTCGATCGCCGCCCTGGCCGGCGCGGCCTATAAGCTCGAGATGAACCTGGCGAGGTTCTACGGCCGCCATCTCGCGCCGAAGCTCGGGGGCAGTCACCTGCCCCTCGTCACCGGCCTCGAGCCGCCGACCGATCCGGCCGGCCACGCCGTGACGTCGCTCGACTGGTTCGAACCGATCCGGCCGGTCGCGTCCGCGACGACGTCCGCCGAGAGCCATGCCCGGATCGTCGAGGTGAGGCAGGCCCTGGAAGCGGCGGCGACCGAGGTTCTGGCGACATCGCCCCGAACGCTCCGATCGTTCCGGCGACTCCTCGCGGATGCCCAGCACTTGAACCCGATCCGGGAGGAGCAGGTGCGCGAGCTCACGATCGCGTGGCCGGTCATGCGGCGGGCGGTGCTCCGGATCGGCGAGGCGCTGGTGGCGCGAGGCGTGATCGCAGAACTGGACGATGTCTTCTTCCTGACCTATGACGAAGCCCTCGCTGCGCTGGGAGGCTCGACCGCCGAGCTGATCGACGTCTCTGAGCGGCGCGCCCGGCGGGTCGAGGAGGCTCGCCTGACGCCGCCCCTGCTCGTCGGCAAGCTCAACGGCGCGATGCGCTCGATCTGGGAGTCGTTCCCGAAGATGGTGGGCGCGCGTCCGACTCAGGCCGCGATCGTCTCGGGCTCGCCAGCCTCGGGTGGGCGTGCAACGGGACGGGTTCGGGTGGTTCGCGGGCCAAACGAGTTCGACACGCTCCAGCCGGGTGAGATCCTCGTCGCGCCGGTCACGGCACCCGCGTGGACGCCCCTGTTCACGCTCGCCGCTGCGGTCGTGACCGATGTCGGCAGCGTCGCGGCGCACGCGTCCGTGATCGCCCGTGAGTACGGCATCCCGGCGGTCGTCGGCTGTGGCGATGCGACGTCGAAGCTTCGAACGGGGATGATCGTCACGGTGGATGGCAGCGCCGGGAACGTCGAACCGGCCTGACCTCAGGCGGCGAGGACCTCAGGCGTGGACCTTAGGCGGCGCTGGACAGCGCCGGGTTGAACGTCTCTGCCGCGGCGGGCCGGCCGAGCAGGTAGCCCTGCCCGAGGCCCACACCGAGCTCCGCGAGGATCGCGAGCTCGGCCTCGGTCTCGATGCCCTCCGCGATGATCTCGGCGCCGGAGCTGACCGCGAAATGGACCATCCCGGCAACCATCGCCTGGCGAGCAGGATCCGTGTCGACGCCCCGGACAATGTGCATCGCGAGCTTCACGAAGTGTGGCCGCAGCTCGATGATGTGACGCAGGCTCGCGAACCCAGCGCCAGCGTCGTCGACGGCCAGCTGGACATTTCCGGGGATGGCGCCAAGGTGCTCGCGCAACGTTGCGTAGTCCTCGACTGCCTCCTCTTCGGTGACTTCGACGACGAGCGGCCGACCCCGGACCGTGCGGCCCAGCTCGACGCCGACGCCGACGGTGCTCGGCGAGACGTTCACGCTGAGCCAGCCAGCCGGCAATGCCGCTGAGGCGGCCACGGAGTCACGCAGGCAGGCGGCCTGGAGGTCGGCCGCGAGGCCGACGCTCGTCGCGCGCTCGAAGAGGGTCTGCGGGTCATGTGCGGCGAAGCGCGTCAGCGCCTCGAACCCGACGACCGCCCGGTCCGAGAGCCGGACGATCGGCTGGAACACGGGGCGGTGGCCGCCCGTCGCGATCGCCTCGAGCACGGCGGCCCGAGCACCGATCGACTCGCGCCTCCGGACGAGGGCCTCGCCGAGGAGGGCCGAGGCCAGGGCTCCAAACTCCTCGAGGCCAGCGAGCCAGCGCGCCCCGTCGGCGTCGGTCGTGACGGTGCTGCTGCCGCCGAAGAGCATGCCGACGATGCGACCCTCCCAGGTGATCGGCACGTAGGCGCTCGCGCGAATGCCGCTCGCGTACCAGGCGCGCTCGTAGCGCGTGCCCGAGTTGGTCCAGATCTGGAACCAGGGACCGGCGCTCGCGCGCCGCCGCAGCCACCGCGCACGCGTTGCCGGCACAGCCTGGCCGGTGCGAACGGGAGCGGCCTCCGGCGCCACCAGCGCGATCGGCACGACGTGGCCGTTCGACATGTCCAGGACGCTCGCCATGTCAACGCCGCCGAGCTTGAGGATCGATTCGCAGATGCGGGCGGCGGTGACGGCGGGGTCGGCGGATGGTTTCAGCTCGCGGAGGGCGGCGGCGATGGAGGCCCGCTCGGCGATCTCGCGGTCCAATGCCTCGGCCGATCGCTTCAACTCGGTAATGTCCTCGTACGTTCCGACGCCGAACTGCGGCCGGTGGTCCTCGGACCAGACGAGCGAGGCCACGAGCCGGATCCAGATGACCTCACCGTCGGCGCGGACCAGGCGACGCTCGCCGACGTACGGGCGCGATTCCTCGGGGTGCTCCATCGCCCAGCGATAGGTCGCGATGTCCTTGCCCTTGTCGTCGGGGTGGAGCAGGTCTTCGTGGGACATCACGAGGAGCTCCGATGCCTCGTACCCGAGGATCCGGCACAGCTCCGGGTTCACCTCGACGAATCTGAAGTCGAGATCGACCACGGCCATGCCCACCCGGGCGTTCTCCAGGAACGTGGCCATCCGTCGACCGGTGCTCTCCGCGTGCCGCTCGGCGGCACGCTGGTCGGTGATGTCCTCGACGACGCCGCGATACTCGACGGGGCGGCCACTGGCATCGCTGCTTCCGCTCCATGTCACGCGGGTGACCCGATGGCCGCCGCCGCGCGTCCGAAGGACGACCTCGCTGATCCTCCTCTCGCCGCCGGGGGGCGGCGGGACCAGCGGCAGGTCGTTGACCGGCTCGTAGAGCTCCTCGAGCGGCGTTGCGAGCAGCTCAGCGAGGCTCTCGTAGCCAAGCATCTGGACGAGCGCCCGGTTAGCGTCGACGAAGTTGATGCTTCGCCCGGCGATCGTGGCCCGGAACAGCCCGACCGGCACGCCCTCCACGAGGGCGGCGTACGCGGCCTGGGCCGCGTGGGATGCCTCGAGACGCTCATCCGCCTCGCGCCGCATGAGGTGGAGGATCGAGGCGAACCGGTTGAGGAGGTAGAGGACGAGCCCGCCCGCGAGGACGAAGGCTGCAACCCGCAGGACGGCCTCCATTTCGGGAGACGGCCCGGTCGCAGGGGGCAGCAGCTCCTGGGCCGCCACGATGGTGCTCGTGAACAGCCAGACCACGACCATGACCGCGAGCAAGCGGCGTCCCGTCAGGAAGGGCAAGGCCGCGGCGATGACCATGAGCGGTGCGATGCCCGTCGCCGGACCGTTCGGGACGATCCGCGAAACGACGGCGGTGGCGCCCAGCACAGAAACGGCGAAGGTGACGTACGCGGCGGCCGTCTGGCCGCGCCGGAGCAGAACGAGGACACCGGCGGCCATGGACGCGAACACGCCAACGGCTGCGGCTGAATACGTCAGGTCGTCCGATGCGAGGATCTGGCCGGCCAACAGCTCGAGCGGCACCATCACGATCAGGACGGCGATCACCCGCCAGAGGAGACGCTCGAGGTCCTCGGTTCCGAGCGCCGCGAGACTGTCCCGCGCCCCGGAGGATCCGGAGCGGGGACGGGGTAAGCCGATGAGCGAGCGAGCCACCTCGGTCATGAGTCACAGGCTCCCCGAGAGCAGTGCACCGGCCAACGTGCCACATGGCCCGCGCGGCCGGGCCATGAGACCCGCCCGAGCGCCTTTTCGTTGCCAGTCGGCAACAACCCGCAACCGAGCCCAGGTCCGTGATTCCCTCGAGAGGGTGCACAATCAGCCGCAATGACCGGTCCCATCCTCATGCTCGATCCGGCGGTGCCGGAGCCGCTGGCCTCCGCCCGGGCGGCCCTGCAGCGGCATGACTGGCAGGAGGCGTTCGACCGGTTCAACGAGGCGGACGCCGATGGCGGCCTCTCTGGCCCGGACCTCGACGCCCTGTCCACCGCCGCGTTCTTCGTGGGCCGTGTCGACGCCCTGATCGATGCGAAGGAGCGGGCGTTCCGCGTGTTCGAAGAGGCCGGCGACCCGATCCATGCCGCCGCGGTTGCCCTCGACCTCGAGCGCGAGCACTACTACAAGGGCCAGCCATCGATCGCCGCCGGCTGGCGGCGTCGGGCGGAACGACTCCTGGAGGACCAGCCCGAGACTGCAGCCCATGGTGCGCTGAGCCTCGCACGGTCGGAGGCCGCCCGGGCGGCCGGCGACACCGAGGCTGCAGTGAGCCTCGCCGAGGCGGCCATCGCGATCGGCAAGCGGACCGGCAACCGCGACCTGGAGGCGATCGCGCAGTCACGGCTCGGGAGCCTGAAGGTCCAGTCCGGCAACCCGTCCGACGGGTTCGCGCTGCTCGAGGAGGCGACGTTTGCCGCGGTCAGCGGCGAGCTGTCGCCGTACATGACCGGCGTCACGTACTGCCAGATGATCTCGATCTGCCGTGACGTCACCGACTACAAGCGAGCCTCCGAGTGGACCGAGGCGACCGAGCGCTGGTGCAAGCGCGAGTCGATCGGCGGTTTCCCGGGCGTCTGCCGCGTGCACCGGGCGGAAATCGTTGCGAAAGGCGGCGGGCTGGAGCGGGCGGAAACCGAGCTCGAGAAGGCGACCGCGGAGCTCGTCGCCTACAACGCGATTCCGCCGATGGCCGACGGCTACTACTCGCTCGGTGAAGTGCGGCTGCGCCGCGGCGACCTCGCCGGAGCCGAGGAAGCCCTGGCGAAGGCGAGCGACTTCGGGCGGAGCGCACAGCCGGCGCTGGCCCTGGTCCGGCTTGCCCAGGGCAACGCCGGCGCGGCCCTGAAGGCCGTCAACGCCGCGATCGCTGACGAGACATCCTGGGACCAGCTCGCGAAAACGCGCCTCCTGCCAGCCCAGGTTGAGATCGCGATCGCGGCCGGCGACCTCGCGCTCGCACGCGCCGCAGCGGACGACCTGGCCGCCGCCGTCGAGACCTTCGACACCCCGGTGCACAAGGCGTCGCTCGCCGAGATCCGCGGCCGGATTCATCTCGCAGAGGGCGACCCGAACGCCGCCGCCCGCGAGCTTCGTGGTGCGATCAAGCTGTGGCGCGAGGTCGTGTCGCTGTTCGAGGTGGCCCGCGACCGGGCCCTGCTGGCGCAGGCCCTGATGGCGCTCGGGGACGTCGACGGCGCGGAGCTCGAGCTCCGGGCGGCATTCCAGGAGTTCGACCGGCTTGGTGCGTCGATCGAAGCCGCGGCGGTCCAGCAGCTGATCGACGCCGCGGCTGAACGGCGAGCCGCTCCGGTGCAGGCCCGGATGACGTTCATGTTCACGGACATCGTCGGCTCGACGGAGCTCGCGGAAGCGCTCGGCAATGCCGCCTGGGGCCAGCTCCTCCGCTGGCACGACGACACACTGCGGTCGGCGGTCGCGCGCCATGCCGGCAAGGTCGTCAACCAGATCGGGGACGGCTACTTCGTCGCGTTCACGTCAGCCCAAGACGGTGTGGCGGCCGCCGTGGAGATCCAGCAGGCCCTCGCTGCGCGGCGACACGACGGCGCCCCGGCCCTCGCGATCCGGATCGGGATCCATACGGCCGAGGTGAACCGCCGCGGCAACGACTACAGCGGCGTCGGCGTCCATGTCGCGGCGAGGATCTCCGCTGCTGCCGGCGCCGACGAGATCCTCGTCAGCAGTGACACGCTTGCCGAGGCCGGCGAAGCCGCCCATACCGATGTTCGGAGCATGACCCTCAAGGGCGTCGCCGAACCCGTCGAGGTCGCGTCGATCACCTTCGGCTGACCCGTGGCATGGCCGCGGAGGTCACAGCCGCCGCGGCCGGCGTAGGATGATCAACGGCATGAGCGAGCGCGCAGGCGACGCCCGGGTCTGCATCGTCGACGACCAGGAATCGAACGTCCGGCTGCTCGAGCGGGTGCTGGCCCGCGGTGGCTTCGAGAACATCCGGACGTTCACCTCGGGCGGCGCGATGCTCGACGCGATCGCGACCGACTCCCCGGACCTGCTCCTCCTCGATCTTCATCTGCCGGCTCCGGACGGCTACACGATCATCGAGACGATCCGGAGCGGTGGCGCAGGCGTGGCCCACGACCTGCCGATCCTCGTCCTCACCGCCGACGTCGGCCACGGCGCTCGGGCGCGGGCGATCTCGATGGGCGCGAACGACTACCTGGTGAAGCCGTTCGATGCCGACGAGGTGACCGTCCGCGCGCGCAATCTCGCGGAGCTCGGGATGCTCAAGCGCCTGCTCCGGGGCGCGTCGCCGCGCTGAGACCCGCCGCGACCCGGAGGTCGCGGTCACGCGCCTCCGGCGTGACGAACGCGAGCAGCGCCAGCCCCTCTTCGTCGACGGCCTCCCGGTCGCCGACCGCCAGCGGTTCGAACGTCCGGATCTCCAGGGTCGCCCGCCCGCCCTTCCGGATGACCCGCCACGTTCCGGCGAAGAAGCCGTCGACCAGCAGCCCACCGACGGTCCAACGCAGCTCCGCCAGGAATCTCATCTGGTCTCGCGTGATGATGCGCGAGCGATCGGCGTGCCCGAGGCCGACGTTGTCGTACTCGGGCAGGAACCGCGGCGGGGCCGCTGTGTCGGGGTCGGGGAGGGGACCGTCCGGGACGTCGAAGAGCTCGCGGCCGCTCTCGTCCCGATAGGTTCGAAGGCCCGGCCGCAGGCGCTCGAAGACGTCGCCGAGGCTCGGGATGCGGGACCAGTTCATCGCGTCGGCCGGGGTTGCCGGTCCGAAAGCTGCGAGGTAGCGCAGGACGAGGCCGTCGATCGTGAGAGGTTCGCGGGCCCGTGCGTCGGCCAGGCCATCGGGCCCGAGCCAGGTTTCGATGCTCGTCAGCTTCGGCTGCCCGGTCCGGCCCCAGAGACCGCGCGGCGTTGCGTGGACGCCGGGCATGAGCACCCGCACGAGATGCGCGAGGGCGGCGGGGTCACGATCCGGCCAGCGCGCGGCAAGGCGCGGCGCCAGCTGTGCGACGGTCAGCGGCTCGTCCCGGGTGAGCTCGCGCCCAGCGTTGATGACCGCCTCGACATCAATACCCGCGAGGCGTTCGCGGCCGTAGGTCGAGTTGGCGAGGACTTCGCGCTCGAGCGGCGGCGTGACGAGCGGCCGGATGTCTAGGTAATCGCGGGCGGTGACGAGATGGATCGTCGCGCGCAGGAGGCTGGCACGGACGGCGAGGCGGCGCTCGATGAGGTCCGACAGCTCGCTCGCGTCGAAGCCGACGAGCCGTGACCACAGGCCGACGTAGGGCGTCATCGGGATCTGGGCCTGCTGGCCGACGAGGTGCTCGACCATCTCGGCGGCGGTTCGATTCGTTCGGCGCAGCAGGTGCTGGCGCTCGAGGAGAGCCCGGTTGAGCGTGCGGTTGCTGAGCGTCCGGAGGCCCAGCGTGGACCGGCGGCTCACGCGGGCCCGGTCACAGCGCGTCGGTCACAGGCGGGCTCGCGGCCCTCGACGTGGTTCACCGACCGATGATCACATGGCCGGCGGGCGGCTGGTGTCAGGAATGGCGATCCGGGCCCGGCAGCGCCCCGAGCTGGCGCATCATCCCGAGCCAGTCGCCCTGGTGCCAGTGCTCGACGACCTTGCCACCCTTCAGCCGGAAGATGTGGATCTCCTCGATCCGGTAGGTCTTGCCCGACGGCGGCAGGCCCATGAAGTCGCCGGTCTGCGTGGCCTGTGAGGTGACTCGAACGACGACCTTGTCGTCCTCGCCGATCACATCGTCGACGGTGATCCGGGCGTTCGACAGACCGGCCGAAGCCCGCTTGACGGCGTCACGGACGGCAGCCCGGCCCGTCGCGTCGGTCGACCAGTTGTGCGGCGTGAAGTCGTCGGCGACGAGCTCATCGATGGCGTCGTCGTCGCCCTTCTCGAAGACTTCCTCGATGAACCGCCGGGCGATGACCTTGTTGGTTTCGGTGCGAATCTCGGTGATCATGGGATCGAGGATGCGCTCGTCGGGATTGCGTCCGCATTGCAGGCCGGCCGCCTGTGCGTCGGGTGCCTAACGAGGCGCAGTGCCTGGGTATGAAAAACGGCCCGTCCGACGTTCGGACGGGCCGTCAGTTGAGCGAGGGTTGCCTAGGCGGCCTTCACGCGCGCTGCGCGCGGGCCCTTGGGGCTCGTCTCGATCTCGAACTCGACCTTCTCGCCGCCGTTGAGGCGGTCGAAGTCGAGCGATGCGTCGAGGCCGCTGCGATGGAAGAAGTATTCCTTCGCGTCGTCCGCGGCGATGAAGCCGAAGCCGCGATCGGCAACGACCTTCTTGATAGTTCCGGTGGCCATGAGGGCCCTCCAGCTTTCCCGAACACGAAACGACTGACGCACGGTCTGTTCGAGAAAGGGGGTCGACCACACGAGCCCGTCACGAGGTGTGACAGGCTTCAATCCTACCACGCCTGTTTGGACCCTCCCGCGGACTGGCTACTCCTGGCGGCGGAATGCCCAGACGGCGAGCGAGATGAGCACGGCGCCGAGGACCCCGACGATGAGGACCTCCTGGCCGATCGACATGACCGTGCCAAAGATCTCCACGCCGAGGCCGCCGGAGGCCGGTGAGCCGAGGAAGACCTGGCGGATCGCGTCGACGCCGTAGGTCATCGGGTTGATCTTCGAGAGGACCTGCAGCCAGTCGGGCGCCTGGTCGACCGGGAAGAACACGCCGGCGAGGAAGATCAGCGGGAAGATCAGGACCTGGATGAGCAGCTGGAAGCCCTGCTGGCTGCGCATGAAGCTCGCGAGCAGGATCCCGAACCCGGACAGCGCGATCGACAGGATCACGACGATCGGGATCAGCCGCACGACGAGGCCAACGTCCAGCGACACGCCAACGATCGGCGCGACGACGAGCATCAGCACGACCTGGACGAGCGCGACGACCGCCGCGCCGAGGGCCTTGCCGAGCACGATCCCGGTCCGCGCCAGCGGCGCGACCATGACCTCCTTGAGGAACCCGAACTCGCGGTCCCAGACGACGCTCACACCGGCGAACAGCGACGAGGTCAGGACGCCCATCGCGATGATGCCCGGGTACATGAACTGGACGAAGTTGATGTTCGGGCCGAGATTTCCGATGACGTTCCCGAAGCCGGCCCCGAAGACCACGAGGAAGATCATCGGCTGGAGCACCGACGAGATGAGCCGCGAGCGTTCGTTCACGAAGCGCAGCAGCTCGCGGTAGGCGATGACCCAGGTCCCGCGCCAGATCTCGGCGAGGCCGGACATCACGCTCGCCGTCCGTGGCGGGTCACATCCGCCTCCCCTGGCGCCACTGGCTCATACCGGCGAGCAGCTGCTCCTGGCCGTCGAGCTCGGAGTCGCGGATCTCGCGGCCGGTGAGGTGAAGGAAGACGTCGTCGAGCGTCGGGCGACGTAGGCCGATCGACTCGATCGGCCGCCGGAACGACCGGACGAACTCGGGCAGGAAGCGCTCGCCGCCTTCGACATGGAAGCTCACCGTGGAATCGCGGATCGACGCCTCGAGCTGGTAGCGGTCCTTGATCTCGGCCGCCGCTGCGGAAACGTCGTCGGTGCCGACCGTGATGAGGTCACCGCCGACGTCGTGCTTGAGGGTCTCGGGCGATCCGAGCCCGACGATGGAGCCGTGGTCGATGACCGCGATCCGATCGCAGCCCTCGGCCTCGTCCATGTAGTGGGTCGTCATGAAGATCGTGAGGCCCTCGCGGTCGCGAAGCGCGTAGAGGTAGTTCCAGATGTGGCGCCGCGTCTGGGGATCGAGCCCGAGGGTCGGCTCGTCGAGGAACAGCACCTTCGGGTGGTGGAGGAGGCCGCGCGCGATCTCGAGCCGGCGCTTCATGCCGCCCGAGTACGTTCGAACCGGGCCTTTGCGGCGGTCGGCCAGGTCGACCATCTCCATGAGCTCGTTCATCCGCCGCTCGCGGACGTCGCCCGGCAGGCCGTAGGCGTAGGCGTGGAAGCGCAGGTTCTGGTCCGCGCTCAGGTATTCGTCGAGCGTCGGTTGCTGGAACACGAGTCCGATCGAACGTCGAACGTCCGCCCGCTCACGGACGACATCGAAGCCGTTCACGCTGGCTCGGCCCGCGGTCGGCGTCAGCAGCGTGCAGAGCATGTTGATCGTCGTCGTCTTGCCGGCGCCGTTCGGGCCAAGGAAGCCGAAGACCTCGCCGGGCTGGACCTCGAAGTGGACGTCCTTGACGGCTTCGAGCTTCCCGAACGACTTCGAGAGCCCGTCGACCTCGATGACAGCGCGCGTTGGCGAGCTGGTGCTCATGGGCGGCGACCGTAGCAGAGGATTGTGAATGCGGTTCGAAGGACCCATGGAGAGCATCCGTGCCCAGGGCCGGCGCGTACCATCGGGCGAGATGCGGAGGGTGGGAGCGGTGACCGGCGCGGGCCTGCTGGCCGTGCTCGGGATCGTCGCCCAACTGGCACTCGCCGGCCCGGCCCTCGCTCATGCCCAGCTCCTGAGCAGCGTCCCCGGCTCGGGCGAGGTCGTCCCGCAACCACCACCCGAGATCAGGCTGGCGTTCTCCGAACCGGTCGACCCGGGCATCCTCCGCGTCGACGTCCTCGACGCCGACGGGAACGTGGTCGTCGACAACGTGGGCGAGCGCGATCCCGACGATCCACGCCAGGTGATCGCCGACCTCGGCGGGGACAGGTTGCCCGACGGCGCCTACGCCGTGACCTGGCAGATCCTGTCCGACGCCGACGGCCACACGACTCGCGGCTACCTCTCGTTCGGGGTCGGACCGGGGGCGCCGGTGGGTGAGGGCGCGCTCGACCCCGAGGGCGCTGGGGGCCATCCGACGACGGAGGTCGAGGTCCGCCTGATCGCCTCGATCGGGCCGCTCCTCGCGACCGGTCTCGCGTGGTTCGCGTGGCTCGTGCTGCGGCCGGTGACGGGACGCTGGCCGGCGCGCCTCGCGCGAATCCAGGCTGTCGCGCTCGGGGTTGGTGCGGTTGGCAGCGTGCTCGCCGCGGTCGTGGCCGGCGGCGAGGCGGGGCTCGATCCCTGGACGTACATGGCGCAGACCCGCCCGGGCGCCCTCCTGCTCGCCCGTGCCGTCCTCGGCGTGGTTGGCGGGCTCCTGGTGATCGGTCTCGTCCGCGGCGCCAGGGTCGGTGCCGCCGTCGCGATCGCCGGTGGAGCCGGGCTGGCCAGCCTCGTTCTCATGGCCCTCGGTGGACATGCGGCAGCCTTCGCGTCGCCGATCCCGGTCCTCGTCATCGTCGTCCATCTCGCCGCCGCGAGCGTCTGGTTCGGCGGCGTCATGGCCCTCGGCGATCTCGCCGTCTTCGGGCCGAAGACGCGGACCGTGAGCCTCGCGAGGCTCGTCCCGCGGTTCTCGGCGCTGGCCGTCGTATCCATCGCGCTCATCGGGCTGACCGGGTTGTACAGCGGCTGGATCGAAGCCGCCGACCCGATCGGTGGGGCTGGCGTCTATCCATTCTCGCTTCGGCTCAAGGTGCTCGCGTTCGCAGCGGCGCTCGTCTTCGGCGCCGTGAACTATCTCGACGGCGGCCGTCGGCTCGCGTTGAGAGGTGGCTTTGACCGGCGGATCGCGTTCGAGGCGGCGCTGGCGATCGCTGTCCTCACGCTCGCCGGCAACCTGGCGGCCGCCTCACCGCCGGGTTTGGCCCGTCCGGTCACGCTGGCGCCGGCTGACCCGGGCGGGGAGCTCGATCGCGCGACGCTGGCGGTCCAGCCGGGTCGGCCTGGACCCAATCGGTTTGTCGCCTTGCTCGATGCTGAGCCGCCAGCGGGAGCCGAGGTCAAGCTTGTGCTCCAGCGGGGGTTCGGCTCGTCGTTCGTGTTCGGTGTCCGCATGCGACCGGACGCCGCGGCACCGCGACAATTCGTCGCGGACGCCGGAGTCCTGCCGGCTGACACGGAATGGACGGCTCGGGTTGAGGTTATCGAGCCTCCGGATGGCCAGACAATCGTCGGCTACGCCGCCTTCTCCTTCGACGCGACGGGAATCGCGTCCGGTCGCGACGCGCCGAGCCTGGACCTGTCGCTCGCGACCGGCGCGCTCATGGTCGTGCTCGGGCTCATCGGGTTGTACCTCGTTCTCGTCGGCGGCCGCATTCCCAGGGTCGAGCGGCAGCTCGGTCGAAGCGCGGCCCTCGTCGGCAGCGTTACCGCCACGGTCCTCGGGCTCGTGGGCGTCATCGGAGGTCCGCCGGTCTAGCTGCGGCATCGCCGGCCGCAGCCCTCAGATCACCCGATCTTCGAGCTCCCAGGCATGGTCGAGCGCATGCCACGCCGAGCGGCGCACGAGGTAGCGCGGCGTCCAGAGCGGCCGCATGCGCTTCGACGCTGGCGGCGGCTCACCACGGATGCGCGCCGCCAGCGCCTCGACGATGAGCTCCCGGATCGCGTCGCGGTTCTCCGCCTCGGATTCCCCGCGCGGCGCCTGGTACTTCCCGCCGATCTCCTTCAGGTATGACCAGTCCGCGTCGATGACATGCGAGGTCATCTTCGCGAGGTCCCGGCCGCCGCCGCGCGGGCCGGTCGTCAATCCGTGGCCACGCGCGGCCACAGCCGCGGAATCGAAGGTCGCCCAGGCCGCGCGCAGGATCCCGGCCAGGCGTTCGTGCTCGGCCGGCTCGACCGGGCGGTCGTCGCCGCCCGGTGACCGCGACGGCACACCGAAATCGGTGCCGCTGCCGCCCTCGACGTGCTCGACGACCTCGAAGCCACTGGCGTCCGCGGGCGGCTCCAGTCCTGCCGCAAGGTCGCCCAGGGCTCGGACGTAGCGCGGTCCGGCCGCGGCAAGGGCGTCTAGCGCTTCCTCCTCGGTCTTGCCCGAACGCGACCAGCCGGGCCACTCGATCGCGCTCGCGAACGTCCGCTTCGGTGCGACCTCGAGGTATGCGGGCAGGCGGATTGGCATGCGCCTGTAGTACCCGATTGCGAGCCCGGATGTGACAATCCAGGCGATGACAACGATCGATCGGTCCGTCCAGCTCGCCCGCGTCGTCGGCCTGCTCGGCGGAGCCGCGACCGCGAGCGAGGTTGCGAACGTGGTCGTTCAGTCCGGCCTCGCAGCCCTCGGGGCGAGTGCCGGGATCGTGGCCGTCCAATCCGGCGACGGCCGGCGGCTGACGATCGCCGGCAGCCAGGGCTTCGAGGGTTCGTCGCTTGCCGAGCTGACGGATTGCTCGATCGAGGATCACAACCTGCTCACCGAAGCGATCCGCGGCGGCCGCTCGATCACCCTCGAGAGCCCCGCGGAACGGGCGGCGGCGGATCGAGCCCTTCGCGGATGGTCGCCGCCGGGCGGCGAGGGCACGCTGTTGGCCCTGCCCCTGACGTCCGCCGGCCGCCCGCTCGGAGCGCTTGCGCTCATGCTCCCTGACGGCGCCGCGCACGGTGAGCGGCTGGACTACCTGGCGGCGATCGCCGTCGGCGCGGGCCAGGCCCTCGATCGGATCCGGTTCCAGGAGATCGAGCACTCCGCCCGCCGGCTGTCCGAGGCGCTCGCGCGAATGAGCGCCGCGGCCGCGGCCGCGGCAACGCCCTCGGAGGTCGCGTCAGCGTTCGTCGAGCAGGCCCTGCCGGCGACGGGTGCCGATCGGGGCACGATGTATGTCCTCGCCGGCGCCAAGCTCGAGCTCATCGCGACGATCGGCTACCCGGACGAAACGGCCGCGCCGCGGGCTGAGATTCCCATCGATGCTGCGATGCCGTCCGCGGCGGCCGTGCGACGGCGCAGCGCCGTCGTCCTGCGGAGCCCGGTCGAGATGCTCGCCGAGTTCCCGGGGATGACGGAGCACACGACGGTCCTTGGGCATCGCGCGTTCATCAGCCTGCCGATGCTCGTCCGCGGCGAGATCCTCGGTGCGATCTCGATCGGCTTCACGAACGAGCATGCCCTCAGCGACGAGGTGATCTCGTTCCTGCGAAGCGTCGCCGACGTTGCCGCCCAGGCGCTCGCTCGCGCGCGGCTCTACGACGAGGCCACGTCCTCGCTGTCGACGCTCCAGGCGGTCATCGCGCAGATGCCGATCGGGGTCCAGGTCGCAAGCGCCACGGACCGCCGGATCCTCATCGAGAACACCCGCGCCGAAACGCTGCTCGGCCAGCGCCGCGCCGGCCAGATCGCCGGCTATCTCGAGGCCTTCCATCCTGACGGCCGGCCGATGGTCCCGTCTGACTGGCCTCTGAATCGGTCGATCGACTCGGGCGAGCCGGTGACCGGCGAGCGCTACGTCATCCGCCGGCCGGATGGCTCGAATGTCGAGGTCTCGACCTCGGCGGCGCCGGTTGTCTCGAATGACATCGTCGTCGCCGCGGTCATGGCGATGACCGACATCACGGCGGCACGCGAGGCCGAGGAGCTGCGCGAAGCGTTCCTCGGCGTGCTCGCCCACGAGCTTCGGACGCCGGTGACGACGATCTACGGCGGCGCGGCGACGCTCCTGCGGAGCCGCCGCCGGGCGGACAGCACGTCGCGGGCCATCCTCGCCGACGTCGCGGCGGAGTCCGAGCGGCTCTTCCGGCTCGTCGAGAACCTGCTCGTCCTGGCGCGGGCCGAGCGGGGCGCGGTTGTCGCCGAGCGCGACCCGCTGTCGCTGGTCCGAGTCCTGCCGCGAGTCGTCGACGAGGAGCGCGGCCGCTGGCCGGTGGCCCACTTCGAGATCGACATGCCGACCGATCTCCCGATCGTGAGCGGCGACGAAGCGCATGTCCGGCTCGTGCTCTCGAACCTGCTCTCGAACGCGGCCAAGTACGGCCCCGCGAACGGGCTCGTCCGCGTCGTGGCGCAGCGCTCCGAGGCTGGGTCCGAGATCGAGGTGCGGGTCTTGGATGAGGGCCCCGGCGTCGTCGAGTCGGAGGCCGACTCGATGTTCCGCGCGTTCTATCGGTCGGCGTCGACGGCGAGCAAGGCACCTGGCTCGGGGATCGGCCTGTTCATCGTGCGGGCGCTCGTCGACGCAATGGGCGGCCGCGTCTGGACGAAGGCGCGCGAGGGCGGCGGGGCGGAGTTCGGTTTTGCGCTCCCGGTGTTCGAGGACATCGATCCGGAGCTCTGAGCCGCTGCTATCCTTGGCCGCCCCCGATCCGCTGACGGAGCCGCCGGTGTCGATTCCATGCTGAGCCGGCTCGTGACCTCGGTCCGGGCGATGCCCCGAAACTCGCTCTCGGCGTTGCGCGAGCTCAGCGGGCCGTTGTTGCTCCTGGCCGGGATCGCGCTCATCGCCCAGGTCGGGATCTCGATCATGCTGCCGCTGCTGCCGGTCTACGCGACGCGGCTCGGTGCGACCCCCGACGTCCTGTTCTGGCTGACCAGCAGCTTCGCCGTGACGTCGACCGTCGGCCAGCTGGGCGCCGGGTTCCTGACCGAGCGCATCACGCCGCGGCGCCAGATTCCGCTCGGCTCGGGGTTCTACGCCGCCTCGAACGTGTTGATCGCGACGGCGACCGCCGCGGTTCCGCTGGTGATCTATCGCGCCTTCGCCGGTCTCGGCGGCGGCGTCATGCTCATCGCCGAGCGGCTGTATCTCGTCCAGGTCACCGAATCGGGGCGCCTGGCGTTCGCCAACGGCGTCCTCTCGGCGGCGGCCTCGATCGGGTCGGTGATGGGGCCGGTGATCGGCGCCACCCTGGCCGGCCTTGACCTCCGCTTCCCGTTCCTGCTCGTGGCCACGACGAGCACGATCTACGCGATCGCGGCGCTCCGCCTACCCGCACCGAAGCCGGACGAGATCCAGCAGCCCGCGGCCACCCCGAATGTGCCCGAGGCCGCCGCGGTCGACGGCACGGCCCTGCCGGCGCCTGCGGCGGTTGAGCCCGCCCCCACCGTCAGTCGATCGCGTGCCGAGATGGTCCGGGCCCTCGGACCGTTGCTGCTCGTCAACCTCGGCCTGTCCGGCACCTACGGCGCGTGGATCACGACCTACGGCGTCTACGCGACGACGCAGCTCGGCTGGCCCGCGGGCGACGTGGCCTGGGTGTTCGCGTACTTCGGCGTGGGATCGATCATCCTCGGGCCGTACTTCTCGCGCCTGGCCGACCAGCGTGGCCGTCGGCGGTTCGCAGCGCTCGGGCTGTCGTTCGTGCTCGGTTGGGCGGGCCTTCTGCTCCTGGGGCTGCCCCAGGCCGTCCTCTTCCCGGTGGCGATCTTCGCCGGCGGCGGCCTCACGGTGTCCCAGGCGTCGTGGTTCGCCCTCCTCGGCGAGGCCACCGGCGGGGGCCGGCGAGGCCGTTCATTCGGGCTCATCACCGCCCTCTCCAACCTGGGCATCGTGGCCGGAGCCTTTGCGTCGACCTCGGTCTGGAATCGGTTCGGGGTCCACGCCGGCCTCGCGACGTCGATGGGCTTCCTCGTGCTCGCGATCCTCGCGCTCGCGCTCACGCGACGGCGCGCCGCGGCAACGACGCGTCCGAAGGTCCTAGCCGGGGTGTAGCCCGCCCGGTGGATGGAAGCACCATCACCGGGCATCGACACTGCAGGCATGCATCGGGATCCGGCGCCCGGGGGGCCGCTGATCCTCGTCGTCGAAGACGACAGCGCCATTCGGGCGTTGATCACGGCGCTCCTCGAACGAGAGGGCTATCGCATCCTGGCCGCCACCGATGGCGAGTCGGGACTTCGGCTCGCCCTCGAGGAAGAGCCCGACGCGATCCTCCTCGACGTCGGACTGCCGCGGATGGACGGCCACGAGGTCACGCGACGGCTGCGCCTCGTGCCGGCAACGCGGACCGTGCCGGTGATCCTGCTCACGGCTCGATCGACGATGGAGGACATGGTCGAGGGCCTCGATTCGGGTGCCGATGACTTCATCACGAAGCCGTTTCAGCGGCCGGAGCTCCTGGCCCGGCTGCGGAGCGCGGTTCGGATGCGCCAGGCGATCCTCGGAATGGAGAACGCCCGGGCCGCGGTTGCTGCGCTCGCGAACGCGGTCGAGGCGAAGGACGCGACCACCGAGCACCACTGCGAGCGCCTCGTCCTCCTCGCGGCGCGAGTCGGGGAGACCGTTGGCCTATCCAAGGGCGAGCTCGAGGCGCTGGCCTACGGCGCGCTCCTCCACGACGTCGGCAAGATCGGCGTGCCCGAGGGGATTCTGCTGAAGGCGGGCCCGCTCGACAGCGAAGAGTGGACGGTCCTCCGGCGCCACCCCGAGATCGGCGAGCGAATCTGTCAGCCGCTCGGCCTGTCGCGCGAGTTCCTGCCGATCATCCGCTCGCATCACGAGCGCTGGGACGGCGGCGGCTACCCGGACGGACTGGTCGGCGAGCAGATCCCGATCGGTGCGCGCATCGTCGGGCTCGTCGACGCGTTCGACGCCATGACCCACGACCGGCCATACCGCCCGTCCCGGACGACCGCCGAGGCCCTCGAAGAGCTCCAGCGCGAGCGCAACCATCACTTCGATCCCGAGCTCGTGGGGCTCTTCCTGCACGAGGCGCAGACGGCGCCGACGCCGCCCGACGGCTGGTCGACCCTGTCGCTCGTCGACGGCGGGCCGTCGCGGCCCGTCCGCGACACCTCGTCCGTGACCGGGCCTCCCCGGAGCTAGCGTCATGGATCCGGTCACGATCGCAGCCGAGGTCCTGTTCGGCGCGGTGTTCGTGGCCGCGGTGGTCCAGTACATCCGCCAGCCGGACGGGCTGCGGCTGTGGGTCGCGCTCGTGTTCGCACCGCTCGCGCTCCTCTTCGTCGTCCAGGTGGCGCGGCTGATCGGCATCCCGCTGCCGCCGGCCCTCTCGCTCGCGGCCGGAGTCCTGCTCTTCGCGCAGCCGTTGTTCACCCTCGGCCTGGTCCGCCAGGTCCGCCCGATCCCGCGCCTGCTCATCCCCGGTGCCGTCGTCGTCCTCGTCGGTTCGCTTGGCGCCGCTGTCCTGCCGACGCTCTTCGGCGGCGACGCGAGTCGGCCGTTCGTCCTCGTCGCGGCGGTGGCCTTTGGCGCGATCGAGCTCGTCGCCGCCACGTACCTCGCGCTCGATGCGCGGCGGCGTCGCGGCGCCTCGGCCTGGCGGATCTGGGCAGCCGCAGTCGCGACGGGTCTCCTCGGGCTCGCCCTGATCGTCGCCACTGCCGGCTCGATCGCGGGCACGCCGGCCTCGATCGTCACGACGGTGTCGCGACTGGTCGCGCTGCTCGCCGCGGTCGGATACGTCGTCGCCTTCATGCCGCCACCGGCTGCGCGGCGGATCATCCAGGCTGGCGCGAGCGTCGACTTCCTGAAACGGCTTGTCGCCGGTGGCGGTGCGAGCGTCGACGCGATCTGGGCCGAGTTCGCGGGTCTCGCTCGGGGGCTCAGCGGTTCGAGCGTGGTCATCGTCGGCGGACTCGACAGCGAGCGTGTCGGGATCCTGGCCACGAGCGGCGAACCCGCGGCCTCGACCTTCGCAGGCCTCGAGCCGACCCGCGCGGACCTCGACGAGCTGCTCGGATCTGCCGGGCGCGGCGAGCGCCGGGCGACGCAGATCAGCGGCTTCCTCGCCCAGCTCGCCGGGCTGACAGGAGCCGCATACGTCTCGGTCGTGCGCGTCGACCACGGCGAAGCGCCGAACGAAGTCGCTGTCGTCCTGCTCTCGCGCGGCCGGAGCCTCTTCGCGGCCTCGGACCTGGAGCTCCTCGCGACGCTCGGCGGCCAGAGTGCGGTCATGGCCGAGCGGCGGGCGGTCCTCGCGAGCCAGGAGGCGCTCGCGGCCCAACTGCGCCAGACCGTCGAGGCGCTGCGGATCGCGAGCCAGGCGAAGAGCGACTTCCTCGCGAGCATGAGCCACGAGCTGCGAACGCCGCTGAGCGCGATCCTCGGCTTCAGCGACCTCATGCGCGATGAGCCGCGCGACGGCGACAACGTGCGAGTACCGGTCGAATGGATCGAGCACGTCCACCGCGGCGGCGAACACCTGCTCGCGCTCATCAACGACGTCCTCGACCTCGCGAAGGTCGAGGCCGGACGACTCGACCTGTCGTTCGAGCCGATCGACCTCCAGACGGCGGTTGCCGAGTCCGTCAATGGCCTGCGGCCGCTCGCCGAGCGCAAATCGCTGACGGTCGAATCGAACATTTCGCCGGTGACGCTCGTGGCCGATCGCGGCCGTCTCCGCCAGATCCTCTACAACCTCCTCTCGAACGCGATCAAGTTCACGCCCGCCGAGGGCAAGATCACCGTCGACGGCGCCGTCACCGATGGACGCCTTCACCTGAGCGTCAGCGACACCGGCGTCGGGATCGCCGCCGGCGACCTCGGCACCGTCTTCGAGGAGTTCCGCCAGGTCGGCGACCTCGCCGAACGCCAGGAGGGGACCGGGCTCGGGCTCGCGCTGTCTCGCCGCCTGGACGAGGCGCACGGCGGCCGGATCGAGCTCGAATCGACGCTTGGCGTCGGGAGCACGTTCACCGTCGTACTGCCGTTGAGCCCGCCGAACGCGGTCGTCGAGCGACTACATGGCCTCGCGCCAGCGCAGGCCGCTGCCGGGACGCCGGCTCGTGCGTCGGTGCTCGTGATCGAGGACGATGCCTCGGCCGTGCGCCTGCTGCGCGAGTACCTCGAACCCGTCGGCTACGACGTGCGCATCGCCACCGACGGCGAAGCCGGCCTGACGGCCGCTCGCGCCGAACCACCGGCTGCGGTCCTCCTCGACATCCTCCTGCCCGGCATCGACGGCTGGGAGGTCCTGCGCCGGATGCGCGACGACCCCGCGCTGCGTGACGTCCCCGTCGTCATCCTCACGGTCGTCGACGAGCGCGACGTCGGCCTTGCGCTCGGCGCCGTCGACTACCTCGTGAAGCCCGTCTCGCGCGACGCCCTGCTCGCGTGCCTTGCTCGCCACGTCACGCCGCCGTCGGGCGACGGCCGGATCAAGGTCATGGCCGTGGACGACGACCCGGCGGCGCTCGCGCTGATCCGGGGCGTCCTGGAGCCGGAGGGCTTCGACGTCGTCGTCAGCGATGGTGGCGCCGATGCGCTCGCCAGGGCCTCGGCCGTCATGCCGGACGTCGTCGTCTGCGACCTGATGATGCCCGAGGTCGACGGCTTCGACGTCGTCGCCGGGCTGAAGAACGACCCCCGTACGGCGGCGGTGCCGATCCTCGTCTATACCGCGAAAGACGTCACCGACGAGGACAAGGCGCGGCTTAACGGTCAGATCGCCGGCATCCTCGTCAAGGGCGAGGACGGCCGAACCGCGCTCCTGTCGTGGCTCTCGCATGCTGCGGCGCAGCCGTGATGGCGGCCTCCGACGCGGCTCCTGGCGTGACGGTGCTCCTCGTCGAGGACGAGCCGCGCAACCGGGCGCTCGTGCGCGCGGTGCTCTCGCGCGCCGCGGACGAGCGACTGCGGACGGCGAACGTCCTCGAGGCGCCGGATGTCGCCTCTGCGCGGGCCTACCTGGACAGCGGGCGATCGATCGGCATCATCCTGCTCGACGTCAGGCTGCCGGACGGCAACGGCCTCGAGCTCGCCGGCGAGATCCGGGAGCGCCCGAGCCCGCCGCCGATCCTCGTCCTGAGCGCGAGCGTCCTCCCGAGCGAGCGTGCGGCGGCCCTGCGATCGGGCGCGGATGAGTTCATGGGCAAGCCGTTTCGGGCTCATGATCTGTACGACGCGATGGCGCGGCTGCTCGACAGCCGGGTGGCCGGGAGCTCGAGTCCGGGCTAGGCCGCCTCGCGGCCGAGCCGGCCGGCCGCGCCTCGAGATCGAAGGAGGCGACCCATGGCCGTCCGGCGCGGCAGAGGCCCGAGGCGCGAGCCCTCACGGCATCCCGTCAATGTCACGTTCGTTGACGACGCGCCCTTCGGCGCCCGCGTCGCAGACGCTGTCTCGGGATTCCTCGGCAGCTGGAAGTTCATCGTCCTGCAGACGATCTTCGTCGTCATCTGGATCGCGGGCAACATCGCGCTTCTGTTCGATTTCGACCCGTTCCCGTTCATCCTCCTGAACCTCGCCTTCTCGACCCAGGCGGCGTACGCAGCGCCGCTCATCCTCCTCGCCGGAAATCGCGCCTCGGCCCGTGATCGGATGACCCTCGAGCACGCCGCGCAGGAAGCGGATGTCGAGGAGGAGCAGAACGAGCGGCTCCTCGAGGGCAACAAGGCGATCCTCGAGAAGGTCGAGGAGCTGGAGGAGCGGATCCTCGAGCTCGAGGCGAAGATCCTCAGCGAGATTCGCGGCCGGCCGGCAGGCTGACCCGGAAGCGGGCGCCACCCTCGGGCCGGTTCGCGACGTCGAGGCTGCCAGCGTGGGCCCGGACGATCCAGCTCGCAATCGCGAGCCCAAGGCCGGTGCCGCCGGCGGGTGAGCCGGGCGCCTGCCAGAACCGTTCGAAGACCCGCGTCAGGTCCTCATCGCGGAGACCCGGCCCGTCATCGTCGACCGTCAGGCTGACTCGGGCGGCGTCGCTCGCGACGCCGAGCCGGACGTGACGGCCGGCGGGGCTGTGCCGGATCGCATTGTCGAGCAGGATCACCACGACCTGGCGCAGTCGAACCGGATCGCCGACGAGTGGCGCGGCGGCGGCATCCACGTCGATGGTCACGCCGCGCTCCGCGGCCGCCGCGGCGAGATGCGCGGCGGCATCGGCCGCCACCTCGTCGAGAGCGACTGGCTCGCGGGCCAGCGTCAGGGCGCCCGAATCGGAGCGGGCGAGCAGGAGGAGGTCGTCGACGAGGGCGGTCAGCTGGATGACCTCGGCCTCGATGTCGTCGAGCGATTCCTTCGTCCCTGCCGGGTCGGCGCGCTCGCGACGGAGAAGCTCGACCGAGTTGCGGATGACGGTCAACGGCGTGCGCAGCTCATGGCTCGCGTCCGCGGCGAAGTCGCGCTGGCGTCGAAGCGCCGAGCGCTGGGCAGCGAGCGAGCCGCGGATCGGCACCAGCGCACGGCCGGCGTAGATCGCGCCGACACCGGCCGCCGCGAGGACCGCGAGCAGACCGCCGCCGATCAGGACGATGAGGACGACGTTGAGCGTCCGCACCTCGGCGGTGCGGTCGCCGATGACCTGGACGACGAGCGCCCCGCCCGGGCTGTCGATCCGCTCGCTGAGGATCCGGATCGGGACATCCGAGACCGTTGTGGTGCGGACGTCGCGGCCGTCCTGGCGCGCAACCTGGACACTGCCGGTGTCCGGCAGCCCGTTCGGGACGACGAGTTCGCTCGGTCCGAGCGTTCGATCCTCCGGGTCGATGAGCAGGGCAAACGTGCCCGAGCCGCGGCCGCCGAAGACGAAGCCCGTCGGGGCGTGCGGCCCGCCGCCCGGATCGCGGTCGAAGAAGTGCCGCATCTCGGTGACCCTGGCATCGAGCAGCTGCGTGCCGGTCGCGGCCAGCGAGTTCGAGACCGCCGAATACAGCGCCAGCCCGAGGATGACGAGCACGACGAGCGTCGTGCCACCGCTCCAGGCGACCAGGCGCCAGCGGACGTCGCGGACGAGCTTCGTCTCGGTCGCGTCGGCGGTCCGGTCGATCGCCGCGTCGGGGCCCGGCGCAGGCAGCTCAGCCATCGCGGAGCCGATAGCCGACACCACGGACCGTTTCGATCTGGCTCCCAGCCGGCCCGAGCTTGTCGCGCAGGTAGTGGACATAGGCATCCACCGCGTTCGGTGTGATCGCGACGCCGTACGGCCAGGCCTGGTCGATGAGCTGGTCGCGGGTCAGCGCCTGGCCGGGATGGCGCAGGAAGCACTCGAGGAGCGAGAACTCGCGCGGGCTCATCCCGACCGGCGTCTTGTTCACCGTCACGAGGCGCCGCGCCTCGTCGAGGACGATGCTGCCCGCCGTCAGCTTCGGCTCGGCGCGCCGTGCGCCCGGTGCGGCTCGACGGCCGAGCGCGCGGAGGCGGGCAGCGAGCTCTTCGTAGGCGAACGGCTTGACGAGGTAGTCGTCGGCACCGGCATCGAGCCCGCTCACGCGGTCGCCGACGGTGTCGCGTGCGGTCAGCATCAGGATCGCGACGTCCTTGCCGGACTTCCGGACCTCGCGGGCGACCTCGAGCCCGGACATGTCGGGCAGGCCGATGTCGAGCACGATCGCCTCAAGACCCGGCCATGTCGCCGCAACCTCGAGCCCGCTCGCACCGTCGGTCGCGACCTCCACGACGTGGCGGTCGCCTTCGAGCAGGCGGCGGAGCGTGCGCCCGAGCCGGGCGTCGTCCTCGACGAGCAGGAGTTGCATCCGAGCAGCCTAGCGAGCGGCCCGCTCAGCCGAGCGTCCGGTCACTTGAGGCCGAGGACGCGCCGAGTCTCGGCGAACTCCTCGGCGCTGATCTCGCCGCGCGCGAGCCTCGCGCGCAGGATCCCATCGGCTTCATCCAGCCCGCCGTGACCATTGGCCCCGCCGCCGACGCCCGCTCCGCGGCCGATGATCGCCCTGGCCACGAGCCACGTCACGAACCCGACGACGAGAACGAGCAGGATCAACCCGAGCCAGCCGCCGAACAGGAAATGGCCGAACACCGGCTCCATGCCGCGCATCCGTTCGAACACGTGTGGACCTCCAGATGTGGTTTGAGGCGCGACCGTCGCCGGTCGCGCCTCGGTTGGGTGGGGGAGCGGCTCAGCCCTCGGTCGAGTTGCCGCTCGTATCGTCGGTCGGCTTGTCGCCCGGGAGGCCCGGTCCGTGGTGGCGGAACGGCCCGTCCGGCAGGCTCACGACGCGTGCGGCCGTGAGCGAGCCATCGCTGTTCTCGGTGCCCTCGCCGACGACGAAGTCGCCGACCGCGATGTCCGAGAGGGCGGCGCTCGTGTCGTCACCGACGCGATAGGTCGTGTCGGACGTGACCTTGATCGTGGCGCTGGTGCCATCGCGCTGCTCGACGGTGATCGTGGAGCCGCTGATCGCAGTCACCTGGCCACCGATGTGCGGCAGGACGACGACGACGGCGTCGATCGTGTAGGTGCCGTCATCCTGCTTCGTCTGCTTGAAGTGGACCTGGTCGCCGACCTCGAGATCCGCGAGGGCGATCGTCTCGCCGGCCTTCTCGAAGGTCGTGTCGCTGGTGACGGCGATCGTGCGGGTCCAGCCGTCAGCGGTCTTGAGCGAGAGGTTCGAGCCGCTGATCGCGGTGATCGTGATGTCGTGGAAGCCGCCGTGGCCGAAGCCCGGGCCGCCGAACTCGAAGACGTTGCCGTCGAGATTGAGGACGATCCCGGAATCGGTGCTGGCGGTCGTCAGGCCGGCAGAGTCAGGCGCCGCCGCTTGGTTCTCGGCCAGCGTGATCGCCGTGCCGCCGAGGATCGCAACGAGGCCCGCGGCCACGATCGCGATCCGGATCGGTGAGGGGCCGGATCGGGTTACCGGCAGCGCTGCCGGCGGGTCCGGCTCGGCTGTCTGGGCTGGCTCTGTGGTCTCGGCCACCTCGCCCGGGTTGATGAGTTCGGTCATTCGATTTCTCCAGCTGTCAGGTCGTCCGTCGGGTTCGCTGCCCGTCGGTGTCCAAGATCAGCCGAGAACCTGAGGAAGTCCTGAGATCGGCGTAGATTTTCCGGGTGCCCACCACGTCGGCGGGCGTCCCTGGAGGATCCCGCGTGAGCCACCACGAAAAGGCGGGGGCGAAGCCCGCGACGAAGAAGGCCGCGACGACGAAGAAGCCCGCGACGAAGAAGAAGTAGCCGCCGCTTTCGCACTCATCGACTGGCGCCCCGGTGGCCGGGGCGTCAGTTCGCTTTTCCGGCCGCCTTGTAGAAGACCCAGCAGCCGAGGACCTCGTCGTGGTCGTCGGCGCATTCGGTGGCGAGAACGCCACCCTCGACCGGGATCCGGACGCTGCCCGGCGCGATCTGGTCGACCGTTCGCGTCGCCTGGCCCTTGAGGAAGTTCAGCAGCCGCCAGTCAGCGGCGATCTTCGGGCCGAGCGTATGAGCGTGCTTCGAGGTCATCGGCCCCAATTGTGCCGCAGGTCCGCGGACCGGCGGCGGAGCCGCGCCGCTACTCGGCGTACTGCGGCGGCGTCAGCGGATCGCGAAGTCGTCAGGGAGCTTCACTCCGTCGCGTGGTGCGGGCAGTAGCCGTAAGGGACGTCAGCGTGTAACAGGGATTTCCCGCCCCCGTCAGCCTGGCAGGCTCCCGCTACGCCAGTTACTGGTGCGGCTGGTCACGGGCCCCGTGTACCTGATCCGAAGCATCCACACGAGACCGATCGCTTCAACCGCGACCACGGCGAGGAGGACAACATCGGCCGGGATCGGACCGAAGGGGCCGAATGCTCCGAAGGTCGGCTCGTAGAAGTGGTACGGCCTGAAGACATAGGCGCCCAACGTGCCGAGGAATACGGCCCATGCGATCCCTAGTTCGATGCGGGACGCGATCCGGGCTCGCGCGAGGCGTTGTTCTCGCTCCTCGAAGGTCCTCATGGTCAGGACGATACGCCTACTTCACGTACTGAATCGGTTCGACCGCGACCGCGAAGTCGGCGGGCAGCTTCACGCCCGTCGCATGGTGCGGGCAGTAGCCGTTCGGGACCTTCACGAGGTACTGCTGGTGGTAGTCCTCGGCGAAGTAGAACGGCGGCGCCGGCGGGCCGACGATCTCTGTGGTGATCGTGCTGTAGCCGGCCTTCGTCAGCTCGGCCTGGTACATCGCCTTCGACATCTCGGCGGCTGCGCGCTGGGCCTCGTCCTGGACGAAGATCGCCGAGCGATACTGGGTGCCCTGGTCGTTGCCCTGACGCATGCCCTGCGTCGGGTCGTGGCTCTCCCAGAACACCTTGAGCAGCATCTCGTAGCTCACCTTCGACGGGTCGAACACGACTCGCACCGCCTCGGCATGGCCGGTCTTGCCGGTGCAGGCCTCGCGGTACGTCGGGTTCGGCGTCATGCCGCCCTGGTAGCCGACGGCGGTGACCCAGACGCCGGGCACCTGCCAGAACGTCTTCTCCTCGCCCCAGAAGCAGCCGAGGGCGACCTCGGCGATCTGCATGCCTTCCGGGTAGTCAGTCAGGGAGCGGCCGCTGATCGCGTGCGGCGGCGGGGTCGTGATGGGCTCGGGGCGGCCGCGCAGGGTCTCGCCCGGCTTCGGCATCTCGGCCTGCTTGAAGATCCACATGTCGTTCGAACTCCGGCGTGCGTGGGTTCAGCCTAGCGACGTCGGCACGATGCCGGCTTCGCCAGGCTCGGTTCGGAAGAACGGTCGAATTGTCCATCCGAACAGTGACGCCACGATGACGCCGGGGACCTGGCCGATCCGGGTGTTGTAGCGAAAGACCTGGTCGTTGTAGAGCTCGCGCCGGGCAGCGATCGTATCCTCGAGCCGTTCGATGCCGGCCTGCAGCTCGAGGACGTTCGAGGTCGAGCGCAGCTCCGGATAGTTCTCGACGACCGCGAAGAGGCTGCGGACGGCGGCTGATGTCGCCTCGGAGGTCGCCGCCTGGTCCGGGATCGGTGCCTGCGGCTGATAGGCGGCTCGCAGGCGGGCGACGTTCTCCAGGGTCCCCCGTTCGAACGCGAGCGCGCCCCGAACCGCATCGACGAGGGCGGGCAGCTGGTCGTGGCGCTGCTTGAGCGCGACGTCGATGTTCGACCAGGCGGTGTCGATGCGGTTTCGAAGCGCGACCACGTCGTTGTACGTCGTCAGGATCAGAAACCCGAGGATCAGCGCCACAAGGACGAGCGCGAAGCCCGCGGCGAGGCCGAAGGGATCGGGCAGGGCCATCAGCCGATCCAGCCGGCAAGCGAGACAGCGAGGACGATCGCCGAGCCGATCGCGAGCACAGCGCCGAGGAGGCCGAGCAGGAAGGCGTCGGAGCTCCGGGTCGCGACCTCCTGAGCGACGCCGCCGGCGATGATCAGGGGCACGTCCGCGGTCGAGGCAAGCACGAGCGCATGATCGGGGATCTCGAAGGCCGGCTCGGACGACGGCTGCGCGCCCGTCGCGGGCGCTTCGGCCTCGATCGCCGACGATCGGGTAGCGGCCGGGTCCAGCTCCGGCGCTCGCGTCGGCTGCCCGATCCCGAAGCCCGGGATGGCGGCGTTGCCCCAGGCGTCCTCGGCGTTCCCTTCGAGGATGCCGGCCTCTCGGGCCTCCGCGAGATCCCCGGCCACCTCCGGGTCGGCCTCGTCGACCACGAGGAAGGCGTCGGCGGACGCCGGGTCGGTGAGGTCGCGATAGGGCAGGGCATAGCCGACCACCGTCACCGGGTCGCCCGGCTCCAGGACGGCCTCGGTCATCCGCTGGGGCGGCCGCTCGTGCGCGGCAGCGAGCAGGGCCAGGCCGCTGAAGCCGTCCGTCGACGGGAGCCCGCCCGGCGCGTCCGGCGCGCCGCCCATCGGCCGCGTCAGGCCGCTCGAGTCATCCACATCAAGCGGCACGTCCCAGCGTGCCGCGCGCGGCAGGACCCGGATGGAGCCGGATGCGTCCCGGACGAAGAACCCGACGGCCCGGGTGTCGTGCCACGACGTCTCGCTCTCGTCGTCGGCCGCGCGGATCTTCGCGTCGTAATAGATGCACTCGCGCGCGAGGATCGGCGAGATCAGGGTGACGCCGGCCGTCTCGACCGTTCCGCTGACGCTGACCTCGCCCGCGGCCAGCGTCGCGATGCGCGAGTTGGCAAGGCCTTCGACGCGTGCGCCCACCCGCTGTGCCCGGAGGCCGCGCCACAACGCACCGAGGCCGAGCAGGATGCCGGCGACGGCGGCGTACTCGATCAGGTCCGATCCCGGCGGCGCGTCGCGCCCACGAGGAGGACGATGCCGATGCCGATCAGGAAGACGGGCCACCAGTTGTCCAGGTCGAGCCCAGGGATCGCGCGCCGCAGGAGGAACCAGGCGCCCACGATGATCAGCAGCGCCCCGAACGCGAGCGCCCCACGACCATCGCCACGTGGCCGGAGGCGCTCTCCGTCATCCGAGCCGGCCGGCGTGGGCTCGCCGGTCATCGCCACGCCCGGCCGAACCGGCACGCCCGGCGGCCGCTCCGGCACGAAGATCGCCATCGCGATGTAGACGATGAGCCCGGCGCCTCCGGCCAGTGAGAAGAGCACGAACGCCAGCCGCACGATCGAAGGGTCAATGTCGAACCATTCGGCGAGGCCGCCGGCGACGCCGAGGAACAGCCGCTCGCTGCGCGACCGGTAGAGCCGCTCACGCACCGCAGCCACCGCCCATCGCCAGGTCGAACGAGCCGGCGTTCGTCGTCACCGTGAGCCTGACCTGGTGCTCGGCGGAGGCGAATCCGGGCGACTGCCACGTGTCCTCGCCGAGATTCTCGAGCCCGAGCTCGTCGAGGTTGGTCGATCCGAGCGTCGAGCGCGCTTCGACCCGGACCGCGGCACCGGCGGGCAGGCAGACGTTCAGCGCGCCGGCGTTGACCGTGAATTCGGCCGCTCCGCTCGCCTGGAGGAAGAAGCTCAGCGAGCCGGCGTTGACCGTCCCGCCCACGCCCGCGAGCGAATTCGCGCGCGAAACGTCGACCGACAGATCGCCGGCGTTGACCGTCACGTCGACGCCGTTGAGGTACACGCCATCGAAGCTGGCGCGGCCCTCGCCGGCATTCAGCGTCAGGTCGAGCTGGATGCTCTGCGCTTCGCGAGGCAGGCCGATGACCCACGCCGGCCGGCCCTTCGAGCCGAGGTCGAGGCCCTCGGGTCCGCTGACCTCGAGGCCGCCGCCATCGGTCTTGACGACCGGGCCGCGGCCTACCCACGACGTCCCCGACAGGGACCACTCGTCGCCGTCGACTGGCTCGATCGTGAGCGTGCCGCAGGGCAGGCTGACCGAGACGTTGGACACCGGAGCCAGCACGCCGTGCTGCGCCGGGAACGCGCTGCCGCCCTCGCCGCCACAGGCGGCGCCAAACGGGATGTTGCCGACCCCCGTCGCGATCAGGCTGCCGCCCATGATCCCGAAGGTCAGCGTCGTCACGGCACCGCCGAGCCAGTCGATGGGCGTCTCGCGGAGCACGAGCCCGAGGCCCCAGCCGATGAGCAGGAGCGGCCACAGCGACCACCATCGCTCCAACTGTGCAGCGTCCACGTAGCCGGCCCGAACGGCGAGCGGAATCGCGCCGAGGAGGATGAAGAACGTGCCCCAGCCGAGGAGCCGACGGTCCAGTCGCATCTCCAGCGGACGGTAGCCGACGGCGCCGTCCGACGCGAGGGCCGAAGGACCCGAAGCCGCGATGCTACGCTCGGATCGTGGGCGCAGGCGTCGACTTCGAGGCCGTCATCTTCGACATGGACGGCGTTCTCGTCGACTCCGAGATCTGGTGGGACGACGTCCGGCGGGACTGGGCCGCGGCTCACGGTCGGACGTGGACGACCGACGATCGCGCGGCCGTCATGGGCGCCAACTCCAAGGCCTGGGCGCGGATCATGCGCGACCGGCTGGGCCTGCCCAACATCCCGACCGCCGAGGTCGTCCGCGACATCGTCAATGACGTCGTCGAGCGATTCGCGACGCGTGGCGTGCCGGTGATCGACGGCGCGGCCGCGACGGTCCGCCGCCTCGAGCGCGAGGTCCCGCTGGCCGTCGCGTCATCGGCGCACGTCGACGTCATCGATGCGGCGCTGGCCGCGACCGGGCTCCGCGATGCGTTCCGAGCGATCGTCTCGTCGGACGAGGTCGCGCATGGCAAGCCCGCGCCGGACGTCTACCTGGAGGCGGCGCGGCGAATCGGTGTCCGCCCGCCAGCGTGCCTCGTCGTTGAGGATTCCCTGAACGGCGTTCGGAGCGGCCGGGCAGCCGGCATGACGGTCGTCCTCGTCCCGAATGCCGCCGTCCCACCGCTGCCCGACGCCTTCGAGCTCGCCGATGTGGTGCTCGAGCGGCTGGCCGACCTCGACCTGCGCGCTCTCCGACCGCGAACGCTGTCGTCGGACGTCTGACGGAGCTCGTCTGGCATACTTCGGCGCGTCTCGAACCGGCGCGATCGACGCGCCCGAGAAGCGGAGGAGACGTGGCGGCAACCGGCCTGTCGGGCGACCCAAAGGAATACCGGAAGCGACTCGCCGAGCAGGACGACGCGCAGATCGACGCCTGGGCGATGGAGCTCATGCGCGACGTGGCCAAGCGGCGCGGAGTCGTCCGGGTCGTCGCCGATGTGCTGCGGACCGCGAAGCTCAGCGAGCGTGAATTCGAACGGGTGTTCGCTTCTGGAGGCGGGGCTCCGGCGTCACTCGGGCGCGACGTCGCCGGGCACCTGATCGTCCCGACGATCAGTCTCCACGCGCTCGTGCCCGGCATTCGGGCGCGGGTCGCCGATGCTCGCAACCGGCTCGTCGACTACCTCGTCGAGAACTTCGACGAGCTCGTCTACGTCTGAGCCAAGCAGCGTCTCGAGCGCGAGCGCCCGGCGGCGCCCCCGTCGTCTCCGGATCCTCGGCCTCCTCCGCCTCGGCCACCCGTTTCCCTCGCTCCTCAACGCGGTCGTGACCACGGCAATCGCCCTGCTTGCCGGTGGTCCACCCGGAACGGCGGTCCGCCTGGGCTCGGCGATGCTCGCGATCCAGCTCTCGATCGGGGCGTTCAACGACCTCAATGACGCCGAGGCTGACGCCCGTTCGAAGCCCGGTAAGCCGATCCCTGCGGGCACGACGGGACGTGGCGACGCTCAGCTGCTCACCGTCGCCGGCCTCGTCATCGGGCTGGCGCTGAGCTGGCCGTCGGGGCCGATCGTGACGGCGATCGCCCTCGCCGGCGGAGCGTGCGGCTACCTCTACGACGCCGGGCTCAAGCGGACGGCGCTGTCGTGGCTGCCGCTGGCCATCGCGCTGCCGCTCCTGCCAGCCTTCGCCTGGCTGGGCGCGTCAGCGAGCGCTGAGGCGCCGTTCGGCCGCGGTGGCCTGCCGCCGGGCGCCGGCATCCTCGTGCCCCTCGCGATCCTCGCCGGGGGCGCGCTTGCGATCTCCAACGCGCTCATCGACCTGGAGGCTGATAGGGCGGCCGGGTTGTCGACCGTCGTCGCCCGCCTCGGCCGCGAGCGATCGTGGTGGCTTCACGCAACCCTGCTGGTGGCTGTCATCGTCGTCGCCGCGGGCGCTGTCGGCGCGTGGTGGGGGACCCCGGCAGGCGCTGCCGGCTCTGGCGCCACGGGTCTGGTCGGCGGGGTCGCGTTCCTGGTTGGAGCCGGGCTGATGGCCTTGGGCGCAGGCCTGACATGGCGCCGGACTCGACCCTCCGGCCCGGCGGCGACCGATCGTGCGGGCTGGCTGACCCGCCTGGCCTGGGAGATGGAGGCGGTGGGCGTCGGCCTGTTGGGGCTGGGTTGGATCGGGTTGATGTTCAACGCGGTCCGCTGAGCCCGCCGGTAGCCGCCGCCGCCCGCGGCGCCCGCCCGCGGCGCCCCGCGGCGCCCCCGATCCGGACCTTCGGCGCCCGAACCCGGAACGGAAGTCGCCCTAACACGGTTCCGCGTTGGGTCGTTACCCTAGGCAGAAGGACAACCCCCGCAAGGAGGAACCCCTCATCGTGCAGAAGCATGTGTTCGGCCTTCGTGGCCTCCTCGCCGCGATCGTCATCATCGTCCTGAGCACCGGCGCCGCCGCGGCCGCCAGCTCACACGCCGCCCAAGGGCTCGCGACCGCCGCCGAGAAGGCGGGCAAGACCGTCCCGGTCGC
>Ga0114129_10000915_pt1 | contig 38462 bp, 34 predicted proteins | sample RhiMetdeltSRZDD1_FD_80071 | JGI IMG/M metagenome (GOLD analysis project Ga0114129, IMG submission 80071) | Populus rhizosphere microbial communities from Tennessee, USA - Rhizosphere MetaG P. deltoides SRZDD1 (version 2) (version 2) | ecosystem: Host-associated > Plants > Roots > Rhizosphere >...
CTCGGTGTCGGCCGGATCATCAAAAAAGAACCGATGCCCTGCAGGATCCGCCAGGCGATGAGCATTTCCGGCGAACTGGCCAGTCCGCACAGCAGCGACGCGACGGTGAACACGACCAGCCCGGCCACGAAGATCCGCCGCCGCCCGAGCAGGTCGGCGAGCTTGCCGCCGGTCAGCATGAACGCCGCGAACGTCAGCGCATAGCCGGTCACGACCCACTCGAGCTGCTCCAGCGAGAGCCCGAGGTCGCTCTGGATCGTCGGCAGCGCCACGTTCACGACCGTGTTGTCGAGCATGATCATGAACAATCCGAACGCGACCGCCCCGAGCGTCCACCACTTCCGGTTCTCCCCGCCGGCGCGACCGAGTTGCGCCTGCTGGAATACCGCGGGTACCTGCATGTCCGATCCCTCCCAGCGTCCGGTCCGCCGCGCCTCACGGCCCCGTGTTCCGCGCTCCACGGTAGTCCTCCGCCCCTAGCCGGGCGGAGATCTCGTTCACCACCCAAGGCCGTGGTGGGACGATGGGGCGTGCGGATGTCTTGGCGCCATGGCGTGGTTCTCGTCGCGTGTGTGGCGACTCTGCTGCTGCCGCTTTCCGATACGAGTCCCGCTCCGCCTGAGGTGATCTACCACAACGGGGTCGTGCTCACCATGGAGGACGGGCTGCCACGGGCCGAGGCGGTTGCGGTCCGAAATGGACGGATTCTGGCGGTCGGTGACGACGAAGATGTGCTGGCGTTGCGGAGACGCTCGACGCGCGTCGTGGATCTCGGTGGGCGGACGGTGCTGCCGGGCTTCATCGACTCGCACGCGCATTGGATCGGCGACGGGAGCAGAGTGGGTCTCAACGCCGATCAGGCGATCGACGCGGCCGTGCGCGGGGGTTGGACCAGCATCAACGAGCAGTTCGTCGACCAGGAGCGACTGGAGGAACTGCGTGCGCTCGACGCCGCCGGTCGGCTCCGGTTGCGGGTCAACGCCTACCTGCCGGTCAACTTCGACAACCAGAAGTTCGGCCACTGGTTCCTCGAGTTCGAGCCGCGCCACGCGTACAGCCCGCACCTTCGGCTCGCTGGCATCAAGCTGTTCCTCGACCACGACTGGGGCACCAGCTTCCACTGGGACCAGGCCGAGCTGGACGACTATGTGCAGGTGGCGCACCGCAACGGCTGGCAGGTGTCGGCGCACGCGATCAGTGCGGAGGCGCACGACCAGTATCTGACGGCGGTGGCGCGGGCCTTGGCCGCGCACCCTGACCCGGACGCACGACACCGGGTCGAGCACGTCATCCAGCTCCGCGACGATCAGCTCGCCAGGATGCGCGAGCTGAGGATGATCGCGTCCATCCAGCCCGGGATCCCGGGGGATCTGGCGGCGGAGACAGGGTTCCCGGAACTGGTGGCCCGCGGCCAGACCAGTTGGATCGCCCGCTGGCGAGACCTGGTGGAGAGCGGCGTTCGCACCATCGGCAGCACCGACATGCCGTGGCTGGTGCTCGGGTTGGTGGGCCGGCCCACCGAGCCGCCCCACGGATCACCCCTCGAGGCGGTCCACCAGGCGATGACCCGGCAGAGCTACCGCGGCCGTCCTCCGGAGGACTGGCAGCTGGCCCAGCGCCTGACGGTCGACCAGGCGCTGCGATTGTTCACCGCCGACGCCGCGTACGGCACCTTCGAGGAGGACGTGAAAGGCAGCCTGACCCGCGGCAAGTACGCGGACGTCGTGATCCTCTCGGACGACCCGACGACCGTCGCGGTGGACTCGTTGCTGGACATCCAAGTGCTCGCGACCATGGTCGGCGGACGGGTGGAGCACTGCGCCGACCCCGCACTGTGTTGACTTGGAGCGCGCTCCAGTTCTGCCCGGGGCGTCGTCATCGGCCTGCGGCCCGGATGCCGGCGCGAGTACGGCGCAGCCGGGAGACGGCGATCACCTGCCGAGGTTCGGGCGCTCGCTGGGTCCTCGAGGCAGGCCGATGACGGCGGCGGCCAGGAACGGGCCCACCAGTAGTGTCCGGTTCTCGCCCGCTGCTGCTACGTCGACGAGCAGACCGTCGTCCAGTCGCAGCCTGATCACGAGCGGTCTCCGGCCTAGACCTCTGACTTCACGCTGCCGCGCCTCTCTGACCACGTCATCGGGGAGGCGGACGGCCAGCGCCGCCGTATGCGGTATCAGCAGACCGCGCCGTACGACGAGCACGTCGTGGACCCAGATCGCGTGGACTCGCCGTACCGGCCACCGCTTCCGCGGCACGACGGCGTCGCCGCGCGGCGACCGCACCTTGCAGGCGAACGCATCGGCGGAGCGCGCGAAATGCCGCCGGCTCCGGACCGACACGATGACGGCGTAGCCGATCAGCACGCCGAGGAGCGTGGTCAGGATCAGGAACCATCGGGTCACTGTGCCCCCTCTCACGGCCCGAGTCCGCGTCGGCCGACGCCTTCACGCTGACCTTCAGCCGTCGCGGGGTGTGTGCAACCAGCGTTGTCCGTTGGGACCGGCGCGGCGTCATCCGCGGCGGGCGAGATGCCGCCGAGGACGTACCGCGCGGCTGCAGGCAGGTCCTACGATCCGTGTCCATGACACGCACGACACGCACGACGCGGTCCTGGTGGGGGTGGGGCACGGTCGAGGCCGCGGTGGCCGGTGCCGAGCTGGACCGGCTGCGGCAGCGGGTCGCCGCGCTGCTGCCCGGGCATGACCTGACCGAGCGCGAGGCGCCGGATCCGGCCAAGCTCGGCCTGCCGGAACCACGCGTCGCACCGCCTGCGCCGCTGGCCGGTCTGTGCCGGGTCGACGCGGTCGATCGGGCGGCGCACGCGCACGGGAAGGCGTTCCGGGACGTGGTGCGGAACCTGCACGGAGACCTTGGGCACGTGCCGGACGTGGTCGCGCGGCCGCGGACCGAGCAGGACCTGGTCGACCTGCTGGACTGGTGCGCGACCGACGGGATCTCGGTGATCCCCTACGGCGGGGGCAGCTCCGTGGTCGGCGGGGTGGAGCCGCGGTTCGACGGGCCCGCGGTCACGGTCGACCTGACCCGGCTGGACCGGGTGCTGGAGGTCGACGTAACCAGCCGGGCGGCTCGGATCCAGGGCGGCGTACTCGGGCCGCATCTGGAGGACCAGCTCAAGCCGCACGGGCTGACGCTGCGGCACTTCCCGCAGTCGTTCGAGTTCTCCACGCTCGGCGGCTGGCTGGCGACCCGGGCCGGCGGGCACTTCGCCACCCTCTACACGCACATCGACGACCTGGTCGAGTCGCTGCGGGTGGTCACGCCGGCCGGGACCAGCGAGTCGCGGCGGTTGCCGGGATCCGGCGCGGGGCCATCGCCCGACCGGCTGTTCCTCGGTTCCGAGGGCAGCCTGGGCGTGATCACCGAGGCGTGGATGCGGCTGCAGGCGCGGCCGGAGTGGCGGGCTTCGGCGTCGGTGCACTTCGAGGCGTACGGCGCGGCCGTCGCGGCCACCCGGGCGATCGCACAGTCCGGGCTGTACCCGGCGAACTGCCGGCTGCTCGACGCCGCGGAGGCGTTCCTCAATGCGGGCATCAGCGTCACCGGCGGCGTACTGGTGCTGGCCTTCGAGTCCGCCGACCACTCGGTCGACGACCGGCTGGTCCGGGCGCTGGAGCTGTGCCAGGACCACGGCGGTACAGCGCCGGCCAAGGACGAGGCGTCCGGGACATGGCGGTCGTCGTTCCTGCGGATGCCGTACCAGCGGGACGCGCTCGCGCGGATGGGACTGATCGCCGAGACCTTCGAAACCGCCTGCACGTGGGACCGGTTCGAGACCCTGTACGACGCGGTCACCCGGCGGGCTCTCCGGGCGATCACCGAGGTGGCGGGGGCGGGTGTCGTCACCTGCCGGTTCACGCATGTGTACCCGGACGGACCGGCGCCGTACTTCGGGGTGTACGCCGCCGGGCGCTGGGGCAGCACCGTCGCGCAGTGGGACGAGATCAAGGCGGCAGTGTCCGAGACGCTGCTCGAGCACGGCGCCACGATCACGCACCACCACGCGGTCGGCCGGGATCACGCGCCCTGGTACGAACGGCAGCGTCCGGCTGTGTTCGGTGCCGCGCTGGCGGCCGCCAAGCGGCAGCTCGACCCCGCCGGTGTGCTCAACCCCGGCGTGCTCGCGCTCTAGATGTGCTCACCCCGGCCCGTTCGCAACTCAAGGACCCCCGTCTCCTCGGCGCCGGCGGAGAACGGCACCGTGCTGTACAGGAACGCCTGAGCCCGGCGCAGACTGGGATCTCCACCGCGTCCACGAGGAGGCGCCCGATGACGGTCCGGTCCGCGGTTGCCCGCGCAGCGGCCGGGGGAGCGCTGGCCGGTACCGCGGCCTACCTCGGCCTGGTCACCGGGGCGGTCCCGCTCGACCTCGGCATCGGCCGCCGGACCCGCCCGCTGGGTCCGATCGAGGTCGGGATCTCGGCGCCGCGCGAGCTGGTGTTCGACGTGATCGCGGCGCCGTATGCCGAGCGCACCAGCCGGGCGATCCAGGACAAGGTGCGGGTACTGGAGCGGGGCAGCGACATGGTGCTCGCCGCGCACTTCACCCCGATCCGCGGCCGGCTGCGAGCCACGACGGTGGAGACGGTCCGCTTCACCCGGCCGGAGCGGGTCGACTTCCGGCTGGTCCGCGGCCCGGTGCCGTACGTCGTCGAGTCGTTCGCGCTCGAGACCCGCGACGGCGGCACCATCCTCACCTACGCCGGCGAGCTGGGCACCGACCTGTGGGCTGTGGGCCAGCGCTGGGGCGACGTGGTCGCGGCCCGCTGGGAGGCGGTGGTCCGGGCCTCGCTCCGGGCCGTGGCCAGCGAGGCCGAACGGCGCGCCGTACGGTAGTCCGATCAGCCCAGGTGAGCCGGACTCGACGGTAGGGCCGCTGGCCTGGGAATGTGTGTGCTGTACCAGACCGATACCGACGGCCTCGCGCCGTACCGCTGCTGATGTCAGGAGACTCGCCCGGTGTTCAAGCGCATCGCCATCGTCAACCGCGGAGAGGCCGCCATGCGACTGATCAACGCGGTCCGCGAGCTGAACGCCGAGCACGGGAGCCGGGTCGAGACGGTGGCGCTGTACACCGACGCGGAGCGCACCGCGACGTTCGTCCGCGCGGCCGACCTGGCCTATCCGCTGGGGCCCGCGGCGGACCGGCCGTACCTGGACCAGGCCAAGCTGGAGCGGGCGCTCACGGAGAGCGGGGCCGACGCGGCCTGGGTCGGCTGGGGCTTCGTCGCCGAGGACCCGGCGTTCGCGGAGCTCTGCGAGCGGGTCGGGGTGACGTTCGTCGGCCCGAGCGCGGGTGCGATGCGCAAGCTCGGCGACAAGATCGGCTCGAAGCTGCTCGCCGAGGAGGTCGGTGTCCCGGTCGCGCCGTGGAGCCGCGGAGCGGTCGACACCCTGGAGGACGCGATAGCGTCCGCGAACCAGGTCGGCTACCCGGTGATGCTGAAGGCCACCGCCGGTGGTGGCGGCCGCGGCATCCGGGTGATCACCTCCGACGACGAGCTGCGGGACGCCTACCAGCGGACCCGGGACGAGGCGGAGCGCGCGTTCGGCAGCGGTGTGGTGTTCCTGGAGCGGCTGGTGACCGGCGCCCGGCACGTCGAGGTGCAGGTGATCGCGGACGGCCAGGGCACTGCCTGGGCGCTCGGCGTCCGGGACTGCTCGGTGCAGCGGCGTAACCAGAAGATCATCGAGGAGTCCGCCTCGCCGGTGCTCAGCCCGGACCAGGCCGCCGAGCTGAAGGCGTCCGCCGAGCGGCTCGCGCTGGCCGTCGGGTACCGCGGCGCCGGCACGGTCGAGTTCCTCTACCACCCAGGCGAGAAGCTGTTCGCGTTCCTCGAGGTGAACACCCGCCTGCAGGTGGAGCACCCGATCACCGAGGTGACCACGGACGCCGACCTGGTGAAGTACCAGCTGCACGTCGCGGCCGGCGGCCGGCTCACCGGTGACCCCCCGGCCGAGGTCGGGCACGCGGTCGAGGCCCGGCTGAACGCCGAGGACCCGGACCGCGACTTCGCGCCGTCGCCGGGCCGGATCGCGCGGCTCAGCCTGCCGAGCGGTCCCGGCATCCGGGTCGACACCGGGGTCAGCGAGGGCGACACGATCCCGGCGGACTTCGACTCGATGATCGCGAAGATCATCGCGTACGGCCGCACCCGGGACGAGGCGCTCGGCCGGCTGCGCCGCGCGGTCGCCGACACCACCGTGGTGCTCGAGGGCGGCACCACGAACAAGAGCTTCTTGCTCGACCTGCTGGACCAGCCCGAGGTGATCGACGGCACCGCCGACACCGGCTGGATCGACCGGGTCCGCGGCGAGGGCCGGTTGGTCTCGTACCGGCACTCCGGGATCGCGCTGGTCGCGGCCGCGATCGAGGCATACCAGGACGCCGAGGCGGTCGAGCGCCAGCGACTGCTGGAGACGGCCCGCGGCGGACGGCCCCAGGTCCAGCACGAGGTCGGCCGGGCGATCGACCTGAAGCTGCGCGGGGCCGCGTACCGGGTGGTGGTGGCCCGGATCGGCCCGCAGCGGTACCGGGTCGGCGTCGGTACTGGTGACGACCTGCAGACCGTCGATGCCGAGCTGGAACGACTCGACCAGTACGACGCCCGGCTGGTCGTCGCCGGCCGCCGGTTCCGCCTGGTGATGGCAACCCACGGACCGGTGCACCTGGTCGAGGTGGACGGGATCACGCACCGGGTCAGCCGGGACGAGGGCGGCGTGCTGCGTGCGCCGGCGCCGGCGCTGGTGGTGGCGACGCCGGTCCAGCCGGGTGCCGAGGTGGAGGCGGGCGCGCCGGTTCTGGTGCTCGAGAGCATGAAGATGGAGACCGTGGTAAACGCGCCGTTCCGGGCGATCGTGCGCCAGCTGCCGGTCGCCACCGGCAGCCAGGTCGAGACCGGTGCACCCCTGATCCGGCTGGAACCGGTAGGCGACGACGCCGACGAGGCCGCGCCGGAGGCGTCGAAGGGCGTCGACCTCGACCTGCCCGAGCCGGACACCGAGCCGACCGCGGCCGAGCGGGCCGCCCGCGGACAGGACGACCTGCGCAGCATGCTGCTCGGTTTCGATCTCGACCCGCGAGACGAGGGCCGCGCGCTGACCGGTTATCTGGAGGCGCGGGCCGAGCTGGCGACACCGCCGGTCGCGGAGGAGATCGGTCTGCTGCGGCTGTTCGCCGACTTCGCCGACCTGAGCCGAAACCGGCCCGCGGGCGAGGAGCTCGGCACCGAGCTGCGGGTGCACAGCCCGCGGGAGCACTTCCACACCTATCTGCAGACCCTGGACGTGGATCGATCCGGGCTGCCGGACTCGTTCACCGACCGGCTGGCCCGGGTGCTCGGCCACTACGGCGTCACCGACCTGGACCGCGGCGACGAGCTCGTCGACGCGGTGTTCCGGATCTTCCTGGCCCAGCAGCGCACCACGCCCGACGTGCTGCTGGTCACCTCCTTGTTGCAGCGCTGGATGGTGGAGCCGCGGCCGGAGCCGCCACTGGTCGAGGAGGTGCACGCGGTACTCGACCACCTGGTGCTGGCCACCCAGCTGCGCTTCCCCGTGATCGGCGACCTGGCCCGCAGCGTCCGGTTCCGCTGGTTCGACCAGCCGCTCGTGGACGAGGCCCGGGCCGAGGTGCTGGCCGGGGTCGGCGACGAGCTGTCCGCGCTGGCGCTGGACCCGGACGCGCCGGAGCACGCCCAGCGGGTCGAGGCCCTGGCCACGATCCCGGGGCAGATCGTCCGGTTCCTGGCCGAGCGGCTGGAACGCGGCGTCGCCGAGACCGAGCCGATGCTGGAGGTGCTGGTCCGCCGGCACTACCTGGAGTACGAGCTGCACGACCTGCGCAACGCCACCGTGCACGGCCGGCCGTTCACCACCGCCGACTACAGCCTGGACGACCGGCCGACGCACCTGGTCAGCACCATTGGCACCGTCGCCGAGCTCGCCGACACCGGGAGCGCGCTGGTCCGTGACCTGACCGCGGAGGTCGACGCCCGGCCACCGGGTCACGAGGCGGTCGCGGACCTGTACCTGTCCTGGTCGGACTGCCCGGAGTCAGCGCAGGACGCGTCCGGCCGGCTGCGCGACCTGGTCGCCGCGCTGCCGCTCATCCAGCGGGTACGACGGGTGGCCGTGGCGGTTGCTCCCGGCAACGGTCGCCCGGTGTCGTACGTCACCTTCCGGCCCGGTCCGGACGGCGTGGTCGAGGACGAGAACGTGCGCGGCGTACACCCGATGGTGGGGCGCCGGCTGAACCTGTGGCGGCTGCGCGACTTCACCATCACCCGGCTGGAGGCGCCGGAGGACGTGCTGCTGTACCACTGCGTGGCGCGCGAGAACGCGGCCGACGAGCGGCTGGTCGCGCTTGCCCAGGTCCGCCAGTTCGCCGTGGTCCGCGACGACGACGGCAAGGTCACCTCGCTGCCACACGTGGAGCGCGCGATCGCGAACTGCCTGGAAGGCATCCGCCGGGCCCGCACCGCCCGCGGCGCGGCAGGCGCCCGGCTGGAGATGAACCACGTCTGGGTGACGATCTGGCCGGTCGTCGACGCGGAGGTCGCCGAGCTGACCGCGCTGCGGCGCAACATCGCGCCGCTCACCGCGGGTGCCGGGATCGAGGAGGTCGTGGTGCAGGGCCGGGTGACCGGGTCGAACGGCGCGCCGTTCCCGGTGGTCGGGCGGTTCTACAACCAGCCCGGTGCCGGTGTGCAGACGGTGGTGGAACGGCCGCCGACGGAACGGCTGAAGCCGCTGGACGACTACGCGCAGAAGGTGGTCCGGGCACGCCGCCGCAACACCGTCTACCCGTACGAGGTGGCCGGCATGGTCGCTGGACCCGGCGGCTCGTACGTCGAGCACGACCTGGACGACACCGGCTCCCTGGTACCGGTCGAGCGCCCGCGCGGGCTGAACAAGGCCGGCCTGATCGTCGGCGTGATCAGTACGCCGACCCGGCGTCACCCCGACGGCGTCACCCGGGTGGTGCTGAGCGGCGACCCGACCAAGGCGCTCGGCGCGGTCGCCGAGGCCGAGTGCGCCCGGATCATCGCGGCCCTCGACCTGGCTGAGCGGATGCGGGTCCCGGTGGAGTGGTTCGCGGTGTCCGCCGGCGCGCGGATCTCGATGGACTCCGGCACCGAGAACATGGACTGGGTCGCGAAGGCGCTGAAGCGGATCATCGAGTTCACCCAGGCCGGCGGCGAGATCAATGTCGTCGTCGCGGGCATCAACGTCGGCGCGCAGCCGTACTGGAACGCCGAGGCGACGATGCTGATGCACACCAAGGGGATCCTGGTGATGACGCCGGACAGCGCGATGGTGCTGACCGGCAAGCAGTCGCTGGACTTCTCCGGCGGGGTGTCGGCCGAGGACAACTTCGGCATCGGCGGCTACGACCGGGTGATGGGCCCGAACGGGCAGGCGCAGTACTGGGCGCCCGACCTGGCGGGCGCACGGGACATCCTGATGGCGCACTACGACCACACCTATGTGGCACCGGGGGAGCGCGGGCCGCGGCGCGCGCCGACCAGCGACCCGCACGACCGCGACGTCACCACCTACCCGCACGACCCGGCCGACGGCGGCTTCCGAACCGTCGGCGAGGTCTTCTCCGCCGAGACCAACCCGGACCGCAAGAAGGCGTTTGACATCCGCACCCTGATGCGCGCGGTGTCCGACGCCGACCACCCGGTGCTGGAGCGCTGGGCCGGAATGGCCGACGCCGAGACCGCGGTGGTGCAGGACGCGCGGCTCGGTGGCTGGCCGGTCTGCCTGCTCGGAATCGAGTCCAAGCCGGTGCCGCGGCGCGGCTTCCCGCCCACCGACGGTCCGGACACCTATACCGCCGGCACGCTGTTCCCGCGCTCGTCGAAGAAGACGGCCCGGGCGATCAACGCGGCCAGCGGCAACCGCCCGCTGGTGGTGCTCGCGAACCTCTCCGGCTTCGACGGCTCGCCGGACTCGATGCGGAACCTGCAGCTCGAGTACGGCGCCGAGATCGGCCGGGCCATCGTGAACTTCCGCGGGCCGATCGTGTTCTGCGTGGTGTCGCGGTACCACGGCGGCGCGTTCGTGGTGTTCTCCAAGGCGCTGAACCCGTCGATGACCGTGCTCGCGGTCGAGGGCTCGTTCGCCTCCGTCATCGGCGGCGCGCCTGCGGCCGCGGTGGTTTTCGCCGGCGAGGTCCGCACCCGGACCTCGGCCGACCCGCGGGTCGCCGAGCTGGAGGCCCGGATGGCCGAGGCCGAAGGCGCCAACCGGGCCGCGCTGGCCACCGAGCTGACCGAGGTACGCGCGGCGGTCCGGGCCGAGAAGCTCGGCGAGGTCGCGGCCGAGTTCGACCGGGTGCACAGCATCCGGCGGGCCGTTGAGGTCGGCTCCGTCGACGCGGTGATCCAGCCCGAGGAGCTGCGCCCGCAGCTGATCGCCGCCATCGAGCGCGGCCTGTCGCGGTGACGGACCTCGACCGACTGCTCAGCATCGCCACCGAGGCCGTTGCCCTGGGCGCCGATCTGCTGAGCACCGGCATGTCCGGCGCGGTGCTGCCGAAAGGCGACCGGGACATGGCCTCGGAGCTGGACATCGCGATCGAGCGGCTGGTCCGCGGCTTCCTCGCCGAGCAGACGCCGCAGATCGGGCTGATCGGTGAGGAGGAGGGCGAGGTCGCCGGGTCGTCCGGGTTGACCTGGGCGCTGGACCCGATCGACGGCACCGTGAACTTCCTGCACGGCGTGCCGCTGTGCGGTGTCTCGCTCGGGCTGATCGGCGACAGCACCTCGCTGCTCGGCGTGGTCGACCTGCCGTTCCTCGGCACCCGCTACACGGCCGCCGACGGACTCGGTGCCTGGTGCAACGACCAGCCGATCCGGGCCAGCCGGTGCGACCGGCTCGACCAGGCACTCGTTGCCATCGGCGACTATGCGATCGGCCCCGGCGCGGCGGCGAAGAACGCGCAGCGGTTGGCCATCACCGCGTCGCTGGCCGAACGTGTGCAGCGGCTCCGGCTGCTCGGGTCCGCCGTCACCGACCTTGCCTGGGTCGCGGCCGGCAGGCTGGATGCCTGCGTGCTGAACGGCAACAACCCATGGGACACCGCGGCCGGGGTGGCGATCGCCCGCGAGGCCGGCGCCGTCGTACTCGCTCTCGACGGCTCGCCGCACACCGCCACCTCGGTCGGGACGGTCGCGGTCGCTGAGCCGCTGGCGGAAGACCTGCTGGCGGTCATCCGCGCCGCGTCGTGAACCGCCGCACGGCCCGGCGGAACCGACCGGCCCGGTCGGCGATCCCCCAGCCGACGTAGACGAGCAGCGGCGCGGCGCTCGCCAACGCGACCAGGACCAGCTCCTCGACCGGGAACCCGGCCACGTGCTGCCCGGTCATGTCAGCTCCGTCCGCAGTGCGTCCAGCGCCGGGTGCAGTCCACGGACGGTCACCACCATCGACCCAGCCGGTCCAGCACCGCGTTCTCGAGTGCGTCCAGCGGTACGCCGGGGCCTGCCGCGACATCCTTCAGGTCCGCCAAGGCCCGGGCCCGCTCGGTCGGGCTGAGCTCCAGCAGGTCGAGCAGCAGCCCCGGGTCCCAGTGGTCCATCACCAGACACTGGAACCGGGCGCCGCCGCGGGTACGACGCTGCGAGATGCCCACCACCTTGCGGCCGGCGACGGTCACCTCGCCCGGACCCACGGCAGCGAAGCACACCAGCCTGCCCCACTGCGTCTGCTGCAGCCGGTCCTTGTGCACCACCGGCTCGACGCCCGCCTCCCGGAGGGCGTCCGCCCAGACCTCACCCAGCCAGTACGCCGACAGGCCGACGTCGTCCACCCAGCGCGGGTCGTCCCGGGGCAGCAGCACGTCGATCCACAGGCTCCGGCCCGGGACCAGCAGGACGGCACCGCCACCGCTGTTGCGCCGCACCACCTCGACGCCGTGCTGGCGGGTGGACGCCTCGTCCGCGACGTGCCCGCGCTGCGAGCTGCCCAGCACCAGCGCGGTCCGCTGGATCGAGAACACCCATGCCTCGGCCGCCTCGAGCCCGGACGGGATGGTGCGGGCGTGGAACTCGGTGGCCGTACCGAGCAGCCGGTGGACGTTCATCGGTCGCCGAAGCTGCCGTGCCGGCCGGCGCCCGCGGCGAACCGTGCCACGCCCTCGGCCGCGTCGGCCAGCGACTCCCTGCCGTGTTTCAGCTCGACCGCGAGCGCGTCGGTCTCGGGCAGGCCCTCGGCCTCCAGTACCGACAGCCGGTCGTGCCGCAGGCAGGTCCGCGGGAAGGCGGCCAGGTCGGCCGCGAGCTGCTCGGCGGCCTGCCGGGACTGCCCGACCGGTACGACGCGGTTGACCATGCCCATCGCGCGTGCCTCCGACGCCTGCACCGGGCGGCCGGTGAGGATCAGGTCCATCGCATGGCCGGTGCCGACCAGCCGGGGGAGCCGGACCGTTCCGCCGTCGATCAGCGGCACGCCCCAGCGCCGGCAGAACACACCGAGTACGGCGTCCTCCTCGGCAACCCGCAGGTCGCACCACAGCGCCAGCTCGAGCCCGCCGGCCACCGCGTGACCCGCGATCGCCGCGATCACGGGCATGCCGAGCCGCAGCCGGGTCGGGCCCATCGGGCCGTCGCCGTCCTCGGTGACGGCGTTGCCGCGTTCGGTGCCGACGGCCTTCAGGTCCGCGCCGGCGCAGAACGTGCCGCCCTCGCCCCACAGCACCGCGACCGCTGCGTCCGGGTCGGCGTCGAACGCGCGGAACTCGTCGGCCAGCGCCTGCGCGGTCGGCCCGTCCACGGCGTTGCGGGCCTCCGGCCGGGAGAGCACGACCGTGGTCACCGGCCCGTTCCGTTCGCTGCGCACCGCCATCGAGTACCCGCCTCCCTGTCGCCGCCAGTGGCCCACACCTACCACAGCGCCCACCCTCCCACCTGCCTCACTTCCCGTGCCGACACGCCGCCCGAACCCCGGCGCGGACGGCGTGTCCTTACGGGAGCTCGCCTGGTGCCCGGCACTCGGTGCCGACTTCCCGTACCGACACGCCGTGGACCGGCCGCGTCGACGGCGTGTCGGTACGGGAGGTGGCCGTGATCTGCAGCGGAGGTGTGCGAATGTGCTCGTTGGGGGTTATTAGCGAGCAGGTATTGACAGTGTGAGCGTGGCGCGACAGAGTGCGATGAACCGCCCACTTACGCCCGCCGCCCGGGCGTCACCTCCCGAGGAGTGGTTCCTCATGCCCGACCTACCCACCACGTCCCGCCGCTCGCTGCTCGGGGGTGCGCTGGCCGGAGGTGTGCTCGCCGCGGCCCCCGCCGCGGCGTCGGCCGCCGGCCCGGCCGGCGCGGCCGGCTCGACCGCAGACATCCCACGCCGCCAGGCCGGTCAGAAGACGATGATCGGCGTCCCGTTCGAGCAGCACGACATGGTCCGGATCGGCCTGATCGGTCTGGGCAACCGTGGCATGGGCATGCTCAGTGGCTGGTCCGCCATCCCCGGTGCCGTGGTCACGCACGTGTGCGACATCCGTGCCGACCGGGCGAAGACCGCCGCGGACCGACTGGTCCAGCTCGGCAAGCCCCGACCCGTCGAGCACGGCGGCTCCAGCTCGTCGTACCAGGCGCTGGTGACGAGCCCGGACGTCGACCTGGTGTACGTCGCGACGCCCTGGGAGTTCCACTACACGCACGGCAAGGCCGCACTGCTCGGCGGCAAGCACGTCGGCATCGAGCTCCCGATCGCCACCGGGCTGGCCGAGCTCTGGGACCTGGTCAACACCTCCGAGCTGACCCGCAAGCACCTGTGGCTGATGGAGAACTGCAACTACGGCCGCAACGAGCTGGCGATGCTCAAGATGGCACACGAGGGCACCTTCGGCGACGTCACGAACGGCCACGGCGGGTACATGCACGACCTGCGCGGGCTGCTGTTCTCCCCGACGTACTACACCGACGCCTGGCGGCGGAGGTGGCACACCCGCAGCATCGCGAGCTTCTACCCGATGCACGGGCTGGCGCCGATCGCGGCCTGCATGGACATCAACCGCGGAGACCGGTTCACCACGCTGGCCGCCACCGCGACCGAGCCGAAGGGGCTGGCGGACTACCGCGAGCGCAACATCCCGCGCACCGACCCGGTGTGGAACGAGACCTACATCAACGGTGACCTGATCACCTGCATGATCGACACCGCCAAGGGCCGGGTCATCCGCGCCGAGCACGCGGTCAGCTCGCCGCGCCCGTACAGCCGGATCAACAGCCTGGTCGGCAGCCGCGGCATCGTGGAGGACTACGTCAGCGGCAGCACCGGCGCCCGGGCCTACTTCGAGCCTGACCACAGCGGTGACACCTGGCGCGACTTCGCGTCGTACCAGAGCACGTTCGACCACTGGCTGTGGAAGAAGGTCGGCGACGACGCGGAGAACAACGGCGGGCACGGCGGCATCGACTACATCCTGCAGTGGCGGATCGTGCAGGAGATGAGGGCCGGACTGGTGCCCGACATAGACGTGTACGACTCGGCCTCGTGGTGCTCGCCGGTGCCGCTCAGTGTGGAGTCACTGGATCGCGGCGGCAAACCGGTCGGCGTACCGGACTTCACCCGCGGTGACTGGGCCAAGCTACGGCTGGGTCTGGACTCCGTCGAGACCGACATGCCCCCGGTCCAATGAGGGCGGCCCTTCGCGCGGTGGCCGGCGCCGCCGCCATCCTCCTGGCGTTGCCGTTGGCAACGAACTCGGCCGCCGCGGCCGACGACCCCGTGACGGTGAGCATCTCCAAGGTCGACCTGAACGGGCCGGCGATCGTGCCGGTGACCGTCACGGTCACCAACGGCGGTACGACGAAGCTGTCCCGGCTGTCGGTGACCTTCACCGGGCCGGTCGGCTGGTCGGTCTACCCCGAGTCGCGGACCGTCCGGGACGCGGTCCGGCCGGGCCAGTCGGTCCAGGTGTCGTTCGACATCCGGGTGCCGGAGAAACTGCCCGGGTTCACGTTGCGGACCTTCACCGCCACCGCGTCGTACACCGGCGGCAGTGCGACCGGGACCCGGGTCCAGCGGTCCGGCGAGCCGTTGCCGGACCTGGCGGCGGCGTACAACAACGTCGGTGTGACCGACGAGTCGAACCCGACGCCGGGCAACTTCGACGGTGACGGCAACAGCTTCTCCGCGCAGAAGCTGGCCGACGTCGGGGTCACACCCGGCGGGTCCGTCAGCGCGCTCGGCGCGACCTTCACCTGGCCGTCCGCGGCCGCCGGCACGAAGAACAACGTGATCGCCGGCGGGCAGGCGATCGCGCTGCCCGGGCAGGGCTCGAAGATTGCGTTCCTGGGCTCGGCGGCAGGGCTGGCCGCGGTCGGGACGGCAACGGTCTGGTACACCGACGGGACGTCGTCCAGCGGCTCGTTCGGTTTCCCGAACTGGTCGTTCCAGGACGCCACCGCCCACGGCGCGACCCTGGTGGCGTCGTCAGACGGCCGGAACCGCCCGGACGGCTACGGCAACGCCGGCATCGCGTACCGCATCTTCGCCCACTCCATCCCCGTCGATCCCGCCAAGACCGTCGACCTGGTCGTCCTCCCCTCCAACGGCAGCATCCACATCTTCGACCTCGAGCTCATCCCCTGACCAACCCGTTCATCGGGCCCTTGTGACCCGGCGTGTCGTCACTCGTCGGGCCCTTGTGACCACAGCCGGCGGACCGCCCGCCGTACCGGCTCGATGGTCACAAGGGCCCGATCAACGGCGACACGCCGGGTCACAAGGGTCCGATGAACGGGTTTGGGGTCACGCTCCGGCCGGGCGTCGTCCGGCGCCGAGCAGCGGGGCCATCAGACGTGCGATCCGGCTGTCCCGGCGGGTGATCCGCTCCTCGGTGTCGGCCAGCGTCATCGCGCGCAGGCCGGCGTTCACGCCGAGCCAGCGCAGCGGTTCCGGCTCCCACCGCCGGGACCGGTGGCCTACCCAGGGCAGCCGGACCAGCTCGGTGTCGCGCTGCAGCACCAGGTCGGTGAGTGTGCGCCCGGCCAGGTTCGTCGTACTCACGCCGTCGCCGACGTAGCCGCCCGCCCAGGCCAGCCCGGTACCGCGGTCCAGGCCGACCGACGCGCACCAGTCCCGCGGGATCCCGAGCGGACCACCCCAGGCGTGCGTGAACCGTACGTCGCTGAGGCCGAACAGATCCCGGACGGTGTCGCGCAGCGCGGCGTGCACGCCGGGCTCGTCGTCGTACCCCGGCCGGGTACGGGATCCGTAGTGGTACGGCGCCCCGCGGCCACCGAATGCGAGCCGGCCGTCCGCGGTTCGCTGGCCGTAGACGATCAGGTGCCGGTAGTCGCTGAAGGTGGGCCGGTCCGCAAGCCCGATCTGGTCCCACACGGTGTCGCTGAGCGGCTCGGTCGCCACCATCAGCGAGTACACCGGCGCGACCGCCCGCCGGTACCCGGGCAGCCGCGGCGTGAACCCCTCGGTCGCCCGCACCACCAGGTCGGCCCGCACCACGCCGTACGGCGTGATGGCCCGGCCTGGTTCGAGCACGGTCACCGGGGTGTTCTCGTGGATGGTCACGCCGCGCCGCTGCACGGCCGCGGCCAGACCGCGGGCCAGCCGCAACGGATGGATCGCGGCGCAGTGCGGCGTGTACGTCGAGCCGAGCACGCTCGTCGCGCGGACGTGCTCGGCGGTCTCGCGCCTGTCGAGCAGCCGCAGGTCGTCGCGGCCCCATGACCGGGCGGCCGCGACCTTCTGCTGCGCGCGGGCCCACTGCGTCGTGCTGCGAGCGAGCACCACGGTGCCGCCCTTGTGGTAGTGACAGTCGATGCCCTCGGCAACGGTTACCCGGCCGACCTCTTTCACCGACGCCGTCATCGCCCGGTGCATCGCGACCGCCCTGTCCCGGCTCGACCCGGGCAGTGCGGCTAGTGCCGCCGCGGAGGCCGGGAACAGCGCCGAGCACCAGCCGCCGTTGCGGCCGGACGCGCCGAACCCGGCGGTTCTCGCCTCCAGTACGACGATTCGCAGCGACGGGTCCGCTGCGGCCAGGTAGTACGCCGTCCATAGTCCGGTGTACCCGGCACCGACGATCACCACGTCCACGTCCGTGCTGCCCGGCAGCGGCGGCCGGGCTGGTTCCGGGTCCCCTGCGGTGTCAGCCCAGAGGCTCAGCGGACGCCCCACGAGTAGGTCTGCTTGACCAGCTTGAGGTACACGAACGTCTCGGTGAACTTCACGCCCTCGATCGAGCGGATCCGGTCCGACAGGATGCGCAGGAGGTCGTCGTCGCTCTCGCACAGCACCTCGGCCAGCAGGTCGAACGAGCCGGCGGTGATCACGACGTACTCGACCTCTTCCATCGCCTTGAGCTTGTCGGCGATCGACTCGAGCGGGCCCTCGGCCTTGATGCCGACCATCGCCTGCCGGGCGAACCCGAGCTCGAGCGGGTCGGTCACCGCGACCACCTGCATGACGCCGTTGTCGATCAGCCGCTGGACGCGTTGCCGGACCGCGGCCTCGGACAGGCCGACGACCTTCGCGATCGCGGCGTACGAGCGCCGTCCGTCGAGCTGGAGCTGCTCGATGATCGCCTTCGAGACGTCGTCGAGCGGGGCCGGGGGTCTGTCCTGGGTTCCGCTGCGTACTGCCACGCCCAGATCCTTTCAGCGTCACAGGGCGTAAGCAAGAGCACGCGATGGATTTCGTTGCAGAATGGCGACCAGGCGACGGAATCGCTTGTCTTGGCAGACCGGATTTGACAGTATCGCCGCGAATCCAGTTGCAGGAGGTAGGCCGATGAGCCCTCGAACCCCAACCGCGATCAGCCGCAGGACCATGCTGCGGGGGATGTCGGCACTAGGTCTGGGCGGGACCGGGCTGTTGGCCGCCTGCGGTACGCCGGCCGCGAAACAGACCGAGCAGGAGTGCGTGAGCACGGATACGTCGGGCACGGAAAAGACGCTCCGGTTCTCGAACTGGCCCAGCTACATGGACGAGTCCGAGGAGAAGGTCAACGGCAAGACCGTGCTGCCGACGCTGGCCGCCTTCGAGAAGAAGTCCGGCATCAAGGTCACCTACACCGCCGACGTCAACGACAACGCCGAGTTCTACGCGAAGGTCAAGGACCAGCTGGGCGCCTGCCAGCCGACCGGACGGGACATCTTCGTGCTGACCGACTGGATGGCGGCCAGGATGATCAGCCTCGGCTGGATCCAGAAGCTCGACCACGCGAAGATCCCGAACGTCGACGCGAACCTGCTGGCCTCCCTGAAGGCACCCTCCTGGGACCCCAACCGCGACCACAGCGTCCCGTGGCAGGCCGGGTTGACCGGGATCGCCTACAACGCCAAGGCCACCCGTGAGGTCAAGAGCATGGCCGACCTGCTCACCCGCCCGGACCTCAAGGGCAAGATCACGATGCTCTCGGAGATGCGGGACACGATGCTGTTCATGCTGCGGCTGGTCGGCGCTGACCCGTCCAACTTCACCGACGAGCAGTGGAACCAGGCGCTGGAGAAGCTCGAGGGGTACGTCGCGTCCAGCCAGATCCGCAGGTTCACAGGCAACGACTACATCCAGGACCTGAACGCCGGCAACATCGCGGCCTGCGAGGCCTGGTCGGGTGACGTCATCGCGCTGCAGGCCGACAACCCGAACATCAAGTTCGTCGTTCCCGAAGAGGGCCTCGGGTTGTGGGCCGACAACATGCTGGTGCCGAACAAGGCGACCCACAAGGCCAACGCCGAGGCGGTGATGGACCACTACTACGACCCGCAGGTCGCGGCGACCCTGGCTGCCTGGGTCAACTTCATCTGCCCGGTGCAGGGCGCGCAGCAGGCGATGGAGAAGATCGACCCCGAGCTCGTCGACAGCCCGCTGATCTTCCCCGACCAGCCCACGCTGTCCAAGGCCATTGCGTTCATGCCGCTCGACGAAGCCAAGGCGAAGCTGTACGAGTCGGACTTCAATAAGGCGATCGGCGGCTGAGACCGGTGGCCGGCGATCTGGTGCTGGCGGGGCTCTGCAAGCGGTTCGGCAGCTTCACGGCGGTGCACGAGCTCGACCTCACCGTGCCGCAAGGCGCCTTCTTCGCCCTGCTCGGTCCGTCCGGATGTGGTAAGACGACGACGCTGCGGATGGTCGCCGGGCTGGAGCGACCGAGCGCAGGAGGGATCCGGCTCGGTGCGGACGAGATCACCGAGCTGCGTCCGTACAAGCGGCCCGTCAACACCGTGTTCCAGAGCTACGCCCTCTTCCCGCACCTGGACGTCTTCGAGAATGTGGCCTTCGGGCTGCGCCGCCGCGGCGTCAAGCAGGTCCGGCAGCAGGTCGAGGACATGCTCGAGCTGGTCGAGCTGGGCGAGTACCGGCACCGCAAGCCGGCGCAGCTGTCCGGCGGCCAGCAGCAGCGGGTCGCACTGGCCCGGGCGCTGATCAACCACCCCGAGGTGCTGCTGCTGGACGAGCCGCTCGGTGCGCTGGACCTGAAGCTGCGCCGGCAGATGCAGATCGAGCTGAAGCGGATCCAGACCGAGGTCGGCATCACGTTCGTGCACGTGACGCACGACCAGGAGGAGGCCATGACGATGGCCGACTCGATCGCGGTGATGAACGCCGGCGTGATCGAGCAGCTCGGCACCCCGGTCGAGCTGTACGACCTGCCGGCGACGACATTTGTGGCCAACTTCCTCGGCCAGTCGAACCTGCTCGAAGGTTCGGTGCTGGACCGGCGGGGCGACAGCCTCGTCGTCGAGGTGCACGGCAGCAAGGTCGTCGTGCCGGCGGCGCGGGCCAGGGTCGCCGACGGCGCGGTCTGGGTCGGCGTGCGGCCCGAGAAGGTGCACCTGGCCGACGGTGACCGACCGCAGGACGGGGCCGGGGACCAGGTGAACTGCCTGCGTGGTGCCGTGGTCAGCGACGTGAGCTACGTCGGGGTCAGCACGCAGTACCTCGCCCGGCTGTCGTGGGGTCCGGAGCTGACCGTGTTCGAGCAGAACACCGGGGCGCGGGACACGTTCGCCGTCGGCGACACCGTCGACCTGAACTGGCAGCCGGCGCACACGTTCGTGCTGGACGCGAAACAGGACGCAAAGGCCGGTGTGGAGGAGGTGGCGTGAGTGCGCTGAGCCACCTCGGCGGTGCGCCCCCGGCGGCTGGCCCGCCCGCGGCCGCCGAGCCCGAGCGGCGCACCGGCCGCCGTCGGCTGACCGCGTACCTGCTGCTGCTCCCGGGCGGACTGTGGCTGGTGCTGTTCTTCGTGGTGCCGCTGGTGACGTTGCTGAGCGCCAGTCTGTACGACCCGTCGGGCTCGGTGGAGACCGGTTACACGGTGACCTGGCACTGGCAGAACTACGTCGACGCGCTGCGGGACTACGCCCGGCCGTTCGGGCGGTCGTTCGTCTACGCACTCGTGGCGACGGCGATCTGCCTGCTGCTCGGGTACCCGCTGGCCTACGCGATCGCGTTCAAGGCCGGCCGCTGGAAGAACCTGATGCTGGCGCTGGTGATCGCGCCGTTCTTCACCAGTTTCCTGATCCGTACGCTGTCCTGGAAGCTGCTCCTCGGCGACAACGGGTTCGTGGTCGACGTGCTGCAGGCGTTGCGGATCCTCGGCCCGGACGGACGGTTGCTCGCGACAACGGCCGCCGTGGTGACCGGCCTGACGTACAACTTCCTGCCGTTCATGGTGCTGCCGCTGTACGCCAGCCTGGAACGGATCGACCACCGGCTGATAGAGGCCTGCGGCGACCTGTTCGCCGGGCCGTTCACGACGTTCCGGACCGTCACGCTGCCGCTGTCGATGCCCGGTGTGGTGGCCGGCACGCTGCTCACCTTCATCCCGGCCGCTGGTGACTACATCAACGCCCAGCTGCTCGGTACGCCGAAGCAGCGGATGATCGGCAACGACATCCAGAGCCTGTTCGCCGCCGGGGTCTACCCGACCGCCGCGGCGCTCTCGGTCACGCTGATGGCCGCGATCGTCGTACTGGTGCTGTTCTACGTCCGGCGGACCGGGACGGAGGATCTGGTATGACCAGGTTCGGGCGGTGGATCGGGTCGCACCTCGTCCTGTTCGTGGCCTTCGGGGTGCTGCTGTACCTGTTCGCGCCGATATTCGTCGTGGTGCTGATGTCGTTCAACGAGCCGAAGAGCCGGCTCGCGTACCAGTTCGACGGCTTCACGCTGGACAACTGGCTGCACCCGTGCCAGCCGTTCGGGCTGTGCGAGTCGGTCAGCACGAGCCTGCGCGTCGGGCTGCTCGCCACCGCCGTCGCGACCGTGCTCGGCACCCTGATGGCGTTCGCGATGGTGCGGCACCGGTACCGCGGCCGGTCGGCGAGCAACCTGTTCATCTTCCTGCCGATGGCGTCGCCGGAGATCGTGCTCGGCGCCTCGCTGCTCGCGCTGTTCGTGTCGGCCGGGGCCGGCGGGCAGCTCGGCTTCTGGACGATCTTCATCGCGCACGTGATGTTCTGCCTGTCGTTCGTCGTGGTCACCGTGAAGGCGCGGCTGTCCGGGATGGACCTGCGACTGGAGCAGGCGGCGATGGACCTCTACGCGAACGAGTGGCAGACATTCTGGCGGATCACCTTCCCGCAGGTGTTCCCGGGCATCCTCGCCGCCGCGTTGCTGAGCTTCTCGCTGTCGTTCGACGACTTCATCATCACCAACCTGAACGCCGGCCGGACCGTCACCTTCCCGATGTACGTCTGGGGCTCCGCGCAGCGCGACATCCCGCCGCAGATCAACGTGATCGGGACGGCGATGTTCCTGCTCGCGGTGCTGCTCGTGCTGGGTGCCGAGCTGGCCCGTCGGCGGCGCCGGGTGCGCGCGTGACCGATCCGCTCGCCGACGCGGTTCCCAGGGTGTTCTGGCTGGACGACCCGGCCATCCCCGAGTCGGAGCCGCCGCTGCACGGTGCCGAGATCGCGGACCTGGTCGTGGTCGGTGGCGGCTACACCGGCCTGTGGACCGCGCTCCGGGCCAAGGAGCGGTATTCCGGTCTGGACGTGCTGCTGTTGGAGGCAACGACCTGCGGGAGTGCGGCGAGCGGGCGCAACGGCGGTTTCTGCGACGCCAGCCTCACGCACGGGTTCCCGAACGGCCAGGCCCGCTGGCCGGACGAGCTGGCCGAGCTGGACCGGATCGGCGCCGAGAACCTCACCGCGATCGGCGACACCATCACCGCGCACCGGATCGACTGCGGCTGGGAACGCACCGGCGAGCTCACCGTCGCGACCGCCCCGCACCAGGTCGATGAGCTGGCCGAGGGCGCCGAGGAGATGACCGCCGCCGGTCATGACGTGGAGTTCCTGGACACCGACGCGGCCCGGGAGCAGGTCCACTCGCCGACGTACCTCGCGGCGCTCTGGGACCGCGGCGGTACGGCGCTGGTCGAGCCCGCCCGGCTGGCCTGGGGACTGCGCCGGGCCTGTCTGAGCTCGGGCGTGCGGATCCACGAGCACAGCCCCGTGGTCCGGCTGCGCCGCGACGGTACGGCGATGCGGGTGCACACGCCGTACGGGTCGGTCCGGGCGGACCGGGTCGCGCTGGCCACCAACGCCTTCCCGTCGCTGATGCGCCGGCTCCGGCTGTACACCGTCCCGGTCTACGACCTGGTCCTGGTCACCGAGCCGCTGTCCGCCGCCCAGCGCGACGCGATCGGATGGCGCCGGCGGCAGGGCGTCGGCGATGCCGCGAACAAGTTCCACTACTACCGGCTGACCCGCGACGACCGGATCCTGTGGGGCGGATACGACGCGCTGTACCACTTCGGCAGCCGGATCGACCCCGAGCTGGAGCAGCAGGAGGCCACGCACCGGCTGCTCGCGCGGCACTTCTTCCGCACCTTCCCGCAGCTGGAGGGCCTGCGCTTCACGCACCGCTGGGGCGGCGTGATCGACACGTCGACGCGGTTCTGCGCCTTCTTCGGTACGGCGTCCCGCGGGCGGGTCGGGTATGCGCTCGGCTACACCGGCCTCGGGGTCGGCGCCACCCGGTTCGGCGCCGACGTGATGCTGGACCTGCTGTACGCCGAGGACACCGAGCGCACCCGGCTGCGGATGGTCCGCGAACGACCGCTGCCCTTCCCACCCGAGCCGATCCGCTACGCCGGCATCCAGCTCACCCGCTGGTCCATGGCCCGTGCCGACGCCACCGGCGGTCACCGCAACCTCTGGCTCCGTACCCTGGACCGCCTCGGCCTCGGCTTCGACTTCTGAGGGCCGCCCTCGAGCAGGTGTAGTTCTCGAAGTACGCCACCACTTTTGACCGATGATCGGCAAAATGGCGGAGGGCCCGGGCCGAGCCGGGTGAGCTGGGGAAGCTTGGAGCTAGAGGAGGGACTCGGCCTCGGTGAGGACGGCGCGGATGATCTGTTCCATCTCGGTGAAGTGGGACTGGTTGCAGATCAGCGGCGGGGACAGCTGGATCACGGGGTCGCCGCGGTCGTCCGCGCGGCAGTACAGGCCCGCGTCGAACAGCGCCTTGGAGAGGAACCCGCGGAGCAGTCGTTCGGACTCCTCCTCGTTGAACGTTTCCTTGGTCTGCTTGTCCTTCACCAGCTCGATGCCGTAGAAGAAGCCGTCGCCGCGGACGTCGCCGACCAGCGGAAGATCGAGGAGTTTCTCGAGCGTCGTGCGGAACGGCCCCTCCTCGTTCCGCACGTGCTCGAGTATTCCTTCGCGCTCGAAGATGTCGAGGTTGGCCAGCGCGACGGCGGTGGACACCGGGTGCCCGCCGAACGTGTAGCCGTGCGCGAAGGATGTGTTGCCGTGCAGGAACGGCTCGATCAGCCGGTCCGTGGCGATCATCGCGCCGAGTGGGGCGTACCCCGAGGTGAGGCCCTTGGCGCAGGTAATGATGTCGGGCTGGTAGCCGTACCGTTCGGCGCCGAACATGTGCCCGAGCCGGCCGAAGGCGCAGATCACCTCGTCGCTGACCAGCAGTACGTCGTGCCGGTCGCAGATCTCACGGACGCGCTGGAAGTACCCCGGTGGCGGCGGGAAGCAGCCGCCGGCGTTCTGTACCGGCTCGAGGAAGACCGCTGCGACCGTGTCCGCGCCCTCGTTCTCGATCGCGACATCGATCTGGTCCGCGGCCCAGCGGCCGAACGCGACCGGGTCGTCGCCGTGGATCGGCGCGCGGTAGATGTTCGTGTTCGGCACCCGGAAGGTCGACGGCACCAGCGGCTCGAACGGCGCCTTGAGCTCGGGCAGACCGGTGATCGAGAGCGCGCCCTGGGTGGTGCCGTGGTACGCGATCGCGCGGCTGATCACCTTGTGCTTGCCGGGCTTGCCGGTCAGCTTGAAGTACTGCTTGGCCAGCTTCCACGCGGTCTCGACCGCCTCGCCGCCGCCGCTGGTGAAGAAGACCCGGTTCAGCTCGCCCGGCGCGCACGACGCGACCCGCTCGGACAGCTCGACCGCTTTCGGGTGCGCGTACGACCAGAGCGGGAAGAACGCCAGCTCCGACGCCTGCTTCGCGGCCGCGTCCGCCAGCTCGGTTCGCCCGTGACCGAGCTGGCTGACGAACAGACCGGCGAGACCGTCCAGGTACCGCTTGCCGCGGGCGTCGTAGATGTGGACGCCGTCGCCGCGGACGATCATCGGTACGTCGGACGTCTGGTACCCGGACATCCGGGTGAGGTGCAGCCACAGGTGGTCCCGCGCGGACTGCTGCAGCCGGCCGTACTCGGTGTCGTCGAGGGCGTCGGGGGACATCTGGGTTTCCTCGTCTCGGAATCGCGTTGCCCGCTATCCTCCCTCGAAACCGTCGCGTTCGGCAAGTGAATCAGTGGTCAAATCTGCGATATGTTGGCGATCTCCGCTGTACATGACACTTCTGACTACGAAATCCGCAGATTCGGGAGCAAGGCAGATGGCCGACCTGATCTTCCGCGGCGGTGCGGTGTTCGACGGGTACCGGTACCGCCGGGACGTCACGGTCGCGGTCCGGGCCGGCCGGGTCGTGGCGGTGAGTGCGGACGCGGTCGGGCTGGCTGGCCCGCGAACCGAGACCGTCGACCTGGCAGGCGGCCTGCTGCTGCCCGGGTTCGTCGACGCCCACGTCCATCCGGTCCAGGGCGGGCTGGAACGCATGCGCTGCGACCTGTCCGGTGCGATCGGACGCGCGGCGTACCTGGACCTGATCGCGACGTACGCGCGGGAGCATCCGGACGTCGGCTGGATCCTCGGCGGCGGCTGGCACCAGCCGGACTTCCCGGGCGGTACGCCGACCGCGGTCGAGCTCGACCTGGTGGTCCCGGACCGGCCGGTGTTCCTGGTGAACGCCGACCACCACGGCGCCTGGGTGAACACCCGGGCGCTCGAGATCGCCGGCCTGCACGCCGGGACGCCGGACCCGCCGGACGGGCGGGTCGAGCGCGGCCCCGGCGGCACACCGGCCGGCACCCTGCACGAGGGAGCGATGGAGCTGGTCGGGCGGCTGGTACCGGGGACCACCCACGACGAGCTGGTCGCGGGTCTGCTGGAGGCGCAGTCCTACCTGCACTCGCTGGGCATCACCGGCTGGCAGGACGCGATCCTCGGCGAGTACGCGAACCTGCCGGACGCGGGAGCGGCGTACCTCGACCTGGCCCGGCGGGACCTGCTCACCGCCCGGGTGAACGGCGCGCTCTGGTGGCGCCGCGACCACGGGCCGGAGCAGATCCCCGGCCTGCTGGAACGCCGGAGCGCCTTGCGGTACGGGCGTTTCCGCGCCGACACGGTCAAGATCATGCAGGACGGCGTCGCGGAGAACTTCACCGCCGGCATGCTCGAGCCCTACCTCGGCGCGGACGGCCGGCCGACCCCGAACAACGGCCTCTCCTTCGTCGAGCCGGAGGTGCTGGCCGATGCCGTGACTCGGCTGGACGCGGCTGGGTTCCAGGTCCACGTGCACGCGATCGGCGATCGCGCCGTCCGCGAGGCGCTGGACGCCTTCGCCGCCGCGCGGGCCGCCAACGGCGACACCGGCCACCGGCATCACATCGCCCACCTGCAGGTGATCCACGACGACGACATCGCGCGGTTCGCCGAGCTCGGTGTGACGGCGAACCTGCAGCCGCTCTGGGCCGCGTACGAACGCCAGCTGACCGACCTCACCATCCCGTTCCTCGGACCTGAGCGCAGCGACCGGCAGTACCGCTTCGGCGACCTGTTCCGGTACGGCGCGCGGCTGGCGGCCGGCTCGGACTGGCCGGTGTCCAGCCCCGACCCGCTGGCCGGCATCCACGTCGCGGTGAACCGGCGGCTGCCACCGGCGCTGGCCGACCAGGAGTACGACCCGTTCCTGCCCGGCCAGGCCCTGGACCTGACGACGGCGCTCGCGGCGTACACCTCCGGCAGCGCCCGGGTGAACCACGCCGATGACACCGGCCGGATCGCGCCCGGGGCGCTCGCGGACCTGGTGGTGCTGGACCGGGACCCGTTCGGCGGACCGCCCGAGCAGCTCGCGGACCATCGGGTGCTGGCGACCTACGTAGCAGGAGTCCGAGTATTCAGTCGCTAGTAACAACGGAATCCGTTGTAGCACTCGGCTCCCGCCTACTGGATCAGTTGCTACCCTCGCGGTCATGGCTGATCTGCAGACCCTCACGAACATCGTCAACGGCCGGCCTACGGGAGCGCTCAGCGGCACGTCGTACGACGTGGTGAACCCGGCTACCGGCGAGACCTACGCACAGGCGCCGCTGTCCGGGCCGGAGGACGTCGACCGGGGGATGTCCGCGGCGGCGGACGCGTTCGAGGCCTGGAAGGACGCGACGCCGGCGGACAGGCAGCGGGCGCTGCTGAGGATCGCGGACGCGCTGGAGGAACGGGCGGATGAGTTCATCCGGGTGGAGAGCGAGAACACCGGCAAGCCGCTGTCGCTGACCGAGACCGACGAGCTGCCGCCGTGCGTCGACCAGCTGCGCTTCTTCGCCGGCGCCGCCCGGGTGCTGGAGGGGCGGTCCGCGGGGGAGTACCTGGCCGGCCACACGTCGTACGTGCGGCGCGAGCCGATCGGCGTCGTCGCGCAGGTGACCCCGTGGAACTACCCGCTGATGATGGCGGTCTGGAAGATCGCGCCGGCCCTTGCCGCGGGCAACACGGTGGTGCTCAAGCCGAGCGACACCACGCCGGCGTCGACCGTGCTGCTCGCCGAGCTGTGCAACGAGTTCCTGCCGCCCGGCGTGCTGAACGTGGTGTGCGGTGACCGCGACACCGGCCGCGCGCTGGTCGGGCACCCGACGCCGCAGCTGGTCGCGATCACCGGCTCGGTCCGGGCCGGCATGGAGGTCGCCGCGTCGGCGGTCAAGGACCTGAAGCGCACCCATCTCGAGCTAGGTGGCAAGGCGCCGGTGATGGTGTTCGACGACGCGGACGTGGAGAACGCGGCGCGGGCGATCGCGGGCGCCGGCTACTACAACGCCGGCCAGGACTGCACGGCGGCCACCCGGGTGCTGGCCGGACCGCGGATCCACGACGACTTCGTCGCCGCGCTGACCGAGCAGGCGAAGCAGACCCGGACCGGCCGGCCGGACGAGGATGTCGAGTACGGCGCGCTGAACAACGCGAACCAGCTGACCAGGGTGAGCGGGTTCGTCGACCGGCTGCCGGACCATGCCAGCCTGCGCACCGGTGGTACGACGGTCGGCGACCGCGGCTACTTCTACGCGCCCACGGTGGTGTCCGGGTTACGGCAGGACGACGAGGCGGTGCAGGACGAGATCTTCGGCCCGGTGATCACGGTGCAGCGGTTCACCGACGAGGACGAGGCGGTCCGCTGGGCGAACGGCGTGCGGTACGGGCTGGCGTCGTCGGTGTTCACCCGCGACCACGGTCGCGCGATGCGGATGGTGCGCCGGCTCGACTTCGGCTGCGTGTGGATCAACACGCACATCCCGTTCGTCGCCGAGATGCCGCACGGCGGGTTCAAGCACTCCGGCCACGGCAAGGACCTGTCCATGTACGGCCTCGAGGACTACACCCGCATCAAACACGTCATGTCCAACAACGACGTCTGACCCCAGATCCGTTCATCGGGCCCTTGTGACCCGGCGTGTCGTCATTCGTCGGGCCCTTGTGACCACACCGCCCGGCTTATCGAGACGCGGGGAACCGCTCGGCCCACGGTTCGAGCGGGAGTGCGGTGGACGTGATCACCGTGGACAGGGTGCGGTACCAGCCGGCGAGCAGCATCAGCTCGACCAGCTGCGCATCGTCGTACAGCTCGCACAGGCCGCGCCAGGTCGCGGCACCGGTCACCGCGTCGTCGTGCAGCTCGTCGCAGGCGGCGACCAGCAGCGCGACGCGGGCGTCGAAAGCGGTCGTGCCGGGCGGCTCGGTGGCGAGCGCGTCCAGCACGGTCTGGTCGAGTCCGACCAGCGGGCCGAAGACGGTCGCGTGCACCCCCCACTCGTACTCGGCGCCGGCCCGCGCGGTGGTGCGGGCGATCACGACCTCGCGGTCGCGGGCAGGCAGCAGTCCCTTGTTCAGCAGGCCGGACGCCATCGGACGGCAGCGGTCCGCCAGCTCGGGGTGCAATGCGAGCAGCCGGAACAGCGCCAGCGGCTCGGCGTCGACGCCCGGTGGCATCCACTTGTGCAGCCAGGCGGCGGCGTTCTCGTCGTACGGCGGCTCGATCGGCGCCAGCCGGGGTCCGGTCATGACGATCTCCTCTGCTACGGATTCAGTAGCATCGAGGATGCCGCTACTCTTTCCGTAGCGCAAGGAGGTGACCGGTGAACGACGTACCGCTGCCGGGCGGCCCGGTCCGTGGCTCCAGAACCGGCCGGCCGATCATGGCCGCGCTAGACCTGCTCGGCCGGCGCTGGGCACTGCGGGTGCTGTGGGAGCTGCGCGACGGGCCGGTCGGGTTCCGCGCGTTGCAGCAGCGCTGCGATGACGTCTCGCCGACGGTGCTGAACACCAGACTGGCCGAGCTCAGGCGGGCCGGCATCGTCGAGCAGGACGAGGCCCGGGCACACCGGCTGACCCCGCTCGGCGCCGACCTGCTCGCGGCGCTCGCCCCGCTGCAGAACTGGGCACGACGCTGGGCCCGCGCCGGCCGCTGACCGCGACCCTAGCCGCTGACCGCGGCGAGCAGGTCGCGGACGCGGGCGCCGATCCCGGCCGGGTCGCCGCCACGACCCGCGTCACCGATCAGCGGTGAGCCGACCCCGACCGCGAAGGCGCCGGCGGCCAGATACTCGGGCGCGAGCTTCGCGTCGATCCCGCCGACGGCGACGATCGGGAGTGCCGGGAACGGCCCACGCAGCTCCCGTACGTACGACGGTCCGTGCAGCGAGGCCGGGAACAGCTTGATCGCGGTGGCGCCGTACTCCATCGCGGCGACCATCTCGGTCGGGGTGAGCGCACCGGACAGCACCGGCAGGCCCATCAGCGCCGCCCGCCGCCCGCCCGGGGTGTCGGCCGGGGTGACCACGAACCCGGCGCCGGCCTCGGCGACCAGGTTGGCCTGTTCGGCGGTCATCACGGTGCCGGCGCCGACCAGGACCGACGGGTCCAGCTCGGACCGGGCGGTGGCCATGGCCTCGATGGCGTCCGGCGTGATGAGCGAGACCTCGAGCGCGGTGATCCCGGCATCGGCCAGCGCTCGTACGCAGGTCAGCGCCAGCGCGGCCGAGTCGGCCCGCACGATCGCCAGCACCCGGCGCTCGGTCAGCTCGTGCACCAGATCCATCTCAGCTCCAAGCCGTTATCCACAGAACGGGAAAAAGTGACCGATGATCGCTAAGAAAAATACGGGAGGTGGTCACCACTCGGCGAAGGAGCCGTCGTCGTGGGACCAGACCGGGTTCCGCCAGGCGTGGCCCTTTCTGTCCGCGGTCCTGACCGCCGTCTCGTCCACCTGTACGCCGAGGCCGGGGCGCGGGTTCCGTTCCGCGTGGCCGTCGACGAAGTCGAACGGGGCCGGGTCGACCACGTAGTCGGTCAGGTCGCCGTCGACGTTGTAATGGATGCCGCGGCTCTGCTCCTGGATCAGGAAGTTCGGCGTCGCGAACGCGACCTGCAGGCTGGCCGCGAGACAGATCGGCCCGAGCGGGCAGTGCGGAGCCAGCAGGGCGCCGTGCGTCTCGGCGTACGACGCGATCCGGCGCAGCTCGGAGATGCCGCCCGCGTGCGAGATGTCCGGCTGGACGACGGCGACACCGGCCGCGAGCGGTCCGGCGAACTCCGAGCGTTGGTACAGCCGTTCGCCGAGCGCGATCGGCACCGTCGACGAGCGGACCACGTCGGCCAGCCGCCCGTAGTGCTCCGGCAGCACCGGCTCCTCGGCGAACAGTGGCTGCAGGTCCTCGACTCGGCGCAGGATCTGCCGGGCGCCGGCCACGCCGACCCGGCCGTGCAGGTCGATCGCGACGTCGCGGTCCGGCCCGAGCGCCTCCCGGGCGGCGGCCACCCGACCGACGATCTGATCGATCTCGGCCAGTGATGGCGCCGGCCGGATCCGCCCGCAGGCGTTCATCTTCACCGCGGTCATCCCGGCCTCGACCTGGGCGGCGACCCGATCCGCGACCTGTGCCGGCTCGTCGCCGCCGACCCACGCGTACACCCGGACCCGGTCCCGGACGTGCCCGCCGAGCAGTGCGTGCACGGGCGCGCCGTACACCTGTCCGGCGATGTCCCACAGCGCCTGGTCCAGCCCGGCGACCGCGCTGCTCAGCACTGGCCCGCCGCGGTAGAAGCCGCCCTTGGACATCACCTGCCAATGCCGCTCGATCCGCAGCGGGTCCCGGCCGACCAGGTACTCCGCGAGCGTCTCGACCGCCGTCCGCACGACTTCCGCCCGGCCCTCCACGACCGGTTCGCCCCAGCCGACGGCGCCGTCGGAGGTCTCCACCCGGCAAAACAGCCAGCGCGGCGGTACCAGGAACGTCTCGACCCGCTCGATAACGCTCACTCGCCACGCACCTCGGACAGGTCCTTGCGGGCCTTGCCCAGCAGGCGGTCGCGGTCGGCGAGACCGGTCTCCATGAGGACCTCCACTATCGTGAGCAGCTCGTTGTTGGTTGCCCCGAGCAACGCCCTGCGGGGCATACACCGCAAACCTGTTCAGACAACGCGTCATCGACGAACGATGACCACTGCCTGCGGGTCAGAGATCATCCTGCCTTCATTCGCGATCGGTCATGCGCTCGCAAGAATGGCAACAAGGGCTCCTGCGAGCATGAACGGTCCAAAGCTGATCGCGTGCTGGAGCGTGATCCGGCGTACGGCCAACAGTGCGAGGCTGACCACTCCCATTAGCAGGAAGCCCAAGGTGGCCCCCGCGAGCAATGTCGGCCACCCCAACCAGCCGAGTGCGATGCCAAGTCCGCCAGCGAGCTTGACGTCGCCGCCGCCGAGCTGCCCCCGGCTCATGAGCGCAAGTGCTAGATAGCCGCCGCCGAGTACCACTCCGCCGAGCAGCGCGCGCAGCAAGTCCGCCGGGTGTCCATTGATCACCGTCGCGAGTCCGAACAGGGCGATCAGACCTGGATACAGAGGCAGAGTCAGCCGGTCAGGCAGCCGCTGGACGGAGATGTCGATTGCCGCCAATGCCACGCCCAGCGCCCCGAGAAAGGCGAACGCGGCCGCATCGGGGAGACCGGCAAACCGCCCCAGCAGTAAGGCAAGCACCGTGGCGGTGACCAGCTCGAGGACGAGCGGCACACCGAACCAACTGTGACAGTGCGCGCACCGGATCCGGAAGTGTGCACGTCCGCTGATGGGTGCCGCGCATCGCGGGCACAGGGTGCGGGAAGGCTCGCCGGACGCCACCGCCAGTCGGAACACCCTGATGCGCAGCAGCATGCCTGCGACGAAGCCGATCACACCCCCGGCGACCATCCACGCGCTGTGCATGCCGGCCAAGCTACAGACGTCTGTGTTGGTGACGGAACCGCGCGGCTTCAGAACTGTCCGACTGGCGCCCGGATGACGGCTGTTCAGCCGGCATTGTCGGCCAGCCGCCCGACAGGCGTGTCCGCCAGTGTCCTCCAGTGTCCGCCGCTCGGTGTCCCGTCTCAGCCGATCTCTGGCGTTGTCCGCCGGTCGGCCAGATTCTCTGACCTGTTGACCGATGCCGTGCCAGAGCAACGATCCTGCACGGTTTCGGTACCGAGCGGCACAGCGTCGTTCGATCAACTGGTGGGGTCTCCACGCCCGCCACTGAAGGAGGGGTTCCAAATGCTCAACGACCTGCTCGCCTACGTGCAGACCTTCACCAAGCAGATGCGTCGCGAGGACCGTGGCGCGACCATGGTCGAGTACGGCCTGATGGTGGCCCTGATCGCCGTCGTCGTGGTGCCGGCCCTGCTGATCCTGGGCCCGGCCATCTTCGGACTGTTCAACGGTATCGCCGGCAACCTCTGATCGCTCAACGGTGGTCTGCCAGTCCACTCAGCTCGATCGCGCAGGTGGTGCGGCCCGGCCTAATCGGCCGGGCCGCCAGCGCCGCACTCAGGTAGGAGTTCCGATGCTCAAGCTCGTGAGGACTGTCAAAGCCCTTGCCGGGTCGCTGCGTCGCGACGACCGTGGCGCGACCATGGTCGAGTACGGCCTGCTGGTGGTGCTGATCGCGGTCGTCGTCGTTCCCGCTCTCATCGTCCTCGGCCCCGTGGTCGCCGGCTGGTACACGGGCGTTGTGGCCAGCCTCTGACTCATTCCACCGAGCTGACCCCGTGATCAGCTGCCACGAATGACGTCTTATGAACCAGGAGAACTCATGTATCCGAGACGAGGGAACCGCGGCGGGGAAACCCACCACGGCCGCGCAGCTCGCGCCCGGCCCGCGGCACGGGTACGCCGCAGGCGCCCCTCGTCGGTACATGGGGGCAGCAGCGCGGACCGCGGCGCTACCGCTGTGGAGTTCGCGCTTCTGCTTCCCCTTCTGCTGCTGATCCTGCTGGGCATCATCGACTTCGGCCGGATGCTCAACGCACAGGTAACTCTCACCCAGGCCGCACGAGAGGGTGCTCGGCTGGCCGCGCTAGGGCAGCCGAACGTACAGAGTCGCACGCAAGCTGCCGCGACCGGGCTCAGCCCAGTAGGCGTGTCGATCCAGTCGGCCTGCCCTGCGGGCGCTGGTCCCGGCAGCAACGGCGTTGTTCAAACCAGCTATACCTTCACATTTACGCCCGGGCTCGGCTACGTCGTCAGCCTTTTCGGTGGCTCCGGTTTGAGCGGCCAGATCACGTTGTCCGCCCAAGGAGTCATGCCATGCGAGACATAGTCCCGCGGTTCGTCCGGCCGATGATGCGGCTGCTCGGCGCCGACGACAGAGGTGCCGTCGGCGTCCTGGTCGGCATGCTGCTCGCGACCGGCGTGCTGCTCGGCATGGCCGCGCTGACCGTCGACGTCGGCATGTTGTACCAGGAGCGCGCCGAGCTGCAGAACGGCGCCGACGCCGGCTCGATCGCCGTCGCCAAGACCTGCGTCGTTGCAAACCCGCCCGGGTCGACCCCGACCTGCATACCCGGTGCCGCTGTCAACTACGCCAACCTCAATTCCAAGGACGGCGTATCGGCGGTGACCATGGTGTGCGGCCACGACGCCGTCGGCGTTCTGCTGAGCTGCCCGGCCTCCTCAGGCACCATGGTCGACTGCCCGAGCGCTCCGCCGGCCGGCACGAACTACGTCGACGTGCACACCGCCACCGTGGCCGACGGCTCGTCCCTGTTGCCGGCCGTGTTTTCTCGCGCGCTGGCAGGAAACGCCGGCTACCAGGGCAGCACAGTCCTCGCCTGCGCCCGCGCGATGTGGGGACCTGCCGTCCAGAGCTCGAACTCGCTCGCAATGACGCTTTCACTGTGCGCGTGGACTCAGGCTACCGGCGGCGGCACTCCGCCAACCTTCGGCCTCGATGTCAGGATCTTCGTGCGAGACGCTCCCAATGCGCCCACCTGCAATGGCTTGAGCGCGCCCGGTGAATTCGGATGGTTGAACGACATCGGCGGATGTACTGCTGCGATCGACCTCACGCAGAACGGATACGCCGCGGGAAGTGACCCGGGTAAGAACTTGTCGGAGGCGTGTCAAAACGCATTGAAATCATACGTTGCGAACAAGACCCCGATCTACATTCCGATCTTCGATACGACGACTGGGACAGGCAGCGGTGCCAGTTATCACATCGTCGGGCTGGCCGCCTTCATCCTCACCGGGTACGCAAACATGAACCCGCTGCACGACGCCATCCCATCGCCGTTCACCGCTGCGGACTGTCCGAATGGGAAGACGACTCCTTCATGCATCTTCGGGCACTTCACCCAGGCACTGGTACCCGTGTCCACAACCATCGGCGGCGGTACCTACTTCGGTGCCACTGCCATCAAGCTCGCCGGCTAGTACCGCCAGCAGAAGAAGAGAGACAGCCATGAAACGTCGGGTTTTGACCATCGTGCTCGCGGTGACGCTGGCCGTGCTCGGAGCGCTTGCCGTGCTGGCCTATGTCAATCAGGCGGACGCCCGCGCTGTGGAAGGGCAGAAAGCGGTGACCGTTCTCGTGGTCGGCAAGGCGATCCCGTCCGGAACCACGGCCCGCGATGCGAAGTCGTCACTGCGGAAGGAAACACTGCCGGCCTCCTCGGTGTCCTCCGATGCCGTCGCGGAGATCACGCCGGACCAGGACTCCCTGGTCATCTCAACTGATCTCAGCCCTGGCCAGCTGCTCCTGAGGTCGATGCTGGTGCCCGCCGCGCAGGCCGCAGGTGGACTGGCGATTCCGGAGGGCAAGGTTGCGGTCACCATCACGCTCTGCGGTCCGGAGGCGGTTGCCGGCAACGTGCGGGTCGGGTCCCAGGTCGCGGTGTTCGGCACCGTCGTCGCCGGCGGCACCGGCGATGTCACCGCGCAGCCGAACTGCACCGGCCAGCACAAGCAGCAGGTCGGCAAGGGCATCGGCAACACCCGCGTCGTGGTGCCCAAGGTGCGGGTGCTCGCGATCGGCCCGGCTTCGTCGGCCACGCCGCAGACCGATGCCAAGACCACCAACAGCACGTTGTCGCAGGGAGCCGCCTCCGCCCAGAACGACATGACGCTGGTGACGGTCGCCGTCAATCAGGACGACGCCGAGCGCCTGATCCTGCTGACGCAGACCGGGCTGCCGTACCTGGCCCTGCTCGGCCCGTCCGCCCAGATCAAGCCCGACGACCACCCCGTCTCTCAGTTCGCGCCAGCGAAGTAAGGACAACCGCGATGACTATCCTTTGCCAGCCGGCCGCTGGGCCGGGCGACATGACCTCGACCATCGGCGTGGACGTGCGCCCCGTCGATGACCTCAGCGCCGCGCTCCGCGCCCTGAACGCGGACCCCGCCGAGGACTTGGTCGTGGTAGGCCCGGATACCGAGACCGGCGAGGCGCTCAGGTTCACCGAGCACCTGCGCTTGGAGCGGCCGACCGCCGGCGTGATCCTGGTGCGCGACTACGTCGACGTCGCACTGCTCACTGAGGCGCTCCGTGCCGGCGTACGGGAAGTGGTCACCGCCGGCGACAACGCGGCATTGGGCGCCGCGTGCGAGCGCTCACGGGCGCTGTCCGGGCAGGTGCGTGCCGACGTGCGTGCCAATGACGAGCCGGAGCCCGCGCATCAGGGCAAGGTGATCACCGTGTTTGCCGCCAAAGGCGGTTGCGGCAAGACCACCATCGCGATCAACCTCGCTGCGGCGTTGGCTGCGGGCGGAGTCCACCGGGTGTGCGTGCTGGACCTCGATCTCGCATTCGGCGATGTGGCAATCAGTGTTCAGCTCGAACCAGCACGCACCATCAGCGACGCGTTGCCGATGGCCGGTCACCTCGACACGACAGGCGCGGCCTCGTTGCTGACGTCCTACGGGCCCGGGCTTGACATGCTGCTGGCGCCGGTCACACCGGGCGATGCTGAGAAGGTGCCCGCCGCGCTCGTCGGCGAGCTGCTCGCAGTGCTGCGCGGGATGTTCGACTTCGTCGTGGTCGACACACCGGCCCAGTTCAGCGAGCACGTGCTCACTGCGATGGATGCCTCCGACCACCACGTGCTGCTGACCACACCCGACACGCCGGCGATGAAGAACCTGCGGATCGCCCTGGACATGCTTGACCTCTTGTCCTACGCACGCGACATCCGCTCAGTGGTGGTCAACCGCTCCGACTCGAAGGTCGGGCTCTCCTCGAACGACATCGACCGCGTGGTGCGCAGCCCCATCAGCGCCCAGGTGCCGTCCAGCCGAAACGTTCCGATCTCGATCAACAAGGGAATCCCGATCGTGATTGCGACACCGACTCATCCGGTGAGCCAGGCGATCACCCGGTTTGCCCAAGAACGTCTGCTGAGCCAACCCGTGCCGGCGCGGCACAAGGCCTTCGCAGTCCGCCGTGGTGCGGGGAGGCGATGATGAACCTGTCCGAAAGGCTGGCCCAGCGGCAGGCACGCACGGAGCAGGAGCCCCAGGCGGCCCGACCCGTGCCCGCCGGCGCACCTGGCCCGCGTGCAACCGATGAGGTGCCCCGCCGCGCAGCGCGGCACGCCGACCCCTTCGCCAGCGTGAAGCACAGCGTGCACCAGGGCCTGCTCGAGGCATTGGGGCCTAAGCTTTACGACGCCCATCTCGACCAGCGGGAACTCGAACAGCGGGTCACGCAAACCCTGCAGGCGGTGCTGCAGCGCGACGACACCCCGATGACCGCTGCCGACCGCGCGCGCGTCGCGCAGGAGGTCGCCGACGAGATCCTCGGGCACGGCCCACTCGAGCCCTACCTGCGCGACCCCGGAGTCTCCGAGATCATGGTCAACGGCCATGACCAGATCTACGTCGAACGCGACGGGCGGCTGGTCGGAGTCGATGCTGCGTTCACGGATGAGAGTCACCTTCGCCGTACCATCGACAAGATCGTTTCCCGGGTCGGCCGACGCGTCGACGATGCCAGCCCCATGGTGGACGCCCGCTTGCCCGACGGCAGCCGGGTGAACGCCGTCGTTCCGCCGATCGCGCTGGACGGGTCGTTGCTCACGATCCGGAAGTTCGCCGCCGACCCGTTCACCGCCAACGACCTGATCTCGTTCGGCACGCTGACCGCGCCGGTCGCCGAGCTGCTGAACGCGTGCGTCCGTGGCCGGCTGAACGTCCTGATCGGCGGCGGCACCGGCTCCGGCAAGACGACGACGCTGAACGTACTGTCCTCGTTCCTGCCCGATGACGAGCGCATCGTCACGATCGAGGACGCCGCCGAGTTGCAACTGCGGCAGGACCACGTGCTTCGCCTCGAGTCCCGGCCGTCGAATGTGGAGGCGCGAGGCGAGATCGCGATCCGGGACCTCGTGCGCAACTCGTTGCGCATGCGTCCTGACCGCATCATCATCGGCGAGGTTCGCGACGGCGCCGCGCTGGACATGTTGCAGGCGATGAACACCGGCCACGACGGCTCCATCACGACTGTGCACTCCAACGCGCCACGCGACTCGCTGTCCCGCCTGGAGACCATGGTGCTGATGGGTGGCGTCGAGCTGCCGCAGCGGGCGATCCGCGAGCAGATGGCCTCCGCGATCGACCTCATCGTGCACCAGGCCAGGCTCAAGGACGGGACGCGCCGGATCACACACATCACCGAGGTCACCGGCATGGAGGGCGAGGTCATCACCCTGCAAGACCTGTTCCTCTTTGACTTCCATGCCGGCGTCGACGAGCACGGCCGGTTCCGCGGCACGCTGCGGGCCACCGGCCTGCGCCCGGGTTTCCTCGACCGGCTCGCTGACCGGGGCGTCCGCCTGCCGCCGCGGATGTTCGGTCTGGAAGAGGTCGCCCGATGACGATCTCGCGGCGCAACCGACTGCGCGCCTTCATGGGCGCCGTAGTCGTGGGCTTGCCGGTGGTTCTGCCGAGCGTCGCGCACGCAGACGGCAACCCGTCGGCTCGGATCGACTCTGTGCGCGTCAGCCCAGGTCATGCCAGCTTCGTGCTCACCACCTCCAACGTCCCTGGAACGTTGGACTCGCGCACCGTGCGTGTCGAGGCCAACCACACCGTACTGCCTGCGCGCGTGACGGCAGTCGGCAGCACGACGGCTACAGCTGCCCCGCCGCGCGCGGTGATCATCGTGCTGGACACCAGCGGCTCGATGGCCGGATCGGGGATCGCGGCCGCGCGTCAGGCCGCGCTGAGCTACCTCGCCAACCTACCGAGCGACGTACAGGCGGGCTTGCTCACGTTCGCTGACCAGCCTCGGCTGGTCGTCACGCCCACCGCGAACCGCGCTCGGGTTCGCGACGCACTGGGTCGTGTGAAAGCCACCGGGGATACGGCACTCCACGACGCGGTCCGCGCGGCCGTGTCGGCGCTCGATGCCGCCCTGCTGGGCCCGTCGGCCCAGCGCAGGCTGGTGGTGCTGTCCGACGGCGTGGACACGTCCAGCAAAACCGCGCTGACGTCGGTCACCGACCAACTTGCGGCCGATCACATCCCGGCTGACGTGGTCGCCTTCCGGTACGGCAGCGGTGACGCATCAGC
>Ga0114129_10000917_pt1 | contig 38443 bp, 25 predicted proteins | sample RhiMetdeltSRZDD1_FD_80071 | JGI IMG/M metagenome (GOLD analysis project Ga0114129, IMG submission 80071) | Populus rhizosphere microbial communities from Tennessee, USA - Rhizosphere MetaG P. deltoides SRZDD1 (version 2) (version 2) | ecosystem: Host-associated > Plants > Roots > Rhizosphere >...
CAGCGGGCACTCGGGCTGGTCGACCAGTTCGAGGCGGAACTCCGGCGAACTGGGCCGGCGCCGGCCCGCCTGCTCGGCGTACAGGGCCAGTTCGCGCAGCACGTACTGGTTGAACTCGTGGGGGTCGTGCAGGCTCGACGCCGGCCGGTCGGGCAGCAGCTCGAACAGCTGCCGGCGCAGGCCCAGGTGGTAGAGCACCTTGCAGGTCAGCAGCTGCCGGTGCGGATCGGAGCGGCTGAAGTCGGCAATCCACTCGCAGAGCTGCTCCCACGCCGGGGTCCGCAGCTGCGGTGGCAGGTCGGCCGGGTGCTGCACGTCGAACTCCGGCCGCCCGGCCTCGCGGAACAGGTTGCCGCGGAACGCCGGCGGCATCACGCGTTGCAGATCCAGGGCCGGGTAGGCGCCCGCCTTCGTGAACGTGTACGCGAACGCCGGGTTCTGGGCGTACAGGGTCGGCGATCCGGACGGGCCGAGATTGAAGTACGCCCCATACATCACCTGGTACCAGTTGCCGCCATCGGCCAGAGCCGCCGCCATCCGGCCGTTGCCATCGGCGCGGTACACGTCCAGCAAAGCCGCCCGCGTCTGCTGCGAACGCGGCGCGGTGCGGTACGCACGCTCCACGAAGACCCGGGCCGCTTCACCATCGGCGCACTTGGCCGCATGGAGAAGGGCGAAGGCGCTCCCGAACGGGCCGAGGCGGGCCGCCAGCAGGTAGCCGTCGCGGGCCGCCCGCAGGTCGCCGCGGCGCTCGGCCGCCTGCGCCTGCTGCATCCGGATCTTCACGTCATAGGGGTCGGCGCGGACGCCCTCGGCGACCGTCCACTCTTCGGCTTCGCGGTCGTCGCGCTTGACCGCGATCTCCACGCGGCGGTCGAGGATGCGCCGCCACAGCTCGGTGGTGACCGACTGCTCCTCGCTGGACTGGGGCCGAAGGCTGCTGTGCAACTGCCGCGCTTCCTCGACCAGATCCCAGGCCCGATCGAGGTCGCCGTCGCGTTCGGCCAGCGTCACTTCGCGCAGCGGGATCCGGGCGTGCCAGACGGCGTACTCGAACGGCGGCAGGTCCAGCTCGCCGAAGATCCGCCGAGCGCGTGCGGCGTGCATCGGTGCCTGCGACGGATCGGCGGTGTTGCGCGCCAGCAGGTACGACCACACGCCGGAGGCGGAAAGGTGCGCCACGGTCGGTGCCGGCTCGGCGACCAGGGGAGCGAACGCGGCTCGGGTCGCCTCGGTGACCCCCTCGCGTTGCATGAGGGCCTGCGCGCGGCCGTACTGCACCAGTGCCGCCAGCTCGTCCCGGCACTGCTCCACGGTGGCGTCGTGCTCGGCGACGTTGAGGGCGGCGTCGGGCAGGCAGGCGGCGTTGAGCCACTGCATCAGGCCCGCCCGGTCGACGGGATCCAGCTCGCGGTGCTCCCGGTACGCCGTAGCCATCGTGCGCCACTGCGGCGACGCCAGCTCATCGGGCAGCTCGTCCGGGCACCGCACCGCGTACGCCGTCAGCCGCGACTCCTCGGTCAGCAGCTGGCGGAAGCTCGCCGGCATCAGCATCGCGTGCTGCGCCGCAGTGGGCGTACGCGCGGCGAACCGGGCCGCGGCGACGATGGCGCCCCGCGCCTGCACCGGCGTGATCGCTGCCGCGGTGCCGTCGAAGAACGGCCGGTACAGCTCGTACGTCAGCCAGCTGGGTGCGTTCACCCCGATGATGCGGTGACTGCGCTGCCAGCGATCCACGTGGGCCTCCTCGTTTCTGCCTGCCCTGCGGTGCGTGCGGCGTCGCGGCCGGGCCGTCGCGGCGGTCGGCTGGTGCCGTGAGCGGCCGGCTCGATCGCACCGGGCTGGAACGGCGCGACCGGGCCGGCCATAGCCGCCATGCATCGGCCGGAGCGTGACCGGCGTCTGATCCGGCGGCGGTCGACTACGCGTCGACGAGCAGGCACGTCCAGCAGTCAGCCGTGCCCGTGCTGACCTCGACCTCGTCGGCGAGGCTCTCGTAGCTTTCGTAACGGTCGTCCATGTACGCTCCCCTTTCGGTGATGGTTAAGACCTGCCTAGGCACCCCTACCGTCATCCGGTTTACTGGCGTGTGTCAATACCTCGATCAGTCAATGGCTGAGGAGCTTGAGCAGCTGCGTAATCTCCTCGTCCACCGTCCAGTAATGCGGCGATATCCGAATGTGACCGTCCACGTACGAGCAGTGCACGCCGCCCTCTTCCAGCGCGGCCGAGATCGCGGCGCCGTCGTCGGCGGTCACGCTGACGATGCCGGAATCGCCTGGTGTCACAGCGAATCCGCGCTCGACCAGCGTCGCTCGCAGACCCTCAGCCCGCGTGCGTACGCGCGCCCACACCGCATCGGGGCCGACCGCAAGGAGCTCGTCGATCGCGGCCGCGAGTCCGGCGATGCCGACGAAGTTCAGCATGGCGCCCTCGAAGCGCCGGGCGGCCGGGCGGGGCGGCAGGGCGTACCGCAGGTGCCCGGCCTCCCGGCCGAAGATCTGGTCGGAGCCGTCGTAGCCGAACCAGCCCAGCGGTGCGCCGGCGAGCCGGTCGAGGCGGTCACGGCGGCAGTAGAGCAGGCCGGTGCCGGGCGGGCCGCCCAGCCACTTGTGCCCGCCCGCGGCGAGAAAGTCCACACCGGACAGTGCGGGCCGGATCGGCATGGCGCCCAGGCTCTGTATGGCATCCACACATACCAGCGCGCCGGCCGGATGGGCCAGCTGGACGATCGCGGCGAGGTCGACGGCGGCGCCGGTGACGAAGTGAACGTGACTGACCGCGATGAGCCGGGTGGCAGCGCTGATGGCGGCGGCGATGTCGGCCAGCTCGTACCGGCCCTCGCGCATCGGCACCCAGCGCAGCACGGCGCCCTGGCGTTCCAAGGCGCGCCACGGCTGGACGTTGGCCGGGAAATCCCGCTCGAACACCACGATCTCGTCGCCCGGACGCCAGTCGAGGCCGTCGGCCACGAGTTGCAGACCGGCGCTGGTGTTGGCCGTCAGTGCGACCTCGTCCTCCTCGCATTGCAGCAACGCCGCCGCGGCTTTGCGAGCCGCGCCGCGGGCGGTGAAGAACTGGCCGTACTCTGCCGATCCGTGCGCCAGTACGCCATCGATGGCAGCGCGCATCGCCGCCCGCGCGGGCTCGCGGACGATCCCGATCCCGGCATAGTCCAGGTACGCGGTCCCGCCCGCCGGATGGCCGGTCATTCCGGCTCCGCCGCCAGCGCCGCGGTCGAACCGGGTACCGTCGCGGTGGACAGAGCCGGGGTCGAGCCGGTGAGAGCCGGGGCCGAGCCGGGCAGCGCCGGTTCGGCGGCTTTGACGGTCGTTGTGCGGGACCAGGCGGTGACGGCCAGCCCGACCGCGCCGACGAGTGCGACACCATGCATCAGCAACACGATCGCGGCTATCCGCGACGGCGTGGCGGTGGCGCCGACGATGAGTACTCCCCCGGCGAAGCCGCTGTTCAAGACGACCTGGGCGAGGCCGAACGCGCCGCCCCGGCGGCTTTCGGGCAGCGTTTGCAGCGACTGCTTGAACGTGACCTCGCTGAGCGCGTCACCGGCACCGGCCACGACCGCAGCCGCGAGAACCGCCGCGAGCGGGCCGAACCAGAAGATGCCGACGAAGCCGACCGACATCACCGCGGTGGCGATGCCGAACACCGACACCGGCCGCGCCGCGATCGCCGGGGCCAGCCGTGGGCGTACCCACATGCTGCCCGCGAACATGCCGGCCGCCCAGGCCATCCACACGCCGCCGGCCAGCCCGGCCGGGTTGGCGGCATCGCGCAGACTCCCGAGCATCGGCAGGCCGATGTGCTGCGACGCGCTGCCGAAGGCGTCCAGTCCACGGATTCCGACGATGGCGACCAGTCCGGCGGCGGCCAGCGTCGCCCAGCCGACCCGGCCCGATCGTCCCGCCGGGGCGACCGCGTCGTCCTCGCGCAGCTTCAGTTTCAGCACAAGCAGTACGGCGGCCGACAGGGCGTACGTCGCAGCGTCGAGGAGGAAGATGCCGCGGAATCCGATCAGCGGTACGGCGACCGCGGCCAGACCCATGCCGCCGACCAGGGCCAGCCCCTTGATGGCCGAAATGGCGCTGTTCAGGGATTGCTGGCCGAAGGAGCCGCTGAGCGCCGGGGTCGCCGCCGACAGCGTGGCCTCGAACACGGCCCGGCCCAGTCCGATCACGAGGACCGCCGGGAACATCCAGTAGATCTGGGCGGCATCGGGCACGACGGCCAGCCCGAGCAGCGCCGCCATCCGGGCCAGGTCGGCACCGATCATGGCCCGCCGGCGGTCCCACCGGGCGCCGAAGCGCTGGCCGAGGTGCCCGCCGAGGACGCCGCCGGCGTACAGCGACAGGCTCACCGCCGCGGTCGCCGCCGCCGATCCGGTCGCCACCCAGGCGAATACGCCGAGGCAGACGAAGTCCAGCGCGAAGCCGACGTCGGAGACGAACTTGGCGGCCAGCAGGACCGCGAGCGGCGAACGCTTCACGGCGCGAGTCTACTGTCACGACCGTCGATGCGTACCCACCGCGGGCGGCTGGCCGCCGGTTCGCCGTATTACCGGTTCGCCGTACTACCAATTCGCTTGGGCGGGCGCGGGCGGCAGGGCCACCGACGCCGGGTGGATCACGTAGACGACGCCGCGGCTGGTGTCCAGCCACGCCGCCTCGAACTCGGCCCGCCCGACGGTCTTGCGTACCGAGGCGTCGTCCGGTGACGCCGGGTCGTTGAGGACCGGCTGGCCGCTCGCGGTGAAACCGATGAGCACCAGCAGATGGCCGTTCGTGCCGTAGGTCAGCCCCGGGATCTTGCCCTTCTTGAACGACAGCGAGAACACCAGCGGGATGCCGGCCGCGATGAACTGCTCGGCCTCGGTCAGCGACCGCAGCCGCGTCACGAAGCCCTGCAACCCGAACGTCCCCGCGTACGCCGTGTTGAACGGCCAGTTGCCGCAGCCGTCGTAGTTCAGATCATACGTGGACCGGGCGGCGTGGTCGACCCACGGATCGGCGAACGACGGATCGACCCAGGCGTAGTCGGCCGGGGTGGGACCGGTTCCCCACGACGCCACCACCATCGACGTGGAGGTGGGGCTGCACCAGGCCTCGCCGCCGCCGTTGTACTCCGGGTACTCCCCGGCGTGGATGTTCTGCGAGTACTGCGGGACGGTCAGGATGACGCCCTGCGCCGCCTGTGGCGTACTCGCGGCGACCGCGCCCGGCTCCGGAAGCCGCGACGCGACAGCACCCACTGTGGACAGTTGCGGCGTCAGCGTGGAGCCGGCCGCACGGTACAGCGTGATGCGCAGTTCATAGCTGGTCAGGCCGTGCCCGGCGGCGGCCACGAAGGTGTCGATGGCGATGGAGCCGTCGGCGTCGCCCTGCCCGCCGACCGACGTACGCCGGATGAACTGGTCCGAAGCCGCCCACTGGCCCAGGACGTACCACTTGGTGGTGGTGCCCAGCTCGGTCACGCCCCGCAGCTCGACCTGAACCCACGTGTTGCCGGGCGTCGCCGCGGTCCAGGACGCGATCGCCTCGGTCGCCGCGAACGCCAGCGCGACCGGCGGCGAGGTCCACGTCGCGTAGTCGTAGGTCATGCCGTTGTACGCCGTCTGGCCGATCGGGCTGCCGATCGCCAGGGCACCACCGGCGAGCACCGTGCCGGCCGCCGTACCGGTGGCGAAAGTCGTTGCGTCCCAACGGGTGAAGCGGATGTCGCGGGTCTCGGGCGCGGGCGGCTTCTTGGCGGACGCCGCGATCGCGGGCACGACGCCCGCCGTCGTCATGCCGCTGGTGACAGCCAGGCGCAGTACGGTTCGTCGATCCATGCGAGGCTCCGAGGGAAGAAGGAAGTTGCCAACGACAATCGCGCAGGGGACGAATATTTGCAAGACCCCCGTCAGACCATCTTGAGCACCGTCACCATCTTCTGCTCCGCGTCCTCCAGATCCCTATCGACCGGTACGCGGAACGCGGCGACCTCTTCGAAGCCTTCCGCCGGCCGGTACGCCCGACCGGGATCGCCCACAAGGACGAGGGCGCCGCTGGCGTACGCCTTGCGCAGGAAGCCGAGCATCATCTGGGTCATCTCGCGGTTGTAGAACACGTCGCCGGCGAGCACGACGTCGACGTCCGGCGGGTCGGCCACCAGCAGGTCGCCGTGGATCCGCTGGACGTCAACACCGTTGAGTTCCGCGTTGGCTTCGATCGCCGCGTCGGCGTACCCGTCGATCTCGTTGGCGAGCACGAGCGCGGCGCCGGCCCGCTTGGCCGCGATGGCGACCAGCCCGGAGCCGGCCGCGAGGTCGAGCACCCGGCGGCCGGTGATGAGGCCGGGGTGGTCGAGGACGAAGCGCGCGAGTGCCTGGCCGCCCGCCCACGCGAAGGCCCAGAACGGCGGGGCCATGCCGACCTCGCCGGTGACGCGCTCCATGAGTTCCCACAGCGGGACGGCCTCCTCCGCCAGGTGCAGGCGGATCTCGGGCACGAACGGCACCGGCCGGATCTCGGTGTGCTCGCGGACGAACTCGATGCTCACGCCGACACCCTACGGCGGGCGGCCGAGTCGCGCATGTCTGGCATATGGGATAATTCGGGCATGAAGTTCTCCGCCTACCTGGACACGCTGGACCGCGAAGGTACCCTGCTGGCGCCGGCCGCCGCGCGCTCCGGCTGGCACGCCAAGGTCCCCAGCTGTCCAGAGTGGACATCGCGCGAGCTGGTGCAGCACATCGGGCAGGTCCACCGCTGGGCCGGCGACCACGTAATGCGCCAGCGCACCGAGGACGACATCGACCTGGCCGAGCCACCCGCCGACGACGCGCTGCTCGCCTGGTACGCCGACGGCCACGCCCGCCTGGTGAACGCCCTGCGCGAAGCCGGACCCGGCGCACCGGCGTGGCATTTCCTGCCCGCGCCGTCCGGTTCGGACTTCTGGGTTCGGCGGCAGGCGCACGAGACCGCGATCCACCGCGTTGACGCCGAACTGGCGGCCGGTACGCCGCTGGCACCGATCGAGCCGGACTTCGCGGCCGACGGCGTGGACGAGGTGTTGTCGGCGTTCTACGCGCGCCGCCCGTCTCGCATGACGTCGGCCGAACCGTTCTCGTTCGGCCTCATCGCGACCGACGTCGACCGGCGCTGGCTGACCGTCGTGGACGCCGACGGTCCGGCGACCACGAGTCTGGACGGCCCGGCCGACGTGATCGTCACCGCTACCGCGGCCGACTTGTACCTGCTGGTGTGGAATCGGCTCGACCATCGCGACCTGCCCGCCGACGGCGACCGGGCGGCGCTGGACGAGTGGCGCGACCGCGCCCACATCGTCTGGTCCTGATCCCCTTCGTCCGCGTTGATCATGAACCTACGGTGGCGTTGGCCGGCGTGTCGACCCCCCGAAGTTCATGATCGACGCCGGGGGCGCGGGCGGGCACCGACTGCCGGTCGCCCGGGGAGGCCGGTCGATCAGTCGTCGGGAAGCAGCAGCCGGGCGATCGCGACGTCCTCGATGCCGAGCCCGACCGACCGGAAGTACGCGACCCGCTCACCGGTCGGCGGCGGCGCCGATCGTGACACCAACTCCGGAAGGTCACCGCGCAACTGATCGGCCGACCACAGCCCTTGGTCGATGGCCAAGACCATGTCGCCCGCGACACCGGTGACGGTCGGCCGGTAGTCGGCGTACACCTCCATGCCGGCCAGTTCACTGGGCTCGATCTCGTGTGCCCGGGGCGCGTTGGTGCTCACCGCCGTGACGACGGCACCGGTGCGGACGGCGCCGAGGTCCAGGACCGGCGTCGCTGACGAGGTGCACAGCAGGATCACGTCGGCACCGTCGGCCGCCTCCTCCGCGGTCGCGGTGACCGTCGCCCCCGCCAGCGGTGGGCGTACGCCCGACGCCAACCCCGGCGAGTACGCCCGGACGTCGGCGAACTCGCGTACCGCCTTCGCATACCGCAGGTGCGCATGGGCGACCGGACCCGCTCCGATCACGGCGAGCGTACGCACATCCGCCCCGGCGAGCAGGTCGACGGCGAGCGCGCTGGTGGCCGCGGTGCGTTCGGTCGTCAGCCATTTGCTGTCGCACAACAGCACCGGCTGACCGGTGCGCGTACTCACCAGCAGCGTCCAGGCGGTCACGATCGCCGTGTCCATTCCGGTGGCGCTCGGCGGCAGATACGGCGACGCCTTGACGCCGTAAACGCCGGGCAGCAAACCCTGATAGACGATCACATCGCCGGGGTAGCCCGCACCATTGCCGGGTGCCGGCAGTTCGGTCAGCGACTGCGCGGGCTGAACGGCGCGGCCGTCCGCAAGCGCACCGAACGCTTCGCGCAGCGCACCGAGCACCGCGGTCTCGGCCAGCCGGCCGTCCGGGCTCGTCACGACGGTGATGCCGTCCACACTGGAACTCGCCATAACCGACAGTATGGCGGAAAGAGTTTGGCCGGGAACATGCCATTGGGTGTGTCCGGACTGGACGCTGAGTAACCGGCTCCTTCACGATGTACTGCGTGCGGCGGCGCCTTGATCTATGGATGGGCTCGCACCCCGGTTGCGTCGCCGCACCCCGCTATTTCTGCCGTACCCCGGCTATTTCTCGCGGTACAGCTCATTTCTCGGTGCGTATTTCGGTTCTTGTGCGCGGCAATGCCCACGGTTGCTGATCGCGTATCCAGGCCACCAGATGTTCGCGTACCGCACACCGCAGATCCCACAGCGATCCCGCGTCCCCGGCGCTCAGGAGCGCCCGCAGGCGTACCACGCCGTCGACGGCGTCGATGACATCGAGCTGGCACACCCGGCCGTCCCATTTCGGGTGGGCCGACACCGTCGTGTTCAGCTCCTTGCGTACGTCCGAGACGTTCACGGTCCAGTCGACGTCCAGCTCGACCGAGCCCAGCACCTCCGCCTTGGTCCGCGTCCAGTTCTGGTACGGCTTGGTGGTGAAGTACGACGTGGGCAGGATGAGCCGCCGATCGTCCCAGATCTGCAGCACGACGTGGCTGAGCGTGATCTCCTCGACCTTCGCCCACTCCCCCTCGACGACGACCACATCATCGAGGCGTACGGCGTCGCTGAAGGCCAGCTGCAACCCCGCGATGACGTTGCTCAGCAGGCTCTGCGCGGCCAGCGCCGCGACCACGCCGATGACGCCGGCCGACGCCAGCAGGCTCGCGCCGATCGTGCGTACCTCGGGGAAGGTCATCAGCAGGAAGCCGAGGGTGATCACGATAATGGCGGCGACGGTGATGCGCCGCATCATGGTCACCTGCGTGCGGATGCGCCGGGCGGCCCGGTTGTCGGGCACGTCGAACCGGTACCGGTCCTCGGCCACGTCCTCCAGCGCCAGCAGCACCGAGGTCACCAGCCACGCGCCGGCCAGGATCACCAGGATCCCCCAGATGTGCAGCAGCCCGTCGCGCCCCTCGAACATCAGGGGTGACAGCTGCACCACGACTCGCCCGGCGACCAGCGCGGCGAAGACCTGGAACGGCCGGTGGGCGTGCGCCGCCAGCTCCGCCGAGATCAGGGAGCGCCGGGCGGCGCGGACCACACCGGCGTGGATGATCGCAACGGCCACGAGCGCGAGGACCATCGCCCCCACGACCGCGATCAGGGTCCACCACCACGTCTGCATCGTCTTCTCATTTTCGGCCCTGACCAGGGCTAAACATGATCCATTTCACGTTCCGGCGGCCGGCGGATCGCCGCCTCGACGGGTCAGCCGGAGATGCGCGGCCACTGGGCGTTGACCAGTTCGGCGATCCCGCGGCGGCGCAGGAACGCCCGAGCCTCCCGGGCGTGCTGGCGATGCCATTTGCGTTGCGACGAGTGCAGCTTCGGCAGCGAGAGCGCGCCCAGCTTCGGGTACCGGAACGCGAGCGCCCGCGCCACTTCCACAGCCGCCCGCGCGTCGGCGTCGGCGGTGTGCGCTTGGATGAGTACGACGCCGTAGTGCGCGCAGACGTCGGTGAGCGTACGCCGGCCCTCCCGCCGCGGATCGGAGTGCCGATCGATCACGAACGGGTCGATGACGACGAGGTCGTCGCGGACCGGGGGCAGGTCGTGGCGGCGCAGTTCTCGATCCAGCAACGTCAAATCGTAGGTGGCGTTGTAGACCACCAGCGGTACGCCGTCGGCCGCCAGCCCGTCGAGCACGAACGCGATCTCAGCGAGGGCCACGGCCGGATGCCGTCCGGCCGCGCGGACGAGATCGGTCGTGATCCCGTGCACCGCGGTCGCCGCATCGGGCACCGGTACGCCCGGATCGATGAGCCACGACCGCACCGGGGCGTCGGTCCGGCACAGGGCGGCCGAGACGATGCGGTCGGTCAGGGGATCGCGGCCGGTGGCCTCCAGGTCGAACCCGGCCATCGGGCGCATCGGCCACGCTTCGCCCACGGCCGGACGGAACGGCCATCTCCTGCGCCCCATACAACGAAGCTACCGCCGAGGTACGACGTTTCACTCCGAGCCGGTTGCCGGCTCCACTGGCAGCGTCCACTGCTCGCACACGCCGGTACGCCGGAAGCCCAGCCGCTCGTTGATGGCGAGCATGTACGCGTTGGCGGGGTCGGTGGTGGTCCGGATGTGGCGTACCGGCGTGGAAGCCAGGCGCCGCAGCATATCCGCCTTGAGCCACAGGCCGATGCCGTGGCCGCGGTGCGCCGGGATGACCGCGGTGTCCTCCTGGTGGGCCAGCGGCGGGCAGTTGCGGTCGAGTTCCAGCTCGGTCAGGCCGGCGATCTCCCCGGTCGCCTTGTGGACGGCGACGACGACCCACAGGTCGACTTCGCGTTGGTCGCGCCACCGCTCCGCCGCGCGTACGACCTCCACGGTCGTCTTCGTGGGCTCGTAACCAAGGCCGCCATCGGGTGCGTCGGCCATCGCGTCCTTGGCTATCGCGAACGAGACGGCCAGCGGCTCGGGGCAGGCGCCGATCCATTGTTCGATGCGGTACCCGGGCGGCGCCGCGGTGGCCGGTATCGGCGCCGTGCCGATGTCGAGCTGGGACTCCAGGAGTTCTTGCGCTTTGGCCGCGCCCATCGCGGTAGCCCAGGCGCTGCCGCCGTCGGCAGGATGCGTGGTCAGCACTACCGTGCCGCGCCCGCGGGCCGTGACCGCCGCGGCCAGGGCACCCAGCAGGGCGCGACCGTGGCCGCGGCGGCGGTGCTCGGGATGGACGACGACGGTCGCGAATCCCCATCCGAGGTTCGCCGTGCCGGGCAGGAAGACTTCGGCCGTGCCGGCCAGCGTGCCGTCGTCGGACGCCACCCAGCGCAGCGCCTCGCCGTCATAGGACTCGGCCGACAGCGCCGCTCGGGTGCCCGCCTCGGCGACGGGCGGATGCGCCGGATCGTCGGTACGGCGGGCCGCTTCGGCGACGCCGTGCCAGCCGGGTATGTCCGCCGCCGAGAACGGCCGTACGGTCACAGCGCACCGCTTTGAGCGATGAGCGACACGACCTTCTTCGCCGCATCGGGCTGCTCGCCGTCGCTGGGACAGTCCACATAGGCCACACTGAGCGCGTCGATCGTCACGACGAACGAGAACGCATCGCGGCATACGGTCGGCTTCTGGGCCCGCGTCGCCTCGCTTGAGAGCTTCGGATCCGCCGCTGCCGCCACGAGCTGATCGAGCTGGGCCGCGGAGAGCGTACCCGTCTTCTCCTTGCCGGCCTTGTCCGTCGCGGTCCAGGAGCCGTCGCGGTTGATCTCCACGCGGTCGCGGAAGCCGGCGATGCCGCCCGCGCGGACGAGCGTGAGGTGGCTGAAGTGAGCGGCCGGCGCCGGGCCCGTGACGGTGGTGGCGGTGGACTGTGGGGTGCTCGACGAGTCCGCCTCCGCGCAGGCGCCGAGGAAGACGGCGGCGAGGGTTATGACACCGAGCATCCGGAGCCGCCCCGACGTTGTCACATTCATGATATTCACAGTTACCGCTCCCTGGATATATAAAGCTTTCAACCGATGGCTCAGCCATCATCCTTTCACTCAGTCGGGGAGGACTCAGTGAGGAGACTAATCGCGCTCGTAGGCGCCGCGGTGCTCGCCGGCGGCGTCCTGCTGGGCTCGGCGCCCGTCGCCGCTGCGCCCAGCGGGCCCTCGTCCGCATCCACCGGGTCGGCACTCAGCCAGCATAAGGCCGAGCTGCGGGCGTCGGGTTCGGACGAGTTCCAGATGTACAGCTCCAAGACCGACGCCAACGGCGCCGGTCATGTCCGCTACACGCGTACGTACCAAGGTCTTCGGGTCTCCGGTGGTGACATCGTCATACACACCAAGGCCGACGGCACGTACGCCGGCGCCTCCGTCGGTCTCAGCGCGCCTTTGACGCTGGCGACCGCCCCCAAGGTTCCCGCCGCGCGTGCAGCTGCCACCGCTCGCGCCGCCTTCAAGGGCGCCATCACCTCCGTCGGCACACCGGAGCTGTTCGTCGACGCCAGCACCGGCTACGGCCGGCTGGCCTGGGACACCGAGGTCCACGGCTGGGCCGTCGACGGTAAGACCCCGTCCCGGCTGCACGTCGTCACCGATGCGGTGACCGGGGCGTTCGTGGCCGGCCACGACGAGATCATGACCGTCAACGGTACGGGCAACAGCATCTACTCCGGAACCGTCACCGTCGACACCACGCTGTCCGGCTCGACCTATCAGATGGTCGACCCGTCGCACGGCAACGGCCGCACCTGCGACATGAACAACAGCACCGTCACGTGTACGACGTTCACCGACGCCGACAACGTCTGGGGTGACGGGACCAACGGCAACCGCCAGAGTGCGGGCGTCGACGCGCACTACGGCGCGGCCCTGACGTTCGACTACTTCAAGAACGTCCACGCCCGCAACGGCATCTTCGGCAACGGCGCGGGCGTACCCTCGCGGGTGCACTACAGCAGCAACTACGTCAACGCCTTCTGGGACGGCGCGCAGATGACGTACGGCGACGGCTCCGGGAACGCCCGGCCGCTCGTCGCGATCGACGTGGCCGGACACGAGATGTCGCACGGTGTCACCGAGAACGTAGTGCCCGGCGGCCTGACCTACTCCAGCGAGTCCGGCGGCCTGAACGAGGCCACGAGCGACATCTTCGGCTCGATGGTGGAGTTCTCCGCCAACAACGCCAGTGACGCCGGCGACTACCTGATCGGCGAGAAGATCAACATCAACGGCAACGGTACGCCGCTGCGCTGGATGTACAACCCGACGCTGGACGGCCTGTCGCACGGCTGCTGGTCGACGACGACCCGCAACATCGACGTGCACTACTCGTCCGGTGTCGGCAACCACTTCTTCTTCAACCTCGCCGAGGGCACCGGCGCGACCCCGTTCGGCACCAGCCCGATCTGCGGCTCGGCTCCGGGCGTCGTCGGCATCGGCCGGGCCAAGGCCGAGAAGATCTGGTTCCGGGCGCTGGACACGTACTTCACGTCCAACACCTTCTACGTGAACACGACCAACCCGGGGAACACCTCGCGGGCGTACACGCTGCAGGCCGCCACCGACCTGCACGGCCTGTGCAGCGCCGAGTACAAGACCGTCCAGGCCGCCTGGACCGCGGTCAACGTGGCCGGCAGCGACGCCGCCTGCCCCGCCGGCAACGACTTCTCCATCACCGCCACGCCCAACGCCGGATCGGTCAACCCGGGCGGCTCGGTCTCCACGACCGTCAGCACCGCCCTGACCAACGGCTCGACCCAGACCATCGCGCTGTCCGCGTCGGGCCTGCCGGCCGGCGCGACCGCCACGTTCAACCCGACGTCGGTCACCACCGGCGGCTCGTCGACCCTGACGATCGCCACCGCGACCACGACGCCGCCGGGCACCTACGCCGTCACGATCACGGGTACGGGCACCTTCGTCACCCACACGACGGCGTACGCGCTCACCGTCAACGGGCCGCCCGGCTGCTCGGGCACCAACCCCACCGACGTGCCCATCCCCGACCTGTCGACCGTCGAGTCACTGATCACGATCAGCGGCTGCGCCGGCAACGCCGGGGCGGGTTCCACCGTGGAGGTGCACATCCTGCACACCTTCATCGGTGACCTCATCGTCAGCCTCATCGCACCGGACGGCACGGCGTACATCCTGCACAACCGGACCGGCAGCAGCGCCGACAACATCCACCAGACCTACACCGTGAACCTGTCCAGCGAGGTCGCGAACGGCACCTGGCGCCTGCGGGTCCAGGACGCCGCCGCGGCCGACATCGGCACGATTGACAGCTGGACGCTGAACCTGGTCGGCGGCGGTGGACCCGGGTGCTCGGGCACCAACGGCACCGACGTGCCAATCCCGGATCTGTCCACTGCGAACAGCCCCATCACGATCAGCGGCTGCTCCGGCAACGCCTCGCCGACGTCGACCGTCGAGGTGCACATCGTGCACACCTTCATCGGTGACCTCATCGTCAGCCTCGTCGCACCGGACGGCAGCGTCTACACGCTGCGCAACCGGGGCGGCGGCAGCGCCGACAACATCGACCAGACGTTCACCGTGAACCTGTCCAGCGAGCTTCGCAACGGCACCTGGAACCTGCGGGTCCAAGACGTGGCCGCGCTCGACTCCGGGTTCATCAACAGCTGGACGCTGACGCTGTGAGCGTCCGGAGCTGAGCGCAGAGGACCATCACGCGCACAGCGACGTGGCGCCGACTCGGGCGGAGTCGGCGCCACGTTCACGTCAGCGCATCAGTAGCTAGAGAACCAACAAAACGGACTAAAGCGCTGGCGTGATCAAATCCGCTGGTACGCCCACGAGACCATCTCGCCGTGCTTGTACGGCATGACGCCGTGAAACTGGCGCGGATCGGCGTCGAACACCATCGGCAGCCATTCGTGATCGCTGGCCCACATCGGCACCGTGGCCAGCTTGTCGACGTCGACCCACTCCAGCGTGCCCTCGTCGTTGCCGCCGTGGATCTCACCGTCGAACGTGTCCACCCGGAACACGAAGCCGAACCAGTCCTGCCCACCCGTGCCGAAGCCCGGCCACAGGATCGTGCCGCGCAGCACCAGGTCCACCGCGATCAGCCCGGCCTCCTCGCGGATCTCCCGGCGTACGCCGCTGACCACGTCCTCGTCGGGCTCGACCCGGCCGCCGAGCCCGAGGTACTTGCCGAAATGGAGGTCGCCGGGGCGCTTGTCCCGGTGCATCAGCAGCACCCGCGAGCCGTCGGGCGACCGGACGTAGGCCAGCGTCGCCAGCACCGGAGTCGTCGTCACGGTCGCGAGTATGTCACGCAGACGGCCGGCCAGTAGCCGTTCGCCTACCGGCCGCGCCGCTTACGCCACTGCTCGACCACTTCCTCCACGTCGAACTCGCGGAGCACGACCGGTGGCCCGTCCACCAGTCCGCGCCGGGCCTGGTCGATGCGGCGGTTCAGGTCCGCCACCATCTCGCGTACCCGCGCCTCGGAAGCTTTGGTGGCCACCGTGTCCAGCAGCTCCTCGGCCTCGCGCTTGATCTTCAGGGAGGTGGGTGCCAGGCCCGCGAGCTGCTCGCGGACGACGAGCTTCTTCACCCACCAGTCCTCGTCGTACGCCTCACCGTTGTCCGGCAGCGGCTTGCCCAGGCCCGGCAGATCGTCGAATTCGCCGCGCTCCTGCGCTTCGCGGATCTGCTTGTCGATCGCGCTCTCGAACCGGTTCCCCATATTCCGAGAGTACGCACTCCTCGCACGGCATGATGAGCGGGTGCCGGACCTGCGGATCACCACTCGCAATGCTCGTTTCCAACAGTGGCAGGCGCTGCTGACCAACCGCACCAAGCGCCAGCGATCGGGCGAGTTTCTCGTCCAGGGCGTACGCCCGATCAGCCTGGCGGTCGAGCACGGCTGGACGATCCGGGCCTTGGTGTACGACATGGACGCGAGCCTGTCCCGCTGGGCCGTACGCCTGCTCAGCGACGTCACCGCACCGGCCGTGGCGATGGCCACCGAGCTGCTGGCCGAGCTGGGCGAGAAGGACGCGGAATCGCCGGAGTTGCTCGCGGTCGTGGCGCTGCCGCCCGACGACCTCGATCGCATCCGCATCGGGCGGCGTACCGTTGCCGTGGTGTTCGACCGGCCGTCCGGTCCGGGCAACATCGGCACCCTCGTACGCTCAGCGGACGCGTTTGGGGCGGCCGGCGTGGTGGTCACCGGGCACGCGGCCGATCCCTTCGACCCTCGCTCGGTACGCGCATCCACCGGCTCGCTGTTCGCCGTGCCCGTCGTCCGAGCACCGTCCCATGTGGAGGTTCTCGCCTGGGCGGCCGGCCTGGGACTGCAGATCGCCGGCACCGACGAGCACGGCGACGTCGACGTGGCGGACTTCGGCTTCGCCCGGCCGACGCTGCTCGTCGTGGGCAACGAGACCACCGGCCTGAGCGCCGCCTGGCGCCAGGCGTGCGACACCCTGCTCCGCATCCCGATGGCGGGGGCGGCGAGTTCGCTGAACGCCGCCACCGCCGGTTCGATCGCACTGTACGAAGCGACACGCCGGCGAGCTGGCACTTGACGGACTCGAACTAGTGTTCGATAGAATGGCCGCATGGACCTGGATCTCCTCGAACACTGGTGGAACGGCGCGGTCGGGCGGCACCGCGAGGACGTCATCGTGCGGGTCGCCCCGGACGGCCGCCACGAGGTCGAGCTGCGGCAGGCCAACAGGTCGCTCAAGCGCGACTACCGAACGCTCGAAGAGGCGCAGCGGATCTCCTATGGTCTGCGCGCCGTCGGATTCTGGCTGGAGCTGGCGAACAACCGCCTACCCGCTGCAGCCTGACCAGCTCGTCCGGCCCGCACTCACCGGTCCTCCTGGTGCGGGGCGTTTCCGGGGGGAACGGACCGGATGTGGGCCGCCCGCGGCAGTGGCGGCCCGACGCGAGGGCTCGGCGGCGGTCGGATCGACGGGGGGAGATCGGCCGCCGAGCCCTCCGCGTAGAGTCGACGCGCTGCACCGGATGGATCTTCCGACTGCTACGCGGTGGAGGTTTTCACGGCCGTTAGCCTCCACCGCGTAGCAGTCGGAAGATCCCCCCACACCCACTCCCCTCGCCAGTCGCAGCGCGGCAACAGCTACCAGGATCTCCTGCTGAGTTACGTCGGCTACCAGTTCGGCCGCCACACCGCGCAGGGCCGGTTCGCCACCAACGAGGAAGCCGCGCGCTGGCTCAATATGATGCTGACCCCGACCGACCTGGGCAGCGTACGCCGCAGCGATCCGTTCTACGACGACGCGGTCAGGCTCCAGGACCGGCTGGGCCAGGTCCGCAAGCTGAGCAAATAGCTGCCCTCTGGTAAAACCGGCGGTACCGCGCTCTACTCATATCCATGAATAAAGTCCTCTATCGATTGCTGATAGGGGTGGTGCTGGCCGTGACCGCCATCGCGACCACGGGGAGCACGCCCCTGGTGGACACCGATCAGACCATCGGTGAGTCACAACACGAGGCGGAGGAAGCCGACGAGCACGAGGCCGAAGAAGCCGCAAAAGCAGAAGAGGAGGAGGAAGAGGAAGAGGGCGAAGGTCCGGCCGGATCGGATCAGTGGTTCGCCGCCCAGCGCAACTACCCCTTCGGAGCGCTCGACATCGGGCGCATGCACCAGAACGCGCGGGCGCAGGCGGACGCGCTCGCGACGCGTACGAGCCTCGCGGCCGGAGCGTGGACCAGCCTCGGGCCGACCAACATCGGCGGCCGGGTGACCGACGTCGCCGTCGACCCGGCCCACGCCAACACCGTCTTCGCCGGCGTCGCGACCGGCGGCGTCTGGAAGAGCACGGACGCCGGTGCGACCTTCAGCCCGGCCTGGAACCCCGCCAACCCGCAGGCGATCGGCGCGCTCGCCATCACACCGTCGGGCGTGCTCTACGCCGGTACCGGCGAATCCAACCCGGGCGGCGGCAGCCTCACCTTCCCGGGCAACGGCGTCTACCGCAGCACCGACGGCGGCATCACGTGGTCACACTCCGGCTTGGCCGGCTCCGACCGCATCGGCCGGATCGCGGTGGATCCGGCCAACAGCAACCGTGTCTTCGCCGCGGCGACCGGCAACCTGTTCGTCGCGGGCGGCACCCGCGGCCTCTACCGGACGACCGACGGCGGCACCACGTGGCAGCTCGTGCTGGCCGGGGCCAACGGCACGACCGGCGCCGTCGACGTCGCCCTCGACCCCAGCAACCCCAATCGGGTGTACGCCGTGATGTGGGACCAGATCCGCCGGCCCAGCGGCCGCGTGTACGGCGGCGTCGGCTCCGGTGTCTATCGCAGCACCGACGGCGGCAGCACCTGGGTACGCCTCGGCGGCGGACTGCCGGCGGCCGGCACCAACCTCGGGCGGATGGGCATCGCCGTCGCCCGCAGCAGCCCGCTGCGCCTGTACGCCATCGCGGTCGACACCTCCGGCGACTTCACCGGCTTCTGGACGACCACCAACGGCGGCGATAGCTGGACCCGCATCACCAACACGTCGTCGCTGTCGTCGTCGCAGTCCACGTTCGGCTGGTGGTTCGGCCGGATCTGGGTCGACCCGGCGGCGTCGCAGCACGTCTTCGTGGCCGGCGTACAGATGGTCGAGAGCCTGGACGCGGGCGCGAACTGGCGGCGCAACTCGGGGTCGCTGTTCCATGCCGACCAGCACGCGCTGGGCTGGGATCCGGCCAGTTCGGGCCGGGTCTATCTGGGCAACGACGGCGGCGTCTACCGATCGCAGTCCAACGGCTCGCTGGTCAGCTCCTGGACCAAGTCGACGTTCCAGCCGTTCAACCAGTTCTACACGGTCGCGGTGTCCCGGCAGGACATCACCCGCGTGCTGGGCGGCGCTCAGGACAACGGATCGCTGCGTTCCTGGAGTACGCCCTCCTGGAACTCGATCAACGGCGGGGACGGCACCACGAACCTGATCGACCCGACCAACCAGAACAAGGTCTACACGTGTTCCCAGTACGGCGTGTGCAGCCGCTCCACGACCGGCGGCGGTGGCCTGCTCGCGTTCGGATCGACGACCTCCGACCGCCGCAACTGGCTGACCCCGGTGGTCTTCGACCCCAGCAACCCGGCGACGATGTACTACGGCGGCAACCGGATCAACCGGTCCACCAACTCCGCCCAATCATTCACGGTGATCAGTCCTGACCTCAGCCGGGGCGTCGGCGGTTCGGACGGCTACCCGTTCGGCACGATCACCACTATCGCGGTGGCCAAGACGAGCAGCGCGACCATCTACGCCGGCACCGACGACGGCCGGATGTGGGTGACCCGCAACACCGGCGGCTCGTGGACGGAGATCACGGCCGGGCTGCCCAACCGCTGGATCACCCGGGTCGCCGTCGATCCGGGCAACGCCAACCTGGCGTACGTCACGCTGTCCGGGTACCGCAACGGCGAGAAGACCGCACACATTCTGCGTACAACCAATGGGGGGACGGCCTGGACCGACATCTCGGGCGACCTGCCCGACGCGCCCGTCAACGCGGTGGTCCTGGATCCCTTGACCCCCACCAAGCTGTACGTAGCGACGGACGTGGGTGTCTTCGCCACCACGAACGGTGGCGTGTCGTGGGCGACGGTGGGCACCGGGCTGCCCACGGTGCCGGTGACCGACCTCGACGCGGTCGCCTCCGGCGGGGCCGCGGTCCTGACCGCCGCCACGTTCGGGCTCGGCATGTACCGCGTCACCGCGTGAAGCGTGGTCCGGTGACCGCATGAAGCGTGTTCCGGGAAGCAGCGTGGCTTCCCGGAACACTTACTGCAAACCGGCTTCCGCCATCCAATCGGCCAAGCGGTCCGCCGCCTGCGGCCGGAGCTTGGTCAGAATGTCGAGGGCCTCATGCGCCGTGCGAGCGGCCTCGGACACCTGGCCGAGCTCGGCGTGAGCCTTGGCGGCCCATTCCAATGTCAACGCCAGCGACAGCGGGAGATCCGCCTCGCGCAGGATCGACGCCGACGCGCTGAGGTGGGCAAGCGCATCACCGGTCTCACGTTGCTCGATCATGACCTGGCCCAGAAGACGGTGGGCGATCGCCTCGTTCCACCGGTGCCGCGCGTCTTGCGCGGCCCGCAACGCATGGTGCAGCAGCGGCAACGTCTTCTGGTGGTCGGCGCGGGCCAGGTGGATCCGGGCCAGCATGAGTTCGGCGGTCGTCGTACCGACCCGGTCACCGATCCGGCGATAGGCGTCGATGGCCTCGTACGCGTGCCGCGTCGCGGCGTCCAGGCTGTCCCGCGCCCGCAATTGGTCGGCCAGCAGCGAATGCACCTCGGCGGATCCCCAGTGCTCGCCGAGCGAGTCGAAGATGGCCAGCGCCTGATGCAGTGGGTCGAGGTCCCCATCGAAGTGGTGCTGCGCCATCAAGGCGTAGCCGAGGTGGACGTTCGGGTCCGGCACCCGGTAGAGCAATTCCAGCGCCCGCTCGTTGGCCTGGCGAGCGGCCTGAAACCGGCCCAGCATGCGTACGGCGATGCTCCACGACAGCAGGGCGACCGCCTCGCCGTGATCGTCGCCGAGGCCGCGGAACAGGAGGCAGGCGTGCCGCAGATGGCGCAGCGACTGGCGATTGCGGTCAGCGGACCGGTCCAGCGTTCCCCGTTGCAGCTCCACCGTCGCCAGCAGGCCGGCGCTGAGCGTCGTGCTGTACTCCGCTATCACGTGGTGACACTGCTCCCACTGATCGGTGTAGCTGCGCATGAGGCAGAAGTTGAAGACGGCAGTGGTCAGCTCGGCGGCCAGATGGGGTTCGCCGGCGGACACAGCAAAGCCGACCGCCGCGACGATGTTGTCCAGTTCGGTGTCGAGAAACTCGACCGGATCGCCGGCTAACCAACGATCGACCGGGCCGCTCGCGGGTAGCAGCGTAGGCCGGCACGGCAGGGCCATATCGGCTTGCCGGATCCGGGCCAGCAGCTGCCGGCAGGCCCGCAGGGCAAGCGCTGAGATGTCCTCGGCACGCTCTGCGGCGAGTTCCCGGCCGACCAGCCGGATCAGATCATGCATCGAATACCGGTCGGGAGCCGCCGCCGTGAGCAGGTGTGCCGCGGACAGTTCTTCGAGGAGACGATGCGCCCGGCCGGTGGAGACGTCCAGCGTCGAGGCGACCAGCCACGCCGGAACGGTCTCCAACGGCAGTACGCACAGCGTCTGCCAGAGCAGCGCCAGCTGCGGTGTCAGCTGCCTGGAACTGATGGCCAGGCTGGCGCGCACGTCCACATCGCCGAGGGCGAGTTCGTCGAGGCGCTCGCGTTCGTCGGCCAACCGGGCGCTCAGGCCGGTCAGCCCGAGAGTGTCGTTCGTGGCCAGCCGCACCGCCGCCACCCGTACCGCCAGTGGCAGCCCGCCACACAGCTCAGCGATGCGTTGCGCGGCATCGAGATCGACCGCGACGCGATCCTTGCCAGCCACCGCGGCGAGCAGTTCGACGGCGTCGGGTACCGCAAGGACGTCGAGGCGAAGCAGGTGGGCGCCGTGCAGGCCGGTCAGCGGCCGCCGGCTGGTGAGCAGTACGGTACTTCCCGCACCGGGAAGCAACAGCCGCACCTGCTCTTCGCCGGCGACGTTGTCGAGCACTACCAATATCTTCCGCTCAGCGAGCAACGTCCGGTACATGGCCGCTCGTTGCTCCACTGTGGAAGGCAACGAGCTGCCCGGTAGGCCGCAGGCCCGCAGAAACGCCCCGAGCGTGTGCAAGGCGCGGCTGGGCGCTTGTGCTCCGTGCAGGTCGGCGTAGAGGCATCCGCCCGGAAAGTGCGACAGCAGGTCGTGCGCTGCGCGTACCGCCAGGGTTGTCTTGCCGACACCGGCCATCCCGGAGATCGAGATCACCGTGGAGCTGCCGGCCGGCGGCGGCTGGCCGGACGAGGTCGCTTCGGTGACGAGTGCCCGGATGCGGTGCAGCTCCTTGCCGCGGCCGACGAAGTCGGCGGGTGAGGCCGGCAGTTGCCGCGGGACTTCACGGTCCGGCTCGTGGGCGACCGTACCGGCGGCATGCCCGGTGGCGGCATGCTCGGTGGCCGGTGCGAGAGCGGGATCGTCGCGCAGGATCTGGTCGCGCAAGATGACGAGGTCGTTGCCGGGGTCGAGGCCGAGTTCGTTGCGGGACCGGCGGGCGGCGGCCTCGAAGGCTTCGAGCGCGTCGCGGCGCCGCCCGGCGCGATACAGCGCCAGCATCAGTTGTCCCGCAGCGTGCTCGCGCCACGGATGCGCGGCGACCAGATCGAGGAGCTCGCCGATGACCTCATGGTGGCGGCCGCAGCGCAGCTGGATGTCCACAAGCAGCTCCTGTGCCGTCAACCGGGCCTCGTCGAGCCGGCGGGCGGCCGCGCGCAACCGCGGGGTATCCAGCCCGTGCAGCGCCGGGCCGCGCCACAGGCCGAGCGCCGAGGCCAGCGTCTGGGCGGCGGGCGTCAGCTGTCCGACGGCCATCGAGGTACGCGCATCCCGCAACTGGCCGTCGAATTCCAGTACGTCGAGCTGACCCGGTTCGACATGGATGACATAACCCGCGCCGGCGGTCTCGATGGCGTCCTCACCGCCCGACTCGCGCAGCACTCGCCGCAGCGCCGATACCCGGTTCTGCGTCTGAAACCGCGCCGTATCAGGCGGATCGTCCCCCCAGGCCGCAGCGACGATCGCGTCCAGCGAAACGACCCGGTTCGCCTCCAGCAACAACGCGGACAGCACGGCCCGGGCCCGCGGCCCGCCGAGCGGCACCTCGCGCCCGCCGACCCACGCTTCCACTGGCCCGAGCAGGCCGAACAGCAAGGCGGTACCCACCGCGTGACCTCCTTGGCACACGGTAGGACATCGATGCCACATTGGCGAGGGGCCGACCGGACCGGCCGGCCCCTCATGGGCGCGGATCTTTAGGACACGAACGGCAAACACTTCATGTAGTCACCTATCGTCTGCCCCGTGCAGGAGATGTTGACCTCCGAGCCCGCCCCGCTCTGGGTGGTGTAGCCGACTTCCACGGAGATCGGCTTGTTCTCATCCGTACTGACCTCCCGCGAGACGGTCGTGACCTGGTGGAGGTTGTATTTGCTGACCGCTACCGACAGGCCGGGGATGGCGTCGGCGAGCTCCTCGGCGGTGGCCGGTTGTCCCGACACAGTGTGGACGGTGCCCTCGCGCAGGGACAGAGCCGGGCCCGAGTCGCCTCCTCCGCTGTCGCGCACTACCCCAACGGAGAAGTACACCTCGCCGGTCCGGCTGACGATGATGCCGAAGGTCATGGTGACCTTTACTTCCTTTGTCGGCGTTGTGGTCTTGCTCACGATCGAAGGGCCGGCCGCGGGCTTCGTTCCGACGTTGAGCCCCTTGCGGATCTGGTTGAGGCACAGGGGTCCCTGCAACGTCGCCAGGCACTCCGAGGTATTCATGGCCCTGAGGACGTTCACACGGGATTCGTTGAAGGTCTTATTGGTCGGCAGCGCCACCGCGTCCGACCCCTTCCTGAGGGTGACCGGGTAGCTGAACTCGATGACCTGGTAGTCGGCGTCGGAGGCGGGCAGCTTCTGTATCTCCTTATTCGCCGCCAGGATCGCGTCGAGGCTCGGGCGGTTGCAGCCGTAGAACGCTGGGCACGCCGGCAACTCCAGCTGCTGCCGGATGAAGATCCCGACTGCGCTGTCCCGGGGTATGCCGTTCTCGACCAGCAGGCTGCAGATCCCGTCCGTGCACCACGATCCCGGCTCCTCGCCGCTGGGGTCGGACAGCGTGGTCGGGTTGTTGGTGGCGTAGCTGTAGCCCTGCAGCTGCTGCGGATTGGTGACGTCGGCCACCGGATCGACCGAAATGAACCGGCCGGCGGCGGCGTCGTACTCCCGGGCGCCGAGGTGCACCAGGCCGGTCGTGTCGTTGACCCCGCCGACGTAGCCGTAGCGGTCGGGCCAGCTGACGACGCTGCCCCGGGCGGTGCCGAACGGCGTCTGGTGCCGCCGCAAGATCGCCTGGTCCGAGGCCCGGATCGAGACCGTCGCGGTTCCTTGCGGGTCGCCGAACAGCCACGTGATGCCGCCGGTGCCGGTTCGGGTGGCAACCGTCCGGCCCGCGTGGCTGTAGCGGCGGGTACCGACCGGGCCGGTGCCGCCCGCTCCCACCCGCAGCTCGGTACCGGAGAGGTACAGGGTGGCGCCCGTACTGTCGCGGCTGATCAGCCGGTTGCCCTCGGCATCGTAGACATACGTCGTCGTGGCGGCGCCCTGTGCGACCGAGGCCAGGTGCCCGTCGGCGGTCCACGTCAGGGTCTGCTGTCCGCCGGGGCCGGGGCGGCTGGTGGTGTTGCCGGCCAGGTCATAGTTGTAGCTGCCGCTGACTGCGCCGGTGGTCGAGCTGAGCGCGTGCGGCCGGGCGGCCGTGGCGGCCGGGTAGGTGTAGTTGATAGTCGAGTTGCCGGCGGCGGTGTGGGTGACCTGGCTGGTTCGGTTGCCGGACAGGTCGTAGCCCCACGACAGCCAGTACGGTGCGGCTCCGCCCAGCGCACCGGTCGACGGTGCGGCCGTACAGTCCCCTGTGGACGGTGTCCAGGCCTGGCTGATCCGCTGGAGGTAGTCGTACTGGTAGCACTGGTTGTCGTCGGGTCCGTAGCCGGCGCCGTACTGGGCCAGCAGGTTGGCCACCTTGGTCAGGTTGCCGGCCGGATCGAACGAGTATCCGGCCTCGACCAGGATGTCGGGCGTCGTGGTCGCCTGGACGTTCCAGTGCACCAGGCGCTTGGTGACCGGGTCGTAGTCGTACGACTGCAGGGCGGTCTCGTCTCCGTCCATAATGGACGTCACTTCGCCGGTCTCCAGGTACGAGGTGTCGCTGACGTAGACTCCGGCTCCGGCCAGCGTCTTGGGCCGGCCGGTCGAGGTGTAGCTCGTGGTGAGCGTCTCGGCCGGCAGGCCGCCCAGGCCCGGCAACGTCGTCGAAGCCACCGAGCCGTCGGCGTTGTAGCTCATGCTGAAGGTGTGCGTACCGGCCAGTCCCAGCTCGGTCGTGGGGATCGTCACGGAGGTGCCGTTGGGCCGGCCGGCGCTGTCGAACCCGGTGGTGGCGACCACGTATGCCTGGCTGTCGACGAACCGCGTTGACGAGGTGGTCCGGCCCTTCTGCAGCGTGTCGTAGGTCCACCGGGCGAGTTCGGTACCCGTACCGACAGCGCCCTGCCACATCGAGGTACGCCGGGCCAGCGTGTCGTTGACGTACGAAGTAGTGATTCCCCGGGCGTCGGTCTGGCTGGTGAGTTGCCCGGCGTCGTCGTAGGTGAACGACGCGGCGCCCTTGTCGGGGTCGGTGGTGGTCGCGGCCCGGCCGCGTTGGTCGTAGCTCCACGCCCAGCGCGAACCGCGCGCGTCGGTCTGTGCGGTACGCCGTCCGGCATGGTCGTACTGGTACGTAGTGGCGTCGTAGCTGCCGGCGGTGAACGGGGTGGCGGTGGCACCGTGGTACTGACGCAGCTCGACGACCTGTCCGGCGCTGTCGGTGACGACCGATGTCGGGGTCGCGCCGGTGGGCGGCGTGGTGTCGACGCGGTCACCCCCATATCCGTTGCTGGTACGCCACTTCTCCACGTTCTGGGAGAACAGGGCGACCGTCGTCGGGCGGTCGGCACCGTCGTAGGTGGTCCGGGTCTGCGCGGGAACGGCCGAGTCCTGAACGGAGAACAGGGTCGTGCCGGCCGCGCCGGTGACGTAGTAGGCCGCGTTGGTCTTCACCACGTGGCCGCGGGAGTCGTAGAGCTGGTCGGTGATCACCCGGCCGCTGCCGGTGGCCGCGGTCGCCTGGGTCTGCCGGCTGCGGGTCAGGCCGTCGAACAGCTCGTAGGAGGTGAGGTACCCCGTACCGGCCGGGTTGATGACGCTGCTCGCGATCGCCGACGGCCCACCGGAGTTGCGCACGGTGTAGCTGTACGCGCGGCTGGCCACGCTCGGATGCGCGGACTGCGACCAGCCGGGCAACCACATCGCGGTCAGCCGCCCGAGCGCGTCGTACGCCATGTTCGTGACCTGTCCGTTGACGTCGGTGGTCCGCGTGGCCAGTCCCCACGCCGGCTCGACCAGGGTGGTAGTCGTCCACAGCAGAGGGTTGGTGTTGGTGAACCCGGTGACCGGGCCGCCGGAGGCCGGCGTGTACGCGATGGATGACTTGCGGTCGAGCGCGTCGTACGTGTCGAGGACCCGCCCGTACGCGTCATAGCTGTGCCGTTCGGAGGGCGCGTAGACCCGGCTGGCCGGATTGGCGTTCCACACCGACAGCTCCTGGGTCTTGGTCACGTTGCCCTGGCTGGGTGTGGTCGGGAACGTGGTGCCGTCGTCGTACCAGGTCCGGACGGCGCTGACTACCTGGTCGGCCGACGTCGGCGTCTGGGAGCAGCGCAGGCCGTCAACCTCCACTTCGGACGGCAACGTGTAGAGGTTCGCCGCATCGTTGCGGGCGTAGGTGGTCCGCATGCAGGTGTCGTCGGCGGTAGTCGATGTGTCTCCTTGGTTGTCGACGGTCAGCGGGCGGCCACGTGGGGTTCCGTCGCTGCCGTCGGAGTACGTGGTGGTGGTCACGGTGACCCGGTCCGGCCGGCCGCCGTCGCGGGGAGTCCGATCGGTCACGCGCAGCACGTTGGTCACATACGCGCTCACCGTCAGCCCGTCAACGGTCCGCGATGCCGTCGGTCCCGAGGCCCATGGCTCACTGAGGCTGTCCTTGACCACCGCACCACCGGGTCCGTTGTAGACGGTCACCTGGTACGCCGTCCCGGCCAGCCAGTCGTCGTCGGCGTACGCCGTTCCGTTGACCGTGTAGCTCTGACTGCGTACGCCGGTGGGCAGCTTGTCGCCGTTGCGTCCGCGGAAATACTTCACGACTCGTTGGGACCGGGTTTCACTGGCCGCGCCCTGGGTGACGGTGACCTGATCGTATCCGCGCCACTGCGACCAGGTACGCCGCGAGGTCGGGGTGGTCGCACCGGTGTCGTAGTGCCAGAACGCGCCGTCGGCTGGGTACGTGTACGAGACCGCCGTGGTGGTAGCACCGGCGACGTTGTCGGCTTCGGTCACCGACGTCACCACATACTTGTGGAAGTAGTCCAGGATCTGCGATCCGCCGGGCGGGGTCCAATAGACCGGGTAGCAGCGATAGCCGTTCGCCTCGGGTGACGGGGGCATACGCGTGCCGGTGACGCAGTCGGGCGCCGAGTAGGAGATGCCCATCACACCGCCGTACTCGTTGGCGATCGTGGCCAGGCGGAACCGCTTGAACAGGCCGTTGCCGTCGGTCGCGTTGACGCGGTTGTACATGCTGGTCCCGGTCGGGCCGAAGACCACAGCCGGCAGCGAGATGTCGGGAGCGGATCCGTTGAGTCCAGTGTGGACGACCGAGTTCAGCCACATGACCCGGCTCTGGTCGCCGATGGCCGGGTCGAGCCAGCTCACGGCGAGCGTGTAGCCGTCCACGTCCTTGAACGTGCCGGCGCCGGTAGCCACCTGCGTGGTCACCGTGGACAGGCGTCGGGTACTCCAGAACGTCGGGCCGGGCCCGGCCGGGCAGGTCGATCCGCTGCAGTCCAGATCCCACGGCACGTCCGGCCAATGGGCGGCGTCGTGCGTGGTGCAGCCGGTGGCCAGGGCGCACCGGTCGGCCGTGGCGAACAGGACGCGGGCGGCCGGCGTACCGGTGTAGACGGAGTCGGTGCCGGCCGTGCGGTTGTCGGTCCCGTAGCTGATCGAGACGAGGTGACTGGCCCGCGTGTAGCTGGAGACCGAGGTCGTCACGTGCTCGCGGGCGTAGTTGTTGGTATCGCGGGCGTACCAGTACGACATGGAGTTGCCGTGCAGGTCGACGACGTAATCGAGGTTCCACCGGTACGCCTGGGTGCAGTACGACGCCGAGAACGTCGCCTGGTGGCAGGGCTCACCGGCGTCATCGCCGAAGACCGGCACGGTCTGCGCCGACGCGGTTTCATTGCGGCCGCTGGTCCAGCCGGGCAGGCGGTTGAGGCCGAAGTAGTACCGGGTTCCGTCGGAGCCGGTGACGCGCCAGTACTCCCCGTCGGCGTCGCCGTTGGCTTTGCTGGTGTCACGGACACGCTCCACTTTGGACCCACCGTCGTGGGTCGGGTGCCACAGGTCCGGGTTGGCCGCATCCTGGATCAGCTCGCCACCGCTGCCCGGGAGGCTGAGCACCGCGTTGTCGTTGGCCCAGCACAGGTCGGCCCGGTTGGCCTGCCCGTCGTCGGTACAGGAGCCGTAGCGGCGCTCGATGTACCCCGGTGCGTAGCTGAACCCGTCGCCGACCCATGACGGCTGTGTATTGGTGGCCGCGGTCAGTCCGTCCAGCGACTGCGACGAGTATCCCAGCGCGAGCGAGGGTACCGGCCCGTTCATGGCCGGCGGCACCCGTAGCGGGTACGACCAGGTGAAGTCTCCGGTCGAGCCACCGGCCGACCAGGTGGCCGACGGGGACAGCGAGGTGGCCGAGTAGTCGCCCCCGGCTGACGAGGTACCGCCAGTGGTGGCCAGCATGACGGTGCCACCGCCGCCCGGCAGGACGAGACTGGCCGAGACCTGGCGGTTGGCGGCGTCGTTCTCCGTGGTCAGCGCGGTGGCCTGGCACTGTTTCGCGGCCGGAGTCGTCAGGGCGCATTCCGGAACCGTCTCCAGCCGTAGCCGCCGGGCCCAGTCTCCCCCGAAGGCGCTGGCCACCGTGCTGTAGTCGACCGATACGGTGACCATTCCGGCGGCCGCCTTGGTGTCCACTCTGGACAGCCGCAGCATGAGGCCGGACCGGCCGGCTCTCGCGATATCCGGCCGGCCGAGACTCTCCACCCGGATCGGGCCGGCCGTGGCCGTGGACGCCGTCGTCGACAGCCGCACCGGCAGTCCGCCGACGGTGGCCGATCCGGCCAACGGCTCATCGCCCGCGCCGCCGTCCGGGCCGCGGTGCCCCGCCGACCCGGCCAGGCTCAGCTCGGCGACATCGCCGGCCGGCCACGCCGGTGCTGGCACCGGTCGCGCCTGAGCCGCCAACTGCTTGGCCACGTCGACCGGTGGCCGCGCGACGATCGGCGGCCCGGCCGCTACCGGGGTGAGGTGCTGTGCGGCGCGCCAGGGCCGGCGGGCTGCCGCAGCCGACTCGGCGACCCCGGTCGGCGGTACGGCCGCGGCGACGGCCACCAGGACTACGACGAGACGCCGGACGTGACTGTCCATTGCCGATCCTCCACTGTGGGCTTTACGGGGCCGGATCAGATGCTGGCGAGGTAAGCGACCTGTGCGTCGGACAGGACACCGCGGAAGATGCGAACGTCGTCGACGTCGCCGCTGAAGGCGGTGGCGTCCGCTGCGGACGTACCGTCGCCGATGCGGAGCCCTCCGCCAGCGCTCCATGTGGTGACACCGCTACGGGTGCCTTGAAGCACGCCGTTGACGTACAGCTTCACGGTGCCGGCATTCTGGTCGTACACGCCGGTCAGGTGAACCCACGACCCCAGCGTCGCGGTGGCGCTGGACAGCACGTACTGCCACGCGGGGCTGGCGTTGTCCGCCGAGGTCATGGTGAACGCCCACCGGTCCGAGCCCACGTCCCAGCAGAGGTAGAAGGCCGACAGCACGGAGCCCGTCTGGGTCACCACCGTCTGCGAGTGCGAGTCCTTGGCGGTCTGCCGGACCCAGGCCGAGACCGTGAACGAGGTGTTCGTGGCGACCACCGGACCGGTCGTGGTGGCTTTGCCGGTCAGGCCGTCGACGTGCAGGGCGGTTCCGGTGTGGCCGGCGACCGGGCTGTACGCACCGGTGAGCGCGGCTGGGTGGGCGGCGACCAGGCCCGACCCGTCGGATGCGGTGGCGGAGCTGGCGTCGTCCATGCCCCACTGGCCCGCCGCCGGTGGGAGCTTGGCCAGTGCGGCGATGCCTGCGGTGTCCAGGGGCTTGTTCCAGGCGCGTATATCCGCGACGTCACCGGTGAGCCAGTTGACGAGGCCGCCGTTGTACTTGAGCCGTCCGATGCGCAGCTGCCCGGTGGCGTTGATCGCAGGGCCGGCCCAGGCCGTCGTCGCGTTGAGCGCACCGTTGACGTAGAGGCGCAGCTGCCCGGCGGCGGCGTCGTACACGCCGACCAGGTGGTACCACTGTCCTCTCTGGACAGTGGCGGCCGACCAGGTCTCGATCAGCGCCGGGTTGTAGTTGTCGGTCGTCGGCACGGAGAACCGGAACCGGTTGCTGGCCTCGTGGTACTGCAAGTAGAAGCCGGACACGATGCCCGCGTCCTGCGACAGGATGGCCTGCCAGTCGCCGGGGCCGCGGATCCGGGCCCACGCCGCGACCGTGAACGACGCGTTCGTGACGACCGGACCGGCCACACCGGAGGGCGTCGCGGCATCGCCGGAGGCGGAGACCGTGATCATGCCCTTGCCGACGACCGGGCCGCTGGCGGTCAGCGGACGGCTGTTCAGGACGTCCTGCAGCGGGCTGGCGGCATCCTTGGTCGGCCACCAGGCGGTTGCCACACTGGCGGCGGCCTTGAAGGCGGAGGTGTAGCCACCCGACGGCAGTGGCGAACGGTTACCGGCTCGGTCGACCGCCAGCACGGTCAGCTTGTTCGTGGTCAGGCCACTCACGATGGGCTCGACCGTGATGACGGCCGTACCGTTGGCCGCCGCCGGGGCCCAGCGCTGCGGGCTGGATGTGTTGATACCCCACAGGTACGCGACCACGTCCGGATCCGTGCCGCCGGCCGGGACGAGGGTGATCCGGGTCGGCCGGCCGATGATCGCGGTGGGGCCGGCCGCTCCCGGAGTACTCCCGGGCGGAGCCAGCACGACGTCGTTGTCCGGGCCGGCGCTCACCGTCGGGCTGCCCGGCGATGTGGTGTCCACGACGAACTCGCACCACGGCGACCACGTCTTGGCGACACCGTTGGCAATGCCCCGCATCCGCCACGCGTACGCCGAGCCACCCGTGAACGTACCGGCGGCCACCGTCCCTCGGATGGTGGAGTGCGAGGCCACCGCCGGGCTGGTCGTCACCGTACCGATCATCCCTGACGAGCCCTTGGTCGCCTTGGGCCACCACTCGAACTGAGCCTGGACCGTACCGCCGTTGAGGTCGTCGACGACTCCCTCAAGCACCAGTCCGGCGCCGCCGTTGTCGGTGTTGAGCCGGGGCAGGCCGGCGGTGTCGGTCCCGCTCGCGGTGGACACGCACGAGCTGGGGGGACCCGTATTGAGCGACACCGGCGCCAGAGTGTCCACAGTGAACTCACACCAGCCCGACCAGCCGCCCCAGTCGTACGCGTCGCCGGCCTGGGCTCGCCATGAGTAGGTACCGCCCTCCGCGAGGTCGCCGGGCGGGATAACAGCCGGCGGAAGCCACGCACCGGAGGTGCCCATGCCGGTGACGGTCCCGCCGATGATCGATCCGTTGGTGACCCACCATTCGTACTTGACCTTGGTCTGCCCGCCCTCCGGGTCGGTGACGATGGCCGACAGCTGCGGGATCGACCGGACGTGCGGGCGGCCGCTGCCGATAACGCAGGGCATGTTCGGCGAGGTCGACATCGCCGTCACCGATGGCAGCGCGTTCGCGGTCACGTCGAGGACCGCCGAGGTGGCGTCGAACCTCTTCCAGTTGCCCTGTTCGGCCTCGTCCTCGTTGTACGACCCGGCGGTCACGCTCAGGGTGATCGAGCCGAACCCGGCCATCGCCTGAACCTCGCTGGCCAGGTTGGCGCTCCAGTAGATGGCGACGTCCGGCTGCGGGTCGTCGTAGCAGGCGGGGATGCCGTTGGAGATCTTGTGCGCGTTGGCCCAGAACGGCTCGCCGATGTAGGCCCGCTGGATCGGTGCGAAGTCGGTGCGGTAGTTCGACGGGTTGTCCGTACGCACCAGCGTGGTCGGGGTCTGGCCGCACGACCAGGTGTGCTTGAGCACCACCGTGAACTGGGCGCCGAGGATCGTCCGCCCGGCCAGATCGCCGATGCCGAACAGGAAGTAGCCTCGGTACACCGCGCCGTCAGCCGGGTTGCGTCCGGCCCAGACCTCGCCCCACGTCATGTTGTCCCAGTTCCCGGTGTTTGCGTACGCCCACGCCAGGTAGGAAACGGGCGGGTCGATGTAGAGCGGGAACTCGGTCTCGGGCGAGGTCAGCATGTCGAGGTCCGGAGTCAGCTCCAATGCGCGGCCGGACATCCGCGCACCGACCCGGGCTCGCCGAGCCAGATCGCCGGCTTCGTTCGGAGTCGACACAGCTCGCGCGCCCGACCGGCCGTCGGTCTTGCCGTCGACCGACTTACGGGAGTCCCACATGGATCCGGCGCCGCTGACGAAGACGGCCTTGCCCGAAGCGTCGACCGCCTGGACGCCGGAGCCGTCGTTGCGCATGGTCAGCTTGTCGCCGCTGAACGGCAGCCGCAGCTTCCGCAGGGCTGGGTTGGCCGCGCCCGCCCGGCTTTTCACCACGAGGACGTAGGTGAAGCCGGTGACCATCGCGCGTACTCGCAAGTCGACGTCGGGCAGCACGTCGGGGTAGACGGCCGTGTCGCCGTCCGCGTACGGCGCCGGGAGGTTGGTGGGCCAGGAGAGCCGGACCGTGCCCTGGGGCGTGGACATCGTCGCCATCGGCCCCGATCCGCCACCGGAGAAGTGAACCTTGCCGGTGGTCGACCGAGGTTGCAGCCCACCGCCGGGGGCCGCGACGAGCGTGGTGTCCACCGCCGCCCAGCCGCCTCCGGGCTGGCGTACCCGCCGCGGCACGATGCTGCGCTGTAGGGTGACCGTTCCGGTGGGGTTGGCCCAGACCGTATCCGTCTCGGATCGGGCCGCGGCTATCTCCACCCGGCCGCCGCAGCGCGCGGCTTCGGCCAGTGCGGCTGTCTCGGTCGGAGCCTGCGTGGCGCACGTGGCCGGACCCGGCTCCCCCGCCGCGGCCGCCGACGCCGCCGAGCCGACCACCACAGTGGGCATCGCGATGATCAATCCCAGCACAAGTGCCTGCACAACGCCCGTGAACGGTCGCATGAGTGGACCCCCGCTTCGATTGGTTCCCACGCCGATAGGCGCCCATCGTCGCAGTGGCGATTACCAATCCATCACCTGTTGATCATCGATGGATCGATGAACAGCTAGCCGAGCTGGGCCAGTTCGTCGGCGGACAGGCGAATGGTGCCGGCCGCGATGTTCTGCTCCAGATGCGTGGGATCGCCGGTGCCCGGTATCGCCAGCACGTGCGGGCCTTGGTGCAGCGTCCAGGCGAGCCGAACCTGGTATGGCGTAACACCATGCGCTTGTGCGACCGACTCGATCGCGTCGCTGTGCGCCGTCGCGGCGCCGGCTTCGCGCCCGGTCCCGGCGATCGCGAAGAACGGTACGAAGGCGATCCCCTGCTCGCCGCACGCCTGAAGGAGGGCATCGTCCGCGCGGCGGTGGTCGACGGAGTAGCTGTTCTGGACGCAGACCACCGGAGCGATCTGCGCGACCGCTTCAACGTCGGATAGGCGAACGTTGGACAGCCCGAGATGGCCGATCAGTCCCTCGTCCCGCATCGCCGCAAGCGCCTCGAACCGCGGCTCCAGCGGCGTCGAGCGGCCCATGAGGCGCAGGTTCACGACGTCGAGCCGGTCGCGGCCGAGCGTACGCAGATTCTGCTCAACCTGGCGGCGCAGCTGGTCGGCCGTGACGGCTTCGGTCCAGGCGCCGTTCTCGTCCTCACCGGGGCCGACCTTCGTCACGATGACGAGCCCGTCCGGGTAGGGAGCCAGCGCGCGGCGGATCAGATCATTGGCGGTACGGCGCGGTCCCCCCTCGATGCCCAGCGTTCCGCCCGGCGAGACGTAGAAGGCGGCGGTGTCGATGTGGTTGACGCCCAGCTCGACCGCCCGGTGCAGGACGGCGAGGGCGCGATCGGGAGACGGGTCGGCGGTCAGGCGCATCGCGCCGAACCCCATCCGGTTGACGACGGAGCCGGCGAGGTTCCAGGTTCCGGCGGCATGAGCAGTCACAGGCACCCGGCGACCCTACCAAGGAAAGGATCTTTGCTGACTTCAGTGTGCGGCCGAGTGCCAGGCCTTCATGAGCGCGGGTACGTCCGCGTACCGCTCGTCCGGATCCGTCCGCGTCGCCTGGTTCACCACCGCCAGCTGCGGTTCGGTTCCCCGCCACTGCAATTCCACGTCGGTGGCGTCCAGCAGCAGCCGGATCGCCCGGCCGAGGGCGTACACGGTGGTGCGCGTGTCGATCGTCGCGCCGCGGCGGAACTCCTCCGGCGCCATGAACCGGGTCGAACCGGGCAGCCGGTCGGCCTCCAGCGGGAACGGCCCCGGCCGGTACTCGTCCAGGTCGACCAGGCGCAGCCGGTGGTTGTGGAAGTCGTAGAGCAGGCAGCCGTCGTACAGGTCGACCGCGACGTACCCGGCCGCGGTTATCGCCAGGTGCACGTCCAGCAAGGCTTCGATCGCGTCGTACGCCCGCTGCTGCGGCAGAGCGCGAAAGCGTACCCACGGGCCGTCGGGGTGCGTACGGATGGCGCGGCCGAGCTTGGTCGCCGGATACAGGACGGTGCCGTCGTACCACGGGAAGACCAGGGCGGCCTGGCCGTCGGCGAACCGGATCAGGGCCGTCGGCGCGACCAGGGCGGGGTGCGCGACGTCGCCATGTAATCGGGCGGCCCGTTCCAGGCCCGCCACGGCCGACGGCGTGGTGGCACACTTGACGAAGACGCGGTCGTGGCCGCGGTCGACGCCGTAGGCGACGTTGCCGGAGTCCTGCTGGTCGAACACCTCGAACGTCTGCCCGAGACCGCGTACCCACTCCCGCGCGGCCATGCTGTCCACGTACGACTCCCCCAGCATCGCACCATTCTGACCGTATCGGTCAAGCGCCGCGACCCGCTTTACCCGCGTCTTCACCCTCGCTCCCGCAGCCAGACCCGCCCGCACCGCCGCCCGTGGGATCAGCGGGCTTGCCAGGCGTCGGGGATCGCGCACAAGTCGCGGACGAAGACGGGGAAGTCGCCGGTGGTGAGCTGCGCGAGGCTGATCTCGTCGAGGACGTTGCGCACCGCGGCCCGCACGGCGACCCACAGCGTCGGCAAGTGCTCGGAGGACCCGGTGTAGTGGGTCTGCTCCGGTCGGTGTCCGCGTACCGTCGCGAGGGGGCCGTCGACCGCGCGCAGCACCGCGGCGACGGAGGTGTCATGGGGCGACCGCATCAGGCGGTAGCCGCCCTCCGCGCCCCGGATCGACTGCACGACGTCACCGCGGCGCAAATCCGACAGGATCGTCTCCAGGAACTTGCGGGGCAGCTCCTGCGCGGCGGCCAGCTCCAGCGTCGACAGCGTGCCGGGGTACGCGACCGCCAGTTCCAGGGCCGCGCGGACGGCGTACTCGCCTCGCGCCGAGATCTGCACCGGCCAATCATGCTCCCTTAAGTTGTGAACACACCATGTCAGATTTGTGAATCGGCGACCGCCACCTCGTCTTCGGCCGGGACGACCACGACGGGTCCGGGCACCGGAACCTTGCGGCGCAAGCGGCTCAGCAGCGCCACCGTCCGGCGCGATCCCCGGCGCCAGAGTCCGTGCAGGCCGGCCGGTTCGGCGGTCAGAACGGTCAGCCCGAGTACGCCGGTGAGCAAGAACCGGACCCCGGAAAGGAAGGTCACGAGTATCACGCCGCCGAAGACGAGCGCGCCCGCGATCGGTCCCGCGATCGCACCGACGCCGCCGGTGCCGGTCGACGTCACCAGGCGTACGCCGCTGTCCGTGGCGTACCCGGAAGCCAGGAGGCCGTTTTGCGCGGTCGCGAGGAGACCACCGCCCGTGGCCGCGACGAAGCCGGTCAGCAGCAGGGCGGTCAGACGGGCCCGCGGCAGGACCATACCGGCGCGGCGGGCGACGCCGGGGTCGAGCCGGGCGGCGGCGAGGACCCTGCCGAACTTGGTCTTACCGACGACGGCGACCAGGGTGAGGCAGCCGACCACGGCGATGGCGACGATGAAGTCGGGCCGGCCGTCCGGTGTCGCGGTCAGCGGATCGGTTTGCCGCGACAGCACGCGATCCCAGCCGAGCATTTCGGGCGAGGTGAACAGCGTGTACGCGAACACGCCCCAGGCGAGGCTGGTGACCGGGGCGGGCGCGCCCGCATGCCGGATGGCGGTGTACGCCACCAGCGGCGACAGCACCGTGCCGACCAGCGCGCCGAGCAGGATGCCCAGCGGCGTCGGCAGTCCACAAGCGACGGTGATCCAGCCGCCGAGCGCGGCGAAGCCCAGCTGGCCCAGCGTCACCTGGCCGATCCAGCCCATGAGCATCATGAGGGAGAGCCCGACGAGGCAGTAACCGGCCAGCTCGGCGACGACCGGCCGGCGGCCGGCGAGGACGGCGAGGACCGGTACGCCGACGGCGAACGCGACGAGGAGCCGGGGCCGCATCCCTTTCAGCACCACGGCTACGGAGGCCGGCCAGGGCGGATCCGCAACCTCGGTGTCCACCGTGGGTGGTGCAGGTTGCTTCGGGCGCAGCAGCAGCGCCGCCGACAGCAACGGCATGAGGATGAGCAGATAGGGTCCCGAGGATCCGAACCCGGCTTCGGACGCCTCCAGCGCGACGCTCAGGGCGAACGCCGAGAGCACGGCCGTGCCGGGGTCGCGGAACCCCGCCATCGCGGCGGCGACCATCGCCGTGGCCATCCCGACGACCGGGAAGCCGGCGACGGTCGCGGCGCTGAGCGGCCCGGTGCCCGACGGGAACAGCAGCGCGCTGAACAGCCCGGCGCCGCCCGCGAGGAGCCCGGCCACCACGGATACGAGCGACGGCCGGGCGTCCTCGCGCAGCAGCGGCCGCAGGAGTACCGGCAACGCGACAGCGAGCGCGACGCCGGCGACGGCGACGATGTACCACGCTAATGACGGCACCCAGCCGCCCTGCGGCGTCGTGCCCCACCACAGGCGGGCGGCCAGCAGCAGCTGCATGGCCAGCATCGCGGCCAGCGTGCCGATCACGCGCGGCGAACGGGATAACCGCAGCAGCACCCAGCGCCTCAGCGCCCAGGTGACGGCCGCGGCTCCAGCGAGCACCACCGGCAGGAGTATTGCCAGCCGGCTCGGCCCGGACGCGGTTGCGAGAGTGGCCGCGGCGAGGGCCGCGAGGCCGAACTGGGCGTAGCTGACGACTTCCTCCACCCGGAAGACCAGCACCACCGACACCGCGACCAGCGCAATGACCATACCCGACGCGAATGCCCGAGCCAGACCGCCCGTCGTGACAGGTCCCCACGTCAAACCGGCGACGAGCAGGACCACGGGTATGCCGATCTCTGGACGCCGCGTAACGAGGGATCGCACCATCCCCATACCCACGGTCCATTCATCAATTGAGTGCTAAGTATCGATGAAGTAGGTCAGCGAGTGCCCTCGGTCGAACGGCTGAGTCAAGTCCGCCATGCGGAGGACGACCGGACGCATGTAGGTATATGTGTAAACATCCCCGAAGTGGTCGGCGACGGCGCGGTGTCACGCCTGTAAAAACCATGAACGGGCTGCTCAGACTCGCCTTGACGGGACAAAGAGTTGACCGTATATATTGAGTCTCGACTCTGTAGCCGCGGTTGACGAACACGTCGCCCGCGTGTGCCACCGCGACCGGGAGGGCCCGCTGTGCCATGCCTCCACGCGCGCCCGCCAGCAGACAGGAGCGCTCCGTGACCGACGACTTTCAGGCTCGGCTGAGCCAGCTCGACCCTGCCCGGCGAGCCCTGCTCGAAAAGCTGCAGCAGCGCACTGCCGCCCGTCCCGCGGCCAGCGACCTGCCCCCGATCCTGCGACGTCCGGACGCCGACCGCCATCCGCTGTCGGCCATCCAGGAGCAGCTGTGGTTCCTGGACCAGGTCGCGCCCGGCAATTCCACCTACAACGTCTGCACCGCCTCGCGCCTTTCCGGCCCGCTCGACCGCGGCGCGTTCCAGCGGTCCCTCGACGCCCTGGTCGCCCGGCACGAATCGCTGCGGACCGAGTTCGCCGCCCAGGACGGCCGTCCCTATCAAGTTGTACGCCCGCCGCAGCCGGCCCTGGTCCGCCACGACGACCTGACCGGGGTGGCCGGCGACGCGGTCGACGGGCGCATCGCCGAACTGATGCAGGACGAGGTGCACGGCCTGTTCGACCTCGCCACCGCGCCGCTGTTCCGGGCCAGGCTCATGACGATCGCGCCCGACGATCATGTCCTGGCTTTGACCGCCCATCACAGCGTCTTCGACGGAGTCTCGTTCGGCAACATCGTCGCCGGCGAGCTGGCCGAGCTGTACGCCGCGCAGGTGGCCGGGCGCTCCGCCGACCTGGCCCCGATCCCGTTGCGTTACACCGACTTCGCCGCTTGGCAGCGCGAGCACTACCTCGACAGCCCGGAGCTGGACAAGCACCTGGCGTACTGGGAGACGCAGCTGCGCGGCCTTCCAGCGCTGGAGTTGCCGTCGGACCGCCCGCG
>Ga0114129_10000918_pt1 | contig 38424 bp, 39 predicted proteins | sample RhiMetdeltSRZDD1_FD_80071 | JGI IMG/M metagenome (GOLD analysis project Ga0114129, IMG submission 80071) | Populus rhizosphere microbial communities from Tennessee, USA - Rhizosphere MetaG P. deltoides SRZDD1 (version 2) (version 2) | ecosystem: Host-associated > Plants > Roots > Rhizosphere >...
GCCTCACATGCGCGAGGTCGGGGGTTCGAGCCCCTCATCGCCCATCTCAGTCCTCACGGCCCCGCACCAGAGTGCGGGGATTTTGTTGGGCGCGGCTCACTTCTTTACAGACTTCGCCCCCAACGATCGAACCAGATCCCGATTCAATTCAGCTTCACCGCTCGCCAGACTCCGCCAGGAAAGTTCGCGTCCCTTCCGCTTGCCCTTCGGCGCGATGTGCACGCCCGTGGGCCCGATACTCACAGTGTAGGGCTCACCATCCAATTCAATCTCTCGTTTGATCGTCTCGGTTAATCGCGGGGCCATAGTCGGAACGGTTCGGAGTAGGCGTTTGGGACGAATGTGACGCCTGACCGCAGGTCGTCAAGGTGGAGATGTGGACGACGCAAAGACACCCGGCGGCATTCTCGAGCAAGCGTTTGGCTCAGCAGCGAAGAGCCGACTCCGTGACGGGAGGGGTGAGCGTCGGCAACGATGGCCCGTGCTCTGCGTATACCATGCTATGAACTACTCGCAAACGCAGTGGCACTCCGTAGCTAAGCTCTGCCGTCTCAACGAAGAACGTGCGTCTACGGCCGTCCAAGCCGAGCCGCAGGCCTGCGCCGCACTCTGCGGGATTCACTGCTGAGTATGCAGTCATGCACAATCGATGAGGCTCGCGGAGCCGGGAAAGGCTCTGGTCTCGCGGGCGCTACTCGCCGCCCGTTGCCCCCTGAGGTTTTCAACAACCCAGTCCGCCCTTGCCGGAGGGCAGCATGGAACGCCGTTCCTTTCTGGGAGGAATAACCCTCGCCGCCCTGAGTCGTCATGCCGGAACCGTCGAGGACAACACCTCGCGTGTTTTCGACATCAAGCAGTACGGGGCAGCCGGTGATGGCCGGACCGACGATACCATCGCGATCCGTCGAGCGCTCGCGGAGCTGAATAAGGCAGGCGGGATCCTGTCGCTCCCTCCAGGCGACTACGTCGTGTCAGCGCCGCTCGATCTGCCTACCAACGCGGCCTGGCACCTTAGAGGCGCGGGCCGAACGGTCACTCGACTGCGTCTGGGAGGATCCGCGTCGCGCTGCGACCTGTTCCACTGCGCCCACGGTCACACCCGGCCCACATTTGGCTGCAGCATGCAGGATCTCACCATCGATGCCGGCGGCTTTCCCGGCACGACACTGCGACTTGACGGACTGACGTTGTTCGGGATGCGGAGCGTCACCATCGCGCGCGCAAACGGCACCGCGTTGGGCCTGGTCGGATTGTTCGACTCGTATTTCGAGGATGTGTTCCTGGAAGGATGTGGGGCTGCGTCGGAACCTGCCTTGAGCTGTACCTCGCAGATGGACGGGCGGGGCCAGTCCATGAACAACTGCGTCTTCGTCAATGTTCATATCGAATCCGGCGCAGACGCCGTGCATGTCTTCATCGACGGAAGCCAGAACAATCCCACCGACACGCTGCAGTTCTATGGGCTCAAGTGCCACGGTCAGCCGCAAACGGGGATGCCAGCGCGGCCGCTGCTCAAACTGGGCCGGTATGCGATCGGCTGTTCCTTCACAGGGGGCCTCATCGCCTGGGGCAAGGGAGCGTCGCAGGTCGAGGTGGACGGGCGAGCCAACAAGTTCATCGGGATCGACCACGGTGCTGGACCGCCAGGGGGGAGCCCGGAATTCGCTTACCGGTTCACTGAGCACGCGGTGGGGAATCACATTCTCACGCCCAACTTCAAGAACGGCGTCGGGCCAAACCAATATCGATCGGGCTACGTCCGGGTAGATGCCGGCGCGAGCAACACCAAGCTGTTGTTCCCCCAGATGTCCACCGGGCCACTGGCAATTGATCGAGTCTTGTCGGACGAGGGCCGCGCCACGCTGTTCCTGGGCGATGATATCAGCGACGCGCGGGGTCTCTATTTACGGCACTCGCAGGGATTCAATGTGCTTCGGGCCAATGGGATCTCCACCACCGGTACCCCGGCCTGGAATCTCCGCGGCAGTGTGGCTATCTCCGGCGGGTCTGACAAGGCGGATGTTCGGTTCCAGACTCCCGAAGCGGACGCCGGTTACTTCGTGACCTGCGCCGTAACCGGGGTCAAAGGCTCGCCGGCAGCCGCCTCCCGGCGTGTCTCGATCAGCGACAAGAATGAAAAGGGATTCCGGGTGCGAGCAGAGGAGGCTCCCGGAGGAAACAACGCGGTTATGGTGGACTGGATTCTGGTCCGCTAGCGAGGGAGCCGCTTCGGCCCCAGGCCAACGTCACCTTGATCCGGGCGACGAATCGATTCGCCGTTACGCCCAACTGGTTTTGGTCGTTGGTGACGTGGTGAAAACCTGCGTTGCCGGCGAGCTCGACCGGTCCTTCCCGTCCCGCAACGCCGAGTGCGACCCGATAGGTCTTCTCGACGGTGCCGATCAGAAACATCGGCGTGATCTGGTTTCCATTGGCGTCCGGGGGAGGATATGGATCGTTGATCTTGCCTTCGCCTTGCCGTTGAAAAGTGAGCTCCGGCGTCAGCAACCATTGTCGGGCAGCGGGGACCGTCACCGACACCGATAGCTGATCGTCATCGGAGAAATTCCGGCCGATGCCCACTCCCTGATCGGTGAAGTTTTCCTGCGGATTCTGCGTTCGCAGCGCCAGGCTCGAGACAAGTGTGTACCAGGCCCGCCAGCCGAGCCGGCTTCCGATAGGACCGTAGCCCGCCACGGTAAACGCATACCTGTCCTGCTTCTGATTTCGCTTGTTGAACCAAAAGTCGTCGATCGCGGTCTGTGTCTGGAGTGTCACGCGCCGGCCCAGCCGCCAGCTCACGTCGAAGCCGATGATCGTGTTGCTTCCGGTGTCAGCGATGCCGAAGTTGTTCGCCAGCACGGTGGGAGAAAGCGGATTGGCAAACGGCGTTTCCAGTGTGCGCCCGACGCCCTGAATAAGCACGCTTTCCCAAGGGACGAGCAGCAGCCGTCGGGAGACCTGTAGCTCGAGGCGGTGCACGAAGTAATAGCGATTGACCGACTGTCCGGCGGCGTTGGCCTGAGGTCTGAGGTCGGACGCCAGGGCACGCAGCCGGACAATTCCGGTGCCGAGGAGCAGCTCGAGCCCCTGACGCTCGAATGCCACGTCGCTGAGGGGAATCCCGGGAACACCAACGGGACCCCAGTTGTGCAACAGTTGCCCATAGGTCAGCGCGCCCCATTTGATCTGTCCGCTCAGGTATCCCTCAATCAGCCTTCCGCTGACGTTTTCCTGAGCCTTATTCGGCCAATCCGGATTCCCAATCAGACTGGGTTCTATGGAGGTACGCACCACTCCAGCGACTGGGCCGAACAGCCCCCAGAGCTCAAAGTCGCCGTACGGGTTAGCCGTTCCCGGGCCACCGAGATGGAGCGGGTCACGACGTTTTTGAGTATATGCCTCGCCGCCGCCTCGGAGCCTGACTCTCCACCAACTTTTGTCTGATCTCACGTCGGAGCGGAGGCTCTCATTGAGGCGATGGACTAGACGCCCGCTAGTGGTTTCCGGTGCGGTGTCGGCGGCCGAGAGCACCTTGATCGCGTCGGCATAACGAAACGGCCGAATCATTGGCGACGGATCGACGACGTCGCCGCGGGCGATCAGATGCTCGATCAGAGGGAGACGGGAGTCGTCAAGCGGCAGGTAAGGCGACGCCTGAGCCCGGGCTGACCTGACCCCGGCGAGCAGCACTAGCGCGGCGCCCACGAACGCGCGCCTGGTAGATGACATGGGCCGGAAAGGTAACGCTGCGCTGCTTCGGGGTCAGCGGGAGGAGCCGGTTCGCCGGGCTATATTGCGCGCTATTGTACCGGCAGGCGGGACTTAGTTGGCGACACTCGGTTCCATTCGAGGTACCATGACGGCGAAACAGGACAACCTGGATCCGCAGACACGGGATCTGGTCCGGTTCGCGGCTGCTATTGCCCAGGGCTACGAGCCCGAGCTCCGGGAACGGGTTGGCCCGCTGCGGAGCTCCCAGGTTCCGGTGTCCTGGGTCGAGGAGCTGATCCTGCAGTCGGTGCTCATGTGCGGGTACCCCCGCGCGCTGGTTGCGTTCATGGTCTGGCGCAAGTTCGGTGCGGTTCCGGCGCCACAGGACGATCCCGAAGCTCGGTACGACAACGTCGCAGCCTGGACCGCCCGGGGAGAGGAAACATGTGCGCTGATCTACGGCGACAACTACCTCAAGCTCCGGGACAGCGTTCGCGTGCTGCATCCCGCCCTGGACGGCTGGATGATCACCGAGGGATACGGCCGCACCCTCGCCCGGCCGGGCCTCGACCTCACTCGCCGCGAGCTTTGTACCGTCGCCCAGACCGCGGTGCTGGAAACGCATCGCCAGCTCCACTCCCATCTCCGCGGTGCGCTCAATGCCGGCGCCACCTTCGGGCAGATCGACGGGGTGCTTTCGATTGTGAACCCGCTGCTTTCGTTCGATCAATGGAAGAAGATCAAGGAGCTCTGGCGCACGGTGCGGGAGGGGTGGAGTCCCGGGCAGTGAGCTTCGTCGATCGCGCCGCGGTCAAAGTGGTTGCCGGCACAGGCGGTTCAGGTGCCTCCTCGTTTGCCAGGTTCAAGTACAAGCCCAAGGGCGGTCCCGATGGCGGAGACGGGGGTCGCGGCGGAAGTGTCTACGTCCGAGCCGATCCCAACCTGAGCACGCTGCTGGACTACCGTTATCGAACCCTTTGGGAGGCGGACCGCGGCCAGCACGGGAAGGGCAAGACGCAAACCGGCCGGTCGGGCGAGGACATCTATCTGCCAGTGCCCCCCGGGACTGAAATCCGCGACGCGAAAACCGGATCCCCGCTGGGCGAGGTCCTGCGAGGTGGGGACACCGTGCTGGTGGCGCGGGGAGGCCGAGGCGGGCGAGGCAATGCGAGGTTCGCCACCCCGACCCATCAGGCACCTCGCGAGTGGGAACCGGGAGAAGAGGGGCAGGAACGCGAGATCGAGCTGATTTTGAAGCTCATCGCTGATGTCGGTCTGGTCGGCGAACCCAATGCCGGCAAGAGTACGTTGCTATCGGTCATCTCCGCCGCGCGCCCGAAGATCGCCGATTACCCGTTTACTACGCTCGAGCCCAATCTCGGTGTCATGGAGCTGTCCGATCACCGTTCTCTGGTTGTCGCCGACATCCCCGGCATCGTCGAAGGTGCGCACGCGGGTAAGGGCCTGGGCCTCCGGTTCCTCCAACACGTCGAACGCACCCGGGTTCTGGCGCTCCTCATTCCCCTCGATGCCGGCGATCCCGGCGCCGTCTACGATCGGCTCCGCAACGAGATTCGGCGTTACAGCGGAGCACTATACGAAAAGCCGCATCTGATCGTTCTCACCAAGCGCGATCTTCTAGCATCGGATGGTCCCATGCCACCGGTTCGCGCCGCGGATGGAGTGGACGTGCTCGCCATCTCGAGTGTGGCTGGCACCAGACTCGAGGAGCTCAAGGAGACGTTGTGGGCCTTTGTCTCAAAGGCCCGTGAGGATGAGCGGCGGCGGGAAGACGCATGGACCAAGAGCGAGCTGCCTACGTCGCCCTGGCCCTGACGTCAGGCATCGGGGCCGCCCGAATGGCTAACCTCCTGTCGGCCTGCGGGAGTGCACTCGGCGCCTTCTCGGCGCCGTTCGCGTTTTTACGCTCGGTCCCTGGAATGAACGCGGCTGCGGCGACCGCGATCCGAAACATGTCGGTGTCCGACGGCGAACGCGTGCTTGCCGAGGTCCAGAGCCTCGGCGGGGAAACCATTTTGCCCAGTGACGCGTGCTATCCCGCTTCGTTCCGGCCCATTGAAGAACCGCCGATAGTGCTGTTCGCAGCCGGGAACCTTGGGCTGCTGGGTCGGTGCGCCGTGGCGATCGTTGGCAGCCGGAACCACACGGCCTACGGCGCGGCTGCGTGCCATATGGTTGCTTCGGCCTTCGCGCGGGCCGGCGGATCGGTCGTCAGCGGCATGGCCCGCGGGCTCGATGCCGTCGCCCATCAGACCGCCCTCGATGCGGGCGGGGGAACTATCGGCGTGCTGGGCAACGGGCTCGGCGTCGTCTACCCAGCAGCCAACCGGAGGCTCTACGATGCCATGGTAGACCGAGGCCTTCTATTGACTGAGTTTCCACCAGGCGAGCGTCCCCACGCGGGAAGCTTCCCCCAGCGAAATCGACTAATCAGCGGGTTGGCGCGGGCAACCGTAGTGGTCGAGGCCGCACCCGGTTCGGGCGCGCTGATCACCGCCAACTGCGCTCTGGAACAGGGCAGAGAGCTGCTCGCGCTTCCCGGACCAATCACCAGCGCCACGTCGGTCGGCACCAATCGACTCATCCGCGATGGTGCCACGCCAGTGGTCGATCCGGCGGATCTCTTTCATCATTATCCGGAACTCGAGATTGCCGGAGGCTGGACGTCCTGGCCGGACGCCGCTCGCTCGAGCCCATCACTCCAGCTCCCGCCGGACGCGGTTGCCCTGGTGGAGGCAGTCGGGTTCGACCCGGTCCACATCGACACCTTGGCCGAGCGGCTGGGCCTACCTCCCGGCGAGTTGCTGGGCTCGCTTTGTACGCTCGAGCTGGCCGGCGTTGTGGTACAGCAAGCCGGTGGAATGTTCCGGCGAGCCTGACGGCCCGGCGATATTTCAAAGTGCACGTTTACTTCCACATCCCCTTCTGCGCGCGCCGCTGCAGCTATTGCGACTTCGCGATAGCCGTGCGGCGTGAGGTGCCGTCTCGCGCGTACGTGGAGGCTGTCCTGCGGGACTGGGCAGCTCGATTGAACGAGCCGCCCTGGGACCGCGAGGCGATCGTCGAAACGATCTACTTCGGCGGAGGAACGCCGTCGCGTCTCGAGCCGCACGCCATCGAGCAGCTGTTGGATCGGATTCGGTCCGATCGCACGGTGGCCCTGGGTGCGGAGATCACGCTCGAAGCCAACCCCGATGACGTGAGCCGCACATCAGCCGCCGCGTGGCGTGGCGCGGGAGTGAACCGACTATCTCTGGGAGCGCAATCCTTCTCGGTCGACGCCCTTCGCTGGATGCATCGTACCCACGATCCGCACGCCATAGGGCAAGCGGTGGAGGCTGCGCGCGCGAGCGGATTCGACAACATCTCGCTCGATCTCATCTTTGCGTTGCCGGACACGATTCAGCGAAACTGGGCTCACGACCTCGACCAGGCCCTGACGCTCGCCCCGGAGCACGTCTCGCTCTACGGTCTCACCACTGAGCCGGGTACGCCGCTCGCGCGTTGGAGTGCCAGCGGCCGGGTCAGACCCACTGACGACACCCGGTACGCAGATGAGTACCTGCTGGCGCACGAACGGCTCAGTACTGCCGGCTTCGAGCATTACGAGATATCCAACGCCGGGAGGCCGGGATATCGGTCCCGACACAACAGCGCCTACTGGACTCGGGCGCCCTATTTGGGCGTCGGGCCGTCGGCGCATAGCGGACACGGTAATCGACGGGAGTGGAATATTCGCGAGTGGACCGCGTACGAACGCACCGCCCGCGCAGGCGCGGAGCTGATCGAGGGGCGCGAGGCTCTCGACCAAGCCGCGGTTCGACTGGAGGAGATCTATCTCGGGCTGCGCACGCTCGAGGGCGTTCCCCGGGACTGGATCCCCGAATCGAAATCCGCGGAATGGAGACGGCGGGATTGGGCGTTGGTGTCCGATGGCCGCCTGAGGCTGACGGTGGAGGGATGGCTCAGACTGGACGCGCTGGTTGCCTCGCTTTGATCGGGCCCGTTTCGAGTCCTCGCGCCCGGGTCTAGATTTGTTGGATGTCCGCCCAAGACCAACTGTCCGAGCGCGAGCTGCGCGTGCTCGAGGCTGTGGTGCAAACCTACATCGAGACCGCGGAACCGGCGGGCAGTCAGACCATTGCCCGCCGATTCGGCTTGGGCGTGTCGCCGGCAACCATTCGCAACACCATGAGCGAGCTGGAGGAGAAGGGTTACCTCTTTCATCCTCACACCTCCGCCGGCCGCGTCCCTACTGACCGGGCCTACCGACTGTACGTGGACGGCCTGATCCGGCTCGCGCCGCCGTCACTGGAAGAATCCAAAGCGCTGCGAGCGGAGGTTCTCGGGTCGGGAAGCACCCTGGAAGAGATTCTTCGGCGGGCGGCTCAGGTGCTCGGGGTACTTACCCAGGAGTTGGGCGTCGCCGTCGCGCCGGCTCTCGACGAGCTGGTATTAGAGCGGCTCGATCTGATACCGGTCACATCGGACCGGGTGGTCCTGGTTTTCAATCTCCAAAGCGGGGTAGTACGGACCATCTTCGTGCAGGTCCCCAGCAACCTGCCGGGTCCATCGGTTCAACGAGTGACCCAGATCCTGAACGACCGTCTGTCCGGTCTCACCCTGGCCCAAATACGCCAGAGCCTCGTGGAGCGTCTGCGCGACGCAGATCACGCGCCCGACAGTCGCGAGCTGCTGAACATTTTCATCGCCGAGCGGGACGACATCTTCGATCTGTCGGGCAACGGCGCGACCGTCATGCTCGGCAGCGCGCAAATGCTGGCGGACCAGCCGGAGTTCGCGTCGAACCTCGGTATGCGCGGCCTGCTGGAGCTGACCGAGCGGCGTGACCTCCTGCGTCGGGCCCTCGAGGCGCGACGCCGGGCGGGGCTCTCGATCACCATCGGATGGGAGAACCTCGACCCTCGACTCAGCAACTTTACCCTGGTGACATCATCGTATCAGGCGGGTGAACTCAAGGGTGTGATCGGGGTTATGGGCCCGACTCGGATGCCGTACGAGAAGATCATAGGCCTGGTGGAACACACCAGTCGCCTGGTGGAGGACCTGCTGGAGTGAACGAATTTTACGAACTGCTCGGGGTATCGCGGACCGCGTCCGAGGCCGACATCAAGAAAGCCTATCGGAAGCTCGCGATGGACTACCATCCCGATCGCAACAAGTCGGCCGAAGCCGAAGCCAAGTTCAAGGAGATCGCGGAGGCCTACGAGGTCCTGCGCGACCCGCAAAAGCGCGCCGCGTACGATCGCTACGGACGGGCCGGCGTGAGCGGCGCCGGTGCCGGAGGGTTCGGCTTCCATCATGTGGATCTGTCCGAAGCGCTCGAGATCTTCATGCGCGACTTCGGCGGACTGGGCGGACTCGAGTCGATCTTCGGAGGCGGACGGGCTCAGGCCGAGTCGCGGCGGGGCCAGGATATCAGAGTCACCGTCAGGCTCACCCTGGCGGAGGTCGCGACAGGCACCAAGAAGAGCGTCAAGCTGAAGACGCTGGAGCGGTGTGAGAACTGTGCGGGCAGCGGCGCGCGGCCCGGCACCAAGCCGTCCGTCTGCTCCACGTGTGGTGGCAGCGGGGAAGTGCGCCGCACGGCCCGCAGCATGTTCGGACAGTTCATGTCGGTGTCGCCCTGTCCCACCTGCGGCGGCGACGGCATGGTCGTACTCGAGCCCTGCGAGGTGTGCCGGGGCGATGGGCGGGTGCGGGGCGAGCGGACCGTTCCGGTAGAAATCCCGGCAGGTGTGTCGGCCAACAATTACCTGACCCTTCGGGGGCAGGGAGCCGCCGGCCCGCGCAACGGTCCGAACGGCGACCTGCTGGTCATGCTCGATATCAAGGAGGACGAGCGGTTCGAGCGGCAGGGCAACGACCTCCTGTTCGATCTTCCGCTTTCGTTCTCACAGGCTGCGCTTGGTGGAGAGTTTCAGGTGCCCACGCCGCACGGCGAGGAGCGGGTTCGAGTGCCCGCCGGCACTCAAACCAACACTGTGCTCAGACTCAAAGGGAAAGGGCTGCCGGCGCTGGGCCAGAGTGGAAGTGGTGACTTCATGATTCGCATCCATGTCTGGACGCCCGAGCGACTCTCGGACGAGCAGGAGCGGCTCTTTCGAGAGCTGGCCAAGCACGAAGGCGAGCCGCCCCGGCGCGCTCCAGGATTCTGGACCAAGCTCAAAGAAGCCCTCGGCGCATGAAGTGGTGGGCTGTCGACGTGCTGATCTCTCCCGAACGCCGGGAGTCGGTCGGCGCCTGGCTCGTGGCGCGCACGGGCCATGCGGTCGAAGAGCGAGCCGACGGCACGTTGGTAGGCTTCGCCGAGGATGAGGCCGCGGCGGAGCGGCTCTCCGTCGCGGTCGCAGACGAGGCGGGGGTGCCGGTACAGGTCTCGTGCCGACCCCTCGAAACGGTGGACTGGAGGGATCGCTGGCGGGACGGCTTGAGTCCCAGGCGGATTGGCCGGCTCACAGTCACGCCCTCGTGGGCCGCTCTAGATGGTCTGCCGTCCGAACCGGTTCTGGTGATGGATCCGGAGACGGCATTTGGCAGCGGGGAGCATGGCTCTACCCGGACCGCGCTGGCGCTACTCGAAGGTCATGTGCGTGCGGGCGACCGAGTGCTCGACCTGGGCAGTGGCAGCGGCATCCTTGCAATTGCCGCTGTAGCCCTCGGTGCGGCGCGCGCGACGGGGGTGGAAATCGACGTCGAGGCCAACCGGATCGCGGCGCAGAATGCCGGGCGCAATGGCGTCGCCGACAGGGTGGAGTTCCTCGACGGAGATGCGGCCGACCTTGCACCGCTGCTCGGACCGTGTGAGATCGTGCTCTCCAACATTCTGCGAAGTGTGAACCTCCGACTGCTTCCGGTTATTACCGCCGCTCTCGCACCTGCGGGAACCGCCATCTTTGCGGGTATGGAATTGCCCGAGGCAGAAATCTTCCGGCCTGTGCTCGAAAGAGCCGGGCTTGCAGTCATCGACGAAGCGGTCGATGCGGGATGGTGGGCGGTGGCAGCGCGGCAGGGATGATCACGGTTCTCCTTCCTCCGGGACGGGTTTCCGTCGGCGACGTAGTCCCTCTCGATCCAGCTGAGACTCATCATCTCCGGGTACGCCGGGCCGGCGAAGCGATCAGCGTTCGGCTCCGGGATGGGCGGGGCTTGGTGGGAGCAGGCGCGCTGCGGGACGAGAGAGGATCGGTAGCTGTCGTCGTCGAGCAGGCAGAGATGGCGACCCGGCCAGCCCCCCTCCGTCTCGCGGTCGCGGCCGGGGACCGCGATCGTTTCGCCTGGCTGGTCGAAAAGGCCACCGAGCTTGGCGTGACCGACATCTTCCTGATCACCACCGAACGCACGGCCGCGGTAGCAACCCGGATGAGAGAAGGTCAGTTGGCGCGAGTCAGGCGTCGGGCCTTCGAGGCAGTGAAACAGTGCGGAGCGGCGTGGGCGCCGGAGGTCCATCCGGCCCAACCGATGGCCGGCCTACTCGCGCAGCGACTCGAGGGCGCACGCTGGGTTGCCGATGTCGATGGACGCGCTGTCCCCCCGGCCTTTGGGGCCGGTCCTTGCACGATTCTGGTCGGCCCGGAAGGCGGCCTGAGTCGAGCGGAGCAGGACAGTGTCGCTGCAGCCGGCTTTCTTGCGGTTCGGCTGGCTGCAAACGTGCTGCGATTCGAAACTGCGGCGCTGGCGGCGGCGGCATGTGCCGCTGCCGCACGTGCGGGAGGAGGCGATGGCTGACTGCATCTTCTGCAAGATCGCGAGCGGTGAAATCAGTGGCGGTGTGGTGAAGCAAACGCCGGAGTTCGTTGCATTCCGGGATATGAAGCCAATGGCGCCGACCCATGTGTTGGTGGTTCCTCTGGCTCACATAAGCGCAGCGCGCGACGCCAAAGGCGAAGCGGGGCAGCGTATGCTGGGCGGCCTACTCGCGTTTGCTACGCAGGTTGCAAGCGAGCTGGGGCTCGATGCGGGCGGCTATCGGATCGTGACCAATACCGGGAGAGATGGCGGCCAGAGCGTGGATCATCTGCACCTGCACGTGCTGGGCGGCCGTGCGATGGGGTGGCCCCCGGGATAGAGAGAACGGGGGAAAGAGAGAAAGGGAGAAAGGGGAATGCGGTGTGTGCCAACTGAGTTCTCCCGTTCCCCATTCCCCCTTTCTCCTGCGGTCTAACCTCTCTAGATTGTTGGGCTTAACGAACCCGCCCAGCCAGGGCGCGAGAGGGGTGACTTCGCCAGCATGTCCGAAGTGATCATTCACGACGACGAAAGCTTCGAGCGCGCACTCAAACGGTTCAAGAAGAAGTGCGAGAAGGCCGGAATTCTGTCCGATCTGAGAAAACATCGGCACTACGAAAAGCCGAGTGAAAAGAAAAAGCGGAAGATGAACGCGGCCATCCGAAAGACCCGCCGCGGGCCACGGATCTCGCGTGTCTAACCTCACCGACGCCTTGCGGGCCGCGTTGAACGCGGCCCGTAAGGCGCAACAGAAAGACCGGACACTCGTACTCGGAACCATCCTCGCCAACGTTAAGAACCGCGAGCTCGAGCTGGGTCGCGATCCCACGGACGACGAGGTCGTAGAGGTACTCCGGAAGGGAATCAAGATCCGCCGTGAAGCACACGATCAATACAGCGCGGCGCAGCGCTCCGATCTCGCAGAGGTGGAGCTGAGTCAGGTCAAGATTCTGGAGGAATTCCTGCCGCCCGCAGCGCAACCGGAGGAGATTCGAGCGGCGGCACGTGCGGCGATCGAAGCCGGCGCGACCGACATAGGCAAGGTGATGGGAGTGGTGATGCCGCGCTTCAAGGGCCGAGCCGACGGAAAGCTGATCAATCAGATCGTTCGCGAGGAGCTGCAGGCGGGATGATGAAGGGGCAGGTGGAAGTCAACGCTTTTTCAGGCGGGGTGCCGGAGGATACAACCACCGGCACCCCGCCGCTTTTGGCTGATGCTGGAACTGCCGATGCCCTCGAAACCATCGAGCTGCGCGCCGTGCTCGCCCGAGTTGCCGCATTTGCCGCCGGCCCACTCGGCGCGGATCGGGTGCGGGCACGCCGTCCCACCCATGACATTGGATGGATTCGGATCGAGCTGGCCCGCGTGCAGGAGATCGCAGCGCTTTTTCGAAATGGAGATGGCCTCCTGGCTGAAGCGGTGCCCGACGTGGCTCCCGCTCTCGCCCGACTGCGCATCGAGGGGAGCGTCCTGGAAGGAATCGAGCTGGCTGGAATTCACCGAGCGCTGCTCGCCAGCCAGGCCGTCCACGGCGATCTGAGTCGAGTTGCGTCGCAGGCGCCCCGAGCCGCCGAGCTGTTGCGGCCGCTGCCCGACCGACGCCTCGAACGCCGGCTCGAGCAGTCGGTGGATGCGGATGGATCGCTGCTCGACAGCGCGAGCCCTCGACTCGCGGCGGCGCGGCGGGAAGTGCTGGACGCGCGGAACCGGCTGGTGCGTCGCCTGGAGGGGCTGCTTCGCGGCCTCGAAAGCAACGCAGTACCGCCCAATGCCACGGTTACGGTGCGGGATGGACGCTACGTCATCCCGGTTCGACGCGACTCGCGAGCCCGCCCCTCTGGTATCGTGCACGGAGAATCCGGGAGTGCTGGAACGCTTTTTGTCGAACCGACCGAGGCAATCGATCTGGGCAACGCGCTGCGCGAGGCTCAGGTTGAGGAAGAGCGGGAAACGCTCAGGGTTCTGCGCGAGCTGACGGCCTTGCTGCGTCCGGCGCTGTCCGTCATCCGGGATGCGGTCGAGATGACGATCGCGGTCGACGACCTCGTCGCCCGCGCGCGCTACGCGCTGGCCGTAGCGGCCGAAGTGCCCGTGGTCGAGGAAGCCCCTGCGGCGCTTGCAATACGAAGCGGTCGGCATCCGCTGCTGCTGTCCGGCTCGGCACCCGTGGTGCCGTTTGATCTCGATCTGGATGTTGCGGAACGCACGCTGCTGGTAAGCGGTCCGAATACCGGCGGCAAGACGGTGCTGCTCAAGGCGGTCGCATTGTTAGCCGCGTTGGCACAGAGCGGGATCGTGCCGCCGGTTGGTGCGGAAAGCCGGCTACCGGTGTTCGGGCAGTTCTTTGCGGACATCGGAGATCGGCAATCCATCGCGGCGAGCTTGTCGACCTTCAGCGCTCATGTCGCGGCGCTGCGCCGCATTTTGGACGAGACTGATGCGACGTCGCTGGTCCTGCTCGACGAAATCGGGAGCGGCACGGACCCGACCGAGGGCGGTGCGCTGGCCGCGGCGACGCTCACAGCTCTTACAAAGCGGGGGGCGCTCACCTTCGCGACTACTCACCTCGGCGCGCTCAAGGACCTTGCCGCTCATACGACCGGTGTAGTAAACGCCTCCCTCGAGTTCGACGCCGCGACGCTGACGCCGACCTATCGCCTGTCGAAAGGGGTTCCAGGTCGGTCCTACGGCCTCGCCATTGCGCGGCGCCTCGGCGTTGCCCCCGAGGTGCTTGCGGACGCAGAAGCACGGGTTCCGGACGCGGAAAAGACGCTCGACCAGCTCCTTGCCACTGTTGAAGAGCGGGCCCGCGAGCTGGAAGCCGACCGAGCGGAGCTCGAGGCTCGACGCGCCGAAGCGGACGCGCTCAGCGACCGACTCAGCGTGCAGGCGGACGCCCAGGCGACAAGGGAAGCAGCGCTCAGAAGGCAGGAGAAGGACGCGGAGCGACGGGCTCGTGAGCAGGCTCGGGCATTTCTGCTGGATGCGCGCAATCGGGTGGAGGAGGCCCTGGGTGCCGCGCGATCGGTTGCCGATGCCGCAGCGGCGCGGGAGGCTCGCCGCTTGGTCGAGGAGGGGATCGCGGCGGAGGCTCAGGCCCTGGCAATGGATGCGGAGGCCGCGCTCGAAGGAGCGTCCCACGTCGACGTGGGTAGCCGAGTGCGGGTAGGCTCAGGCGGGGTTGGTCGAGTGGTGGAGATAAGATCGGATGGGAAGCTGGTGGTCGTGGTCGGCGCCATGAGGATGGTGGTAGAGGCGGGTGGGGTGACGGTGCTGGAGCAGCAGGAGGCGCGAACGGGGGATAGGGAGAAGGGGGGAAAGGCGAAGGGGAGTTCCGGTGAAAGGATTGGCGCGGCTCAGCCAGCTTCTTTCGAAATCGATCTTCGCGGCATGACAGGCGACGAAGCGGAAGCCGCCACGCTCGCCGCGGTCGATGCGGCGGTGTTGGCTGAACAGCCCTATCTTCGCATCATTCACGGCATGGGAACCGGAGTGGTTCGCGAGCGGGTTCACCGGGTGGTACGAAGCGATCGGCGGGTTACCCGGTTCGGTTTCGCGCCATCCAACCAGGGAGGCACCGGGGTCACCATCGTGGAGTTTCCCGGATGAGCATGATCCCCGACGATGTCATTGAACAGGTCCGCGACAGCGCGGACCTGGTCGGGCTCATCGGCGAATCGGTGAACCTGAAGCGCACGGGCTCCGACTATCGGGGCCCGTGTCCTTTTCACGGCGGCAAGAACCGCAACTTTGCAGTCATCCCCAAACGGGGGATGTACTACTGCTTCGTGTGCCACGAATCGGGCGACGTGTTTCGTTGGTTGATGAAGCGCTTCGGCATGGACTATCCCACCGCGGTCCGCGACATCGCCCGGCGAAGCGGGATCGTGATTCCGGAAACCGGCGGCCGGTCGGGTCCGGATCCGCTCGAGCCACTCTATAGTGCGGTCGCGGCCGCGCATGACTGGTTCGGGCGACAGCTGCTGGAAAAGCGCGAGGGCCAGGAGGCGCGGGACTACCTGGGCGGTCGAGATATAAGCCTCGAGCAAGCGGGTGAGCACGGCCTGGGGTGGGCTCCCCAGGCGAGCGCCTTCACCGCTGCGATGAACGAGCTCGGAATCGAGCAGGGAGTGCTGCTCGAATGCGGTCTCCTCGCCCAGCGGGAGGACGGCAGCATCGTTCCGCGGTTTCGATATCGGCTCCTTTTTCCGATCCACGACCTCCGAGGGCGGGTGGTCGGTTTCGGCGGTCGGCTTCTGCGACTGGGTGAGCCCAAGTACCTCAACTCGCCGGAGACACCGATTTTTCACAAGGGTCGACTGCTGTTCAACCTGCACCTGGCCAAGACGTCGATCCGCCAGGAACAAACGGTCATTCTGGTGGAGGGCTACTTCGATGTCCTGCGGCTTGTGCTGGCGGGCGTCGATCATGTGGTCGCGCCAATGGGCACCGGCCTGACCGGCGATCAGGCAGCGTTGCTGCGGCGGTTTGCGCCGGCGGCAACGCTCCTGTACGACAGCGATGACGCGGGGCTAAAAGCGACGTTCCGCGCCGGTGATGAGCTGCTGCGACACGGCGTCCGGGTAAGAGTCGCGACAATGCCAACTGGCGAGGATCCTGACACTCTGGTGCGCACCGGGGGGGTCGGGGCGCTCGCGCCGGTCTTGCGCGATGCGATGGACGTGCTCGAGCGAAAGATCCAACTGCTGGAGCAACGCGGCTGGTTCGAGAAAGTCGAGCGCCGCCGCGAGGCCCTGGACAAGCTTCTGCCAACCATTCGGGCCGCCGCGGATCCCGTCATGCGCGAGCTGTATGCCAGCCGTGCTGCGGAGCGGGTGGGGATCCCGCGAGACGTAGTCGTCGCCGAGGCCAACCGAGCGCCGAGCACTCCTTCTGCCCCGCCGCTTCGGCGTGGGCCCAGCGACGTGCGGGCCCGCGGCGCGGCCGGCGCTCCCGTTCCGCGGCCCAAAACTCGGTTTGGTGCCGGAGCGGAGCGACAGATCCTGCGCGCAATGATCGCGTCGCCGGAATGGCGTGCCATCGCCCGCCAGGAGCTGAGGCCGGAGCTGTTCGAGGTTTCTGCGTTTCGGGAGCTGTATACCGCGCTGGCGGGCCTCCCGGCTTCCGATCCAGGTGGCCAGCTTCCGGAGGGTTTGTCCACCGAGGCAACCACAGCATGGACCGAGCTGCGGGCAGCTGCGGCGGCATTGAGTCCGGAGCAGGCATCCGATGATTACGCCTGGGCCCATGAGACCCTCGCTGCCCGACCGGAATACCGCGCGATCATCCGTCTCACCGACGCCATGGAGAAGCTGCGGCGCCTGGCCGAGCTGGATGCTCGCTTCCCTGCGTTCGCTCGGAAGCGCGGGTACGTCCGTTCGCAGCAGTCGCGTCAGCACCGCGCACGAAGCTGAGCTTCGGTGTTGTCTCACCACTCGAGGATTTTCGATGCATCCTGACCTCAGTAAGCTGCTCGACCTGCAAGCCAAGGACAGCGCCATTGCGGAGGTGGACGCCCGGATCGCCGGGGTAGACGCCGATGTCGCCGAGCTCGACCAGGAGCTCGCGCGAGCGCGAGGGGTTCGCGACGTCGCACAGCGCGCAGCCGAGGACGGTGCGCGCCGGCGCGACGAGCTGGAGACCAAGATCGAGAGCTACCGGCAACTGCAAGATCGGCGGCGGCAGCGGCTCGAGTTCGTGCGCAACCCCAAGGAAGCGTCGACGCTGATGGCTGAGATGGATCTGGCTCGGTCCGTGCTTGCCAAGGAAGAGAGCGACTGGGTGCGATCGGCCGACTCGGTTGAAACCCTTGAGGCCAAAGTCAACGAGGAGCAACGGAAGATGGAAGGCCTCGAGCAGGAGCAGACCCCCAGGCGTGCCTCCCTGGTTGAGGAGCGCGCAGCTCTGGTGTCGGAGCGGGAAGCGTTACTGCGGGAGCGGGAGAGCGCCGCCAACCTGCTTGATCGGGGCCTTCGTATTCGGTACGATCGCCTGCGCCGGGCTCGCGCGACGCCGGTCGTGGTCGCGCTGAACGGTGATTCCTGCGGGGCGTGCTTCACGACGATACCCAGGAACCGCAGGAGCCAGATTCGAGCGGGAGCAATCATCGAAGGCTGTGAAGCCTGTGGTGTGATCCTCTACGCGGCCGACGCGTGACCACTCTGTCGGCAACCCCACTACGCTGGGTCGTATCGCCCGCGCCCGACACCTCAGCCGTTCGTGAGTTGGCGACTGGGCTCAACCTTCCGGAAGCCCTGGCCGGTATTCTCGTGCAACGGGGCTATGGAGCCCCGGACGATGCCCGCCGATTCCTTCGGCCGAGCCTCGCGGAGCTGTCGGATCCGCTCGCTTTGCAGGATATGGATCGCGCCGTTGCCCTGATCGTGTCCGCAGTCAAGAGCAAGGTGCCGATTCTGGTGCACGGCGATTTCGATGTGGATGGCCAGTGCGCGTCGGCATTGCTCACCCGTGCCCTCCGGCTTGCGGGCGGCGACGCGATGGCCTTCGTGCCGCACCGATTACGCGATGGGTACGATTTCGGACCGGCGGGTCTGGCACAGGCCGAGGCCATCGGGGCGAAGCTCATCATCACTTGCGATTGCGGGATCACCGCGGTGGAGCCCGTCGCTGCTGCGAAGGGCGCCGGCATCGACGTCATCGTGACCGATCATCACCTCCCGGGCCCTTCGCTCCCGCCAGCTGACGCCGTGATCGATCCGCAGCGACCGGACGACCGCTCGGGCGCGACCAATCTTTGCGGCACTGGAATAGCCTTCAAGCTGGTGCAGGCGCTGGTGCCGGCGCTCGGCCTGTCACCCAATCTGCCGCTCCACCTCCTCGACCTGGTCGCGCTCGCCACCGTTGCCGACGTGGTCCCGTTGGTGGGCGAGAACCGCATTCTGGTAAAGCACGGGCTCAAGTTGCTGGCCGACAGTCGCTGGGTGGGGATTCGCGCGCTGGTGGAAACGGCGGGGCTGAGCGGTCGGGCGATCCGGGCCGGACACGTCGGCTTCATTCTGGGGCCGCGGCTCAACGCGGCCGGCCGTATCAGCGACGCGTCGGAAGGGCTCAAACTGCTGCTGACCGACGATCCGGTCGAAGCGATGGTACTGGCGCGCCGACTCGATGTGCTCAACTCGGAGCGCCAGCTGATCGATCAGCGAATTCTGGATCAGGTGCTCGATCAGCTGAGTCAGACGGATGCCCTCGATGCGGGCATCGTGCTCGATGGCGAAGGATGGCACCCTGGCGTCGTCGGGATCGTGGCGTCGCGAGTGGTGGAGCGGTACGGCCGCCCAACGTTCCTGATCGCCTTCGATGGCGAGATCGGTAAGGGCTCCGGTCGTAGCATTTCCCGGTTCAACCTGCACGCGGCATTGACCGAGTGCGGTGATCTACTCGAACGCTACGGCGGTCACCACATGGCGGCAGGGCTGACCGTGCGCCGAGACAATCTGGGCGCCTTCCGGGCCCGCTTTGCCGGAGTGGCCCGTCAAGTGCTTGGCCCGGACGATCTCGGACCCGAGCAGAGAGTCGACCTGGAAATTCCGCTGTCGCAGGCGACAGCCGACTTCGAGCGCCTGGCTCGTTATCTCGAGCCCTGCGGCGCCGGCAATCCCACACCGGTACTGGGAGTTCGCCGCGTCCATTTTTCCCGCCGGGCCATCGTGGGCAGCGGGCATCTCAAAGGCGTGCTCGAAGACGGCGATGCACAGCTGTGCGCGATCGGCTTTCAATGGGCCGACCGGGCGGCCAGCCTAGGCGATGGACCGGTGGACGCCGCGTTCCGGCTCGAGCTGAATGACTGGCAGGGATTCAGCACGCTGCAGGCACGGCTTTGCGCTTTGGCGCCGTCCACAGCTTGAGGGCAGTCAGGACGAGGGATGGAGTGCGAGGGGACACGGGCTGGCTAAGCCCCGCCAATCCCAGCCTCAGCTACCCCTTTCCTCGCCGCGGCTCTTGAGCACCGTTCCGGCGAAGGGCGAATTGCCCCGGATTAACAGGAGCGTGGCGCTCAGCGCGCGCTGAGCCCACCCGACCAACCACATGCGGATCGTTGCGGGGAGATTCCGCGGCCGGCGGCTGGTCGTTCCGAAGGACGCGCGGGTGCGCCCGACCGCCGACCGGGTGCGCGAAGCCTGGATGAGCATCGTGGGTCCGTCCCTCCCGGATGCGCGGGTGGCAGACCTCTATGCCGGCAGCGGGGCGCTCGGGCTCGAAGCGCTTTCCCGAGGAGCCAGGTCGGTGGACTTCGTCGAGCTTGCGCCCGGCTCGCTCGCGGCTTTGCGAGCCAACATCGAGGCCCTCGGCGTTGGCGAAGCCGTCCGGGTCCATCGGGCCGATGCGCTCCGGTTCGTCGAACGGCTGACGCCGGAGGCTTGTGATGTCGCCTTCGCCGATCCCCCATACATCACCGATGCAGCCGAGCGGCTGGTGGCGCTCTTCCGCCAACGCCCATTCGCGCGCATTCTTTCCGTCGAACACCGAGCCGACCTCGCCCTGCCCGGGGATGACACCCGTCGGTATGGCGACACCGCCCTCACATTCTGCCACGGTCCATGACGCGGATCGCCATCTACCCCGGCTCGTTCGATCCGCCGACGCGCGGCCATGAAGATCTCATCCGACGAAGTCTGGCGCTTTGCGACCGCCTGGTCGTGGCGGTGGCCGTCAACGCGGCAAAACAGCCACTCTTTTCGGTCGAAGAGCGGCTCGAGATGTTGCGGGCGGCTTGCGCCGGAGATGTTCGAGTGACCTTCGAGTCGTTCGACGGACTGCTGGCAGCGTACGCCAAGCGGATCGGCGCGACGATGGTGGTCCGTGGACTTCGCGCCGTGAGTGACTTCGAGTACGAGACTCAGATGGCGCTCATGAACCGCCAGCTGAACCCCACGCTGGAGACGGTCTTCCTGGTTCCGGCATTGGACCTGACGTACCTGAGCTCGAGCCTCGTGCGCGAGGTCGCTCGTTTCGGTGGCGACGTGTCAAGTCTGGTCCACCCGGGAGTAGCGGCGGCGCTCAAGCGCCGGTTCGGCCAATGAGCTTCCGCTCCGATTTGTTGCGCCGGGCAGCAGAACGCAAAGCCAGGGTCGTGTTGGCCGAGGGCGACGACGAACGGGTTCGGGCAGCCGCTGAGCATCTCGCCCGGGAAGGGATCGCCGAGCCCATTGTACTGGGATCGGATGGGGTGGCTCCGGAGAAGGATCCCCGACTTCAGCGAGTAGCCAATCATCTGCGCAGCCGGCGGCCGGAGAAGATCCGGGACGGCGTTCACGCCATAGAGCTCGCCACGGAACCGCTCAATTTCGGCGCCGGCCTGGTGGCCCTGGGCGAAGCCGATGCGTGCGTCGGCGGCGCCGTCTACCCTACCGCAGATGTCATTCGCGCCGCCCTCTGGGCGATCGGGACCGCACCCGGCGTCAATCTGGTCAGCTCGGCCTTCTACATGGTCTTTCAGAACGACTCGGTCTTGACCTTCACGGATTGCGCCGTGGTGCCCGAACCGACCTCGGAGCAGCTGGCCGAAATCGCGCTCGCCGCGGCGCGCGACCGAACCCGCCTGATCGGCGATGTTCCGCGGGTCGCCTTCCTGTCGTACAGCAGCAAGACCAGCGCGCGGGGAGCCGGGGTGGATCGGGTTCGCGATGCGGCGCTCCGCTTCCGGGATCTGGCTCCCGGTATTGCCTCCGACGGCGAGCTGCAGGTGGATGCGGCGATCGTGCCGCAGGTGGCCGAGCGAAAGGCGCCGGGATCTCCGGTCGGCGGGAGAGCGAATATTCTGGTTTTTCCGGACCTGAACGCCGGCAACATCGGCTACAAGCTGGTTCAGCGACTGGGCGGCGCGGTCGCGCTTGGACCGATCCTGCAGGGGCTCCGTCGCCCCATGGCTGACCTGTCCCGCGGGGCCACGACCGATGATATTGTCGAGGTGGCGGCGGTCGTGGCCCTGCAACAGGACCCGGCGACCCTTTGAGGGAGACAGGCATGGGGTTTCACCTAGCGAAGGATGCTGGCGGTGCGGTGGTGGTGCGAGTGGATGGTCAGCTCATTGTCGGTAACCGGCAGGAGCTCAAAGACTTGATCAATGGCGGCCTGGACAAGGGCGAACGGAAGTTCTTGATCGATTTCGCGCGGACCGGATACATCGATTCGTCCGGACTGGGGGCTCTGGTGTCTCTCTCGAAACGAGTGCGAGAGTTGGGCGGCGAGCTCCGACTGTCGGGGCTCAACGAAGACCTTCGGTCTCTTTTCGAGCTTACCAAGCTCGACACTTTGTTCGCCATCGCGGACACCCCCGAGCAGGCTCTCGCCAACTTCTGATCACCATGACCTCGCCCCTTCAGCTGTGCATCCGCCGAACTCCCTCTGCCGGGATGCACCCGACGGAGGTACGAGTTCAGCTCAGGATGCCGAGCGAAGTCGCCTGCATCGAGCAGACGGTGAGCCTAGTGACGCGGCACTGCCTCTCCGGGGCAGCCGCCAATGACAACCTGCGGTTCCGGCTACAGGTTGCACTCGCGGAGGCGCTCGCCAACGCGGTGGTTTGCGGGAATCACGAAGATCCGGCCAAGTCGGTTCAGGTCGAGGCGGAGCTTTGCACCGATCACATCATCGTGCAGGTCACGGACGAAGGCCGCGGGTTCGATCCCGAGCAGGTACCTGAGCCCGTGCACCCCGAGCACATCGCCGAACCCTGCGGTCGTGGTCTGTTCCTCATCCGGAAGCTCGTGGACGACGTGCATTTCAATGAGCAGGGAAACTCCATCTGCATGACGCTGCGCCGCCGGTAGCGCGCCTCGACGACATCCTCGGAGCTCTCGGCGCACTCGTGGGTGGACGAGTGCGATTGTGGCGCTTCGATGGGCGGGGGCTGCGTGCGGCGGGTGGGGGTGATCCGGGCTGGACACCGCCTATCCCGCGCGCCGCAGGCCTGGTTCCCACACCATCCGGTTCGATCAGACTCGATCCGGTGCCCGGGCTCGAAGGGTATTGGATCGAGACTGCTGTGAATGACGAGGGCGCCAGTCCAGAGACCGCCTCCAGGGTCAAGCCGGTCGTCGCCGCGCTCCTCGATGCCGAGCGGCAGCGCGCGTTTCTAGCTGAAGAACTGGCGACCCGGTACGAGGAGATCGACCTCCTCTATGCCATCAGCGAAATCCTCGGCCGGACCACCCAGCTGGAGCAGGCCGCCCAGACGATCGTCCGCGAGGTGAGCACGGTGGTCGGTGCGCGCCGGGCGTCGATCATGGTGTATGACGAGGCGAGCGGTCTGCTTCGAACCGTCGCAGCGCGGGGCTTCACTACGGAGGATGTCGTTCCGGTGTCGCCGGGGGACGAGCGATCGGTGGCTGCCCGCGTCTTTCGCGAGCGACGCGTCTTCGTGCACGAGCCCGAAGACGACAACCCGGATCCGAGCACCGACGGGAACCGCGGCTACAAAGGACGAGCCTACCTCAGCGTTCCGATCAGCTATGCGGCGCCCGGCGGGGTCACTCGATGTCTCGGCGTCATCAATCTGACCGATCGATCCGGCGGTGATCGCTTCAGTGCGGGTGATCGCAAGCTGGTGACGGCCGTTGCCAATCAAATCGGCGCCGCGGTCGAGAACGCCCGGCTGGTGATGCGGGATCTGCGGCAGCAGCGGGTGCGCCGCGAGCTCGAGCTGGCGCACGATCTTCAGCTCAAGCTGCTTCCTCACCCCGGAGTGCTTCAGGACGACGCACACCTGGCCGCCCGGTGCGTGCCGGCGGAGTCGGTCGGCGGCGACTTCTACACCTTCACCCGACTGGGGCGGGGCCGGGTCGGGGTAATGCTCGGCGACGTCTCATCTCATGGATTCTCCGCGGCGCTGATCATGGCCCTCGTCATGTCGGCCGCAGGCATCCACGCGGCTGCTGCGGTCACGCCGGATGAAACGCTGTCAGCCCTGCTCGAGAGTCTGGGCACCGAGCTCAATACGACCGAGATGTACTTCACGGTCTTCTACGGAGTGCTCGATGCGACTGGCGGGCGCCTTTCGTACGCAAATGCAGGTCATCCCTATGCCTTTCGCGTCCCGCCTACCGGCGATCCGGAGCGGCTCGAAGCAACTGGCGCTCCCATCGGACTCGGCAGCCAGGGAACGATCGAACGGCGCCAGGTTCCGTGGGCCCCCGACGACCTCCTCTGCCTCTGCACTGATGGTTTGGTGGATGCGCGAAATGCGAAGGGAGAGCGGTTCGGCGAAAAAAGACTGTTGGGCCTGCTCTGTTCCCATCGTACCGAAACGCCGGAAGCCATCCTGCAAGCCGTTTTCGCCGAGGCGGACAACTTCGCATCGCCACCCATTGACGACAGAAGTTTGCTAGTCCTGAGACTGAAAAGCGTGAACGGTGAGCAGTGAACAGTGAACGGGGGGCGCCTTGCCAGGGTACCTCCCGTTTAACGTTCACCGTTTACCGTTCACGCTTTTTCTGACCATGCCCCCGCCGGCAAAGAAGTCCCTCGGCCAGCATTTCCTGAAAGACCCTCGAATACTCGCTCGCATTGCAGACGCGCTCGAGGCCACACCCGCGGACACGGTACTGGAGATCGGTCCCGGGCTGGGCGGATTGACAGCTGCTTTGGCGGAACGGACGGGACGGGTCGTCGCGATCGAGAAGGACCGGAGCCTCTTACCGGCGCTGGAGCGGCAGCTGCCTGGCGTGCGCCTCATCGAGGGTGATGCTCTCACGCTCGATTGGCATGCCGCTGTGGGTACGGCCGAGTACCTTGTCGCCGGCAACATCCCGTACAACATCACATCACCCCTGATCGAGAAGGCCTTGGAGCCTCCCCGGCCCTCGCGGATCGTATTTCTGGTGCAGTACGAAGTCGCAGAGCGGGTGGCGGCTCAGCCAGGGAGCCGGGAGTACGGAGCTCTGACCGTTGGGGTCCAGGCGCAGGCATCGGTGGAGTTGCTGTTCCGAGTTTCCCCGGGTGCCTTCGTTCCCCGTCCGCAAGTCGACTCGGCAGCACTTCGACTGCGTCCGCTTGCTCATCCGACCGTGCCCGACGAACACCGCCGCCCGTTCCGTCGCCTCGTGGTTGGATTGTTCGGATTTCGACGAAAGCAGTTGCTCCGCGGGTTACGCGAGCTTACGAGCTGGCCGGCAGATCTGGCCGCGGCCGCGCTGACGGCCGCTGGACTGGATCCGTCGCAGCGGCCGGAGACGCTGTCGGTCGCGGAGTTCGCCGCCCTGTCACGCGCCCTCGTTGACTCCGGATGGGGAGACGGCTAGCTTTGTGAAACATTTCACAAAACCCCATGCGCAAAGTGGCCGAGAGCACGGTTCGCCGCCTCTCCTTGTACCTGCGATTCCTGGAAGAGTTCGAAGAGCAGGGCATCGACACGATCAGCTCGGAAGCACTGGCCTCCCGGGGTGGGACGACTTCGGCCCAGGTGCGGAAGGACCTTTCGTTCTTTGGCTCCTTCGGTAAGCGCGGGCTAGGCTACGCCGTGCCGGAGCTGGCCGGTCGGATCCGCGAGATTCTGGGGCTTGAGCGGCGCTATCGGGTCGCGATGATCGGGGCGGGGAAGATCGGAAGCGCGCTGGTCCAGTATCGGGGCTTTCGCCAGCGCGGGTTCGACATCGTCGCCATCTTCGACGTGGACCCCACCAAGGTGGGTCATCAATGGAACGGGCTTACGGTACAAGACATCGGGCATCTCGAGGTGGAGCTCGGTAAGCATCCCATCGACATGGCGGTGCTGGTTACCCCGGCGGATGCCGCGCAGCCGGTGGCTGATCGCCTGGTGAAGCTTGGGGTCAAGGCGATTCTCAATTTCGCTCCACTCCAGTTAACGGTGCCTGAAGATGTGGTGGTGAAGAGCGTGAATCTGGCGCTGGAGCTGGAGACGTTGAGCTATGCGTTGTCTAACCGATAGAACTGCGTAAACGGTGAACGGTAAACGGTAAACGGGACCGGCCTCGCCGCCGGGTCCCCCCCGTTCACCGTTCACCGTTCACCGTTTACGTTGCTGGACATGTCCTGCCTCCACGTCTCCTCCGAAATTGGTGCTTTGCAATCGGTCCTGGTCCACACGCCCGGACCCGAGCTGCACGCGGTGACGCCCGGAACCCGCGAAGACTATCTCTACGACGACATCATCGATCTCGAGACCGCGCAGCGGGAACACCGACAGTTTGTCGCCGTGCTTTCCCGTTTCGCCCAGGTCATGCAGGTGCGCAAGCTGGTGGCCGAAGTGCTGGATAATCCGGAGGCGCGGAATTTCGTCATCACCAAGACCATGGATGTGGTGCCTTCGGACGCGCTCGCGCAGCAGCTCACGGCCCTCCCGGCAGACGAGATCGTGCGCTTGCTGGTGGAGGGAACTGAAGAGCCGAGCGGGCCGATCGCACGGGCGCTGAACGAGGTGGGCTTTGCTCTGCCGCCGCTGCCCAATCTGTTCTTTCCCCGCGATATCGGAATCGTGATCGGCGAGCACGTAGTGGTGGGCGCCATGCGTTATGGTGTGCGCTGGACCGAAGAGCTGCTGATCAAGGCGCTGTTCTGCTTCCATCCGGCCCTGGCAAATGCCGGGCTGCTTTACGACGGCTCGGATGAGCGCCGGGTCAACTACACGCTGGAAGGCGGCGACGTTCACCAGCTGCGACCCGATCTCGTGGTGGTCGGATTCAGCGAGCGCACCTCCCCAGCCGCGCTGGACCAACTGACTGATCTGGTGTTTTCCCGCGGCAAGATCACCGACGTGGTGGTCGTGGTCATTCCCAAGTCGCCCACTGCGATCCATCTCGACATGGTGTTCACCCAGGTGGATCGCGATCTCTGCGTGGTCTACCCGCCATCCTTCGTTGGCCCCGAGCGGGTCCCCATCCTGCACCGGCGAAAGGGCGAGGCAGGTGTGCGTGAGATGCCCAACCTTTTCGCCGCGCTCAGGGCAGTCGATCTTCCGCTCGAGCCGATCTTTGCCGGCGGCGACCATCGCACCACTCAGGACCGGGAGCAGTGGAGCTCCGCGTGCAACTTCGTCGCGCTCCGACCGGGCACGATCGTGAGCTATCGGCGGAACTACGCAACGCTGGAGGCGCTCAAGGAAGCGGGCTTCCGGGTGGTACCATCGAGCGATTTCCTGGCTTTCGATGATTGGGCCGAAGCCCGGCATCGGATCGTGATCACCGTCGATGGAAGTGAGCTGGCGCGGGGGGGTGGCGGCCCGCGCTGCATGACGCTTCCTCTGCGCCGCGCCGCGCTGTGATCGGCCTCGTCGCCCATCCCAGTCGAACCCTGTCTGATCGAGCACTCGACCAGTTGTCCTCGGGTCCGGCGACATCGGCCGTGCTTTGCGACCTCGTGCTCGGCCTCGCCGGCGCCCCCGCGGTAATCGCCGAGCGCCTCGCGGCTGCCCTGCTCGGCCCCGACCCGCGGGTTTGCCAACTGGCTGATGGCCGCTGGTCTCTGGTGGCGGAAGCCTTCGGCTCGCCGCTGCTCGAGGAGTGTGCCTTTGCGGTGGTAGACGTTGAGACGACCGGATCGAGCGCCGGCGGGGGCGATCGGATAACCGAGATTGCCGTGGTGGTCGTTCAAGGTACACGTTGCGAAGTCGTGTTCGAGACGCTGGTCAATCCCGGACGACCCATACCGATGCCCACAAGCATGGTCACCGGGATTACCGATGCGATGGTGCGCGCGGCGCCGACGTTCGCTGAAGTTGCCGACGGCTTGCTGACGGCACTCGCCGGCCGCGTCTTCGTGGCCCACAATGCCCGCTTCGACTGGACCTTTCTCACGGCTGAGCTCAAGCGAGTCCGAGACCTCGGGCTCAACGGACCCCGGCTCTGCACCGTGCGCCTGTCGCGGCGCCTCCTGCCCGGCTTGCGCTCCTGCGGTCTCGACTCGGTGAGCAACTGGTTCGGATTCGAAAATCCGGCCCGGCATCGGGCCGGTGGCGACGCGCTTGTTACGGCCAAACTCCTGGCGAGGCTTCTGGGGTTGGCACGCGAAGCCGGCGCCCGTACGCTCGCCGATCTCGCCTCACTCGAGGCGCGCCGGGCCCGGAAGGCAAAGCGCAAGCGCTCCGCGATGCCAAGCGAGCCCCGCGCAGACTCGTACCCTGGATATGACGCATGACGTTGGTGCACACCTTTACTATCGGACGTTTTCGCTGCCATACGATCGAAGCCGGCCTTCAGCGCCTCGACGGCGGCGCGATGTTCGGCGTGGTGCCCAAGCCGATGTGGGAAAAACGGATGCCGCCCGACGCACGCAACCGCATCCCACTTGCCCTGCGCTGCCTGCTGGTGGAGCATCCGGACGGATTGGTTCTGGTCGATACCGGCGTAGGCGATAAAGACGACGCCAGGTTCCGCGACATTTACGGCATCGAGAACCAGGGTCGTAACGGTACCCGGCTGGACGACGGGCTCGCCGAGCTGGGCTTTTCGGCCGACGACATCAAGCTCGTGGTGAACACCCACCTGCATTTCGATCACGCCGGCGGCAACACCCGGCTCGCCGGCGCGTCGGGCCCGCTGCTCGACACCGGGGAATTCGGGGCGGAGCCGGCGTTTCCCAACGCGGTGTATGTGGTGCAGCGGGGAGAGCTTGAATTTGCCCGGCACACCAACGAACGGACCCGCGCGAGCTACATCCCGCGCAACTTCGAGCCGATATCGGTGGCAAATCGGTGGAGGCTGTTCAACGGCGACGGCGATGTCGTGCCGGGGGTCGCAGTTCGGCTCACGCCCGGGCACGTGCCGCACCATCAGAGCATCATCATCCGCGATGCCGGCGAGACGGCGGTATTCCTGGCCGATCTGATCCCGACTGCGGCCCACATGCCGCTCCCTTGGATCATGGGATATGACCTGGAGCCGCTTCGCACGCTGGAGAGCAAGCGGGCGGTGTTACGCGAGGCAGTGGCGGGGGATTGGCTCCTCATTTTCGAGCACGATCCGCAGATCGCGACTGCACGCCTGGAGGAGGGCGCCAAGGCACTCGATCTGCGTGACGTCACTCCAGCGACGCCGGTCGAGGCGCGTTGACACCCTTTGCTTCGGGGGGTACAATTCGCGCCTTGCAAGCGGGGAACGGACTTCCCCCACCCTGAGCCCGCAGAGTCGCGCGGTGTGACCGGGTCCAAGGCCTCTGCCGGCTGCATCGCCACCAGGCGCTCGGCCGCAGTGCTGGGACATCCGGTACTTGGGTGTCCCTTTTTTCATTTTGCGGAAGGAGGTTCGGCCACTGTCCACAAACGAGCGCGAAAAGCGAGTCCGCGTCAACCGGCAGATCCGCATCAGTCCGGTGCGGGTGATTGGTCCCGGAGGCGAGCAACTGGGGGTGATGCCCGTAGACGAAGCGCTGGCAGCAGCGCAGGACCGTGGGTTGGATCTCGTGGAAGTGGCGCCGATGGCGCGCCCGCCCGTGGTCAAGATCATGGACTACGGCAAGTTCAAGTTCGAAGAAGCGAAGGCGGCACGGGCCGCCAAGAAGAAGCAGCACATCATTCAGCTCAAGGAAGTGAAGTACCGGCCGGGAATCGACGATCACGATTTCGACTTCAAGACGCGTCACGCGCGCGAGTTCCTGGGCGACGGCAACAAGGTGAAGGTGACGATGATGTACCGCGGCCGGCAGATCGCCCACCTCGAATTGGGCAAGGCGGTGCTGGATCGGGTCGCGGCGGCGCTCGCGGACGTGGGGAAGGTCGAGTCCGAGGCCAAGCTCGAGGGCCGGAACATGACGATGGTGATCGCGCCGAAATAAACGGCGCCCGACAACGAGAGCACGATGCCGAAGCAGAAGACCAAACGCGCCGCGATGAAGCGCTTCACCCGGACCGGATCGGGGAAGCTGAAGCGGTTTCACGCGAATCACACGCACATCCTGACCAAGAAGACGCGCAAGCGGAAGAACCGGCTCAAGAAGGGCGCCCTGGTGAGCTCGGCTGACTTCCCGCGCGTGAACCGCCTCCTCCAGGCCTGAGGACGTCCCTATGCCTCGCGTGAAGAGCGGCGTCGCGCACCACGCCCGCAAGAAGAAGTACATGGAAGCCGCGAAGGGTGCGCGCGGCGGCCGGAGCAAGCTGTACAAGTCGGCGAAGGAGACGGTGGAGCGGGGGATGCGGTACGCCTATCGGGACCGGCGCAAGAAGAAGGCAGAGTTCCGGGCGCTCTGGATCACGCGCATCAACGCCGCGGCACGACTGCACGGCTTGAGCTACAGCCGCTTGATGGCCGGACTCAAGAAGGCCGGCGTCGAGGTGAACCGCAAGCTCCTCGCGGACCTCGCCGTGCGTGACGCGGACGCCTTTTCCCGAATTGCGGAGGTCGCGAAGGGGCAGTCGTAAGGGACCCGTTGTCCCTCCACCGCACCCGTCGCGAGCCTCCGCCCGTGGGGCCGTCCGCCCGGCGCGGATGGCCCCACGGTCGCATGCACTGTTTCTTCTCCGGATCATGAATGGCTGACCCCACCGGATCTTCCGAGCTCGATGCCCTGAGGGCGCGAGTGGAGCGCATTCCGTCTCTCGATGCGGCCCAACTCGAGGCGGAGCACATTGCGCTATTGGGTCGGAGGCAGGGTACCATAACCGAGCTGCTTAAGCGTCTTCCGGAGCTTCCGCTCGAGCAACGGAAGGACTTCGGCGCCAAGGTCAACCAACTCAAGGTCCGGGCCGACGCACTGATTGCCGAACGGCGAGCTGCGCTGGAAACGGAGCGGCGAGGCCGGTCCGACCGGGTGGACCTCACCATGCCGCCTCGCCGTCGCTGGGTAGGGGCCGAGCATCCGGTCACCCGGGTGATCGACGAGCTCCTGGGAATTTTCCGTGAGCTGGGATTCGCCGTTGCCGTCGGTCCCGAAGTGGAAACCGAGTGGCTCAACTTCGGTGCGCTCAACTTCCCGCCGGACCATCCGGCGATGGACCTGCACGACACGATCTATCTCGACGCGCCGCCGATCGAGGAGAAGCCACATGGCGGGCGCCTGCTGCTCCGGACTCACACATCGCCGGTGCAGATCAGGGTCATGCTCGCTTCCAAGCCGCCCATCCGCGTGGTCATTCCGGGCATGTGCTACCGCAACGATCCCTTCGATCCGTCGCACGCTCCTGCCTTCCAGCAGATCGAGGGGCTCGCGGTGGACGAGGGGATCTCCTTCGTAGACCTCAAGGCCACGCTGACTCAATTCGCGCGGCGGTTCTTCGGTCCAGCGACAAAGGTGCGGTTTCGCCCGTCGTTTTTCCCGTTCACTGAGCCCTCTGCCGAGATGGACGTCGAGTGCCAGCTGTGCCACGGCAGCGGCTGTCCGGCCTGCAAGGGAACCGGATGGATGGAAATTCTGGGCTCCGGCATGGTACACCCGCACGTGATCGAGAACGGCGGGCTCGATCCGGAACAGTATACCGGTTTCGCGTGGGGCATGGGTCCCCACCGCATCGCACTGCTCCGCTACGGCGTGCCGGACATTCGGCTCTTCTATGAAGGCGACATGCGGTTCCTCGGCCAGTTCGTCCCCGGGCGGGCCGCTGGATGGGCCGGAGATCGGACGCCGGCATGAACGCGTCTCGTCGGTGGTTGGAAGATTTCCTAAAGCGTCCGCTCGAAACGCGTGAGCTGGTGGGCAAACTCGTGATGCTGGGCGCACCGGTGGATGCGGTCGAGGCGCTTCACGCCGGGCTGGGAGAGATCCGCGTGGCTTTGGTGGAGTCGGTGGCACCGCACCCGAATGCAGACCGGTTGCGCGTTTGCGAAGTGAACGACGGCTCCGCCACGGTCAAGCACGTGGTCTGCGGCGCGCCGAATGTCACGGCGGGGCGAAAGTATCCCTTCGCGGCGGTGGGAGCCACGGTGCCGCACGGGAAAGGTGGTGCTCCGATGAGGCTCGAGCGCGCCAAGATCCGGGGCGAGGTGTCCGAAGGAATGCTCTGCTCGGCGCGCGAGCTCGGGTTGGGGCAGGACCACGATGGAATCCTCGAGCTTGAGACTGATGCCACACCGGGGACGCCCCTGCTCGACGCCATTCCGCTCGCGGACGAACGGCTGGTTATCGACGTCGGCCCCAATCGCCCTGATCTGCTCGGGCACAAGGGACTCGCGCGCGAGCTTGCTGCAGCATACAACGTCCCGTTTCGCCTTCCACAGATCCCCGGCGCCGAACGCTTCGATGTCCCGCCCCCGCGACGAGCCGGAACCACCGGGAACGCGGGGAACGTGCGCATTGAGCTTCAGGATCTGGTGGGCTGTCGGCGCTTCCATGCGGCGTTCATTCGCGACGTGAAGATCGGCCCGTCGCCGTCCTGGCTCGCGCAGCGACTGGAGGCCGTCGGTGTGCGATCGATCAGCAACGTCGTGGATGCGACCAACTACGTCATGCTCGAGCTCAATCAGCCGATGCACGCGTTCGACGCGGCACGACTCCGGGGACAGACCATCGTGGTCCGGCGTGCTGCTGCCGGCGAGACCAGCCTGGTCACGCTGGACAACACTGCCCGGACCCTCGACGGCGAGATGACGTTGATCACTGATGGCGGAGGCCCGATCGGATTGGCCGGAATCATGGGCGGTGCCAGCAGTGAGGTGGGACCGGAGACTACCGACGTCCTTCTGGAGGCGGCCTGGTGGCAGCCGTCCGGGATTCGTCGTACCCGTCGGCGGCTGGGGATGAGCACCGACGCCAGCTATCGCTTCGAGCGAGGTATCGACCTTTGGGCCGGCGCCGATGCGATGCGGCGTTGCATCGAGCTGGTGCTCGTGACCGCTGGCGGAGAGCTAATCGATGCACCGCTCGATCTCTGGCCCGAGCCAACCCACCCGCCGAGGATTTTTCTGCGGCCGAGCCGCGTGACGCAGGTCTTGGGTGTCGAGCTTTCGTGGCACGAGATCGAACGCTGCCTGCTGGCGATCGGCGCGACCGTTGTCTCCAAGCCGGACGATGGCCGTATTGCCGTCGACGTTCCCGCATGGCGTCCCGATCTCAGGCAGGAGATCGATCTGGTGGAAGAAGTCGCCCGGATCCACGGATACGAGAACATTCCGATCGAGTTGCGGCCCGCGCGGGTCGGCTCGCTTCCAGACGCGCCGGTGGAGGTTGCAGCGTCCGGCGTGCGACGGGGGCTTGCTGGGTTGGGTCTGCTCGAAGTCTCGACCCTTCCACTCGTCCCCGGTGGTGGGCCGGACTCGGTGCGATTGCTCAACCCCCCGTCAGCGACAGAGCCCTGGCTCCGGCGCGAGTTGCTGCCATCGCTGGTGCAACAGGCGCAGGTCAATTGGTCTCATCACGTCCGCGACGTACGCCTCTTCGAGATTGGAACTGTCTTCGAAGTACGTCCTGGCGCGCGGCCGCTGGAGACCAGGCACGTGGCCGCGGTGGTGACCGGTGCCCGCGAGCCGGCCCACTGGAGCGGTACCGGCCGCACCGACTTCGACCGTTGGGATTTGGCCGGTCTCTTCGAGGCCGCCGTCGCCCTGGCAAATCCGGGTGCGGTCGTGCAAGTTGAAGGTAGCGCGTGGGTTGCGGTGAACTCCGACGGGCGAACAGTGGGCCGGGCCGAGCCGATCGATACCGAGGGCCCGCCCTGGGCAGCGCCGGTTCTGGGCCTCGAGGTTGAAGTGGACGCGGCGCCACGGCGGCACGTCCGATACCGCGCGTTGCCATCTACGCCGGCAGCCGAGCGGGACCTTGCTCTGGTAATCCCTGATGGGATCGTGGCCAGTAGGGTCCGTCAAACGCTGGAAGAGGCCGCGGGACCTCTATTGGTTGGCTTGGACGTGCTGGACGAGTATCGGGGTGCAGGCCTGCCTTCCGGAGTACGCAGCGCCATGTTTCGGCTCACCTTCCGCGCTCCCGACCGGACCCTGCGCGACCAGGAGATCGATGAGGTTGAGCGACACGTCTTGGCGGTCCTCGAACGGGAGCTGGGTGCACGCCGGCGTGAGGCTGCGCCGTCGAGCAGCCCAGGGAGAGTGCCATGACCTACAACTACGAGCGACCGGATCTGAAAGCCGTTGGTGAGTTGGAGGAGCTTTTCCAGCATCTAGGTGCCGAGGTTGCAGCCTGGCGGCGTCGATCCCTCAAGGCTGAAGGCGAACTGCAGGAGATTCGCGCCAAGGGCGGTGTCTACGAGGGTCCTGAGCTGTCCGGGGCGCGCCAACGGGCCTTGGAGCTCGAGACCGAGAACCAGGCGTTGCGAGAGCGGATCGAGGCAGCCAAAGAGCGGGTGCGCTCGCTCGCGGCACGGCTGGCGTTTCTCGAACAGGGAGGCACCGCATCGTGACAGGGCCCAAAAATGCGGTCCGGGTCATCATCGGCGGCGAGGAGTACACAGTCAAATCGGAGTTGCCGCCAGAATACACGCGCGAGGTCGCTGCCTATCTCGATGCAGCACTCAAGCGGGTGCGGGATTCGCTGCCCGGCGTAGAGACCCACAAGGCCGCCATCCTCGCGGCCTTATCCATCACTGATGAGCTGTTTCAAGCCCGTCGAGGGGACCGGGAGATCGCGACCCGAGTATCTGCACTCGCGGATGACCTTGCGCGGCTCCTTCCGCCGGCCAAGCGGGGCCACCGCGCCGCCGGCACCGTACCGGTCCCTGAATAATGACGAACGTGAGCGACATGCTGGCCCACCTCGATCGAACCGTCCTCGTCGTGCTCGGCGCCGCGATCGGCCTCGCGATTGCAGTGGTCGTGGACCTGGTCCGCGGCCGAATGCAGCGGCGGTATGGCCGTGGCATCGTGGAAGAAGCCCGCTCCGAAGCAACCCGGCTCACTACCGACGCTGCACGCGAGGCGGAAGCTGCCAAGAATGCCGGGGTCGTGGCGGGCAAGATGGAGGCGCTCAAACTGCGTGAGGAGCTCGACCGGGAAATTCAGCGAAGGCGCGAGGAGTGGGAGCGAGCCGAGCGACGGGTCGAGGATCGGAGCCGCTCTCTTGAGCGCAAGCTGGAGGAGGTCGCGGGGCAGGAACGGCAATTTCGGGTGCAGGAGCAAGCGCTGGCGCAGCGTGAGCTGGATTTGCGTGCCCGGGAGGGCGAAATCGACAAGCTCGTGCAGGAGCAACGGAGCCGGCTGGAGAGAATCGCGGGGCTGACCGCAGAGGACGCTCGGCGCGAGATCCTCCAGCGAGTGGAAGATGAGGCGCGAACCCAGGCCTCCGCCCTGACGCGAGACATCAAGGAGCAGGCCCGCCGGACCGCGGACCGCGACGCCAAGCGGATCATCGCCATGGCGACGCAGCGGCTGGCGGCGGAGCATACCGCTGAGACCACTGTCGCTGCCGTGGCGCTGCCGAGCGACGAGATGAAGGGCCGTATCATTGGCCGCGAAGGTCGGAACATCCGGGCTTTCGAGACCGCCACCGGCGTTGATGTGATTATCGACGACACGCCGGACACGGTCATCATCTCCTGCTTCGACCCCATCCGGCGCGAAGTGGCGCGGCGCGCGCTCGAGGCGTTGATCGCCGACGGACGGATTCATCCCGGACGCATCGAGGAAATCGTCGCCAAGTGTCAGCGGGAGCTGGAGACTCAGCTCGTCGAGCTGGGGGAACAGGCAGCCTACGACACCGGGATTCATGGCCTCCATCCCGAGCTCATCAAGCTGGTCGGCAGGATGCGATACCGCACCTCCTACGGGCAGAACATCCTCGATCACTCGAAGGAAGTGTCCTGGCTGGCGGGGATGATGGCTAGTGAGCTTCACCTCGACGTGGCGCTGGCCAAGCGGGGCGGTCTGTTGCACGACATCGGCAAGGTGCTGACCCACGATACCGAAGGAACCCACGTCGAGCTGGGTGTCGAGATCGCGCGCAAGTACGGGGAGTCGGCCGCCGTGATCAACTGCATCCACGCGCACCACGACGACGTTCCCCACGAGACCGCGGAATCGGTGCTGGTGCAGGCGGCCGACTCGATCAGCGGGTCCCGCCCCGGCGCTCGGCGCGAGGCCTTCGAGAGCTACGTGAAGCGTCTCACCCGCCTCGAAGAAATCGCCAACGGATTCGCCGGAGTGGAGAAGAGCAACGTGATTCAGGCGGGACGCGAGATCCGCGTCGTGGTAACGCCGGAGCGGATCGACGACACGGCAGCCGCGCACCTGTCGGATTCGATCGCCCGGCGTATCGAGAACGAGCTGCAGTATCCCGGCCAGATCAAGGTGGTCGTGATCCGTGAGACCCGCGCTGTAGACTTCGCCCGATGACGGCCCGGGTTCTTGACGGTGTGCCCATCGCCGACGCGATCCGGGCAGAAGTGGCCGCGCGGGTGGCCGAGCATCGGAAGCGGGGTCGGCAGCCCGGGCTGGCCGTTGTCATTGTGGGGGACAACCCTGCCAGCGCCGTCTACGTACGCGCCAAGGGCAAGGCGTGCCAAGAGGCGGGTATGTACTCCGAGACGGTCCGGCTTCCGGCAGAGACCTCGGAAGCGGAGCTGCTCGCTGTGGTAGGCCGTCTCAACACCGATCCCAAGATTCACGGCTTTCTGGTGCAGCTCCCTCTGCCAAAGCACATCAACGCCGAGCGGGTACTCAACCGGATCAACCCTCTCAAGGACGTGGACGGCTTCCACCCCGCCAACGTGGGGAAGGTGTCGATTGGCGATCCGGCCGGTCTCAAGCCGGCTACACCGTACGGCGTGCAGGAGATGCTGCTCCGCTCGGGGCTCGACACCAAAGGCGCTCACGCAGTGATCGTGGGCCGCTCGAACATCGTTGGGAAGCCGATGGCGAGTCTGTTGATCCAGCCGGGTCGCGGGGGCGACGCGACGGTGACGGTCTGCCACTCGAAGTCGCGGGACCTTCCCGGCATCTGCCGCACCGCCGACCTTCTCATCGTGGCGATGGGGAAGCCCGAGTTCGTTACCGCCGAGATGGTGCGGCCCGGCGCGGTGGTGATCGACGTCGGGATCAACCGGGTGGACGATGCCAGCCAGCCCAAGGGATATCGCATCGTGGGCGACGTCGCGTACGGACCCGTTTCGGAAGTCGCCTCCGCCATCACGCCCGTGCCGGGTGGCGTAGGACGGATGACGATCGCGATGCTGCTGCAGAACACTCTTCAGGCCTTCGAGCAGGCTTCATGACTTGGTGTCGGCCCGTTCGCAGCCGCGGGCACTTCTTTCGATGACCCTGCCCCTTCCGCTCTCATCGGCGCTGGCCGGTGATGAAGTGCTCTCGATCCGCGATCTCACTGCTTCGCTCAAGCGCGTAGTCGATGGCAGCTACGGGCCGCTTTGGGTCCGCGGCGAAGTCCTCCAGTGCCGGGCGCCCTCGAGCGGCCACTGGTATTTCGTGTTGCGCGACGCTGCCGCACAGGTGCGCTGCACCATGTGGCGCACCTATGCCGAGCGCGCGGGACGACCTCCGGTCGACGGAACCGAGGTTTTCGCGCTCGGCCGCCCCGATGTGTATGAGTCGAAGGGCGAGCTCCAGTTCATGGTCACGCGTATGCTTCCCACCTCGATGGTGGGCGACCAGCAGCGCGCCCTCGAACAGGTCAAGGCGGCGCTCGATCGGGACGGTCTTTTCGATCAGGCGCGGAAGCGTCCGTTGCCGGCTTATCCGGCTCGCGTCGCCGTCGTCACGAGCACCGACGGCGCGGCACTCAGCGACATCATTACGGTCGCTCGCACGCGTTGGCCGTCCGTGCGGCTGTTCGTCCTCGCCTCGAAAGTGCAGGGAGACGGCGCAACGGCAGAGCTGGTGGCAGCACTCCGGCGGGTCAACCGCCTCGACGTGCAGCTCTGCATCGTCGGTCGGGGCGGTGGTGCGCGCGAGGATCTGGCCGCGTTCAACGACGAGGCGGTTTGCCGGGCTTTGGCTGCCGTGCGGGTCCCCACGGTCTCGGCAGTGGGTCACGAAACCGACGTCACGCTAGCGGATCTCGTTGCCGATGTGCGCGCTGCAACCCCATCGGCTGCGGCGGAGCTGGCGCTCCCCGATGTGCGCGCCGTGCGGCGCCTGGTTGGCGACCTCGGCGCTCGATTGGCTGGCGGATTGAGTCGCCGCACCAGACTCGCCAGCGAGCGACTCGAACGGACCGGAGACCGTATGGAGGCGGCAATGGAGGTCGTCATTGCACGCCGGCGGCAGACCGCCGATCGCCTCGGAGCCAAGCTCGATGCGCTGAGCCCACTTCGCGTGTTGGAGCGCGGGTACGCGGTTCCACTCAACGCGGCCGGCCGCGTGCTGCGCCGTCGGGCCGACTTTCATCCAGGCGACTCGTTCACCCTGCGGGTTACCGACGGTGATGTCGCCGCAAGGGCGGAATAGCGCAATGAGTGAACCGTCCGCTGTTGCCGGTCAGGCTGCGTCTGGTCCCACGCTCGCGGAGGAGCTGGCTCGGCTCGAAGAGATCGTTCGCCGGCTCGAGGCCGACGACCTCGATCTCGACGGCGCGCTCGCGCTGTTCGAGCAAGGGGTCGCCTGTCTCCGCTCGGCGCGGGAGCGCCTGTCAGCGGCGGAAGTGCGGGTGCGGACGGTGCTCGAGGACGCAAACGGCACGCTCCGCCTGGGCAAGCTGGATGGGTGAGGTGGTTCGGGCGTCCGCGGGCGAGCTGCTCACTGAAGCCCGAGATGCCACTGATGCCCTCCTCGAGCGCTGGGCCCGTCGGCTCGAATCCAGCGTCGCGGCGCCGGAGGGCGCTGCTCTGGCCTACGCGCTCCGAAGTCCCGGCAAACGAGTCCGCGCAGCTCTGGTCGTTGCCGCCTTCCGCTCGGCGGGTGGAGAAAGTCCCGGCATAGTCGGCGTTGCCGGCGCCGTGGAAACCGTGCACGCCTACTCGCTGGTGCACGACGACCTTCCTTGTATGGATGACGACGACCTGCGGCGGGGCCGGCCGACCACTCATCGCCAGTTCGGTGTGCCGGCCGCCACCCGCGCGGGATACTTGCTAGTCCCGGTCGCGGCGATGGTGCTCGCGGAAGCAGCGCGGGATCTCGAGCTGGACGCGACCGGGCTGGGCA